>OJAC01000082.1_pt1 | contig 87212 bp, 72 predicted proteins | sample 1588701 | NCBI WGS metagenome assembly OJAC01 (sample SAMN03283256) | human gut metagenome | biome: human-associated habitat; material: feces | host: Homo sapiens | place: USA | collected 2013 | reverse complement strand
CTTTATAGGAGCGCAGCGACGCATAAAGCATAGAGCATCGCGTAGTTCGGGGCGTTAAGTAGTGAGCCCTATTTGAAGGAGAGTAACGACGCACAAATAGGTGCGAATCTCTTAGTTCAGACCGTAAGATTCTTCGAAGAAGAATCACAGGGATGAACGGAAAACATCAGCAGGTAGAGTCGAGAGTAAGTAAAAATCCACAGCATCCGAACGGGAAGCATATATAGCGTGACTGCGTACGAATGATAGGTAGTCGCTGATTGAGCCGGTACGTACACTGCGTTACTAGCTTTCTCTACCGCAGCGAGCGAAGCAATGCGGCCACGTCCTAAATCAATAGAGCTTTCTCCCTCTAGCCTTCATAGCACTAAAAAAGTCACTAAAGCCGATCAATGCGGGTACGCCCTAAATCAATAGAGCGTTAAGCCACTAGCCCCTAGCATTAAATGATAGTATTCCTACTACTGTAGCAAGCGAAGCAATGCGGCTACGCTCTAAATAATCAAAAAAGACTGCAACCTAAGTCGGTAGACAGACCTAGGTTACACACTTTTTATTAAACTGACTAATTCCTTGAAATATTATCAGTAAAATTATAATATAGTTTATAAGATATTTTAACTAAATATTAAGTATTGATATTTTACTATTGGGAGGCATTTGTATGAAAGGTATTATTATTAGATTAATGTTTTGCTTTGCTTTTCTAATGACAGCAGGTGGATCTTATATAGAAGCTTATTCCTATTCTTTAACAGATGATTTTGCAGCTGAAAAGAGTAGAGTATCTTTTATCATGCGCAGTGTTGAGGGTACCAGCTATAATGTCTACATAGTAGGTGATGGAGATAAATATGCTGGAAAATCAGCGCCATTTGTTTGGGGCAGTACTAACGATTTAATTTATAAAGCAACAGCCTACACTCCTTATATTTCAGAGTTAAATGACGTAATAGCTCTGCAACAAGATATTAAGCTATTTGGAGATAATAGCAGAAACGAAGAATATATCAATGTAACCAACCCGACTCGTACCGGTGGTGTGTATGTCATTAAAGGCATTAACGGACAACCAGATATTTTAGTAGCTGCTATTCAGACTACCGGTGGTGGTTTTGTAGATTATCGCTTTTTTGCTATAAAAAATGGTGAATTACGACAAATGAAGCTTTTATTTTCTAACCAGAATACAAGATTAGTATCTATGGGCTATGTAGGCAATGGGCCTCACGCACTTTCTGATGGGACAATAGCTTTGCCATGGTTTAAACAAAAGATGGGCGGAGCAAAAGATTTTGGACAATTCACTTCAGTTTATATGCCGGATTATAATAATCTGATTTTAATTTGGGCTTATACTGTCAAAGGAGATCTATAATAGGCCTCAACCTAACTCCTTTTCTTTCACCTCAATAAAATCCACCACCGCTTTTTCAAAATCCACGCCCATTCTATCGGCCAAGGCAGCGAGCCACCAAACGCACTCACCTAATTTATGTGGTAGCAAAATCTCTAAATCTTTATCCGGATTTTCGGTAGGCCATGTCTTTTCATAGGCCATGGCCATTCTACCTATAAGTGCAGCGTCAGTTAAAAAACCTAATGCATCTTCTTCTATGGTCCAGCGTTTGCCGTTAATGGAATCTTCCAACTTATGATAGGAATCTCTGATTGCCAAATTACGGCTAATTGTTTCCTTTAGCGTTATTGAATGTCCGGAATTAACTTTATCTGTTGTATTTTTCATAATGACCTCCCTCTAAATGAATTGGAATAATCGTTTTTTCTATAAATTGAGTATAGCACCATGGAAGAAAAGAATCTTTAATAGATATCATCGAAAAGGCTATTTTATTATCTGAGTTGTTAATTCACAATATCATGAGAAATAATGACATTCGTTTATTGACAATGTATAAAAATCATGTTACTATACGTGTATAGAAAGTATCAAATAAATAAAATACATAGTTGGGAATAGGTGCAGAAATGCATAATAGAGAAGTCGGTGTAAGTCCGACACGATCCCGTCACTGTAAGGCTGAGCGAATCTCATTTAAGTCACTGGGTAACACTGGGAAGGCGAGAGGAGCGGTGAAGCTAAGTCAGGAGAACTGCCTATTCATCATTCACCATTTGACCTACGAGCGATAGGGAGGAGAATCATATATCCTTTTTCGCATGCGTCGGAAAAGGCTTTTTTATTGCCTAAATCGATGATGCATGTGACACCCGTACCGGTCATGGCTATGGATATTTGGTATTATCACGCAAGTGTTAATATATTGTCATGATAATGTATGGGCGTACATTTTCATCATCTCCTAATCAAAGGCTCTACAAAATACTGTGATGGGTATTTTGTAGAGCCTTTGACCTTTTTAAACACTATAATTCAAATTTTAGGCAATAAAAAAAGCCCTTAAGGGCTTAAAGTTCTTAACTGGTGCGGGAGAAGGGACTTGAACCCCCACGCCCGAAGGCGCCAGATCCTAAGTCTGGTGCGTCTGCCAATTCCGCCACTCCCGCAACAAAGATATATTATCATATCGGGCGCCATATCGTCAATAGATAATTAAAAAATAGCAAAGACAAAAGGGGAATGCATTGGACAATATTAATATTTTTACTGATGTGACGGGCCTAATAACCACCTTTTCGTATTGATGTTGCATGACTCCTATGGTACACTAAACATATACTTTGTAATTACAAGGGGCTTTGGCGTAGCTAAAGCCCGTTTTGTCGTTGCTATATGAGCGTAAAAAGAAGAAGGTAATAGAAAATCCAATGGAAACATTACAGGAATTATTATATAAATACCCTGCCTATAAAGAGGCGGAAGGACTTTTCGGTAAAAAGGGAAAGCATGTAATATCAGGGCTTGGAGGCTCTCAAAAGCCGTTCATTTACAGCACGGCTATGAAGGCTATAGAGCAGCGGCCTACTATTGTATTGGTGCATGATAAGAACCATAAAGAACAATGGGAACGCGATTTGGCATTCTTTTTGCCGGATGTGGACGTAATGCCATTTCCTATTACGGAAAAAGTCACATTCATTACGGCGGCGCGCAGCCTGGAAAATCAGGGGCTGCAGATGCGAGCATTAGGTGCCTTATTACACGATGAACCGGTTGTAGTTATCGCTACAATTGATGAGGCAACCCAGCGTATTTTAACGCCGGAAGAATTAAAAGAAAGTGTTATACATTTAGCCACCGGTGACATTGTTGAGCGTGAAATTATGCTCGAGAAATTGGTAACCTTAGGCTATGAACGAACAGACCAGGTGGAACAACGTGGTCATTTTAGCGTGCGCGGCGACATTATCGACGTATTCCCGGTAAACAGCGATAATCCGTATCGTGTTGAATTCTTTGACGATGAAATCGATACCATTCGCACCTTTGCTATCGACACGCAGCGCTCAATCGAGTCCGTTAAACATATGACAGTTATGCCGTTCCACTTGAACGATACGTCGGAAGAAGGCTCTTTATTGAGCTATGGCAAAAACGCCCTGCTTTTGTACGATGAACCGAATCGTTTGCAAGATGCCTTAAAAGGCTTTTTGAAAGAAGACGCCGTGCACCGTCAGCAGCATTTTACCTGGTCCGAGTTTATGGGGACTAATGCGGCTAAAAGTGAAATTGCATTTAACTTCCTGCAGCAGCGCGTGTCCGGTTTAGCCGGTTTTGACAGCATTGGGCTTCAGAGTAAGTCTATGATGTCCTTTGAGCGTCAAATGCCGCTTTTAATTGATGAAATAGACGTGTGGCTAACCCAGGGGCGTCAAGTTGTGCTCGTTATGAACAATTTGCAACGCCGCGAAGGTTTAGAACGAGCCCTCAGCGAAGCGAATATTGCCTATGAAGTGAGCGCCGAATTGAAAGCAACTAAAGAGGCGGTTCTCATTGTAAGCGGGCTTTTATCGGAAGGTTTTGAATTACCACTTTGTAACCTGGTGGTAGTTACGGAAGGCAATATTTTTGGTCAACAGAAGCGAAAGCTTCGTAAAAAAGTGCCAAAAGGTCAGGAGATTACTTACTTTACCGATTTAACGCCGGGCGATTATGTAGTCCATGCTTTGCACGGTATCGGGAAGTACGTGGGCCTCAAAACGATTGAAACAGAAGGCATTCACAAGGACTACATTGAAATTGCCTATGCGGGCACAGACAAGTTGTTTTTGCCGGCTGACAATTTAGACCAATTACAGAAATATATCGGCAATGAAGGTGATGTGCCTAAAATTCATAAGATGGGCGGCCGTGAGTGGGGCAAAGTTCGTCAAAAAGCACAAAAATCCATTGACGATTTGGCAGAAAAGCTGGTAGAACTCTATGCACAACGTGAGGTTGTGGATGGCTTTGCCTTTGACCCGGATGATACCTTCCAGATGGAATTTGAAGAAGCCTTTCCGTATGAAGAAACGGAAGACCAATTGCAGGCATCTCAAGAAATTAAGGCCTCTATGGAACAGCCGCATCCGATGGACCGGCTGCTTTGCGGTGACGTTGGTTTTGGTAAAACGGAAGTGGCTATGCGCGCTATTTTTAAAGCGGTAAAAAGCGGTAAACAAGTAGCCGTCTTAGTACCGACAACTGTATTGGCACAACAACATTTTCAGACCTTTACCGATCGTTTGGGTGCCTTTGGAGTACGCGTTGAAGTGTTGAACCGTTTCCGCTCCGCCGGTGAAAAGAGCGATATTATTAAACGGGTTGCCGATAAATCGGTGGATGTCTTAATCGGAACCCATGCGCTTTTAAATAAAAAAGTAGCTTTCAAAGATTTGGGACTCCTCGTTGTGGATGAAGAACAACGTTTCGGTGTAGCGCAGAAGGAAAAGTGGAAGAGTTGGGCCAATAATATTGACGTCTTGACGTTGAGTGCCACGCCGATTCCGCGAACCCTCCACATGTCGCTTGTAGGGGTGCGTGAAATGAGTGTTATCAACACGCCGCCGGAAGACCGTTTACCGGTGCAGACCTATGTGGTGGAATATGACATGAAGCTCATTGCCGAAGCCATTCGTCGCGAAATTCAGCGCGGTGGGCAGGTCTATTTCGTGTATAACCGTGTAGCTTCCATTGAGCACATGGGCGAACTTTTGGAAGCGGCTATGCCGGATTTGCGCTTTGCCATTGCCCACGGTCAGATGGCAGGCAGTGAAATGGAAGCCATCATGGTTGATTTTTATGAAGGTCATTATGATTTATTGCTATGTACCAGCATCATTGAAACGGGGCTCGATATTCCAAACGCCAATACGATTATCGTGTACGATGCGGATCGTTTGGGTCTGTCGCAGTTATATCAGATGCGGGGGCGTGTAGGTCGTTCCCGTCGTCGTGCCTATGCGTACTTCTTGTATCGTCCCGATAAAATGCTCAGTGAAACGGCGGAAAAACGTTTGAAAGCGATTGAAGAATTCACCGAACTGGGCGCCGGCTTTAAATTGGCTATGCGTGACCTTGAAATTCGCGGCGCCGGTAATTTACTGGGCTCACAGCAGCACGGCAATATCGCATCAGTCGGTTTTGCTTTGTATTGTTCTATGCTTGAAGAAGCGATTGCCAAAGCCCAGCATAAAACGGTTACCAAAACGGTGGAAGTGGATCCGGTTATCGATCTTGGCATCGATGCCTTCATTGATGAGGCCTATATCAATGATACGGCCCGGAAGATTACCATTTACCAGCGTCTGTTGCAGATTCGCAAGCTGGAAGATTTTGACGAATTTACCGATGAATTGATTGACCGATTCGGTTCGCCGACGCCGCCGGTGGAACGACTTTTGAAATTGGCGCGCATTAAAGAACGAGCCAGAGCCATCGGCATTAAGAGCATGGTTATTCGTGAAGGTGTTTTAATCATTCACTGGGCGGACTTAGAGAAGATGGCCGGCTGGGATCCCGGCTTAGTAGCGACAAAGGTTTGGCAACATGTTAAAATAGATAAAAATAATGTGTTACGTTACAGCCCGATTGAAGAGGGTGCTTCCGTATTGACCACAGTTGAGGTGTTAATGGGGGAATTGGAAAAACGTGACCCTGCTTTACAATCTCAGTAAGCTTCAGGAGGAACCGTATGAATCGATTTTTAAAAGGGGCTATGATTCTTACTTTAGCGGGCATAATTGTGAAAATTATCGGTGCTTTCAGCAAGGTGCTGTTGGCACGCATTTTAGGCGGTGAAGGGATTGGGCTGTATCAGATGGCCTATCCCATTTACCAGATTATTGTCAGCCTGGCTACAGCAGGTTTACCGGTAGCCATATCGATTATGATTGCCGATAAACTGGCCTATAAAGACGTACGCGGTGCGTCAAAAATCTTTAGAGTATCCGCTACGGTTTTATTTGCCTTAGGTGCTTTTTTCAGCGTGGCACTGTTTCTGGCGGTACCGTGGCTGGTTGAGTCGGAATGGCTTACAGATCCACGCAGCAGCTTTGCGCTCATGGCCTTGGCGCCGGCAATTGTGGTAGTGACGATTTTGAGCTGCTTGCGCGGCTATTTCCAAGGGTTTCAGGACATGCTGCCAACCGGGGCATCGCAGGTTGTGGAACAATCTTTACGCGTTGCCTGTATGGTAGGTTTTGCTCTATTCCTCTTGCCTTATGGACTGCCAATGGCGGCGGCAGGGGCTACGTTAGCTACCTTTCCGGGCGTTGTAGGGGGCATATTGGTACTCCTTTATTTTTACCGACGTCAACGTCATTTGCGGGCTAAACTATTAGCTGAGCAAGCGACGGACATCATTCCGGAAAGCTCATGGCAAATCATGAAGCGTTTGTTTGTTTTGGCCATTCCCGTTTCCATGGCCAACATTATGATGCCCATCGTGTCGGGCATTGATCTGGGCGTTGTACCGCAACGCCTCATTGATGCGGGCTATTCCGTTCGCGAAGCAACCACCTTATTCGGTTATTTGACGGGCATGGCTACCTCGCTGGTGAACTTGCCGATTATTTTGACTACGTCCTTGGCGGCCAGTCTTGTGCCGGCCATTTCTGAGGCGTTTTCCAAAAAAGACATGGGGGAAATTCAGAATCGCAGCCATGTGGCGCTCAAAATAACCACCTTGATTACGGTGCCTGCGTTTGTGGGGCTTTATGTGTTGGCTACGCCGATTTCAGAACTTCTCTATGCCACACCGAATGCGGGAGGCCCCATTGCGGTTATGAGTCTCAGCATCTTCCTCTTAGGTGTACAGCAAGTGAGTACGGGGATTTTACAAGGCCTCGGCCATACGGCGATTCCTATGGTGAATCTGTTCATCAGTACACTCATTAAAATTCCGCTTAGCTGGTATTTGACGGCCTTGCCGGAATGGGGGATTAACGGGGCGGCTTGGTCCACGAATATTGACTTTGGTTTGGCCGCATTATTAAATATGATTTTTGTGCGCCGCTACATCAAGTATCAGGTGCCTTGGCTCGAATTGAGTAAAATCTCCTTAGCCGCCTTTGCCATGGGCGGTGCGACCGTAATGACCTATTCCTTCTTTGAACCGCTTCTGGGCGGTAATTTTGCGGTTTTTGGCGCTATTGTAGTGGCTATCGTCATTTATGGAGCAGGCCTTCTGATTACAAAAGCTGTTAAAGACGATGAATGGCAGGCCATGCCGGTCATCGGGAAGCGTTTGAAAAAACGTTCTCATAAGGACTGATAGAAGAGCGGCTATGGCACATAGAAACGGAGAAGCAGAAAAGGAGATTGTATGAATACAGCAAATATCGGCCCTTTATTGGTTAAATTGAATATAGATGTGGCTCAGGGACTGTTTATTGTGGGTGCCGATCAAATTGAGGAAACACCCTTTGACTTAACAGGCACTTTGTTAGTCACTGATTTAATAAATGATGAAACAGCGTTGACGAATCTTACTGATGTTTTGAAAAAACGTTTCGGTACCAATAGTCAAGTTGATTTATATGGCGTTGCGCTTAGTGAAAATAATGCGCTCGGCAAAGGGTTGCCGGTGAGTGATTTAAGCACGTTAGGCGCCTCCTATATGACTAAACTGGAAGCAGACATGGGTGAATCCCTGACTTGGGTATTGCTTCATCGCTCGGCTGAAAATACTGTTAGGACTTCAGAAAATGCCTCTAAAATCGATTTAACGGGCCTGGAAGGGGCGGAAACTGAAGAAGGGTATGAATTTACCTTACAACCTCTCATTGACGTGGTAGCGGCTTTAAGAGCGCCGGACGGGTGCCCTTGGGATCGTTTGCAAACGCATAGTACCTTGCGCCGTTATCTTTTGGAAGAAGTATATGAAGTCCTTGAAGCCATCGACAATCAAGATATGGCCAATCTTCGCGAAGAGTTGGGCGACGTTTTATTGCAAATTGTATTCCATGCAAGACTAGCGGAAGAGCAGGGACTTTTTACCGTCCAAGATATTATTGACGATATAACGGCTAAAATGATTCGCCGTCATCCCCATGTTTTTGCCAAAGCTACATCGAAAGAATTAGCTTCAACCCAGCTAAACTGGGAGGCTTTGAAGGCGCAAGAACCGGGTCATGACAAAAAAACTTTGCTTGGCGGCATCTCCAAGGGCTTACCGGCTTTATTGGGGGCTCAAAAACTGCAAGAAAAGGCCGCGAAGGTAGGTTTTGACTGGGATACTGAGCCTCCGGTGTGGGCCAAATTTGAAGAAGAAATTGCCGAATTTAAGGAGGCCATCGCCGAAAAAGACTATGAAAATGCAGAATTAGAGGGCGGGGACGTGCTTTTTTCCTTGATTAATCTTCTAAGATGGTATAAAATAGGCGGTGAAAATGCACTAAACCGCACCAACAATAAGTTCCGCCAACGTTTTGCCCATGTAGAACGCTGTGTTAAAGACAGTGGAAAATCGTGGAAGGACTTTTCATTAGAAGAATTGGACTTATTTTGGGAATCGGCTAAAGTGTCTGAACAAAAACATTCATTGAAATGATTCGTAAGGCGTGATATACTCTTACAAGTTACAATAAATGGATACATTCTATTTTTTAAGGAGGTTCTGTCATGAATAAAACAGAATTAATCGCAAGTGTTGCTCAGAAAGCCGAATTAACTAAAAAGGATGCTGAAAAAGCAGTTAAAGCTGTGTTCGACACAGTAGCTGAAGAATTAGCAAAAGGCGAAAAAGTTCAGGTTATCGGTTTCGGTACTTTTGAAGTTCGCGAACGTTCCGCTCGTGAAGGCCGCAACCCACAGACTGGTAAAGCTATTACAATTGCAGCTTCCAAATCCCCTGCATTCAAAGCCGGTAAACAGTTAAAAGAATTAGTAAACGTACAAACTAAAGTTGAACCTCGCAAAAAATAATTTGCCCGGTTTTAGAAGAGACCGCCCATGATGACAGCGTCGTTAAGACGGCTGTTACGATTGCCAATCGGCAATAAGGGGGTCTCTTTTTTTATGCAAAAAACAAGTTCTTTCCCGTTTCTAATTCGAAAAATATGTTATAATTGAAGAACAGGGAAGGAGACATTTATGAGCAAGCCAGACAGAATACTCATAGTATCAGCTTCAATCGGTACAGGGCATACGCAAGCAGCCCGAGCCATTGAAGAGTATTGGGCACAGAAAAATCCTGATGCCATTATTACCCATGTAGATTTTTTAAATACGAACAGTTTTTCTTTTGACAACTTGATTAAAGAAACTTATATTAAGATGATTGACGTATTCCCTATGCTGTACGATGTTATTTATCGCATGTCGCAAGGGGATAAAAAAGGCAGCACCGCGCAGACGGCGTTGTCATGGATGTTGAAGCGTCGTATGTTAAAACTGATTAATCGGGAAAAGCCGGATATTATTATCTTCACTCATCCTTTTCCCTGTGGGGCGGCTTGTATTTTAAAACGCCAGCATTTAATTGATGTTCCTTTGGTAGCGGTAATTACTGATTTTCAAGTACATCAATTCTGGGTGTACAAACAAATTGATGCCTATTTTGTAGGCACCACTTCGATGGTGGATGAATTATGTAAAGCCGGTATTCCGGTCGATAAAATTACGATCACGGGTATTCCCGTACGCCGTACATTTTATGAGCATCGTTTAACCGAGTATAAGCATGCCTATCCGGTAAAGGTCCTCATTATGGGCGGTGGTCTCGGACTCGGTTGCGTGGAATCGGCATTGCAGCATTTAGATGAAGTATCCGGTATTGATGAGCTCATTGTTATTACCGGACGTAATGCGGAGCTTTACGAAGGGCTTATGAGCATGCGCAAGAATTTGCGCACTCCTACGACGATATACGGCTATACTTTGGAAGTTGCCAAATTGATGCGGGAAGCGGCCATGTTGGTTACCAAACCGGGTGGTTTGACCTGTATGGAAGCCGTTACGGTTGGTGTACCGATGGTTTTCTTCAGCGCCATTCCGGGGCAAGAAGAAGGCAATGCTGCTTTTTTTGAACAACAGGGTTTTGCCCGTTGGGTGCGCGATATTCATAATTTACACGCTGTAGTGACCGGTTTATTGGCTAATCCGGAACGATTACATGAGATGTCGAGGGAAGAATTGCATTGGAAGCTGGATGGGGCAGCCAATATTGTCAGAGCAGTTCAGTGTTTGTTAGATGAACGTAAAAAGCCTGTCGGTAATGTGAATACGTCTGTTGGGGATGTAAAAAACTCTCTTGCGAAGCTTTAGAATTTTTTGTACAATGGACTAAACATCCCGAAGGGGAATGGGGTTTTGTATTAAAGGAGGATTCGTATGGACGGCGACGCGCTGGAATCGTTTTATGAGAATTTAGGTTTTGAATTAGTTGAAATTGACGATCGGGAAACATTGTTTTATCAAATTGATGATGATGGTGATTATGCCACGATTACCGATGAAGATGGCGGTGTGCCGACTTCGTTGAATGAACCGATTATTTTTAACCTATATGATGATATGGATTCGTTTCAGTGGAGTGTGACAGTAGAAGATTCTGAATACTTTGGTGAATTATTTGCTCGCGTAGAAGATACGGACGAATTGCTTGCAGTATTAAAAGATATTCGACAAGAAAATATGGCTCGTTATGACGATAGCCTTTAATTAAAAGTTTGACTTAATCGATGCCGGCCGGTAAAGGCTGCAGATTGATATATGCCAAGCAATGAAAAAGCTATCCATTATTGCATCGTGTTGCAATGATGGATAGCTTTTTAGTTAGGAGGGGAAAAATGAAAAAGCAAAATAATATTAAGTTAGATCAATCTTCTTGCGAATCAAATTAATCTTCTTGTGGATGGAGCGTAAAGCTTAAGCTGGTAAAGATTTTATCTTGCGTAGCGAGGCCGTCAGATTGCGGATATGGGAAGGCGAGTTCAACGCCGATAACATTCACGCTGCCGTTGCGAACCGGTAAGTATGCTTTACCGTCCACATCCGTTTTTTCAACAACTGTGTGATGATTAATTAAATCCGGAATAATTTCTACATTCGGCATTGGCCGACCTTCATGCAATACTTGTACCGGCAAAATATCGCCTACGTTAAGCTGTGTAGGGTCTACCAACGGTACGATTTGATACGGAATATTCGGAATGGCTTTCGGTGTACCTACCTTATTCAGATAGTTGATGCTGTACTTAATGGCATGGGTTCCTTTAATAGCGCCCGGCACATCTTTCATAGGTGCGTTGTGAACCTTTTTCTGACTATCTACGCTCCAGTAGCCGTAATCGAAGACAATAACGGCGACACTCGTGTTTTCACTTGGCGTAATGGTCACATGGTCGGCAAAATTTTGCTGTGGAATAGCAATTTGCTGAAAATCTTTGGTATAACCGGTCAAAGATTTAACCATGTTTGGCTGATAGGCATTATCTTCCGGTCCTTCGCCGAGCACAAGCTGTAATTGATCGAGACGCGGACCTACCCAAAGTCCGTGAGCAGAGGTTACACTTACCGCAGCGGTAGTCAAAAGAGCGGCGGCGCATAATGAAGCGGTGGCTTTAAGCAATTTACTACGAATCATAGAACACACTCCTTATAAAAAACCAAAAAATACCAAAATACCTGTTATGAATGACTAAAACGCAGATGACATTCATATTATCCTCATCATGACGTATAATTAGTTACTTGTCAATAATGGTAATTATTATTGTTTTTCATGATTAAAATAAGCGGCAGTAAGCTGTGAACGGAATCGTGTGGTTTTGAAATGTATAGTAGCCGTTTGGTAAAGCCGTTTCTTTGCGGTATAATAAAAATAACGTATTAAATGAATTTGAATAGATAACAATCATCAAGAAAAAGGATTGAATAGATTATGAACGTGTTAACATTACAGGATGTAAGTCAATCGTACGGCACACGGCGATTATTTGAAGATGCCAATATGACCTTTACCGATAATAAACGGATCGGTTTAATTGGCGTTAACGGCACCGGTAAGTCAACCTTCATGCGCATGCTGGCAGGCCTTATTGAGCCGGAAAAAGGCACTATTTTGCGCAATGGTAAGGCATCGGTTTATTATTTGCCCCAAGCACCGGAATTTGACGAAGACGCATCCTTATTGGAAAATATATTTTTAGCGGATCATCCGGTTTTAAAATTAGTCCGTGAATACGAACGAATGGACCAAACTGCGCCGGGCAGTCCTGAGCATTTAAAACTATTGAGTCGCATGGAAACCGAAGGGGGCTGGCAGGTTGAACAACAGGCCCGCACGATTTTAACTAAATTGGGCTTCACCGATTTGATGCGGCTCGCTAGAGAACTAAGCGGCGGCCAGCGCCGGCGTTTGGCGTTGGGTCAGGCTCTGTTATATCCCAGTGATTTATTGCTTCTCGATGAACCGACTAACCATTTGGATGAAGCCAGCATCGAATGGCTTGAAAAATATCTTTTGGGCCGTAAAGGCGGGCTCGTAATCAGTACGCATGACCGCTATTTCTTGGATGCCTTGAGCGATGAAATTTTGGAATTGTCGGACCGTCATTTTTATAGCTATGAAGGAACCTATGAAACCTTCTTAACCTTGAAGGCGGACCGAGAAGAACGGGAAGCGGCGACGGCGGAAAAACGTCATCAGTTCTCGAAACGAGAACTGGCTTGGGTACGCCGTGGGGCTCAAGCGCGTTCGACGAAGCAAAAAGCCCGTTTACAGCGTTATGAAACCTTAAAAGCCCAGGATGTGGCACGTCGTGCCGATACCTTGGATCCGATTGCTCTTAAGAGCCGTTTGGGCAAGACGATTTTTGATATTGAACACTTAACCTTCAGTCGCGGTGATATTCCGATTGTGAAGGATTTTACGTATCATGTGGTTCGTCATGACCGCATTGGTATCGTGGGACCGAATGGCATCGGTAAATCCACATTTATGGGGTTATTGGACGGTAAATTCGAACCGGATGCAGGAACCCTTGGGCGTGGTGAAACGGTCCGTATAGCGCATTTTACGCAAGAATTACCGGTATTTGATGAAGATCAGCGTGTATTGGATTATATTCGGGAAGACCATCGCTACATGGTGTTGGCCGATGGCAGTACGTTGAGTGCCGGTCAGATTTTGGAGCGTTTCCTATTTACCCCGGAACTTCATGGTGTACCGATTCGCAAACTATCGGGCGGTGAAAAGCGCCGCTTGTATTTGTTAAAACTCCTCATGAGTGCCCCTAATGTGCTCTTATTGGATGAACCGACTAATGACTTGGATATTCCGACGCTGGAAGTGCTGGAAGACTTCTTGGACTCTTTTAGCGGTATTGTCATTACCGTTTGCCATGATCGCTACTTTTTAGATCGCGTCGTAGATAAATTATTTGTATTTAAAGGGAACGGTCAAATTGAAATCGTCCATGGGGCGTATTCGGAATATCGTGATATGTTGGATGAAATGGAAGCAGACACCGGCATTGGTGTTTTGGCGGGTGGTAAATTAAATAGCGGTGTTGTAGGGCAGCAGGCAGGTACCTCCCAAACCGGAGCAGGGGATGCCAAAAATGAGCCGAAAAGCGATAAAATCGCTTCTAAGGGCTCTCACACGGGTGATGCGGCTAATGACACCTCAACTACGGCAGAAACGGCTCCTGCAGCGTCTAAATCACTTACAAAGGCAGAGCAGGCAGAGCTTGCTCAATTAGAACTGGATATTTCCGAGCTGGAAGGCCTGTTAAAAGCTTATGATGCCATGCTTAATCAAGCGGGCGGCGATTACGAAGCCATGGAAAAGACTATGGCGGAACGTGCCGATGCGGCGGCGAAATTAGATGCTAAAACGGAACGGTGGTTAATGCTTGCCGAGCGGTAATAGAATAATTTGTTTTAAATATTTTTATTAATACCTTTCGCTTTGATGCATTAAATTTTTATAAATTAAAATTATGATACTTAAGAAATCAGACATAATTAAAAATAATTTATTTTTTGAATACTCCATTCGCTTATTTTGATAAAATACGCCGTATAAACAAGAAATTTGATTTATAGTTTTGAAAGATGTAAACAATTTGAAAAAGTTTAAGGTATACATGAAATAAAATATTGAATTTTGTCGCTTGAATAGTATATACTAGAAACAGAGAAGCATAGTTATTTTTTTTCATGGCAGTGTTACGCATTTCCCAAGGGAGGATCGTTATGAAAACTAACAAGTGGGGCGGCAAACGCGCGGGCGCAGGTCGCAAAAAATCATTATTCGACCGCAAAGGTCGTACATTCCGTTTGACGGATGCAGAATTTTTGGAAGTTAAGCCTTTGATTGACGCAATTCGTAAACGTACTGAAGCGGCTGCTTTGGCATCCAAAGTTAAGTAGTGTCAATTAAGGACTGGGGAGAGTCCGACATATTTGCTCATCGTTAAAGAATTCAATCAGCAGATTGTTACTCTACTTCTCATATTTTATTAACAATGTAGTAGATAGGTATGAGGACTTATCGGCAACCGAGTATTCGGTTGCCGATTTTTCTGTTCTGATGAGATGTATTTATCAGGTACGAAAAACTTTGTAAAAAATTTTTGATTTTATGACAGAAACAAGATAACTATTTTTTCTTATAAAGTTTAGTCATTTTCTGCTATAATATGTAATAGTGAAAATATTGAATATAGTTCACAAATAGATTTAATAAAAATAAAAGGATAAAAGTTTATAAGGAGATATAGCATGACAGAAACAATTAATACCGATATTTTAAAGAAAACCGATACTATTGTAAAAGCTGACGCGCGTCATACTTTTGATACCGTAGCGGCTGCATTGGGTGCTGATGCGCATAATCCGCTTGTAGTAGTAGGGACGGTTGCCAAAATGGAAAACGTCGGCGAAATCGTAAAGCGCGAATCTTTGGACGTTACACCGAATCTCGTAATTAAAGAATTTACCGGTCAAGGTTTGGTGGAAGCGTATACCGACAGCGTGACTTACGGTTATGTGGCCGACTTCATGGAAGAATTCGTGCGCATTGATATGCTTTTAATCAGCGAGTTTGATTATGTAGTGCGTGAAGCGGATGAATCGGTACAAAAAGGGTTGCTCCGTTTGTTTGAAGGTTTGGTTCGCAATAATCGTCAGGTTGTATTTACCATGACACAGGCTCCCGAAACCTATGAAGCCTTAGTTTTACCGAATTTGGCAGAACTCGTTGGCAGCGGTGCCTTCGTAGTTGTTAAATAAGAAACTAAAGTTAAAATGTAATACAAAAGGGATATATCAGCGAAGAGTGGGTGGTTCTTCGTGATATATCCCTTTTTGTGTAGGTGAGATTGTGTAAAACGTGTGTTAATTCATTACATCATGTAATTGTTTTGCCTTCCGGTGGAATGCGTACACCGGCAAGAGGCTTACCGCCAGACCGACGACTATGCAAAGGAGGGTGAGTTGCAAAGACGCTGAGGAGATGGCCAGCGGCATGATGATGGCTGAACTGGTGTTTAATGCATAGGCCAGGCCGAGGTAGGCGCCAAAGCCCATGAGCCAGCCAAAGACTGCGCCAAGACCTATTACATAGGCCGTTTGCTGTATCAAAATACTGTACAGCTGCTTTTGTGTAGCGCCGAGCGCTTTTAAGATGGCGTAATCGCGGAGTCGATTCACCGTTGCCAAATAAGCAGTTACCAAAACAACGGCCATGGCAAGTCCGATTAATAAGTAACCGATGGGTTGCCATACTTTTTCACCACGCCCCATGAGGTTGAAGAGTTGGGTAATGACTTGGGCGGGGAATACGAGTTGAGCATCTTTGCGTTTGACATATTGGGCTGCTAGGGTATAGGCTTGTCCGAAACCTACCGGTTCGACCATGATAGCCGTCACATCGCCTTTTTCAGAAAGGTCGTGACTATGATCTTGGTCTTGCACTTGCTCTTGGGCTTGAGCTTGAGCTTGAGCTTGAGCGGCTTTTGGGAGTTGTCCTTGTACTCGGTTTGGTTTATGACCGTGAGCATGGAGCTCCCAAATGCTTTCGATAGGTGTCAAAACGGCTTGATTATAAGGGCCGCCGGTATCGGCTAATATACCGACAACCGTAAATTTTTCTTCTTGATGCTCTTTACCTTTTGCCAAAGTACCATGTGTGGAGTAGAAGGTATCACCTAGAGCCAGGCCTAATTGTTTTGCCACATCTTGGCCGATAACGGCTTCAAAAGGGGTTTGGAACGGACGGCCCGATGAGAGGCGCAGCCATTCCGGTTTAGTATTATCGGCTCGTACGGTAAAAATTTCAGGCTCGGTACCAACTAAGCGAAACCCTTTTACACTATCGCCAAAAGCTAAAGGTATGGCCTGTTTTACAAGTTTAGTATTGGCGCGTAATTGAGTAACTTCTTGGTAACTGATATTGGAAAGGGGTTTGTCTTGTAAAAAGACGGTATTGAGTACAAACTGTTGGCTGCTTCCGGGAGAGCCTACGAGTAGGGTAAAGGGTTCGGTCGCGGCGATGAGTCCACGCTGCAGTCCGCTACCCAAGGAAACTACCAATACACTTAAGGCTACCGCGAGCGCCATGACGAGAAGCAGGAGCGATGTGGTCAGAGGTTTGGACCAGAGCTGCTGCCAGGCTATTTTACGAATCATGAGAACCTCGCTTTGTTAAGTGTAATTGATTAGTGAATTGAGAAATAACAGTCGTTTCGTGACTGGCAATCAGTAAGGTGGCATTGGCTTCTGTGCTGTAGTTGCGCAATAAGTCAATAACGATGGCACTGTTGGCGGCATCAAGACTGGCTGTCGGTTCGTCGGCTAACAGTAGGGAAGGTTTTTTTATAAGCGCTCGGGCAATAGCCACGCGTTGTTGCTCACCTTTGCTCAATTGGGTCGGCTTTTTGTGACGGAGATTGGTAAGTCCCATGATATCCATGAGTTTCACCGCTTCATCGGTCATCTCTTTGTGCGTAAAACGATTGGCAAAGAAGGCACCGCTTATAATGTTTTCTTCGGCTGTTAAAAAACTGAGCAGATTGAAGTCTTGAAAAATATAACCAACTTGTTGACCGCGCCAATGATCGAGTTCTTTTGCGTTGATTTCGGTCAATTTGACATCATCCGCCTGAATCGTGCCGGTAGTCGGTTGTAGGAGTCCGGCTATGCACTGAAGTAAGGTGGATTTGCCACTGCCGCTAACGCCGGTCAAACACCATTGACTACCGGTCGGTGCTTCAAAGGAAGGCAAGTCCAATACGGTAATCAAGGTGTCGCCGTCAGGAAATTGACGGGTCAGATTTTGAATCGTCAACATATTAATAAACCTCAGCACCACGGAGGCGAACAAGACTTACGAAGCCTGTTTCACCATCTACATAGCTGCCTACTTCTAATTGTCCCGATACGGTAATGTCCTGATCGTAAGGCAAAGCCGTTACGGAATCGTCCATATAAACGACTACAATATCACTAGGCCAATCTGCATCAGTTGAGCAGAAGGGGCAGATGGCCATAGGTGTTTCCGTGAGCACAAAGAAGTTGATGGTCGGTTTTAGCGGTGGAGCCATATAACCTTGCATCGTTACATTTTGCCCATTTAATGACAATAAGCTATCCGATAAAATAAGCCCTTCTGAAGTTGCGCCTGCATACATGTCTTCAAAATTCAGCCAAGCCGCCAAAGCCGTGTTGGGCACCATGACAACTGCAAGCTGTACTACGAGGCCAAGTATTAAAGGGCGTAGCCACTGTTTTAATTGCATCATTGTTCCTAGTCACATCCTTGTAAAAAATTATTTGTTGTTATCTTTGTTGCCGTCAACGCCAAGGGCACGGAGGATACCGAAGAATACTTCAGTGTTGTCCATAACGCCGTGGAAGTATTCGGAACCAGGGCCTTGAGCCATGAGTACTACGTCGTCAGCGGAGTGAATTTCGCTGGTTTCACCGGTAGTTGTAGGTAAGTTGCCTTGTACTAAGCGAGCGCCTTGTGGAGCACGTTTAGGGTTAGCGATTACAAGACCGTCTTTGCCGGCTGTAGCTGGGCTGGTTGGTTCATTTTGGAAACGATAGTTTTCATAATGATCCGGAGCATTAGCGTATTGAACAGCTAAGGTTACGTCAGCATCAGGGTTATCAGGGAAGCCGTCGCGGTTAGCATCGATGAATGTAGGCCAGCCTGCATCACCGTATACACGAACTGCTTCACGACCTACTTTGCCATCTTGTTCGCTGTAAGTACCGGTAATACTGATACCGTGAGCATGGTCAGCTACTACGATGATTAAAGTGTTGTCGCCATGAGCTTTGGAGTATTCCTGAGCCCATTGGATTGTCTGGTCGAATTCGATAGCGTCATAAGCCGCACGTTGCCAATCCATTGTATGTAATTGTTTGTCAATGGAGCCGGCTTCGGACATAAGGAAGAAACCGTTAGGGTTCTTTTCTAATACGTCAACGGCTTTCTTAGTCATATCCAAAAGACCAGGTTGGTCGTTGAAACCTTTAAGCACGGATGGATTTTCAGGTAAGAATTCGCGATCCATGTAAACGTTCATAGTGTTAAGCGTGAATAAACCGAGGATTGGTTTGTCAGCTGTAGTTTGAGCAAGTTCAGTTTTGTTACCGGCAAATTGGTAGCCTTTGTTTTTGAACTCTTGGATTACGTTCACATTATCTTTACGTTTGGAACCAGGAGTTTCTAATGGTAAGAAGAACTGGGAACCGCCGCCCAAAACAACAGCCGGTGGGTTTTTACGATTTAAGAAGTCCATTGCGATGAAGTTCTGTTCGCCGCGACGACGAGTGTGTGCAGTTACGGCAGCCGGAGTTGCGTCAGTTACAGCCGCAGTTGTTACCATACCGTAGGACATATCTTTCGCACGGGAAATGATTTCAGAGATATTTTCTACTTTTGGATCATCCATTGGGTCCGGAGTGCTGTTTTCATACACGCCCATAGCGTTAACTACGGATTTGTTACCGGTGTTGTAAGCGGAAGCACTGTTGGCGGAGTCCGTTACGATGGAGTCATAACCGGAAGTAGTGATAAGAGCCATGTGAGGCATTTTTTCCATAGCCAAAACGTCGTTGAATTTACCGTCGCTCATGCCTTTAGAAAGGATACGAGCCACTTCTTTAGCTTGCATGCTCATGCCGTCGCCAACGAAGAGGATAACGTTTTTAGCTTTCTTTTGAGCTTTTTCGTTAACTACTTTGTAGTTAGCCATTTTTCTGATGGCGCCTTGAGCTGTGTTAGCAACTACGTTAACGCGTTTGTCGCCGGTGTCTTTGAAAGACACATCGTTAATGCGATAGGAAATATGGTCGGCGTATTGGGTGATTGTTGCGTCTTGTTTGAAAACTTTAGTAGCGTCTTCACCGTTGATTGTTACTGCTACTTCTGTAGTAGTAAGCGGTAATTCCACTTCAAAGTCAAAACGTTGACCCTGCCAGAATTTTGCCTGGTTAATAGGCATTACTTTAATTGCGTTACTTGTCACAGCCGTGGCAGGTAAGTTTGCTTGAGAAACTACACTCACTGCAGGAGCTGCTGCTTGGACTGCGGGCGTACTAAGACCGAACGCTAAGGCACCTGCTAAAGCAAAAAATACCATTTTACGTAAATGCTGCTTTCCGTTCATGAAAATACCTCCTAATGTATCAAATAAAAATGAACTTCTGCTCTCTTTATCCTAACAAAGTGCTAAAAAAAGATATAGAAAAAAGGCAGTAAAGTATTTGTAAAAGAATTGTAATAGGACTAAGGTCTAAGGACGTTTGAATTTAGTACAACACAAATATCGTGTTTTATGCTACAATAGAAAAGATAAACTATGTCAGAGGTTCAGCGTGTGAAGTCACATAGGGTCATTTTACAAAAGTTCGTAAATATTTGATAAAAGTCGGTAGCTTTTATCGGTCAGCCGTTAATGACTAAGTGGTCGTTATAAAATAGCAGTGTATATGTAAAAGCGTATATGTAAAAGCGTATATGTAGCAGTGTATATGTAGCGGTATGCATATAGTAGTATGTATGTAGCAGTATGCATATAGCAGAATGCATGTAACAGTCAGTTATTAGGAGGCGAATTTTTTATGAATGATCCAAAATTGTTGAAACCTGTAGAAACAACGGCCCTGGCTATGTGGGCGCATTTCCCTATACCGTTTATTGCGTAATTGGGTGATTGTATTTATGGCAAACTTATTGGGGTCGCTTTGCATCGCGTGGTTGTTAAGCCAATCCGGGCTATGGCACAGTGGCGCCAACCTGCTGGGTGGCATGACGATTAAACTGGCGGTCGGCAAAGTGACGCTTACATTCGGCCAAGCATTGGCATTGGGAATACTTTGTAACTGGCTTGTATGTTTAGCCGTTTGGCTCAGTTTTAGCACCACATCAACGGCCGGTAAGATTCTGGCAATTTATTTACCTATATTCATGTTTATCGTATCCGGTTTTGAACATAGTGTGGCTAATATGTATTATATTCCGGCCGGTATTTTGGCGGCTTCCGATTCGTCTTATGTGGCACAGGCCACGGCATTGGGGGTTACACCGGATGCTCTGGCACAACTTGGTTGGGGGTCTTTCTTTATTAACAATCTCTTGCCGGTCAGCTTAGGCAATATTATCGGCGGTGCCGTATTTATCGGCATGGCGTTAATGTATGGGAATGGTCGTCCCGATGAAACGTTGATTCAGGCTATGAAGGAAAAAGTTTTAAAATAAGGTAATCAAAATTTTAAAGTAAGTTAATCAAAGTTTTAAAGTAAGGTACGAAGGTTAGTATACATCGGCATGGCTAATTATTATAAATCCGGAAATTAAAAGCCAAAGCTTGAAACCGCCTCTTTTCATTATCGAAGAAATTCGGTATACTAGAAGCAAAGCAATTAATAAAGTATGATAAGCACTTTTTTAGAATCCTGTAATTTAGGTAATATAAGGAAGGCTTTGATTCCGAGTATTAGAAATGGAGTAGTCAATGGAATATACTAATATTTTGTATTCAGTAAAAAACAAAGTAGCAACAATCACCTTTAATCGTCCGGAAGTACAGAACGGATTTAACATTCCCATGTGTAATGAAATTCTTGATGCCATCGAACGCACCGAGGCAGATCCGGAAGCTCGCGTACTGCTCTTTAATGCTGTAGGCAAAGTATTCTCCGTAGGTGGCGACTTGTCTGAAATGAAGCGCGCCGTTGAAGAAAACGACCAGCAGTCCTTGGTAGCTATTGCCGAACTCGTTATGCAAATTTCCTTTGCGATGAAAAAAATGTCCAAACCGGTTGTTATGAGTACCGATGGCGCCGTAGCAGGGGCGGCTTTTAACATGGTATTGGCTGCGGATATTTGCATTGCCTCCACCAACAGCCGCTTTATCCAGGCTTTTGTTAACGTGGGCCTTGCACCTGATGCGGGCGGCATGTTCTTATTGACCCGTTCCATAGGCATGAACCGGGCTATGCAACTTGCCATGACCGGTGAAGCGGTAACGGCGGAACGCGCTAGAGAATACGGCTTCGTCTATAAAGTGTGCGAACCGGAATTATTGGAAAAAACGACCGACCGTCTTTGTGCCCGTTTGGCAAAAGGCCCTGAATTATCCTTCAAAGCTATGAAAGAAATGATGTGGGCCAGCGTATTCAGCGGTTGGGATGAATATGCTAAATTGGAAGTGCATTTACAAACAACCTTGGGCTTTTCGGAAGACTTCAAAGAAGGCGTGCGGGCCTTTGCAGAACGTCGTCGTCCTAATTTCCAGGGGAAATAAGTTTTTATTTTGGGGGCTATTTTTAATGGCCCTCAATTTTAATACTCAAAATAATTTAAATATTTGACGAATAGGAGCGAGATTTTATGAAAACCAATGAAGTCAAAGAGTATGTAGTATTGAATAATGGTGTAAAAATGCCGATTCTTGCCTTTGGGACCGATTTAATTCCCAATGAAGACACGAAACAGGCCGTTTTGGACGCGTTTGCTGCAGGCTATCGTCACATCGATACGGCTCGCTTGTACGGCAATGAAAATGAAGTGGGGGAAGCCGTGAATGCCACGTCTGTACCTCGTGATGAAGTTTTCGTAACAACGAAGATTTGGTTTAATAATTATGGTTATGAAAAAGCCAAAGCAGCCATTGATGATGCTTTAAAACGTATGAACCTTGACTATCTTGACCTCATGCTCCTTCATCAGCCATATAATGATTATTACGGTGCCTATCGTGCTTTGGAAGAAGCGTACAAAGCCGGTAAATTACGGGCCATCGGTGTAAGTAACTTCTATCCGGACCGCTTAAATGACCTCATTGCCTTCAACGAAATTAAGCCGCAAGTGGACCAGATTGAAATTCATCCGTACTTCTAGCAGGAATTTGCTCGTGCCAATATGGAATCTCACGGTGTTCAGACTGAATCTTGGGCTGCCTTTGCCCGCGGTAAAGATGGTATTTTTACCAATCCAATCTTAGAAGAAATCGGTAAAAAATATAATAAATCTACGGCTCAAATCATGATTCGTTGGCAGTTGCAGCGTGGCATTGTATGCCTTGCCAAGAGCTCCAGTCCTAAACGGATGGCACAAAACCTCGACGTATTTGACTTTAACCTTACCGAAGAAGACATGGCGGCCATTAAAACCATCGATAGAGATACAACCGTGTTTATGAGCCATTACGATCCGCGTATGCTAGAGGAATTATTAACTAGAGCCGTTGAGGCGTAAGCCCTTTTTTTCATTCCGCTTATTTAGGACCTAGTCCACATAAAGGGCTAAAACGCCATAACCGGCCTAGTTAATAGGGGGAGAGGGGGAAGGGTTCGTATAGGCGAAGCCTGGATGCGGCCTTGTGTTAATTAAATAAATAACGACTCTCTCTATCCTGTTTGCTCCTACGTGCCATGGGCACAAAGTCCTATTCCCCCAGTCGTTATGTGAAACGGCGAAGCCCTTGGTGTGGCCCTAGGGACTAAAGTAGCAGGAAGGCCAAAAGACCCTATACATCCTATGAAGCGACTCTTTGTGCCCGCGGCACGTAGGAGCAAGTAGGATGTATAGGGTCTTTTGTTTTGTTAAATTAGGTTCGGGCCACAGCCGGGCTTCGTCTTTCACTAACTCCTTTTTCAGTATAACTATACCGTATACTGCTATGGATAACTACTATTGTACTTTAACGATAAGTTTCTATATACTTAGACATGTAAGTTACGTAGAAGTGTTCACGAAGTTGTTTTTGAACGCAAGTACTTAGAATAAAAGGAGCGATAATATGACTATGAATAATTACAACGAAAAAGAAGTTATTTTGAATAATGGTGTAAAGATGCCGATTTTAGGCTTCGGTGTGTACCAGATTCCGAAGGAAGATACGAAACAAGCTGTGCTTGAAGCGTTAAAAGTTGGGTATCGTCACATTGATACGGCACAATCTTATTTTAATGAAGCAGAAGTTGGGGAAGCGATTTCCGAATCCGGTATCCCTCGTGAAGAAATTTTCTTAACTACCAAAATCTGGATTGATAACTATGGTTATGAAAAAGCTAAAGCGTCTATCGATGAATCTTTGAGAAAATTAAAAACTGATTATGTTGATTTATTCTTATTGCATCAGCCAATCAGTGATTACTATGGTGCCTATCGTGCGCTTGAAGATGCTTATAAAGCCGGCAAAGCACGTGCCATCGGTGTAAGTAACTTCTATCCGGATCGTTTGAGCGACATTGTGGCATTTACTGAAATTAAACCGCAGGTAAATCAGGTGGAAACACATCCGTTCAATCAGCAAATCGAAGCGCAGGAAAATATGATTAAAAACAATGTACAGTTAGAATCTTGGGCATCGTTTGCGGAAGGACGCAATAACATTTTCACAAATCCTGTTTTGATGGATATTGCTAAAAAATACAATAGATCAACGGCTCAGGTTATGATTCGTTGGCAAGTACAACGCGGCATTGTTTGCTTGACGAAGAGCGTTAAACCGGAACGTATGGCAGAAAACTTTGATGTGATGAATTTTGAGTTGTCCGCTGATGACATGGCGCGCATTCAATCTTTGGATACGAAGACAAGCTTATTCTTCAGCCATCAGGATCCGGCTACAGTAGACTTTTTCATTAATTTGGTAAAAGAACGTCGCAATAAATAAGGTTAATGGTGAAAAAATATGTTTTTGATAAATGGATAACAATGTTTTGTTTGAAATAACTTTTTCAAAAATATAAAGACGTAGTTTTTAAGAGACACTGATACGATTCATTTCGCATCATTGTCTCTTATTGAGTGAGGGAGTGATAGTTTTGGAATTTGTAAATAAAATGAGAAATAATTCATTTATATTCTTATCCGTGCTGGCTTCGTTGATGGCGGTTAACTCCTTATCGATGGATGTATACTTACCGGCGTTACCTGCTATGACGGAAATGTTGGGACCGGGGGCGGAACTCACAATCAGCGGCTATTTATTCGGTTTTATGATTGCGCAACTCGTGTGGGGTCCTATTAGTGATAGCATCGGTCGTATTAAACCGTTAATTATGGGTTCGGTATTATTTGTTATCGGCACGATTGGTTGTGCCACTGCCGATACCATGACAGAACTCGTTATTTGGCAAATTTTTCAGGCTATCGGTGCCTGTGTGGGGCCTATGTTATCACGAGCCATGATTCGCGACCGCTACAGCCTTGCTGAAGCGGCTGACAAATTATCCTTGATTACCATGCTCATGGCAGGGGCACCAATTGTAGGCCCTTCCATTGGCGGTTTAATTGTTGAATTTGCTTCTTGGCATATGATTTTCTGGGCCGTTGCTGTTGTCGGTGTTTTAATCGGTATCGGCACATTCTTTTTACCGGAAACATTGCCGGAAGAACGTCGCAACAAGGCGGGGATTAAAAAAGCTTTTAAAATTTATGGCGAATTATTTGCCGATTGGGCGTTTATGAAATACACCTTGTGCGTAGCTTTCTTCTATATGGGGGCTTATGCGATTATTGCCGGTACACCTTATGTATATATTACTTATTATGGCATTCCGGAACGTTATTTCGGCGCATTATTTGCCATGAATGTTATCGGTGTAGTTATTATGAGCTCCGTAAACAGAGCACTCGTTGCCCGCTATACGATGGACACCTTACTTCGGGCATCTACCTTAGGTACAATGGCAGCTGTATTATTGCTGGTTTTTATGACCTATACAAATGTGTGGGGCGTTTACGGTGTTATTTTGTCCGTAGTTTTAATCTTTGCAACCAATGGTATCATTTCAGCTTGCGCTACTGCAGCTGCCCTTGATAAAGCGGGCGACAAAGCAGGAACCGCTGCCGCTCTTATCGGCTCCTTGCAATACGGTAGCGGCATCGTATCCTCCGTAGCCTTAGCACTCTTCTTTAACAACACCCCATGGCCAATGGTAGGTACCGTCGTAGTATGCATGGCCATCTGTGCTTGGCTCGCTTGGAGCAAAACACCGGTTCGTGAAACTGATGAAAATGATGAAGCAGCAGATGATGATAACATGTGTACTCAAGAATAAAATTAGGATTTTAAGTTAAGTCATATGTGGGCTCTAATTCATCATCAATTAATATAAAAATACAGTAACCACAAGGGTTTTTCCACCCCTTGTGGTTTTTGTTTTTTAGGGGGTATAAAGATAATTATGAAAATTATTTTATCATTCAGAGAATATTGTTATTTTTCATATGAGTTGATATAATAAATAAAAGTTTTCAAGATGTACATTTGTTCTGTTCTAAAATATAAGAGTACGTTTATGGGGGATATGGTTTATTGTATTTTTAGTCGATAATTTGAAGTCTATATATTTAATGCTTTAAAATGGAGAAATAAAATTGTGAAAAATAGTTTGAGGCGCCTTATAAGTGCAACTGCTTTATTGATAGTATTTTTTGGGCTATTGTTCTATCCTTTGGTAAAGGTAGAGCATGTGAAAGTAACTATAAATGAGTTTTTTGAACTGAATAGATTTTCTCTTTTGCCGGATGGGCAGCGTATATTTTTATATGACAGGAAAAATAATAATATTATTGCTAAAGACATACAATCTAGTTATGAACGTGGTAATAAATTATATGTATATGGACCTTATTTTCAGGGTATTATAGAGCGACAGAAGGATCAAATTCAGATATTTGTTGAAAATACAGAAGAAAAAGGCAAACTATTAAGATTACGTAATGAGGATGGTCTTATATTAATAAATAAAAGTGATATGAATAAAGAAGAACTTAGAATATTTGAAATATTAAAGGTGTCGACAGAATTAAAAGAAGAAACAAAGCAAAAAGAGATGATAGTTAAAATTTATTAGTATTTGATAATTGTAGACATTTTCTCATCAGGCATATATGCGTATATAAAAATGGGAGTCTTAATGAAAAATAATTGTTAAAATAGTAGATTTGCATAAGTCATATCTACAAGAAGGAGGCTAAAATATGATTAAAAATAAAATTCCCAAAATTTTTTTAGTCTTCCTTCATATATTGTATATGATGCTCCTAATATTGATGATATTTATTTGGTTAATTTCCATGATAATATCTAAATGGGGGTAGCCAAGGTATGAGGCTAATGGCATATTTCATGCTAATGTGCTGGTCGACAGAAAAATGAATATAGATTTACTGCTTCCTAAAAATGCTCTCGCGGATGCACAATATATCTATGGTCTTTGTATATATCCAACTTCGTATGGGAAAGACGGGTTTATAAAAATAGACTATGTAAATGATTTGTATTATCTATATGATGCAAATGATAAACAAATAAAGGGCTTGCAACAGGTGTATGGGGACAGGGTCATAGTATTACAGCGTTTGGAACCTGGTGATGAACAGATTTATTTACGATTAAAAGAAGGCAAAGCGGGGAAATTAGTAGAGACACCGGTTTATACAGACTCATGGGGAAAACCGATGTGGGATGAGTTTCGATTTTAATAATATTTCAGAAAAGATGGAATGAACTAAGAGTTATATACTAACACCTTTGAGAGGGAGCTAGGGATATGGATTTAAAGGAATGGCTAAAGAAGATGTGTCAATTATTGGAAACATGGATTCCACGATTAGTACTATTCATTTGTTTGTGTGGATTTCTATATGGCAATATTGCAGGAATTATAAACAATGGTAACTATACTTTTGACAAACTATTTAATGCGATTTATCTTCTGGGATCATTGGCGTTATACCTATTTCTAAAAGAGTGTATAGTATGGTGTAAAGCCATTATAAAATTTTTTAAGAATATCTTTAATTATATGAGCAGTAATTTGAATTAGTGTACACAGTACTTTTAGAACACTATATCTTGAAAGCTTTTTATCTCTAAAGAACCTTTCTCCCTGAGCTAAGATCTAATACGGCGATACCCTTTGCTGTGGCCCTAGACGCTAAAGTAGCAGAAATAAAAAAAGGCACTATACATCCTGTGAACCGACTTTTGTGCCTGCGGCACCCAAGCTCTCCCCAGAGCTAAGATCTAATACGGCGACACCCTTTGCTGTGGTCCTAGGTGCTAAAGTAGCAGAAATTTAAAAAGACACTATACATCCTGTGAACCGACTTTTGTGCCCGTGGCACCCAAGCTCTCCCCAGAGCTAAGATTGTATACGGCGACACCCTTTGATGTGGCTCTAGGTGCTAAAGTAGCAGAAACTTAAAAAGACCCTTACCATCCTATGAAGCGACTTTTGTGCCGCACTTCTCCTAGAGCTAAGATCTAATACGGCGATACCCTTTGCTGTGGTCCTAGATGCTAAAGTCGCAGAAACGCAAAAAGACCCTATACATCCTGTGAACCGACTTTTGTGCCCGTGGCACCTAGGAGGGAACAGGATGTATAGGGTCTTTCAGTTTATATATGTAGCACTACGGCCACAGCAGGGCTTCGCCTATTACGACTTAGCGATCCCCATTGAATATCGAATTCTTAACAATTACATAGTCCACTTTTCGAATTGCAGTCAAGTTATTACCGCCTGCATAGGAAATAGAGGACTGTAAGTCTTGTTCCATTTCAGTTAAGGTATCGAAAAGGCTGCCTTTGGAAGGAATGTACATTTTTTTACCCTCCACGTTTTTACGTTCGCCTTTTTGAGATTCGGAAGCGGAACCAAAGTATTCTTTGTATGGTTTGCCGTCGATTTCAACTTCTTTACCCGGAGATTCGGTGTGACCGGCAAAGAGGGAACCAATCATAACGAAAGTAGCGCCAAAACGAATGGATTTAGCAATGTCGCCATGGTCACGGATACCGCCGTCAGCGATAACAGGCTTAGTAGCCGCTTTGGTGCACCAACGAACAGCGGATAACTGCCAGCCGCCGGTACCAAAACCGGTTTTTAATTTCGTGATACATACTTTACCCGGTCCAATGCCGACTTTAGTAGCGTCAGCGCCGGCATTTTCAAGTTCACGAACGGCTTCAGGAGTACCAACATTACCGGCAATAACGAAGCTTTCCGGTAATTGTTTTTTTATATGCTGAATCATTTCAATAACGGAATTGGAATGACCGTGAGCGATATCGATGGTAATATATTCAGGAGAAAGACCGGCTGCTTTAATTTCATCAACGAAATCAAATTCTTCTTTTTTTACACCAATACTGATGGATGCAAATAATCCCTGTTCTTTCATACGTTTAATAAAATCAAGACGAGTGTGTGGAGCAAAACGGTGCATGATGTAGAAGTAATTGTTGCGGGCTAATTTTTCAGCCAATTCTTCATCAATAATCGTCTGCATGTTGGCCGGTACAACCGGTAAACGGAATGTGCGATTGCCGAGTTTTACTGAAGTATCACATTCACTACGGCTGTTAACAATACATTTATTCGGGATTAACTGAATGTCTTCATAATCAAAAATGTTTGTTGTATTAATCATGGAAGGCCTCCTTGTAATAACATAAATATCCATTAGACATTATATAGGAAAGATAGTGTTTTTGCAAGCCTAACTCGAACAGTATGATTTATATATCGTTTTAATGTTCGGGTTTTGTAAATGCCATGTTTGCTTTTTGTAAAAACTCCGATACTTGGGGCAAAAAACGGTATTGAGTTGATTTATACTTCGCTCTGGCGGTATAATTAAATTATATTTGCAAGCAATTGGGTAAAAAGCTTAAGGAGAACGCAAATCATATCTTTACTGTTGTTGTGATAACGACCCATGGTCGGGAGGATATTTATGGAACAAAAACAACGTACAAGAATGTTGGTGGAAGCGGGTTTATCGATTGCAATCGCATATGTATTACATTTTGTAGTCCTCTTTCAAATGCCGCAAGGCGGTTCGGTGAATGCAACCAATTTGGTACCGCTTATCATTTTTGCCATTCGTTGGGGTGGTAAGTGGGGTGTCATAACTTGTATGGCTTACGGTATCATCGATTTTTTGCTGGGCTTCAAATTTTCGCTTCATTTTTTAAGCATCTTACTGGATTATATTTTAGGCTATGGTGCCATCGGTGTTGCCGGTTTCTTCGGTAACAGCCGTGTACGCGCTATTTGGGGCGTTACAGCCGGATGTGCATTACGCTGGGTCTGCTCCGTTGTGTCGGGCGCTGTCGTATTTGCTTCCTATGCACCGGCCGGTCAAAACCCATGGATTTATTCTATGATTTATAATGCCAGTTATATGGTGCCGGAATTAGTTATTAATATGGCGGTTATAGTACTGTTCTATAACCGTATTATGAAAGGAATTCGTTCGGCGCGCGGTTAATTGTGGCTGAATGAGTTAATGGAGTTATTTATGAAACGTCTTTTAGTAGAACGTACAGATATGAACCAATTGCATGATATGGGGCTTCTCATAGTGTGTGGCGGTCAAAGTACTCGCATGGGACGTGACAAAGCATCGTTGCCTTGGCAAGAAGGCACACTTTTGACCTCGCTCATGACCAGGGCGAGGTCCTTTGCTTTTTCACATATCGTTATCGCCGGTAATCAGCCGGTCGATTTACGAACTTTACCGGGTGAACTCTATGCTATGCATCCTTTATCGGATTTAAGTGGTCGGGTACGCCTTAGTGATGCTGAATTGGCCACCGTAGAGCCTCATGATGTGCATCGTTTGGAATGGGTTTTGGAAAACGAGCGGACCTTATCTATCTTTTTAACGGCCGATCAGGGCGAACCATGCGGCCCTTTGGGCGGTTTGGCGGTCGGCCTTAGTGAAGGGCATTGTGATGCTTATTTGGCGGTGTCGGTGGACATGCCGTTATTTGACAATTTTGACTTTGGCGATGTAACAAAACTTCGCTCGCATTTGGGGAGAACCCCGGTAGATTGTATTGTGCCTACTATAAATGGCAACTTAGAACCTTTGGGGGCCTTATATAGCCAGCGTTGTCTGCCGGTTATTATAAAGTTGTTACAGCAAGGGGAACGCCGTTTGCGGGCCATTTTTGACCATTGTCCGACAGAATATGTCGATGTATCGGCTAACGCCTATGCCTATAAAAATGTAAACACTTATAATGAATATAAGGCGATTCGCGCTTTAGCGTATAACAGTACTCGTCAAAAACCGATTATTTCCGTGGTGGCCAGTCAGTCTAAAACGGGCAAAACCGAAGTGGCTACGCGCTTAATTAAGGCTTTGGATGCTCTTGGCTATGAAGTGGGTTTTGTCAAAAGTGATGGTCACGGTTTTACCATGGATTCAGAAGGAACTGATACATGGAAGGCCGATAACGCCGGCGCGAAGGCTGTAGCCATTGCCGGACCTACCGGGTATGCGATTTTAAATAAAACGGAGGGGCCAACCGATTTAATGACCTTGGCCGAACAATTGCCGGTCGATATTGTAGTTATGGAAACGCGGAGCCGCGGTGTAGAGCCGATTATTGAAGTGGTAACGGAGGCACCGACGAATTTTGAAAACTGCATTACGCCGGTTGATAAATTATTGGCCGTGGTGTATATGAACGACAATGAGGCGTTTTCACAAGAAAATGTATTACCGTCAGACGGCGTAGCTGTGTTTTCATTACATGACATAGAATCATTGGCCAACTGGTTGGTAAAAGAAGTGTGCTTTAATTAAGTCATTGTAGGAATTTGTATTTTATTTTAAGAAATATACTATTTAAGATGATGTAGCAGATATTGCAGTTTTTTCAAAAGGTATATTTTATTTAGATTATAAAAAAGCTGAGGAGGTGACCGTATGGAAGGCATTACGGTTGAAGCGGCGCGAAGTAAATTATTGGATTTGGTAGCACAGTTACCGCCCCGAGAAACAGAGAATATTCCTTTAGAAGATGCGTTGGGCCGCGTTTTAAGCACAGAACTGACTGCCAAGACAAGTATTCCGCCATTTCGTAAGGCTCCTTATGATGGTTATGCCATTGTACATAGTGAAGGACAATCGCAGTTTACGGTTATTGCCACAATCGGTGCGGGTGAAAAATATGAAGGCAAAGTTCTTCAAGGTGAAGCTGTGCGCATCATGACGGGCGCACCGGTGCCTGATGATTGTGACACCATTGTTATGCAGGAACGCTGCCGTTTGTGCTCCGATGATGGGATACCGTTGCAGCATTCGCAGGTGCGCGACGTAATGGAACCTATGGGTTACGATATTTTAGTAAACGGCGTTATTGAAAAAGGCGAAAATATTATTCCGGAAGGCGAAGAATGTGCCGAAGGGGATATATTGATGGATGGTGGTGTTTTATTGGATGCAGGCCGTATGTCTGTAGCAGCCGGGCTCGGGCATCGACAATTGCCGGTATATAAAGAACCTAAGGTTGTAGTTTTAACTTCAGGTCGCGAAGTGGTGCCCCTTTCAGAAACGCTGCAAGGTGCTCAAATCTACAACTCTAATCTTTATATGCTGGAAGGTTTGTTGAAGGAGCAAGGGGTTACCGGTTTTAAAGCACATCATGTAAGTGACGATCCGGATAAGTTGGATGAAGAAATTGAAACAGTTCGTCAGTTGGCGGCTGATGCGGACTTAATTATAAGCACCGGTGGTGTATCTGTGGGCCTCTTTGATTCTATGCCGGCGATTTATGAAGCCTTAGGGGCTGAAAAATTGTATGATCGCATCTTCATGCGTCCCGGTGCCGCTTCCTATGGCGGTGTGATTCGTCGTGAAAATGGTGGTCTTACTTTTTGCTTGGGCCTTTCCGGTAACCCTACAGCGGCGTATAATTGCTATCATTTGTTAGTTTTACCGGTATTGCGTAGTTTGCAAGGACGACGCGATATCATGTTACCGGTAGTTATGTTAAAACTGGGCAGTGGCATTCACAAAAAGAACCCCTTTGATCGTTATGTGCAAGGGGCCATTACCTGTGAATCAGGGGAAGCCGTGTTCATGCCGAATCGTGTATTCACTTCCAGTGCTTTACTGGGACTTGCCCACGCCAATGGTATGGCAAAATTGGAACAAGGTCAGCATAACTATGAAGAAGGGGATTTAGTGGCCGTATCGCTATTGAAGGCTCATGAATAAATTCTTTTGTGGCAGCTCACCAATAAGGTTTACAAACTAACTATCGCCATCAGGATTCGATAAGGCTTATTAAAAATTTCTTATGACAACTCACCGATAAGGCCTATTAAAAAATCTCTTATGACAATTACCATAAGGCTCAATTATCAGTAGCGATTTATGGGTATGCAACTATAAAGGACATCTTCCGTGTTTTGTACATGTGACAGATGTCCTTTTTGTATAAACAATTATAAAAACGTATAATTAGTCATTCTATAGCAAATTGCAAGGAACGAACTTTTTTGATATAATAGAAAAGCTTCATGTTAATTCAAGGGTATTTCAAGCGTAGTTATAATCCATTGGAAGAAGTAAAACCAATGGTTTATAACTCTTTTTTATTTTCTCCTTATTCTAAAACTATGACTTGAGATTTGCCTATCTCAAGTCGAATTACCCTTGAATTAATGAAGGCTCATTTGAAATAATTTATATGTATGCGAAAAAGGAAGTGATTGCATTGGCTATGTTAAAAAAATTAAGTCTGGCTTCATGGATTATTATCGGCTTAGTGGCAGGCGTTATCGTGGGCGGCGTAGCTCCGGAGTTTGCCAAAAGTCTAAAACCATTGGGCGATGTATTTATCCGCATGATTAAAATGATCGTGGTACCGCTCATTTTTAGTTCCTTGGTCATGGGGATTGCCGGAACCGGTGATTTCAAAAAACTCGGACGTTTGGGCGGTAAAGCGATTTTATGGTTCGAATTTGCTACCAGTTTGGCATTAATCGTAGGCTTATTTGCCGTTAATGTCATGGAACCGGGCGTTGGCGTAGCTTTAACGCAAAACGGTGCTTCCGAAGTAGTTAATAAAGCGGCGTCTGCTCACGGTATCGACCATGTTGAAATGCTCGTTAATATCGTTCCGACCAATATCGTTGATGCTATGGGACGTGGCGATATGCTCCAGATTATTTTCTTCAGTTGTTTATTCGCCATTGCCGCAGCCAGCACGGGTAAAGACGGCCGTCAAATCATCGACTTATCCAAAGATTTGGCACACATTATGTTCAAAGTTACTCATTATATTATGTATGTGTCGCCAATCGGTATTTTCGGCGCCATTGCCTACACGGTAGGTGAATTCGGCCTCGGTATGTTATTACCGCTTTTAAAACTCGTTCTTTGTTTATACTTAGCCTTGATTCTATTCTTGGTCATCGTAATTTCCATTGCCTCTTTTTTGACAAAAACCAATTTATTCCCGTTGTTAAAAGTCTTAAAAGAACCATTGGTATTGGCATTCTCTACGGCAGCCAGTGAAGCGGCGTTGCCGATTGCCATGGAAAAATTGGAACGCGCCGGCCTTCCTAAACACATTGTAAGTTTCGTGTTGCCGTTAGGTTATACCTTCAACTTGGACGGCTCCACCTTGTATAGTGCGTTAGCTGTTGTATTTATCTCGCAGGTTTACGGTATTCCGTTCCCATTGGAATTACAGTTGTTGATGCTTGTTACCTTGATGCTTTCTACAAAAGGCATCGCCGCGGTACCGGGTGCATCTCTTATCGTAATTGCCGGTACGGCGGCCGCTTTCGGTTTGCCGGTAGAGGGCATTGCCATTATCCTCGGTGTTGACCGTATTCTTGATATGGCCCGCACCTTCTGTAACGTAACCGGTAACTGTGTGGCCGCAGCCGTTGTGGCTCGTTGGGAAAACGAAATCTCTGCCGATGACTTGGCTAAACGCATGAAAGAACCGTTTAGTGAGGAAGAATTGGAGAACTTAGAATTCTCGAAATAAAGTTTTCGAAATGAAATAGTTGTCGGTGCGGTAAACGGCCGTTGCATAGTTATTTTGCGGTCGCCATGATACCGATAGACACTCAAAAACCCCTATACCTATCTACTCCCGGGCTCTTTCAGTGCAAAGGTCGTGTGATAGGTATAGGGGCTTTTTTCGCTTCTTTCATAGGCATTTATGGCAACCCTGTAAAATATCTATACTCACTGGCCGTTTCAAAGCACCGGCACCGTATTTACATTTCTCAGTGGGGGGAAGGGTAACTCCTCCACGGCGTGAGATGATAATACGCTGTTGGTGCTTGTAATCACGTTTAATCGCTAAACGGCTCGGATATTTAGCTTAAAATTGAGATGATATAAGATACGAAAGGCACTATCCCATTACGCGACTCTTGCTCTGAAAGAGCGTAGGAGCATATGGGATAGTGCCTTTCGTATACCCACAATTAAAGTCTGAATATCCGAGCCGGAATCAGTGGTTTGAACGTGTTACTTCACCAACAGATATTTTATTGAACAAAATTCATTGACTTCCATTCAGTGAATGTGATACAATGTACACATAGTTCGAAAAGATTGGATGTGATGATATGAATAATCGGCAGTTGGCTGCCTTGGAAACAAAGAAAAATTTATTGGCGGCGGCTAAGAAGATTATTAGAGAAAAAGGTCTTGTAAATACTTCGGTGGCGGAGATTGCAAAAGCTGCAGGCGTTGCCAACGGCACGTTTTATACATATTTTAAACGTAAGGAAGATATAGTATATGAACTTGGCCTTGAAATATATGAGGAGCTTATAGAGAGAGCTAAGAATTATGAAGGAACATTTTTAGAGCGACTTACATTTTTTATGACGAGTTTTTCGGCAGATATCGAAAAAAGCAGTTTAAAGCTTTGCCAGGAATGGGTACGCAATACTGTGAATCCAAATTTAGTCGAAAATCCTGAGCATCGTAATAAAATATATATGGATATAAACACAGTGAAGTCTTTATTGGAAGGTGGTGTTGCTCGCGGGGAGTTGAAGGCCGATACGCCGGTAGATGTTTTGGCGCATACAATTATAGATATCTTGTATGGTCAGATGCTCTGTTGGAATATGACTGACGGTGCCTATAGTTTTAAGGAAAGAACCAAAGAGTTTTGTAATATATTTTTAAAATCGTTAATGACACCTTATATTGTGTAAAAATTGACAAAAAGGAGAGATACTTATGACTACAAAGATTCCTACAGTTACATTGAATGATGGCGTGAAAATTCCGGTATACGGTTTTGGTACATTCCGGATTCCTGCTGACGGCAGCACCTATAAAGCAGTACGTGAAGCTTTGGACTTGGGCATTCGCCATATTGATACGGCCGTTGCTTATTTTAATGAAGCAGAAGTGGGGAAAGCAGTTCGCGAAAGCGGCATTCCTCGTGAAGAAATTTTTGTTACCAGCAAACTTTGGTTACAAGATTATGGCTACGAAGCGGCTAAAAAGGGGATTGAAACATCCCTTCGTAAATTAGGCCTGGATTACATGGATTTGTATTTGATTCATCAGCCATACGGTGATGTGCCGGGGGCTTGGCGTGCCATGGAAGAGGCGAAAGCTGAAGGCAAGATTCGCTCCCTTGGTGTAAGTAATATGACGCCGAAGATTTGGAATCAGTTTGTGCCGCAGTTTAAAACGATGCCGTTCGTTAATCAGGTGGAATTCAATCCATATTATCAGCAAAAAGATATCCGCGCTATTATGGCCGAACATGATGTGAAATTAGAAGGCTGGGGTCCATTGGGGCAGGGGAATGCTAATTTGTTGAAGGACCCTGTGATTACAAAAATTGCGGATGCTCATGGTAAAAACGCCGGCCAGGTTATTCTTCGTTTCGAAGTGCAGGAAGGGATTATCGTTTTCCCTAAATCCACGAAGCCGGAACGAATCAAGAGCAATATGGATATTTTTGACTTTGAATTGACCGAGAGCGAAATGAATGAAATGCGTGGTCTTGACACCGGTAAGGGCGTACACAACCCTGATAATGAAGGTGTAGCCGAGTTTTTACTTGCAAACTATGATGTGCATGCCAACGACTAATTAATATTTACATAGTCAAGGAGATATAGAATAAGGAGAGAAATTATGGAATACAGAGAGTTATATAATGGTGTAAAAATTCCGATGCTTGGTTACGGTGTTTTTCAGATTCCGGACCATGAAGAAGCTAAAAAATCCGTGGCAACGGCTTTGAAAAACGGTTACCGTTTGATTGATACGGCTCAGGCCTATTTGAATGAAACGGCTGTTGGCGAAGCGATTAAAGAAAGTGGCATTCCGCGCGAAGAAATTTTCATTACCACCAAAGTTTGGGTTCAAGATTATTCGTATGAAAAGACTATCAAAGCGGTGGAATTGTCGTTGGAACGTCTTGGTGTAGAGTATATTGACCTTATGCTCCTACATCAGCCAATCGGTGATTATATTAATGCGTGGAAGGCTCTTGAAAAGTTATATAAAGAGGGCAAATTGAGAGCTATCGGCATGGCTAATTGCTATCCGCACGTAATTGCTGATCTTTGCATGACATTTGAAATTAAACCGATGATTAACCAAGTGGAATTACATCCGTTTTTTCAACAACAGCTTAACCTTGATACAATGAAGGAATACGGCGTTATACCGGAAGCTTGGGGACCTTTTAACGAAGGTAAACGTAATTTATTTACCGATCCGATTTTGACGGCCATTGGTAAAAAATACAATAAAACAGCGGCACAGGTTGCTTTGCGCTGGAATATTCAACGTGGCGTTATTGTAATTCCTAAATCAGTTCGGGAAGAACGTATGCAACAAAACATAGATGTCTTTGATTTTGAACTTTCTCAGGAAGATATGGATCAAATCAAGACAATGGATATCGGCCATAGCGAAATCGTAAATCACTTTGACCCTGAATTTGTGAAGATGTTGCATAATCATAAAGTATGATAGTCGGCCGTGAGGTAAAAAGCTATCGCACAGTAATTTTTCGGTCGCAGTAATACTTTGGGACTTAAAAATCCCCCTACCTATCTACTCCTGGGCTCTTCCAGAGCAAAAGTCGCGAGATAGGTAGGGGGATTTTTGCGTTGTTATCATAAGCATTTACTGCTATGCCGAAAAATTACATCTGCAAAAAGCTTTTTCCAATCACGGCCGGCGTATTCATACCTAAGATTTGGGGCAGTGAGTAGAGAGTAAATATCCTATATTGATCTTCGGATATATAAAACAGAGCCTGCTAGAATAATTCTTTAGATTGACTTTTAATGTCGACATCCCTATAATAAGGACAAAGTTTTGATTAGGGAGGACATTAAATGAATGATAAAAAGTGGAATTTACAAACAATCGTTCTGTACGGGATTAACAGTGTTATAGGTAGTGGAATTTTTTTGCTACCGGGTTCAGCCTATGATCATTTAGGCCCGGCTAGCCTTTTGGCCTATTTATTTGTGTTTGTTTTGGTTATGTCTATTGCTCTTTGTTTTGCGGAGTGCGGCAGTATGTTTGAACAGTCCGGTGGACCATATCTTTACGCGAAACAAGCATTTGGGGATTTCTTTGGGTATGAAGTAGGGGTTATGAAATGGATTGTTAGTATAATCGCCTGGGCGACTATGGCCGTTGGCTTTTCCACTGCTTTATCAGCATTGATTCCGCAAATTGCCTCTCCTGTATTGCAAAAGACTATAGCTATCGGGATAATTCTTACTTTAAGCTTGGTTAATCTTTTAGGGATAAATATTATGGCGTATTTAAATAATATTGCTACTGTAGCGAAACTAATTCCTATGGCAATATTTATTTTAGGGGGAATTTGGTATGTAGAGGGAAGCAATTATACTCCATTTATCCCGGCAGATTTGACAATTAACTCTGTGTCCACAGCTTTTATTATTGTATTTTTTGCTTTTACAGGTTTTGAAAACTTAGGTGTAGCTGCCGGGGATATGGAGAATCCAAAAAGGAATGTTCCGTTGGCTTTAATCATATCCATGTCTTTCGTATCGGTAGTCTATTTTTTCGTTCAGTTTAACTGTGTTGGTATTTTGGGCGCTGATTTAGGCGGAACGAAAACGCCCGTAGCAGATGCTATGGGGCGTGTTTGGGGGAGTAACGGCTTGTTGCTGGTAACGCTGGGGACCTTAATATCTATAGGCGGGTTGAATATTGCAAGTTCTTTTAATACGCCACGATGTGCTCAAGCATTGGCAGAAGGCAGACTGTTACCTAAATTTATGATGAAAAATAATAAATATAATGTGCCTTATATTTCGGTGCTTATTACAGGAGGATTGGCCATTTTATTAACCTTGACAGGAAGCTTTGCAGAACTAGCCGCAATTAGTGTTATCAGTCGATTTAGTCAATATATTCCGACTTGTATTGCTGTTCCAGTTTTAAGGAAAAAGAGTTTTGGTCATGCAGGTTATAAAGTGCCGTTTGGGCTATTAGTTCCGGCAATTGCAGTAGTTGCTAGTTTATGGCTCTTAGCTAATGCAGATTTATATAAATTAGTAACCGGCCTTGGTGCGATGGTTCTTGTTGCACCTTTGTATATTCTTATGAAGAAATATAGTTCAGTTGAAAATAGCCGGCCGTGAGAGGAGGGCTTATAAATGAGATTGAATTATGTAAATAATTAATTATGCTAAATAAGCATAATTGAAAAAAGGAATTTGCAATTACGATATAGAATTTACTTGTATCAGCAACTTTTGTTGACTTGTTAGTTTAGACGTATTAGTTTAGACATATTAGGGAATTCAAGTGAATTGAGAGGCTATACTATGCAAACTACGTATGAAAAAGTTGTTTCGGTTTGTTCGTATTGCGGTTCCGGTTGCCAGATAGAATTTACTGTCGATAAAAAGGCTAACCGCATAATTTCTGCAAAAGGCGCTCCGGGTCGTACCAACGAGGGGCGCCTTTGTTTAAAGGGTTTTTACGGTTGGGATTACCTGAATGACCCTCAGCTTTTGACTCGGCGTATTACGAGTCCGATGATTCGTAAAGGCGGTAAAGGCAGCCCGTTGGAACCGGTGAGTTGGGATGAAGCCATTGCCTATACGGCGGAACGGCTCAAAGCGATTATTAAAGAATATGGTCCTGATTCCGTTATGGGGGCCGGGTCGGCCCGCGGTCCGGGGAATGAAGCCGGCTATATTACGCAAAAATTTATGCGTGCCGTAGTGGGCACTAATAATGTGGACCACTGTGCGCGTATTTGCCACGCTGCGTCCGTAGCCGGCTTAAAAGCATCTATCGGGGAAGGAGCCATGTCAGTCAGTGTGCCTGAAATTGAAGATGCTGAAGTCATTTTTAACATCGGGTATAATGGAGCAACGTCTCATCCGATTGTGGCTCGCCGCATTATTAAAGCGAAAGCTAAAGGGGCGAAGATTATTTGTGCGGATCCTCAGATTTCGGAAACGGCTCGCATTGCGGATATTCATTTGCAGCAAAAAGGGGGCACCAATTTGTTGCTCCTCAATGCGTTGGCCTATACGATAATTGATGAGCATCTGACGGATGATGAATTTATCAAGGCTCATGTGAACGGCTATGAAGAGTTTGTGCCGAAGCTTGCCCAATATGCACCGGAAGCGGTGGCCGCTGAAATCGGCGTCAGTGCTCAGGCTATTCGTGAAGCGGCTCGGCTCTATGCTTCGTCGAAGCATTCTGTCATCCTTTGGGGCATGGGGATTACTCAGTTCTCTCAAGGCGTTGACAGCGTGGCGGCGTGCTCCAATTTGGCACTTTTGACCGGCAATTACGGTCATTATGCGACGGGGGTAGGTCCGGTGCGCGGTCAAAATAACGTACAGGGCACCTGTGATATGGGTATTTTGCCGGATGTCTATCCGGGGTATCAGTCGGTGACGGATGATGCGGTACGCGCTAAATTTGAAAAAGCCTGGGGTGTTTCCTTACCGTCCAAACCGGGGATTAAATTGACGCAAGTACCGGATTACGTGCTAGGTGAACCGGATCCTAAGAAGCGGATTCATGCCTACTATATTCTCGGTGAAGATCCGGCCCAATCGGACCCTAATTTGGAAGAAATTCGTGAAACCTTAAAACAGATAGATTTAGTTATCGTGCAGGATATCTTTATGAACCGCACGTCGGAATATGCGGATGTTCTTTTCCCGGCTACGGCGTGGGGTGAACACGACGCCATTTATACCTGCTGTGACCGCGGTTTTCAGCGGGTTCGCAAAGTCATTGAACCGCCTGAAGGGGTAAAACCGGATTAGGAAATCCAAAGCCTCTTAGCTACGGTTATGGGTTATCCGATGCACTATAACAATACGCAGGAAATCTGGGATGAAATGCGTAAGTTATCTCCTAAATTCACCGGCGCCACTTATGAAAAAATCGACGCCTTAGGCGGCGTACAGTGGCCTTGCTATGATGAAAGTATGGATGATAAAGGGACTATGTTCCTCCATGAAGGTGGTCATTTTGCTACCGAAGACGGTCGTGGGAATTTACTTTTCACCGATTATGAGCCGGTTAAAGAAGAAGTGGATGAAGAATATCCAATGTCCTTCTGTACCGTTCGCGAAGTAGGCCATTACTCGGCACGCACCATGACGGGCAACTGCCGCATGTTGGCAAAACTGGAAGATGAACCGGGTTGGGTAGCCATGAATCCTAAAGACTGTGAAGAACTTGGTGTGGCCCAAGGCGATTTGGTTCGTGTTCGTTCACGGCGCGGCAGTCTTATAACCCGTTGCTTGCCGACGGAACGGGTTAAACCGGGTTCGACCTACATGACCTATCAGTGGTGGATTGGAGCTTGTAATGAATTGACGAATACGGCGCTTGATCCTAAGAGTAAAACGCCGGAATATAAATATTGTGCCTGCCGTGTTGAAAAGTTGGACGACCAAGCTGAGGCGGAAGCGTATGTACAGACACAATATGCATTGATTCGGTCCAAAATGGGGATAGAAAAGGCAGGTGCCAACGTATGAATCGATTTGTAAAAGGAAATCCTTTATTTTGTATAGGCTGCCGTACTTGCATGGTAGCCTGTGTAGTGGCTCATCGCGGTAACGGTATTTTCACGACCGATCCTGAGAGCGAAGATTTTTATCCGCGCATTCATGTGGTAAAAACGAAAACTAAGACAATGACGGTGCAATGTCATCAGTGTGAAAATGCACCGTGCGTCAAAGTGTGTCCCGTAGGGGCTTTGGAAAAGGGCACTGATAGTATTCTTATGCACGAAGAACGTTGTATTGGCTGTAAACAATGTACTATGGTTTGCCCGTTTGGCGCCATTCAAATGAAATCCGTAGCCGATGAAGGTACGGTGAGGGTAGTGGCCAATAAATGCGACCTTTGTGCAAATACGGAAGAAGGCGTACCGGCCTGCGTCAGCCATTGTCCGACTGACGCGTTGACATTTTATGAAATCGACAGTGTGCAGAACGCAGTGGATAAGAAAAATCTCCAAACAGCATTAAATGCATGGGCTGTAAAGGAGGGACAAGTATGAATCAGTTTGTATACTGTGATGTGAATCTTTGTATCGGCTGCGGCATGTGTGAACGACAATGCATCATGTCCCATTACGATTTGAAGATGACGGACGTGAAACTTAATGATCCGTTGCAACGCGCTCGTTGCAAGACCTATCGTCAGCCGGAATTGAAAGCGGCGGTTCACTGCAAGCAATGTGAAAACCCGTCATGCATGGCGGCGTGTCCGGTAGGAGCTATCCATAAACGGGACGACAAGCTGATTTTTATTGACGAAAACAGCTGCATCGGTTGTCGTGAGTACGTACTGGCTTGTCCGTTCGGAGCCGTCCGCATGGCGCCCGTAGCAGACGGTCGGGTAGTGGCCACTAAATGCGATTTATGCGTTGATACGAAGGCGGGCACACCGGCTTGCGTCAAAGGCTGTCCGAAGAAGGCCTTGACCTTGATGAACGATGAAACATTAAAGGCATGGCTTTTATATAAACAGGAGCATTCGGCGTAACTGCATTTTGTTATATTTAGTTGTTGTATTTTTGCTATAAGCTATAATGAGAATTATGTAATAAGGCTAAAAAAGGCTCTCTTGTAAAGTACGCTGTGAGGCGACTATACAAGAGAGCCGTTTAGTTTTTACTGTTAAAAATTTAGTTTTATAGGGGTTATAGGACAAAACTTAGTACTGGGAAGCATAGAATAATTTAGGGTTATAGGGGATAGAGTTATAGGACAAAATTTGGTACCGGGGAGTATAGAATAATTTATTAGTTCTACAGAAGTCCTTTAATCCGTTCCGGATGGGTAATACATTTAAAGGAATCGGGGCGCAACACATTACAGAGGGTAATGTTATATTTTGTGCCAATTCGATGCCCAGTTCCGTCGGCATGGCACGGGAACAGAAAATCGGCACACCGATACGGTGAACTTTTTTGATGACCGACTGTGGTACACGACCGCTGAAGATTAAAATTTTGTCGGATGAATCAATCTTTTGGGTGGTTATAATGCCTAAGAGGCGATCCAATACATTGTGACGGCCTACATCTTCCGCATAGGCTACCACCTTACCGTCTTTTACAAGGGCCCCTTCATGAACGCCGTGTGACGTATGATGGGCTTTCGTGATGGAATCGAGAAGCCCACCGTAATTGCAGATTTCATCGGCACTGACCGTTAAATTGGCTTTGGCTGCCGGCGGAATGACCGGGGCCGATTCATTATAATAGGCTGTATTGTGGTTAAGCGTTACATCGATGCGATGGGAATCTGAATCCATGGCGATGTGAGCAATATCTTCTAATTGGCTGATATGACCTTCCATGAGGCAATAGCCGATGATTAAATCGCGAAAATCATGCGGTGAGGCAATGAGCGTTGTAATACGCTTGTTTTCAATAAAAAGCTTATAGGCCACTTCGTCAGAGATAGTAAGCTGTTCTTCGACGGCGCCTTTGCCTTTTTGATAGGAGATACAATTGTGAGAATTAGTGTCTGATAAAGAATACATAACAAACCTCCTTGAATGATTCGCACTATGCGGACAATATGCCGGTGAGAATGTACTTGATTCCTATATTATACATGACTTGAGTATGTTATACAATTTTTATAGGAATTTACTATGTAAAAATAGCATAACAAAAGCCCTAAGTGTGGAGACTCAGGGCTTTTGCCGTTTTGTGAAGAAGATGAAGTTTGTATAGACTATCCTGAGAGGATATATTGTAAAGTTTGAAGAAACTATCCTAAGAGGATACATTAACGAAGAGTAGAGTGACAGCAGGATCCTCAAGGAATAAAGGAATCGACTCCGTGCAAGCGGACAAGACATAAAGTGTGTCCGGTTGTATTTGGAGGTTACCTATTTGAGCCTTGGCAGAGGGATCAAAAGGTAAATTTGGAACATAGAGGAAGCTATGTTCGAGAGGATTAAGTTGAGAAGAAGAAGTTAACACAGAGTAGTTAACCTTCATTCCTTGTTGGAACATAACATTAAAATCTGTTGCTTTCCCCTTGGAGTAGGTGTGATAAGCACCATCGAAGTAAGCTACTTCGTACGGTTTTAATAGGTATGTTTCTGCTGTTTCTTTAAAAGATAGGTATAACTGATTGTTTAGCGGAGTAATTAGACGTTGATAGCCCGGAAGCAAAGTAAATTCAGACGATTCAACATCAACTGTAGCGGAACTTATCCGAATGGCAAAATCTCTCTGGCTATAAGAGCTTTGCGGAGGATAAATATAAAACTCAGTTGTGGAACCACCGGACCAATTCGAGGTGGTGGCGTCTTTACGACTAATCGCTGTAATTTCCATAGCGCCTCCTAAGCGTTCTCATCTATTCGCTACATACAATATAAGTCAGTTACGTCTAAAAACTGTCAAAAATCAAAACTTTTTTCAAAATTTGAAAATTAGATGTTTTTTTGGTTATTCTTGATGTATATTAGACGTATAAATTTAACATTCCTAATATATGTACGGGAAATATATGTGAGGAATAAGTTGTATTTTTTGAATGGAGGCAATCATATGGCTAAGTTAGTAGAATTCGTTCCAAATTTTAGTGAAGGTCGCGATAAGGCAAAAGTTGAAAAAATCGTTGATGAAGCACGTAAAATTAAAGACTTGAAGATTCTTGATTATTCCAGTGATGCCGATCACAATCGCTCCGTAGTTACCTTAATCGGTTCCCCTGAAGCGGTAACCGAAGCAGCCATCAATATGGCTAAAGTAGCGATTGAACTCATCGACATGCGTACTCATGAAGGGGCTCATCCGCGTTTTGGAGCCGTTGACGTTGTTCCGTTTACACCGATTTCCGAAGTAACCATGGAAGAATGTGTTGAAATTGCTAATAAAGTAGGTAAAGCCTATGGTGAAATGGGGATTCCGGTTTATCTTTATGAAGATGCCTGCACTAAAGAAGATCGCCGTAACTTAGCCTCTGTTCGTAAAGGGCAATATGAAGGCTTCTTCGACAAAATTAAAGACCCTAACTGGGTACCTGACTATGGACCTGCCGAAATGAATGAAAAATCCGGTTGCTCCGCTGTTGGCGCTCGCGTATCTTTGGTAGCCTTTAATGTAAACTTAAATACCAGCGACCTTGCCGTAGCTGATGCTATTGCCAAGAAAATTCGTCATATCGGCGGCGGTTTACGCTATGTCAAAGCTATGGGCGTAATGCTGGAAGAACGCAATCAGGTACAAGTTTCCATGAACCTTGTTAACTACCATAAATCCTCCGTATATCAAGCTTTTGAAATGATTAAAATGGAAGCCAAACGTTATGGCGTATCTGTCGTAGGCAGCGAAATCATTGGTACCGTACCGATGGCAGCTTTAATGATGGCCGCTGAATATTATTTACAAGTTGAAAACTTTGACATGAACCAAATTTTAGAAAAACAATTGTTAGACTAATATAGCTTCCATGATTTACAACGATTAAATTGCGTATCGCTGTGCAATGAGAGTTGAAAAAAGTCCATATTTAGTGTAAATTAAAGGGTATAAAGTTATTTATCAAAGATTAACAGCCCTACAGGAGGTGCATTTATGTTCAGCGATATTGAAATTGCGCAAGCCAATCAGATGGAACCGATTACCAAAATTGCCGAAGAATGCGGCATTTTGCCACAAGAATTGGAACAATATGGTCATTATAAAGCTAAAATTTCCCTTGATGTATTAAAACGTTTGGAAAATAAACCGGATGGTAAATTAGTTCTTGTAACTGCCATTACGCCAACTCCGGCGGGCGAAGGCAAATCCACTACCAGCATCGGTTTGGCACAAGCTTTAAACAAAATCGGCAAAAAAACTGTAGTTGCTTTGCGCGAACCTTCTTTGGGACCGGTATTCGGTATTAAAGGCGGTGCTGCCGGCGGCGGTTACGCTCAAGTAGTACCGATGGATGATATTAATCTTCATTTTACCGGTGATATGCATGCCATTACGGCAGCTAACAATTTATTATCCGCTATGATTGACAATCATGTACATCAAGGCAATGAATTGAACATTGATGTGCGTCAAATCAGCTGGAAACGTGTTATGGATATGAATGACCGTGCTCTGCGCAACGTAGTTGTGGGGATGGGCGGCAAAGTATGCGGTTTCCCTCGTGAAGATCATTTCATGATTACCGTAGCGTCTGAAATTATGGCCGCGCTATGCTTGGCAACAAGCCTTCAGGATTTAAAAGCACGTTTCGGTCGTATCGTTATCGGCAGTACCTATGATGATCAACCGGTTTATGTACATCAGCTCGGCTGTGAAGGCGCCATGGCTATGCTCATGAAAGACGCCATCAAACCTAACTTGGTACAGACTTTGGAACATACGCCGGCCATCGTTCATGGCGGTCCGTTTGCTAACATTGCTCACGGTTGTAACTCCATTTTAGCGACTAAAATGGCTCTTAAATTGGGTGATATCGTAATTACGGAAGCTGGATTCGGTGCCGATCTCGGGGCTGAAAAGTTCCTCGACATCAAATGCCCATACGGCAATTTATTCCCACATGCCGTTGTTATCGTAGCCACTATTCGTGCGCTCAAAATGCATGGCGGTGTTAAAAAAGCGGACTTAAACGAAGAAAACGTGGAAGCTGTTAATGCCGGTTTTGTAAACCTTGCCAAACAGGTTGAAAACATCCGTGCTTTCGGTTTACCGGTATTGGTAGCAATCAATAAATTCGCGTCCGATACACCGGCCGAAATTGAGAAGTTATTACAGAAATGTGATAGCTACGGCGTAGACGTAAGCCTTAACGAATGTTGGGAAAAAGGCGGCGACGGCGGTATCGATATGGCTAAACAGATTGCAACCATGGTAGAAGGTACCGATTTCAAACCTACCACTATGTACGATAAGGAAGAAAGCATTCCGGCCAAATTGACAAAAATTGTGCAGAAAATTTACGGCGGCGACGGCGTTGAATTTACCGCCAATGCTAAAAAACAAATTAAACAGTTGGAAGACTGGGGTCTCGATAAATTACCGGTTTGTATCGCCAAAACACAGTATTCTTTGAGCGATAATCCGGCTTTATTGGGCGCACCTAAAGATTTTAACATTACCGTACAAGACGTGCGTATAGCTAACGGTGCGGGCTTTATCGTTTGCCAGACCAGCAATATCATGGTTATGCCGGGCTTACCTAAGAAACCGGCGGCCCTCAATATGGATATCGATGAGGACGGCAAAATCACCGGTTTATTCTAAAATCAGCTTGCAAAAATTCATGCATACTGAACTTAATTGGGAGGAAACACATGGAATTAAAAGCTTTATCCGTAGAAGCATTTATCAATGAAACAGGTTCCGATTCGCCGGCTCCTGGTGGTGGCAGTATTGCGGCCCTTAACGGCGCAACCGGTGCAGCTTTAATCGAAATGGTGGCAGCGCTTACCATCGGTAAAGAAAAATATGCCGCTGTAGAAGCCGAAATGAAAGACATTCAGGTAAAAGCTCATGAAATGAAAGCGCGTTTCTTGGCATACATTGATGAAGACAGTGCAGCCTTCAATAAAATTATGGCGGCGTTCAAATTGCCGAAAGAAACGGACGAAGACAAAAAAGCTCGTTCCGCGGCTATTCAGGAGGCTACCAAAGGGGCTGCTTTGGTTCCGTATCATATCGGTGAATTGGCTAATGAATTATTGCCACTCGCTGAAGCTGTTATCGTAAAAGGCAATCAAAATGCGGTTACTGACGGTGCCGTAGCTACGATGAATGCCAGAACAGCCGTACATAGTGCGTTCTTAAACGTAAAAATTAATTTAGGCAGCATCAAAGACGAAGCTTTCGTTGCCGATTTAAATCAAAAAATGGCAGCTATCGAAGAAGCTATTGATGCCAAAGAACAAAGTTTATTACAAAAAGTAAATTTATAAGCCGTGAAGCAATCATAGCCTATAGTTTTACTTGAAACTTGATGGCATGGGATTTATTGCCATTTCAAAGTGATGATAAACTTTAAAAAGTAAACGAACAGAGCGGTTTTTTAGTAAACCGCTCTGTTTTTTTAGATATTTTTAACAATGTCCGGACTAAATATGCGAAAATGTAATTTTAAATATTACTCTGTAGAGTGTAAAATAAGTATTATGATAAGCACAATAATCATGTAAGATTGGTAGTATTAAAGGTGTTAGGTAACAGGATCGGTGTAGGGAGTTGAGGCTTGACTAAGAGGTCGCAGCCGTATAGTAAAACCGATCACAGGTATTTAGGTCCATAAAGGAGTGAGTTCTCTTGTTTAAAATCGTAAGAAAAATCGTTTTACATGCTAATATGTATCAATATGATATTTTGGCACCACGTTTAGCGGAGTCGGCATTACCGGGGCAGTTTGTAATCGTAAAGCACGGCGAATACGGTGAACGTGTACCGCTCACTATTACCGATTATGATCGCGAAGAAGGTACCGTGAGCATCGTTTTCCAAACATTGGGTGACTCCACGCAAAAACTCGCCAAATTGGAAGAAGGCGACATTTTGACAGACTTCGTAGGGCCATTAGGGAATCCGACCGATTTGGCGGAAATGTCCGACGAAGAATTGAAAGAGAAAAAGATTTTATTCTTGTGCGGCGGTGTCGGCACGGCGCCGGTATACCCGCAAGTTAAATATTTAAAATCCCGCGGCTGTTCCGCCGATGTTATTATCGGGGCCCGAAACAAAGATTTAATTATCTATGAAGAACAAATGCGTTCCGTAGCGGGGAATTTGTATCTTGCCACCGATGACGGCTCTACAGGCTTCCACGGCAATGTAGTAGCCTGCATGAAAGATTTAATTGAAAAAGGCAAAGAATATAATCACATCGTTGCCATCGGGCCGATGATTATGATGAAATTCGCTACCATTGCGGCTAAAGAATTGAACATTCCAATCGTAGTGTCCTTGAACTCCATCATGGTTGACGGTACCGGCATGTGCGGTGCTTGTCGCGTTACTATCGGCAATGAAGTTAAATTTACCTGCGTAGATGGCCCTGAATTTGACGGTTACTTGGTAGATTTTGACAATGCTATGCAACGTCAAACCATGTACAAGACGGAAGAAGGTCGTAAGTTAATCCGTGAAATGGATAAAGCCAATCCAAATCCTGATTGCACGTGCAAAGCGGAAGAAGGCTCTGAAACTACAGAACTTACGGATAAGGCTAAACGCATTCCGGTGCGTGAACAGGATCCGGCCGTGCGTGCTACTAACTTTGAAGAAGTTTGCTATGGCTACAGCCAGACGGAAGCCATGCTGGAAGCACAGCGCTGCTTGAACTGTAAAGTGCCTCGTTGCGTTGACGCTTGTCCGGTTCACATCAATATTCCGGGCTTTATCCAAGCTTTAAAAGCAGGGGATATTGAAGAAGCAGGGCGCATTATTGCGCAGCAAAGTGCCTTGCCGGCTATTTGCGGCCGCGTTTGTCCGCAAGAAGAACAATGTGAAGGCGCCTGCGTTATGGGGATTCGTAACGAAGCGGTGGCCATCGGTAAATTGGAACGCTTTGTAGCCGATACTAACCTTGCCAACGGTGTTGTTTTTGGTGAAAAAGAAGCGCCTAAGGGCATTAAAGTGGCTGTTATCGGTTCGGGTCCTGCCGGTCTCAGTTGTGCCGGCGATTTGGCCAAAAAAGGCTACGACGTAACGGTATTCGAATCCTTACATAAATTGGGCGGCGTTTTGGCCTACGGTATTCCTGAATTCCGTCTCCCTAAAGATCGCATTGTAAATAAAGAAGTGGAAAACATTAAGAATTTAGGCGTTAAGTTTGAAACGGACGTTATTATCGGGCGTACCGTAACCATCGATGATTTGATGGATAAAGAAGATTTCAAAGCCGTATTCATCGGTTCCGGCGCAGGCCTTCCTAAATTCATGCATATTCCGGGCGAATCTTCGAACGGCGTATTATCGGCCAACGAATTTTTGACCCGTGCGAACCTTATGAAATCGTATGATGACAGCTACGACACACCGATTGCCATCGGCAAAGTGTGTGTAACCGTCGGGGCCGGCAACGTGGCTATGGACGCCGCTCGTACCGCCCTTCGTTTAGGCTCGGAATCCAAGATTGTATATCGCCGCAGTGAAGATGAAATCCCGGCTCGTGCCGAAGAAGTTCATCACGCAAAGGAAGAAGGGGTTGAGTTCAATCTCTTAACCAATCCGGTTGAAATTCTTCACGATGATAAAGGCTGGGTAACCGGTGTTAAATGTGTCAAAATGGAATTGGGCGAACCGGATGCATCCGGCCGTCGTCGTCCGAAGGAAATTGAAGGTTCCGAATTCGTTATCCCTTGTGATACCGTAATCATGTCCCTTGGCACCAATCCAAATCCATTGATTCGTTCTACCACTAAAGGTCTTGATACGGAATCTTGGGGCGGTATTATTGCCGATGAAAAAGGGGCTACCACCAGAGAAGGCGTATTTGCCGGCGGTGATGCGGTAACCGGGGCCGCCACCGTTATCTTGGCTATGGGGGCCGGCAAACAGGCAGCCAGTGCCATTGATGAGTATTTATCTAAATAAGTAAATGGCAAATATAGCTTGATAATATAAGTCAAAAGATGTGGCGAATAAATAGCCATTAAAAAAATAATAAAAGTCGTATAATAAGCAGTTTCTAAATTCTTGCGCTTACCTAAAAGTTATGTTTATTTTGTGTGGGGCGAGATTTAGGAACTGCTATATTATTTTCAAGTTGATTCATAGTTATTTTGTCAAATTTTTGGTGATTTACGGATAATTAGCTAAAAAAGTCTGAAAACAATCAAAATTATAATTCAAGTTTGGTTGGATTTTCTTGGACGTTTTTCAGATTAGAATTATTTAAAATACAGGTAAGAAGGTAGTAAATATACGCATTAGTGTAATGTAAGTACCAATTGATGTATGACAAAATAATTTGTCGGTCGTAATTTTGCAAAAGGGGTGGACCTATGAATAACGCAACTGTTCAATCTGCAATGACAATCAAACTTGACTTCTCCAAGGGCTTACCGGCGAAGAAAACCTTCCAGGAAGGCATTCGTCGGGCACCTGATCGCGGTTTTCGTTTGACACCGGAACAAACCGAAGTCGCTCTTAAAAATGCGTTACGTTACATTCCGGAAGAATATCATGATGAATTGATTCCTGAATTTTTAGAAGAATTAACGACATGCGGTCGTATTTACGGTTACCGCTTCCGCCCTGAAGGTAATTTGTACGGCAAACCAATTGATGAATATAAAGGCAAATGTGTAGAAGGTAAAGCCTTCCAGGTTATGATTGACAATAACTTGGACTTCGCCGTAGCCCTCTATCCGTATGAACTCGTTACCTATGGTGAAACCGGTAGCGTATGTCATGACTGGATGCAGTATCTCCTTATTAAACGCTATTTGGAAGAATTGACACAGGACCAGACTCTTGTAGTGGCATCCGGTCATCCGGTAGGTTTATTCCGCTCCAAACCGGAAGCGCCGCGCGTAATCATCACGAACGGTATGATGGTGGGCTTATTCGATAACTTAAAAGACTGGGAAATCGCCGAAGAAATGGGCGTTGCCAACTATGGTCAAATGACGGCCGGCGGTTGGATGTATATCGGACCGCAAGGTATCGTACACGGTACATTTAATACGATTTTGAACGCCGGTCGTATGAAACTCGGTATTCCGGTAGACGGCGACTTAAGCGGTAAATTATTCGTTACCTCCGGCCTCGGCGGCATGAGTGGTGCTCAAGGTAAGGCAGCTGAAATCGCGAACTGCGTAGCCATTATTGCCGAAGTGGATTACTCCCGCATCAAAACTCGTTTGGATCAGGGCTGGATTTCCGGCGTGTCCGATTCCATTCCTGAAGTAATTAAAATGGCGCAGGACTCCATGGCGGCTAAAGAAGGTAAAGCCTATGCGTACCATGGCAACATCGTTGATTTACTTGAATACATCGCTGAACACGACGTGCACGTTGATTTGATTTCCGACCAGACTTCCTGTCATAATGTATATGACGGCGGTTATTGTCCAAAAGGCATCACCTTCGAAGAACGTACTCAAATGTTGGCTGAAGATCCGGCTAAATTCCATGGCCTCGTAAATGAAACGTTGAAAGCTCACTTCGCCGCGCTTAAAAAATTAACGGCTAAAGGCATTTACTTCTTTGATTACGGCAACTCTTTCATGAAGGCCGTATATGATGCGGGCGTTAAAGAAATTTCGAAAAATGGCGTTGATGAAAAAGATGGTTTCATTTGGCCAAGCTATGTAGAAGATATCATGGGACCTCATCTCTTTGATTACGGCTACGGTCCATTCCGTTGGGTATGCCTCAGCGGTAAACCGGAAGACTTACATAAGACTGACCAAGCCGCTATGGAATGCATCGAAGTGGATCGTCGTTATCAGGACCGCGACAACTATAACTGGATTCGCGATGCTGAAAAGAACCAGATGGTAGTGGGCACACAGGCACGTATCCTCTATCAGGACGAAGTAGGCCGTGTACGCATTGCCCTTCGCTTCAACGAACTCGTTCGCTTAGGTGAAATCGGACCGGTTATGCTCGGTCGTGACCATCATGACGTATCCGGCACCGACTCGCCATTCCGTGAAACATCCAATATTAAAGACGGTTCTAACGTTATGGCCGACATGGCGATTCAAACCTATGCCGGTAACGCAGCGCGCGGCATGAGCTTAATCGCCCTTCATAACGGCGGTGGTACCGGTATCGGTAAAGCCATCAACGGCGGTTTTGGTCTCGTGCTTGACGGCAGCCATCGCGTGGATGAAATCATCCGCTCCGCTTTATCCTGGGACGTTATCGGCGGTGTAGCTCGTCGTTCCTGGGCTCGCAACGAACATGCTATGGAAACGGCTGTTGAATTTAACAAAACCCGTGCCGGCGTAGGTCATATTACGATTCCGTTCGTAGCGGACGATGCGAAAGTAAAAGCCGCTGTTGCTAAAGTGTATCCGACAGCTAAAGTAATCAAAGACTGATAGCCTATCAGCAGGCGATTGGCAGTCGAATAGCAGTCGAATAGCAGTCGAATAGAAGCTCCCTAGAGCTTAGTAACAAACACAAATGAAAGACTGTATGAAGAACGAAAGGAGCTGAATATGGGAGACCAATTATTAATAAAAAATGCCGCCCAAGTCGTAACACCGCAAGGTCATACGGCGATTAAGGGGGCATCCATGAAAGATGTTAAAATCTATGAAAATGCCTCTGTTCTCATCGAAGACGGTCACATTGTGGCCGTCGGCGATGGGGCGGAATGGGCGAAAACCGTACCGGTCGACAAACAGATTGACGCTACCGGCAAAACGGTACTGCCCGGTTTCGTAGATTCGCATACACACTTTGTGTTCGGCGGCTACCGTGCTGATGAGTTCCTGTGGCGCATGGAAGGCATGACGTACATGGAAATTATGGAACGGGGCGGCGGCATCAACAATACCATGAAGGCCACTCGCAATGCCTCAGCGGAAGAGTTGATTGAACACAGCATGGATATTTTAGAGAAGATGCTCGCTTTCGGTATTACCACGGTGGAAGGTAAGAGTGGTTACGGTATGGACCACGATACGGAGCTCAAACAGCTGGAAGTCATGAAAGAATTGGAACAGCGCCAGCCCGTAGAAATTGTGCGCACCTTCATGGGGGCGCACTCCATTCCGCCGGAATACAAAGGTCGTAACGAAGAATTCTTGAAATTCCTTGTTAAGGAAGTGATGCCGGACGTTAAAAAAGCAGACCTCGCTCAGTTCTGTGATATCTTCTGTGAAAAAGGCGTTTTCTCCATCGAAGAAAGTCGCCAGTACTTGCAGCAAGCCAAAGACATGGGCTTTGACTTAAAAATCCATGCCGATGAAATCGTAACCTTGGGCGGTGCCGAATTGGGCGCCGAACTGGGTTGCACCTCGGCGGATCACTTATTACATGCTTCAGAAGAAGGTATTAAAGCGTTGGCAAATAGCGATACGGTAGCGACCTTGTTACCGACCACCGCCTTTTGTCTCAAAGAACCGTTTGCACCGGCTCGTAAAATGATTGATGCCGGTTGTGCCGTAGCACTCGCTACCGACTTCAACCCGGGCAGCGGTTTTACCAACTCTGTACCTCTTATGATTGCTCTCGGTGTTATCTATATGGGAATGACGGCGGAAGAAGCCATTACGGCTCTTACCTTGAATGGAGCTGCCGCTGTTGGGCGTGCGGATACAATCGGCTCCATTGAAGAAGGTAAACAAGCCGACATCGTCATTCTCCAATACCCATCCTACAAATTTTTGCCGTATCATACGGGCGTGAATATTGTAGAAACGGTCATTAAAAAAGGCAAAGTCGTTCATCAGGCGTGAGAACGACAAAGCCTTAATTAAGTGTAAAGCTCCGAGCTTTAGACTTAGTACCTAAACTTCAAATAAAACTTCAAACTTCTTTATACCTCGTTTAAAACACTCTTTGGTCGTTTTGGATAGCTAATATGTCAGGTTGGCTACAATAAAAATGGCTGAAGGGTGTTTTTTTGTGATTTTTTCTGTGTTGACTCATACTGTCAGTGCCAATGCGCACCATTGGTGGAATTAAGCAGGAATAAAAAAATAAATAAAGAAATTCTCTTTTGTAGCCGGGTATAAAGGGGGCGATTATGTTTCAGGTTGAATTAGAATTGGATAAGTTGATTAGTCAAGCGGTAACGGAAAATGCCAGTGATATCCATTTTGATGCCACCAAGGATGGTTTATTAATACGCTTTAGAATTGATGGAGTTCTCGATATACATGAAAAGATAGAGCAAGATGCAGCGGATAAGTTAATAAACAGAATTAAAATTTTGAGTGGTATGGACATTAGTGAAAAACGGTTGCCGCAAGACGGGCGTTGGTGTTGGCAAGGCAAAGATAAAAAAGATGTTATGCTTCGTGTTTCGTCATTGCCTTCAGTTTATGGGGAGACAATAGTATGTCGTATTGTAGGTAGCGAAAACTGTTATAAAAGTTTAGAGCAATTAGGGATGACGGAAGAAGTACGACAAATCGTAATTAATTTATTGCAAAGGCCGTATGGTTTGCTTTTAATTTCAGGACCGACAGGCTCCGGTAAAACCAGTACATTATATGCGTTACTTAGGTTATTAAATACGGTTACAGACAATGTAATTTCACTGGAAAATCCTGTAGAAGCAGATATTCCGGGTGCTATACAGGTGCAAATAAATCCAAAAGCAGGATTAACTTTTCCTAAAGCATTACGTGCTGTTTTGCGACAAGATCCTGATACGATTATGGTTGGTGAAATTCGTGATAGAGAAACCGCAGAATTAGCGGTTCAAGCAGCATTAACAGGTCATCGAGTGTTGGCGACAATACATACTAATACAGCATTAGGTGTACGAGAACGGTTATTGGATATGGGAATTGAAGATTATTTGGTACGAGCAACTTTATTGGGTGCTATAGCACAGCGCTTGGTACGAAGAAAAACGAGTTGTGGCTTTTGTGGACGATTGGCACTGTATGAATTATTAGCTTTACCGGATAATTCGGTAGATTGGACACATTGTGAACAATATGTAAGACCTACTTTATTGGAATCAGGAACGCTTGCTGTAAGAATGGGGCTAACTACAGTTGATGAAGTAAGGCGTAACGGCATTGAAATTCGGGGAGTTTAATATATTGAAGGTGAATTACTATGAGTTTAAGTGAATTGTTGCAGCGGGCCATTGCTGAAGGGGCAACAGATGTTCATCTTGAACTGCATCAGGAGCCTTATTTCCGCTTAGGTAATGATATTGTTAAGTGTAATGGGATTAAGGTATCAGATGCTTTGTTTACAGAAATTTTAAAAGCAAGTGAATGCGGCAAACTAAATAATGAAAATAGGGATAATAGTCATTTGAATGTAGTTACAACTTTGGAAAATAAAGTTAGCGATTCATTAGAAAAAGTGGCCGATGCACGTAAATTATATGCGGCATTTTCGAAAGACAGCGCTTTTTCATTTAAAAAGATTAGAGTAAGGGTTCATTTATATCAAGCTAAACAACAACGTTGTGGTACATTGCGCATTTTATATAATCAGTCACTGATGATGCCGAATGGGGAAGCAGGAAAGTTATTGCATCGTATTGTTCATTTACAAGAGGGCTTAGTCCTTGTTACCGGCCCTACCGGTTCAGGCAAAAGTTATACTTTGGCTACCTGTTTACAATGCATTAATGATGAGTGTCATAAGCATATTATTACCTTGGAAGACCCTATTGAATTTACATTCGAAAATAATCAAAGTTTGATTCATCAGCGTCAATTGGGACAAGATATGGAATCAATGGCTGCGGGCGTTCGCGATGCGTTACGAGAAGATCCGGATGTAATTATGATTGGTGAATTGCGTGACCGTGAAACCTTGGAAGCTGCATTACATGCGGCTGAAACGGGACATTTAGTATTTGCTACTTTACACACACAAAGGGCCGTAATGGCTATTAATAGGATGATTTCGGTTTTTCCGGCTTCTCAACAAGAAGAAGTGAGAGCTCAACTATCTCAAGTATTAAGAGCTGTATTATGTCAGCGGTTATTAAGATTTGATAAACAATTTGTGGTAGTTAGAGATATTTTATTAAATACACCGGCTGTAGCAAATTTGATTCGACAACGTAAAGAACCACAAATTGTATCAATTCAAGAAACACAACCGCCAATGCAGACAATGGAAATGGCAGTGGCAGCTCTTAAAGCTGAATGGGGAGAACGTAGTGAATTTAAGGAGGTTTTGGAACAGGCTTATGAAACAGTATAACTATAGGGCCTTTGACGCAAAGGGGGTGATACAAGAAGATACCATATGGGCTGAATCAAGTGAAGAAATAGTTCAAAAATTGCAATATAAAGGATGGCATATTATTGAAGTTGCAGTAATAAAATCTTCTGAAGTAAATAGTGTTAAGTGGCGGTATAAAGATATTATAGAGTTTTCATATCGTATGTCTTTATTATTAGAAGCAGGTATTTCTATACGTCGTGTTATGCAATTTCTGAGCGCTAAGCCGATAAAGCATATTCCTTATGCAGTAATTAATGAAGCTATACAGCGAGGTAATCCCCTTTCAAAGGTATTAACAGAGGTGGGGTTCCCTAATATCGGTTGCGCATTACTGCAAGCCGGTGAGGCTGCAGGTACCTTAGCGCACAGTTTTTCTCAAATTAAAGAATACTATGAGAAACAATGGGCGTGGCAACGACAATTAAGCGGAGCAGCGGCGTATCCGGCATTCTTATTGTTACTCATGATGATATTTATAGGCGTGACGGTAGTGTTTATATTACCGGCTTTTAAAAAAGTATTTATGTCTATGCAAGTACCTTTGCCATTCATTACAAAAATATTATTTAGTTTCGGAGATTTTGTTACAACTCACGTAACTTTATGCATAGGTTTATTAGGCTTATTCATATTTGGGATTTGGTGTATCTGGCAACAAGCTGATATTCGTTTAGTTGTGTTGAGATATATATGGCAACGCGGTAGTGGGCATGAATGGTTTGATTGCTTTTATTTGGCCAGAATTACAAAGGTTTGGGCGATTTTATTGGACAGTGGCTTAACAATTACAGATATGCTGACATTAACAAAATCATTATGGGGAAATCCCTATGCTACTTTATTGCAAACACAAGTAAATAATTTATTAGCTAAAGGAACTACATTTGGAGACGCTTTAAAAAAGGCCAAATTGGGAAATGAATTTCTTTGGGAGTTAATTACTATAGGTGAAGAGACTGGGGATATGGTAGCCATGCTGAATCATGGGGCTTCCTATTATGATCGATTAACTTCCCGTTATATGGCAAAATTACAACAATTAATGGAGCCTATTATGGTATCTCTTATGGGGATAGGGGTAGCTATCTTAGTTATTGCTGTTATGTTGCCTATGTTTAATGCAGTGACGGCAATGCAACATGTTTAGTAATTAGAGTGTTAGGAGGAGTTTTTTTATGGATAATGTAACAAATATTTCACTTAGAGAACGCGTTAAACAGTGGTTAGCATCGTATCATAAAACCTTACGTGATAAACGTAAAAAAGAAGGTGGTTTCACCTTAGTCGAGTTAATGGTGGTAGTAGCGATTATTGCTATTTTAGCTGCGGTGGCAATGCCACAATTTTTATCGGCCGGGGACAAAGCTCGTGATGCTAAAATCAAAGCAGACACACAGACAATTGCTAATGCGGCTCAACTTTATATGGTAGATAGAGGGACTGATGAAGTTCCTTCAGTTGAAGATTTATACAAAGCAGGCTATTTATCTGAAGCCGTTAAAACACCAAAGGGTGGAGATTATGCGGTAACATCTGAAAGCAATGCAGGTGGTACAGGTACTCATATTGTTGTAACGGCTACTGATAATACGAATGCAAATTAGACGAGAATCAGAATTTAATTATGGGGATAGTTTTAGAACGTCTAAAATAGTAAATCGGTTAAATTAATCGATTAAACTTTATAAGTTAAGTAGCATGTAAGCTCTGATGTATAAAAAGGAACGTAGTGGTTAGTATATGTGGTTACAATACAGTGTAGGTGGTATAAGTGGTGCATTGGCCGGATTAACCGGTTTCTATCTCTTAAAAGAAATTGTTATAGAACGAGAACGGCGTTCTATAATTTTGATGTTAATTTACATTCTTATAGGAATGCTCGGCGGATTAATTTGTAGCCATTTGACGGTAAATATAAAAGAAAGTCTTTTAATGATTATCTTCGGTTTCACTCTTTTTATGGGCGCTACCATCGATAAGTATTACCTGATTATGCCTGATGAGGGTGCTGTTTTTTTGCTCATAGTTGGAATAAGTCGGATATGGTTATTGGGGATTTCTTTTTTTCAAACTGTTGAAATGGCAGGAATTGTATTAGTGGGAGGATATCTATTTAGTAAATTAACAAACGACGGTTTGGGTCTTGGTGATGTGAAATGGTGTAGTGTATTTACATTATGGTTATCACCATTGGCTTTGTGGCAAGCTATTTTATTGGCGCTTATCGGTGGAACCGGTTGGGTACTTTTGTACTATCTGTATTCAGGTAAGGTACTACGTATACTGCCATTTGGTCCTTTTTTATGTAGTGCAGCAGCTATTATGTATATTTGGGAAAATTTATGGTCAATATTATGAAACATTATATAAATAATTTGAACATATATTATGGCAAAAATCATTGTAAGGGTGGATTTTTATTAATAGAAGTTTTGATTTATAGTACATTATTAATTTTATTATTGGGGATGGCACAGCTTGCTATATCAAAAACCATGAGCGAAAACTGGCAATTTGATCGAGTGAGTAGACTATTTTATTACACAATTAAGCGAACTCAATTACTTTCTTTTAATGGTGGATCCGGAACACAGGGAAGGCCACTTAATACAATATACGTAAGTGATTCGTCATATGAGGTGAATTTATATGCTACCTTATGGGGATATCAAGAAATTTTTGTGCCTAATACTATGAAGTTGGTAAATAATTCGAGAACAAAACAATCGGCATATTTAGGTAAATATGATGGGCAGAGTGATTTATATAGTTTTGAAATCTATGATTATGTATTGCGAAAATATCGAAAGTATATTTTTTCACAACAAACACCGAGAATTCGTTGGATTGAAGGAACATTCTAAAGGATATTTATATGCTGAAACTTTAGGCGGTACAATGATTGTTGCCTTATTTATCCTGACTGTTACGGCGATGATGGGGACATTAATTATTCAATGGCGAAGCGCTAAAATATCACAAGTAATAGTGCCCATTGCTATTACAGCAATGGAACAGAGTAAATATAATTATCAACAATTTGGAGAACCGGGCGAACTTCCTAAGGTAAAGGAGCCATATAGATTAGTTAGGGCAATAAATTCTAAGCATGTGCATAATATGGATGTTAAGGAGTTAGAGGTAGCAGGATATTATGGAAATCAAGAAATACTTCATTTCTCAACGTATATTTGGCAGGGAATACCGGCTACTAATAAAGAGAGGTAATTCCGGATTTTTATTGGGTGAATTGTTAATTAGTACTACTGTTATTTGTATTGCCATGGGGGCCTTATTAAGCTTAATGTTAGTCTCTTTGCAATGGGCACAACGATGGCAAATAGAAAATGAGGTTTTATTAGAAAGTATGACGATACGATTAACAATAGTTAACTTTACTAAACGTGCAGATAAGACTGTTACGGTTGGTCGTACAGGCCAATATATTCTATATGATGGTGTACGTTGGTTCGGTATTGAGGGCACAGAAGCTAGGCGTGTCTTAAGTGATGGTCAAAAACAAGCATTATCCTCACCTACCATTAGTCCGTCTTGGGGGAGGCTCATAGTGACACCCCTTATAGGGGGAAAATCATTTGAACAATTTTTACCAAAAAGTCCTATACACATGAATTGGCAAGTCGAAGTAAAGGGAACACCTAATACAATGAATGCTAATCAATATAAGATAGGGACGGATATTACGGTACTTCCTAATTTAGACTATTTTCAATATTCGCCGACAAGGAGTTGATATATTGAAGTGTCCTTTTAAGTTTAAAAACAAGCCCTGGTACTATGGGCGAAGAAAGAACAAATGCGCTAAGTCTAACAATATAGGTGGTTTTTTCACATATATGGCACTTATTATAGGGACAATATTACTCTTATTTTGGTCGGCATTGAGTGATGAAATGAATATTATCGTAGGGATTACTCATGATGAAGTAGCATTAACTGCTATGAATTATAAAGCAGAGGGTATCATTGGTTGCTTGTTACGAGAATACAGTGAGAAAGGTGATTTGATGCCTACACTTCAGGAAACAATATATGAAAATGACGATAATTATACAGCGTCATATATATTAAACAGACAGGCAAGTAATAATGAATTTAAGGTTCGATATCGTAATCGTATTACAGGGCAAATCGTACAATATTTAGTAGTTTTTAGGGAAGACCCAGGGCCGTGGCCAAAAAATATTAATGTAGATTTAGTAAGATTTTTTTAACAGGCTGTTAATGAAGGGATGGTTAGCGAATGAAATCAGAATTTATAGGGGTTGCGATGGGAGAGGCGCAAACAATTGCTATTAGTATGGCGAAGACTAAGAAGGGGATAATAATTCAAGATGCAATTGTTGAAAAACGCCAAGATTCGTTAATGAATGATTGTAAGCACTTGGTAAGCAAATATTCCCTGGAAGATAAACCTATAGGTATAACAGCTCTTGGTGAACGTCAGGATAAAGTTATGATTATTCCACCATTATCACGTCTGGAGATTAATCAGATGCTACATTGGTCGGTTCCTGAATTTGTCACATGGCCGGAAGATAGTTATTATTTTGATTTTGTAGCTATAAATTTACCAAATCAAGTTAGGTCTTCCGGGAATGATAAATTAGTATACGTAGTAGCATTAAAAAAAGAGCATATTAATGAATTGGCAACCGGTGTTTTAAAGAGTGGTGGAAACCTAAAAATTATAGATTATGCACCGGGACCGATAGCACATAGATTTGTTGAAAAAGAAGGCGCTGTAATCGGCATTATACATGAGGATATATTGGAATTAACAGCTTGGTATAACTTTGTATGTATTTGTAATCATAAAATTCCGCTTGATTCGGTTGATATAATGAAAGAATTGGAAGATTTAGAGGTAGATTTATTCAGTTATGGTATAAGTGGAATTTCCGGATTTTATTTATACGGGGATATACATGGCAATCTATCGGACGATGATTGTGAAGCTGCTTATGAGAAGTATGGTAAGCTTACTGCTATTCCTTTTGAAGAAACAAAAGAAGTAGCGAAAATGGAAAAGGTGATGTTTGAAAAATCAGATCCTTTTTTGTGGGATATGGCGACTGGTCTGGCATATCGAGGCATACAAAAAATGAGAAATTAACAACCACGCGTTGAATGATATTTGAATCATTAATAGCTAAAAATATAGTTGGCAGGTGAAATGATGTGAATTTTTTGACTTGGCCGTTTCGGTGTGAACGGTACTATAGACATCATAAAACAGCAATCATAATGATTGGAATCTTAGCCTTGTTCTTAGTAATATTCCTATGGGGATTTGGGTTTTACTTATACTATGCAAGTCAGAAACTGCATGAAGATATATACGAAATGCAAGCGGTAGGCAGCGCGAATCACGAGGCAGTTCAAAAGTATGAAAAGGTTATTCAGCAACGACTGACAAAAGATTTAAAACATAGTACCGGTCAAAGTATATTATTGCACACTGTTGATTGTGCAAATTCACAGATAGTTTTGGATACCGTTAATTTTACTGATGATGGTTTTAACGTAACTGGTATATGTACAAAACCGGAGGTCGTATTGGCGTATAGTCAACGGCTCAAGGGGAGTTTGAAAGGAGTTATTGTTAATGCAAAACAAGGAATTGATGCTAATCGTAAAATCCATACATTTCAATTATCTGGAAAGTTTGAAAAGGCTAAACCTCAACCCAAAAAGGATACACCAAATAGTCGGTAGCTACATGGTACTTACAGTTTTGGGAGCTGGTATAGTTCTCTGGTTCCATCAGGAGAGAAGTGACTTATTAGCGATACAAGAACAACAGACTTTACAAAATGAAGCAGATCAAGTTGTTGTGAGCAGTCAGGCTTACGAGATGATTATGGCGACCGACAAGAAAGAAATAACTGAAGAAGCCTTAAAGGATAAACTGATGAAATATTTGTCCGGTAAAGCATTAACAATTACAGCGATGGAAGAAACGGAGAATAAGAAGGGTAAGAGCTTATCTGTAGAAGTAACAGGAAATTTACGAGATTATTTCACATTGGTTGAAGAATTGAATGGAGATAGTCCCGAACTGCAAATAGAGCCTAAACAACTGAATAAACAAAACAATCAACTTCACATTCAGTTTGATATTATTTCTTAACCTAAAGCCGTGACTTTTGTCATGGCTTTTTTATTATGTCTCTCACCCCAAACCTAAACATTTTCTTAATTCCTTAAATCCTATTCGTTTTATACTTTTACTAAATGCTGTGATGTAGTAGAATAGAATCAAATGGGTATCGTACATAATGAGAACGGAGTAACAGGTAATTGTTCGTTGTGATTATGTATGACACAATCTGTAATAGGCGGGATTAAGTAATGAAACGAAATATAATTTTAATCGGTACTATGGGGAGCGGCAAAAGTCATTTGGGACGCAATTTAGCGGAAGCCAAAGGTTGGCAGTTCGTTGATACGGATCGACTTTTGGAACGGCGCTATAATTTGCCCATAGCCGAAGTGTATGAGAAGCTGGGCGAGAAGCTCTTTCGTTCGGCGGAACGTGAAATTTTAAAGAAAGTTTGCATGTATCATGAGTGTATTATTTCCGTAGGTGGTAATTTTCCCCTTGATGTACGGACGGTACGATATTTACAGCGGTATGCGTATATTATCGGTATTCGGGCTTCCGAGTATCGCATCGTGAAGCGGGTGAATCGTCGTATTGGTAAACGGCCGACCATGGATTATGATGATGTGGCGGGCTTTGTAGAAACGATGATGCAACGCTGGAAACCGGTGTATAAGAAGTGTGATTGTGTCATAGATACGACGTATGGTCGCACTGAAAATTTAATTGATTCAATCCACGAAACGTTAGCACGTGAAGGTGTGGAGTTCAAAAAACGACGTCCTATGGGGGTAGAGCAACATGAAAAATATTGCGATTCTAACGAGCGGCGGTGATGCGCCGGGCATGAATGCGGCGGTGCGTGCCTTGGTTCGTAAAGGGATTTACGAAGGGTTACACGTATATGGCATTAGCCGCGGTTTTGAAGGGCTTTTAAAAAATGATTTTGAATCTTTGAATCGACGTGATGTAGGGGCTATCGTCAACCGTGGCGGCACGATGCTCAAGACGGCTCGTTGCACAAAGTTTAAGGAGCTGGAGAACCAGGAAAAAGCGGCCCAGATTCTTCGGGACCGCGAAATTGATGCTCTCGTTGTTATCGGCGGTGACGGCTCTATGGCGGGTGCCATGGCGCTTGCCAAACAGGGGATTCCCACAATTACGATTCCCGGCACTATCGATAACGATATGTGCGGCACGGAATATACCATTGGTTTTGACACGGCCCTTAATACGGTCGTTGATGCGGTCAGCAAGATTCGTGATACCACGACGGCTCATGATCGGGTAGCCATCGTCGAAGTTATGGGGCGCAGTGCCGGTCATTTGGCGGTGCGTGCCGGTCTTGCGTGCGGCGCCGAAATGGTGCTTATTCCCGAAAAGCCTATGAGTCTTGATGAAGTGTGCGATCAGCTTCGCATTTCCCATAATGCAGGTAAAACGAACAGCATCATCATGGTGGCGGAAGGGGCATACCACAGTTTTGAAGTGTGCGGCTATATTAATAAGCACCTCAATATTTCCCCGAGTGTTACTGTTCTTGGCTATTTGCAACGTGGTGGCTCGCCATCCGCTCGTGATGCGGCCATGGCGGCACTCATGAGTGAAAAAGCGATTGATGCTCTCCTCGAAGGTAAGAGTAATTGTTTGACCGCTGTTTTAAACGGCAAGATTGAAATGGTGCCGTATGAAGAAGCGTGCACACGTTGTTATCCTATCAGTGAATCGGAATATGAGCTGATTTCGGTATTGGCTCGATAGGTTCATTAAGCACTCATTAGTGAAACCTATAATTATTATCGATTATATATATGAGCTGAAAAGCCCTTCTTTGCCGTATAGTCGAGAAGGGCTTTTTAATTATATGAAAATTGAGAGACCTGATTATTTTGTCTTTAAGTAAAGGAGTTAAGCACATGTGGCGGACAAAGAAATTTTGGGGGATCCTCATCCTCATATTACTGGTCTTGGGTGGCGCTTTTTATTATTTCAAAACAAAAGATAACACACAAGCGACCTCGTATACGACGGGGAAAGTAGAGCGGGGGAATATTGCCTCGGTTATTACGTCCACGGGGACTATCAACCCGACAAATTATGTAGATATTTCCACTAACGTAGCCGGTATGTTGGAGCAGGTTTTGGTTAAAGAAAATGACCATGTAACGGCCGGTCAGGTGATTGCCACCATCGATGCCCGTCAATTACAGGCAACGGCGGATGATGCACGAGCTACGCTCGAAAATGCCAAAAATGATTTAGATCGTTACAGCACCTTGGTTGCGCAAGGGGCTATTCCGCAACAGACCTATGATACAGCCCTTATGAATTACCAGAAGGCGCAGGCTGCGTATGATCGGGCAGTAGCTAATTTATCCGATACGACCATTACTTCGCCGATGGACGGCACGGTTATCGGTACACCGTTAAAAGCGGGCCAGACTATCAGTACCGGTATTTCCACGCAGATGATTATCGCAACGGTTGCTGATTTGAGTAATCTTGAGATTTATTTGACCGTTGATGAAACAGATATCGGCAGTGTGAAAAAAGGCGCTCGCGTAGATTTTACGGTGGATGCTCATCCGGGTAAAACCTTTACCGGCTATGTAAGTGACATTGCTTTGGGTACCAAAGGTAACATGGGTACGACGAGCAGCAGTGTAGTGTACTATACGGTTAAGGTAGCTATTTCGCCAAGCGATGCGTCGAACTTCTTCCCGACAATGACGGCTCGTGCTACGATTTACGGCGATGAACGCACTAACGTATTGGTTGTGCCGTTGGCCGCTGTGCGTACGGATAAAGTGGGCGAATACGTGTATGTAATTAAAAACGGTAAACCGGAACGAACCAGTGTAACAACCGGTCTTACCGGTGAAACGACGATTGAAATTGCTAAAGGTCTAAATGAAGGCGATGAAATTGTTGTCAGTGGTGATGTAGGTTCTTCGTCGTCCAAACAGAGTAACTCCGGCGGGCCTATGTTCTAGGAGGAATGCAGATGAAACAAGCAGTCATTTCACTGGAAGGAATCACCAAGACGTATGTTAACGGTAAACTGGTAGTGCCCGTACTACACGGGATTGACCTCAATATTTATGAGGGCGAGTTTACCTCCATCATGGGTCCATCCGGATCGGGGAAATCCACGTTTATGAATATTTTGGGTTGTTTAGACAGACCGACTTCAGGTTCCTATAAATTGGACGGCGAAGAAGTGGCCACGTTGAGTGATGATGAGCTCGCCTTTGTGCGCAATAAACGAATCGGCTTCGTTTTCCAAAGTTTTAACTTGTTGCCGAAGTTAACGGCTCAAGATAATGTGGCGTTGCCTATGGTCTATGCCGGTGTTCCCAAAAAGGAACGCAAAGAGCGGGCCGCCTATCTTTTGGATTCGTTGGGGCTCGGTGAACGGCTCGACCATTTACCGGCGGAACTATCCGGTGGTCAGCGCCAGCGTGTGGCTATCGCCCGCGCTTTGGCCAACGACCCGTCCATTATTATGGCCGACGAACCGACCGGTAACTTGGATTCCAAGTCCAGTGTGGATGTAATGAATATTTTTACCAATTTATATAATGAAGGGCGTACCATTATTTTGGTTACCCATGAACCGGATATTGCTACCTTTGCAAGCCGTAATATTGTGCTGCGCGACGGTTATATCGTAGAAGATAAGCAAAATCCGAATATGGCCGGTCTTCAAACGGTACAGGCTCCTACTGAATCTGTAGCCGTGTCGCCGGCAACGGCACAAAAGGCGGTTAAGTCGGTGATACCGAAAACTGTCACGGAAAAAGTAAATACGGAACAAACGAATGAAGGGGGGACGTCTCATGTATAAAGAGGGCTTTTTGATGGCCTGGGCGTCCTTGGTGGCCAACAAGATGCGTTCGCTCCTTACCATGTTGGGGATTATTATCGGCGTAGCTGCGGTTATTGCCCTCGTATCTATCGGTTACGGGGTGCGCAGTCAAATTCAGGACTCCATCTCCAGCTTGGGCAGTAATTTGCTCATGGTGTATCCGGGCGCGCCGCGGACGCCGGGCGTTCGGCCTACGGCGGATTCGCAGAAAACGCTTAAGCTTGAAGATTATACGACCATTTCTCATTTGCAGGATATCGATATGGCGTCGCCGGTATCGGCGGGCAGTTCGTATGTGGTTATTTATACGAATAAGAACTGGACGACCAGTGTTAACGGTGTAAACAGTGATTTCCAATATATTAATAACTGGACGGTTAAATCCGGTCGTTTCATTACGGCGTCTCAGGTGGAACGGCGCGAACGTGTGGCCGTTATCGGGGCTACGGTAGCGACGAATTTATTCGGCACGGAAGACCCGGTGGGTAAGGATATTCGTATTAAAAATAATCCTTACAAGGTAATCGGCGTGCTTGAAAGTAAAGGTTCCGGCAGTTTCGGTAATGACCAGGACGATGTTATCTACATTCCGTACACTACAGGGATGGAACGTTTACAGGGCGTCGATTATTTGCGCATGATTTATATCAAAGCGAAAGACGGCGTAGATCTTGATCGTTTACAGACGGACGTGGAAAATATTTTGCGTGTACGCCATAATATTAAAAATCCGGAACTCGATGATTTTAACGTTCGTAATATGGCCACCATTATGGCGACCGTGGAAGAAACAACGGCGACTATGACCTTGTTCTTAGGTGCCGTAGCTGCCATTTCGCTGGTTGTCGGCGGTATCGGCATCATGAACATTATGCTCGTATCCGTTACGGAACGTACCCGTGAGATTGGTGTGCGTAAGGCCTTGGGGGCTACGTATCGCGTTATCGTTATGCAGTTCCTCATTGAAGCGGTGGTAATCAGTCTGGTGGGTGGTGCCATCGGAATCCTGGTGGGCATCGGGGCGTCTAAGTTGATCGGTGCTTTGACGAGCATGAAGACAGTTATCTCCATGGGACCGATTCTCTTGTCCTTCGGTTTCTCCATGGCTATCGGCCTCGTATTCGGTCTCTATCCGGCCCGTAAGGCGGCTAAGTTGAATCCGATTGATGCCTTACATTATGAGTAATAGGTACAGTAAATTGTCCCTCAAAAGACAATGTACTGATTTGCATACTGTTTATTTGATGCATTGCGCTGTAGAATAAATCACGGAAGGGAGTGTAGTCGTGAGTAAAAAACAAGGAATGCGTACGTTAGTTGATTTTTTTGACAAAATGTGTCATGAACATACCTTTGATTGGTCAAAGTATACTCGTGTAACCGGTGGTGATCCCGGTCATTTGGAAATACTGTTTGACACCGATGCAGTGAGACATGGTAATTTTATCGGCAATGTGCACGGTGGTGTCTATATGAGCCTCGCCGATACGGTTATGGGTGTATCCTGTTTTACCTTGGGTAAACGAGTGGTAACACTTGAAATGAAGGGGAATTTCATCAAAGCTGTTAAAGCCGGTGAAAAACTGCGCGCCGTAGGCAATGTGGAACACAACGGCAATCATACCATGGTCACAACCGGCCGTTTATATAATACGGTGGGCGACCTTGTGTATATGAGTACCGGCACATTCTATGTAATAGACAAGTTTGACCTGCCGGAACTTCCTTGGCGGGTATAAGGCGTAAGTTTACTTGGTTATCAGGGCTGAATGTGGTCATGACGATATGACCATGTAATGAGGCCACTTAATTGTTAAGGCGTAAATAGCTTTGACAGAATGCGTAAGAGTTGATATACTTACACATAGATTAATAAAAAACTCAGTCGTACTGGCGTTTTTCAAAGTTGCTTTTTAGGTTTGACGGATGCATTGGCATGACGAGTAGACATTACGGCGATGACAAAATCGGCGTTGCATAGGTGTTTTTCAGAGAGTGAAGCATTGGTGGGAGCTTCATAAATGCGATGCAAAGAGCCTTTCCTTTTGGAGCCATGGATTGAACAACGAGTAGATTCATCGTGAGACCGCGTTAAGGTTATTGAGTACTAATTAGGGTGGTACCGCGAATGTTATACCTTCGCCCCTTGCCGGGGCGGAGGTTTTTTTGTTTTAGGAGGTTGTGACGGATGGAAGAATTATTAAAATCCCTGAAAGCGCAAGCGGCGGAGCTTATTCAAAAAGCTACCGATTTGCAAGCTTTACAAGATGCCCGCGTTAAATATTTAGGTAAAAAGGGCGAAGTAACTGCATTGTTAAAAGGTCTCGGCAAATTATCGGCCGAAGAACGACCACGCATGGGCGCCTTGGTAAATACGGTGCGTCAGGAATTGGAAGCTATGATTGATGATGTGCAGGCCAAACTGGAAGCAGAAGTGTTGGCTGCTAAATTGGGCGCCGAAGAGATCGACATTACTTTGCCGGGCCGTGCTACTCGCCAAGGTCATGTACATCCGCTCACAGCTGTTAACGATGAAATTGAACGCTTTTTCATGAAAATGGGCTACACCGTTGCGGAAGGGCCTGAAATTGAAAGTGATTACTTCAACTTTGAATGTTTGAATTTACCGGCCGATCATCCGGCGCGCGATATGCAGGACTCCTTCTACATTACGGACTCCGTATTACTTCGTACCCACACTTCACCGGTACAGGCTCGTACGCTTCAGAGTCAGGAACCGAACAGCCCTGTACGCATGATTGCACCGGGCAAAGTATATCGTTGGGACTATGATGCCACTCACTCCCCGGTATTCCATCAGGTGGAAGGTCTCGTAGTGGATAAAGGCATTACCTTTGCCGATTTGAAAGGTACCTTGGAATTATTCTTGCGCCACATGTTCGGCGAAGAAACGAAAGTTCGTTTCCGTACCAGCTTCTTCCCGTTCACGGAACCGAGTGCGGAAGTTGATATCTCCTGCTGCATGTGCGGCGGTGAAGGCTGCCGCGTTTGCTCCCATACGGGCTGGCTCGAAATCCTCGGCTGCGGCATGGTTCATCCGAATGTGTTGACCATGAACGGCTATGACCCGAACGAAGTGCAGGGGTTTGCCTTCGGTATGGGTGTTGAACGTATTGCTATGCTCTTGTACGGCATCGGCGATTTACGTTTATTCTATGATAATGATATGCGTTTCTTGAAGCAGTTCTAGGAGGTACGACGATGAAAGCTAGTTTAACATGGATGAAGGACTATGTTCCTGTAGACACAACGAAACCGGCTCAGGAACTGGCCGATGTATTGACGCAGGCTGGAATTCCGGTAGAAGACGTTATCTCGATGGATCCCGGGTTGAAAAAGATTTTTACCGGTAAAATTACAGAAATTACAAAACATCCGGATGCCGATAAATTACAGGTTTGCCAGGTTGCTTGTCTTGATGACAAAACGGGTGAAGAAATTACGAAACAAATCGTAACGGCAGCAACGAATGTGGCTGTTGGTCAGGTGGTACCGGTGGCGTACCATAAATCCCGTTTGGCTGACGGCACGGAAATTAAAAAGGGTAAACTTCGTGGTGAAGTATCTGACGGTATGTTCTGTTCCGTAGCGGAATTGGGTATTCCTAAAGATATGGTTATGCCGGGCGAAGGGGAAGGTATCTACATTTTGCCGGAAGGTACGCCAATCGGCATGGATATTCGTGATGCGGTGATGCTCAACGATACTGTCTATGAATTCGAATTGACACCGAATCGTGCAGACTGCTTCTCCATGATCGGTTTGAGCCGTGAATTTGCGGTTTTGACAAACGCGCAGAATACGGAACCGACCGTTAAAGTGAATGAAAATGGTACGGATGTCAACGATATGGTAAAAATCGGCATTGATGATGCCGAATTATGCAGTCGCTTCTTGGCGCGTGTTATCGGCAATGTTAAAGTGGGACCGTCCCCATTGTGGCTCCAGAACCGTTTGCGTAACGGCGGTATTCGCCCAATCAATAATGTGGTAGACGTAACGAACTATGTTATGCTCGAATACGGTCAACCAATGCATGCATATGATTATGATAAAGTAGCCGGTCATCAGTTGACGGCCCGCGCCGCTAAAGCCGGTGAAGCCTTAAAAACGTTGGACGGTACGGATCGTGAGTTGACCACGGATATGCTCGTTATTGCCGATGCGAACGGCCCTGTAGGGGTTGCCGGTGTTATGGGTGGTCTCGATAGTGAAGTAACCGAAGCAACGACGACGATTATTTTGGAATCGGCTGTATTTAAAGGGTCCTCCATTCGTCGCACCGCTCGTGCGCTGGGTATGCGCAGTGAAGCATCCGGCCGTTTCGAACGCGGTGTCAATGCGGAATACTCACCGGTGGCCCTTGACCGTGCGGCTCAGTTGTTGCAGGAGTTAATGGAAGATATTACCGTAGCTAAAGGTGTGGTGGATGTATATCCGGCTCCGGCTGAAGCTCGTACTGTATCTTTCACGGTGGCAGCGGTTAACAGCTACTTAGGTACCGATATTTCCGCCGAACGGATGCAGGAAATTTTGACTACCTTGTCCTTCACTTGGACACAAGATGGTGATGTAATTACCGTTGGTGTTCCGTCCTGGCGCGGCGACGTAACGGTTATGCCGGATATTGCGGAAGAAGTAGCTCGTATTTACGGTTATGATTTCATTCCGAATACAACCCCATGGGCCAACCTTAACAGTGGCACCATGAGCGATAAGAAATTGCTTACGAAAGCAATTCGTCAGACCTTGGTAACCCAGGGTCTCAGCGAAATTATTACGTTCAGCTTCATGCATACGGACAGCCTCAAGAAATTACTCATTCCGGAAACGGACAGCCGTTATCAGGCGGTACCTATTTTGAACCCGATTACGGAAGAATTCCCGGTAATGCGTACGACCTTGATTCCAAGCATGCTTGATACGGCGGCGCGCAACTTGGCACAGAAAAACCATGATTTGTGGTTGTTCGAAGCCGGTGCGGTTTACGAACCGAAAGCCTTGCCGATTACTGAACTTCCTGTTGAAAAATACCATGTAAGTGGTTTTATGATGGGCAAAACGACAGATTTGCAATGGGCTCAGCCACAGCGTGACACCGACTTCTATGATGTAAAAGGTGTGCTTGAAGCGGTTCTTAAAGAACTTCGTATTGAAGCTACGATTGAACGCTCCAAAGAAACCTATCTCCATCCGGGCGTAAGTGCTCAGTATGTTGTGGATGGTACTGTTATTGCTACTTTGGGTGAAGTGCATCCGCAAGTAATGAAAGCTTACGATTTACCGGGCAAAGCATATCTCTTTGATATCGATGTGACGGCTATCTTGGGCTTGACCCGCGGACAGCTTCGTTACCAGGGTATCAGTAAGTTCCCGGGCACCGCTCGCGACCTTGCCATCGTGGCACCTAAGACTGTATCTTCCGAAGCTATCAGCCAAGTCATTTATGAAAAAGGCGGTCAGTATTTGGAACGGGCGTTCGTATTCGACGTGTACGAAGGGGCTCACATTGAAGAAGGCCATCGCAGCTTAGCTTACAATTTATCCTTCCGCAGCAATGAAGGTACTTTGACGGATGAAGATATTCAGCCGGCAATTGACGACATTTTGGCTGCGTTAGCTGAATTGGGTTGTAAATTGCGCTAATAGGAGAGATCTATTTGACTATTGTGCCAATGCAGGTCTCAATTGGCTATTAGAGCGTCAAATGGCGCCAACAGTTGCAATTTGTTTCAATTAGTAGTAAAATACATTAACTGATTAAATAATTAATAAGCCGCTATATTGTGCGATGGCACAGTATAACGGCTTATTTTGCCATATTTTTTAAAGAATGTGATATAATTCTATATAGAAATATGGCGAATTGAGTCCTTAAGGAGGGCGTATGGAATTATTGGCACCGGCAGGCACGTCGGAAAATTTTTTAGCAGCTTTAGAAGCCGGAGCTGATGCAATTTATTTAGGCGGCAAGGCTTTTAATGCGAGAGCGAATGCAGCCAATTTTGAGATAGAAGAGTTGGCTGAAGCGGTTCGCTTGGCCCATTTGTTGGATGTGTCCGTATTTGTTACGGTGAATATATTAATCGGCGATGCCGAGTTAAACGATTTAAAAGAATATTTGCGCGAGTTGGAACGCATCAATGTAGACGCCATTATTGTGCAGGATTTGGCGTTAGCCGAACTGGCGAAACGAGTAGCACCGAAGCTTCATTTGCACGCCAGCACGCAGTTGACGGCCACTAACATGGGGACGGTACGTTTCTTGGAACGCATGGGGTTTACCCGTGTTGTGTTGGCTCGTGAAATGAGTCTCGAAGAAATTAAAACGATTTGCCGCGAAGCGAAAGCGGAAATTGAAGTGTTTGTTCACGGTGCCCTTTGCGTATGTTATTCCGGTCAGTGCCTCATGAGTAGCTTCATCGGCGGCCGCAGTGGTAACCGCGGTGCCTGTGCACAACCGTGCCGTTTGCCCTATGAACTTATCAATGGCGAGGGCAAGGTCATAAATACTGAAAACGAAGCCTATATCATGAGTCCGAAGGACCTTAATTACAGTGAGCATATGGCGGAACTTTTGGAAGCCGGTGTGGCTTCTTTCAAGGTAGAAGGGCGTATGAAAAAAGCGTCCTACGTGAAAGAGGTTATCGGCACGTATCGTCAGATTATCGATAGAGCGGGTCAAACCTTGGCTGAAGACCAAGAACATTTGACGGCGGGCTTTAACCGCGGGTTCTCCACAGCTTACTTGGAAAATCGTTCCGGCCGTGAAATGATTACCGCCGTGGCTCCCGGCAATCGGGGGAAGCGTATCGGTCCATCCGATGAAGGTCCAAAGAAAACAGTTTGGCAGAATTTACAGGAATTTGGCCGTAAGTACGATGTGCATGCGTATTTGGACGGACAGGAAGGCTCTGAGTCGACTTTGACACTCTTGATGGATGACGGCACGTCTGTTACGGTTAGCGGTGACTATGTGGTGCAACGGGCTCATAAGACGCCGACCAGTCATGAAAAAGTGTCGGAACAGATTGGCCGTTTAGGTACGACGGTGTTCCGGTTGGCTTCTTTATATATGCCGGAAGAGCCGTTTATGTGGCCATCCAGTGTGCTCAACCAGATGCGCCGTGATGCGGTTGCCCGGTTGGAAGATATATTATTGGCAAAACATACTAAGGCCATGGCTGAGGTGTTAACACGCATCGAAGGTGCCATTGCAGCTGAATTTAAGGACAGACCAAGTTATAAGAGTATGATGGTACGAGCCGGTAAAGCTACTCATAGCGTTAAGGCCGGTTCCTTGCCGATTGTTTCGGTGCAGCTTGATGAAGAATGGCAATTAAAACCGGCCATTGAAGCGGGGGCGCAGAAGATTATTTTCGGCGGTGACCGCTTACAGCGTAAGCCGTACAATTTAGATGTATATAATCGCGTGGTGACTATTTGTCGTGAGCATCAGATTCGTTGTGTATTGGCGACGCCGCGTATCGTTCGGGAAAGTGAAATCGAGGCGTATCGTCCAACCTTAGAGGCAATTATCGCGGCTAAGCCGAATGCCATCAGCATTCACTTCTTAGGTGCCTTGGAATGGCTCCAAATGATGGGCTATGAAGGGGAGGTGGAAGGTGACAGCAGCTTGCAGCTGTTTAATAAAGAAGCGGTACGTGAAGCAGCCGAATTAGGCCTTTCAAGCGTTGTTCTTTCCCAAGAAGCCACTTTACGTCAAATTGCGGCCATCATTCGTCATAGCTCTTTGCCTATAGAATGTGTTGTTCACGGGCTTACGGAGCTCATGATTTCCGAATACTGTGTTATCAGCAGTTTTGCCGGTACCGGTTGTAAAGCCAATTGTCCGGCCCCTTGTTTGAAGGACTCTTATCGCTTGCGTGACCGCCTGGGCGAGGAATTCCCACTTCGTACGGATTCCTATTGCCGCATGCATATCATGAACAGTCGCATGCTCGATATGCGCGCGTACATTCCGGATTTGGTAAAACGAGGTATTGCTATTCTTCGCATTGACGGTCGTCAGCAGTCTAAAGAATGGCTGCGTGATACGATTGGCGCTTATCGCGGTATTTTGGCACACACCTTACCGGTACCGCCTAAGAATGAGTCCTTACCGATTACACGGGGACACTATTTTAAAGGCATTTTTTAGAGATTTTTAAACATAGATTTAAATATTGCCAGGTAAAAAGCTGCCGTTTAAGCATACGGTGGCGTAGCAAGATTTTATGGCAATATATCGGGCCAAAGTAGTCAATCTTTGGCCATGTGATTACATAGGAGGGATTGTATTACCTATGAACAGTGAAAAACTGTTGGATTTTGATGTGATTCGAGAACGATTGGCCGCCGAATGCAGCTCTAAAGTAGCGAAGGAAATGGCCATGGAGTTGGAGCCCTTAACGGATCCGATTGCCATTAAAACGGCTCTCGATGAAACGGTAGAAGCGGTCAATTCGCTAAATACCGAAATCGAACAACCGATTGGCGGCACCCGCGATATTCGTGAAGCTTGTGCCAAAAGTCGTAAAGAAATTATTTTGACTCATGAAGAATTATGGGATTTATATACCACATTGAGTGCGTATAAGCGTATGTATGCATTTTTTCACAGCAAATATATGAATTATCCGCTCTTATCATTTTGGATTCAGGATATGCCTCGTCATGACGGCTTAGAACGCAAGTTTGAGCGTGTTTTTGACAAAAAAGGTAATTTAATGGATTCCGCATCGCCTAAATTGCAGCATTTACGTACTACCATTGCGCGTACGAAAGACCGCATCAAGAGTGATTTGCAGGCGATTATGCACGATCCGAACAATCAGAAATACTTTCAGGAGGCTATCGTTACGCAGCGTAATAATCGCTATGTAATTCCGGTAAAACAGGAATATCGCTACGCCTTCGAAGGTTTGATTCACGACCGTTCGGCTACCGGTGCGACACTCTATATTGAACCGATGCGCCTCGTAAATTTGAACAATGATTTGCAGGAAGCAGAATTGGCGGAAGAGGAAGAAGTTCGCCGTATTTATAGGGAATTGTCGCAGGCCGTTCGCAAAGACAGCAATACCTTGATGGACGCCTGTGAACGCGTGTCCCATGTGGAATTCGTGTACGGTAAAGCTAATCTGGCGATAAAGATGAAGGCGGTTCCGGCCGAACTTAGCGGGGCACGGGAAGTAAAACTCTTAAATGCGCGTCATCCGTTGATTCCGGCCAATGTGGTAGTGCCCACGACGATTACGTTGGGGACGGCCTATCGAATTCTGCTCATTACGGGCTCCAATACAGGTGGTAAAACTGTAGCCATGAAGACGTTAGGTCTTTTGAGCCTCATGAATCAGGCCGGTTTATTTATTCCGGCCGAAACAGGCTCTATTTTGCCGATTTTTAACAGTATTTATGCCGATATCGGTGATGAGCAGAGTATTGAAGCCAGCCTCAGTACCTTCTCCGCTCATATGACGCAGGTTGTAAAAATTTTAAAAGTAGCCGGTGCCAAAGATTTGGTGCTCCTTGACGAATTGGGGTCCGGTACGGATCCGGAAGAAGGGAGCGCCTTGGCGGTGGCTCTCTTGGAATATTTCCGTAAGCGTGGACCGCTCATGATGGTGAGTACCCACTATAATGAATTGAAACGCTATGCGTACCATACGGATGGTATTGAAAACGGACATGTGGAATTCGACGAACGCACATTGCGTCCGACCTATCGACTTCATATCGGTGTGGCCGGCAGCAGTCATGCCTTGAGTATTGCCGCTCGTCTCGGGGTGCCTCGTGAAGTTATCGACTATGCCAAACAGGCTCACGAAGGTTCCGCTAATCGCGATATGGAAGCGGTACTCAGTGATTTGAACGAACAATTGCGTCGCAATCAGGAGCGGGAACGGGCACTCAAGAAGGAATTTGATGAAGCACGGCGCATGCGCACTCAGGCTGAGCGTGAAAAGAAACAGGTTAATGATCGCCGTAAACAGATTTTGGCAAAAGCTCAAAATGAAGCGCAGCAGCTTAAACAGTCCATTCGTGTCGAAGGGGAACAGATTATTAAAGAGTTGAAATCTCAGTTTTCAGAAACGGATAAGGGCAAACGGCAAGATGCCATTACGAAAGCGCGGAAAGATATATCCGGTGTTAATGTGCCTGAATTGGAACAGGAACGTCGTACGCCGGTGAATGTAAAAGAGTTGAAAGAAGGACAGACTGTATTCGTGGTATCCTTAAATGCAGTCGGTACGGTAGCAGCCGTGCAGGGTAAGCGTATCCAAGTAAGTGTTAACGGCTTAACAGCCAATGTAAAAGCCACCGATTTGGCCGTAGCAAGCCGCGAAGAAACCAATAATTTACGCCGCAAGGAAACGGCGGTTCAACCAAAACCGCGTAAACGCGCCGGCGGTTCAGCCGTGGAACGTCAGAAACATGCGACTACGGAGCTTAATGTTATCGGACAGACAGTGGATGAAGCCAATCAGAATGTGAGTCACTTTATCGACCAGGCATTGATGGCGGGTATCTCGCCGGTTCGCATCGTTCACGGCAAGGGCACGGGTGCTTTAAGAGCCGGTATTCATCAGTATTTGAAGACATTGCCGCACATCAGTCGCTATGAAATTGCCGGCTATGATGAAGGCGGGGCCGGTGCTACTTTGGTATATTTGAAGTAGCACAGTCTTACTGATACCATATGTAGCATAGTTATGCTATAATAAGCTATATGACTTATTATTCGTAATGAGAGGTGTCGTATGAGTTTACAAGGTTCGTCTCAAAATGGGCGACAAACACGACGTAGAACGACGGCGACTAAACCGCCCAAGAAGAAATCGCCAATGCGTCGATTCCTTTGGATTGTGGGTATTTTAGTATTCCTTATAATAGCCGGAGCCGGTTGCGGCTTCATTGGTGCCACCATGTCCGATTTGCCGGAAGTGGCCAATGTTAAACCGGCTGCTTCGTCGCAGATCTACGATGTGCATGGCAATTTGATTACAACTGTCCATGCTACTGAAAACCGGTTACCGGTGAAGTTATCACAGGTTCCGAAAGATTTACAAAATGCATTTATTGCCACTGAAGATAATCGTTTCTATAGTCACCATGGCGTAGACCCTATCGGGATTATGCGTGCTATTTGGGTTAATATTGCCCATGACGGTGTGGCCGAAGGCGGTAGTACTATTACGCAACAGCTGGCTCGTAATGCGTTTTTAACTCAGGATCGTACGTTAAAACGTAAGATTATGGAAGCGATGTTGGCCATTCGTATTGAGCAGTATTATACGAAACAAGAAATCCTCGAAATGTATTTGAATCAAATATATTTCGGTCAAGGTGCTTACGGTGTACAGGCAGCAGCCCATGTATACTTTGGCAAAAATGTTCAGGATTTGGATTTGGCACAATCGGCTATGCTCGCCGGCTTGCCACAAAGTCCTAACTATTATTCGCCGCTTACCAACTACAAAGCGGGTAAAGCGCGTCAGGCTGTTGTTTTGGGGCAGATGGTTAAATATGATTATATTGACCAAGCTACCGCGGATAAGGCGAAAGATGAAGACTTGGGTCTTCGTGAAAAATCCGAAGCCGCTCACAGCGATAACAATGCGTCGTACTTTATCGACTATGTTATTTCTGAAATCGCCGAAAAATACGGCGACGATGCTGTCTATAAAGACGGTTTGAAGATTTACACAACCATTGATATGAAGGCACAGGATGCAGCGGTTCAAGCTATGCATAATTTGCCGAACTTCTATACGGATGACAAAGGCTTAACACAGCCGCAAGGTGCGTTAATTGCGATCAATCCGCATAATGGTTACATTGTAGCCATGGTTGGTGGTCGTGGTGACGATTCCTTTAATCGTGCCGTATTGGCTGAACGTCAACCCGGTTCTGCATTTAAACCATTTGTTTACTTGGCAGCTATTCAGGACGGTATGACGCCGGGCACCGTTATGGACGATAAGAAAATTGAATTTAACGGTTGGAGTCCTAAGAACTATGAAGGTACCTATTCCGGTCAAATGACCTTGCGCTATGCCTTGCAGCATTCCGTTAATACCGTTGCCGTACAGCTCGCCGATGCTGTAGGAATGCGTAAAGTTCTTAATTTGGCAAGCAGCTTAGGTATTACTACTTTAGATGACTCTAAAGATAATAACTTGGCCGCTGCGTTAGGTGGTTTGACAAATGGTGTTAAACCGATTGATATGGCCGTAGCCTATGGTACTTTGGCTAATGGCGGCGTTAAAGTTAAACCGGTGGCTATTACTAAAATCGTAGACCGCAATGGCCAGGTAGTGGAAGAGAACAGTACGGAAGAACAGCGCGTAGTAGATCCTAAATATGCCTATGTTATCACGAATATGCTTGAATCCGTAATGTCCGGCGGTACCGGTGGCGGTGCATCTATCGGGCGCCCGGCAGCCGGTAAAACAGGGACTACCGATGAATCAAAAGATGCTTGGTTTGTAGGTTATACACCTGATTTGGTAGCCGCTGTTTGGATGGGCGATGACTATGGTATTGAGACACTGGATGGTATTACCGGTGGTACCGTTCCGGCTGTTATTTGGCGTGATTTCATGTCGCAAGCTTTAAATGCTATGGAAATTCCGGCCAGTGATTTCACAGTTCCGCCGGGAGCAGCATCTATTGCTAACCAGGGCTATGCGCCGGTGGCTCCAAAGGTAGATCCGAAAGCTAAAGATAAGGACAAAGATAAAAAAGATGCTAAGGATAAGGACGATGCTACTGTAGAAAGTACTGACAATTCGGCAGAAAGCAGTTCCGACTCCGATAGCAGCAAATCCGGATCCGGCAGTTCCCGTAGTTCCGGAGGCGGTGCGTCTAAGTCCGGTAAAAGTGAATAATTAATTTTAAAGTACATATACATGCCTGTTTGGGGCATTCGAGGAGGAAGATTGATGAAGACATTGGAAGAACAGTTGCGTCTGATTAAACACGGCGTGGAGAATTTACTTCCTGAAGAAGATTTTAAGAAGAAATTGGCAAAATCCATTGCTGAAAACAAACCGTTAACGATTAAGCTGGGCCTTGACCCAACGGCACCAGATATTCATTTGGGCCATACGGTTGTTTTGCGCAAATTAAAAACCTTCCAAGATTTAGGTCATCAAATCGTAATTTTAATTGGTGATTTTACGGCTCGCATCGGTGACCCTACCGGTAAAAGTGCAACCCGTCCGCCATTGGATGAAGCGGCAGTTGCTCATAATGCGGCTACTTATAAAGAGCAAATCTTTAAAGTATTGGATGAGTCCAAAACTAAAGTGGTTTACAACAGTGAATGGCTCAGCAAATTATCCTTTGAAGATGTTTTGAAACTGGCTGCTAAATATACAGTAGCGCGTATGTTAGAACGCGATGATTTCCAAAAACGTTACAGCGAAGGTCGTGCTATCGGTGTTCATGAATTCATGTACCCCTTGATGCAGGGTTACGACTCTGTTGCTTTACATGCAGACATTGAATTTGGCGGTACGGACCAAACTTTCAACTTGCTAATGGGTCGCCATTTACAGGAAGAATATGGTCAGGAGCCTCAAACTATCATTACTATGCCTATTTTGGAAGGCCTTGACGGTGTTCAGAAAATGAGTAAATCCTTGGGCAACTACATCGGCATCAGCGAACCGGCTACGGAAATGTACGGTAAAGCTATGTCCATTCCTGACGAGCTCATGATGCGTTATTTCATGCTCGTTACGGATATGTCCATCGAAGATCAGGAAGAATTGGCAGCGGCCTTGGAAAATGGTACAGCTCATCCGCGCGACACGAAAATGAAATTGGCTCATACCATTGTGCGCTTGTATCATGGTGAAGAAGCAGCTAATGAAGCACAAGAACAGTTTATCCGCGTTTTCCAAAAACACGATTTACCGACTGATATTCCTGAATACGCGATGGCAAAACCAACCGAACCTGTATATGTGCCACAGCTTTTGACCGATGCAGGTCTTACTGCCTCGAACAGTGAAGCCCGTCGCTCCATTAAAGCCGGTGCTTTCAAAATTAACGGTGAAAAATGTTCCGATGAAAATATCGAACTCGCTGAAGACATGGTTCTTCAGGTGGGTAAACGTAAATTTATCAAAATCAAATTTAACTAATAGTGCCGTTAAGCGATATTACATTTACTATTAAATGTATCTGTAGTTAAATGCATCTGCACTTAAATTTATCTGCAGTTAAATGTGTTGCACTAATTGACGCGGTTATGTCAATACGTCAACAAGCTATTACAAATAGTTAAGTTAAAGAGCAATCCTCAGCGAATGTGAGCATTCCTAAAGGGTTGCTCTTTTCTTTTGCCTAGCGTTTATATGTGATACACTAGCTTCTGTATATTCTATATAGTGCATCAGAATTTGAAAAAATGATTGACACACAATTAAATGTGTTATACTATTTATGTAGTTGATGTATTTCTTTTATTCAGGAGGTTTCATATAATGAATCGTGAAAATGCATATGTACTTTGGTTTGACGAATTAAAACGTGAAGATGTGGCGTTAGTAGGTGGTAAATCATCGTCCTTAGGGGAAATGACGTCCTCTACCAATGTGCCGGTACCGTATGGTTTTGCTACCACGGCTCATGGCTATCGGTTCTTTATGGAGCAAACCGGTTTAGAAGATAAAATTAAAGCAGAACTTGATAAATTAGATGATGTGGAAAACTCCGCATTACTTCGTGAAATTTGTGCGAATATCCGTAAATTAATTTGCGATGCGGAAATGCCTAAAGAGTTGGCTGATGCTATTGAAAAAGCTTACGCTGAACTCGGTGAAAAAGTTAAAGAAGAAAATCCGTTTGTAGCGGTTCGTTCCAGTGCTACCGCCGAAGACTTACCGGATGCCAGCTTTGCTGGCCAACAAGATACCTACTTAAACGTACGCGGTGCGGACGTTATCATTCAGAAAGTTAAAGAATGCTACGCCTCTACGTTTACCGACCGTGCTACTTACTATCGTGTAAAACAAGGTTTTGACCATATGACGGTTGCTTTGAGTGCGGCCATTCAGATGATGGTATTCTCCAAAGCGGCAGGCGTTATGTTTACCGTTGACCTCGTTACAGGCAATGATGAAAGCATCTTGATTGAAGGCTCTTGGGGTCTTGGCGAATATGTAGTACAAGGTACGGTTACACCGGATAACTTTACGGTCAACAAAAAAGATATGAAGATTGTTAACCGTATGATTAATGATAAAAATATCGCCTTAGTTCGTAATCCGGACGGCGATTGTGCTGAAATTGTAATTCCTGAAGAAAAAGCAAAAACTCAGGTTATTACAGATGAACAGGTTTTAGAATTAGCAACTTATGCCAAAGCCATCGAAAAACATTATGGCTGCTACATGGATATGGAATGGGGCGTAGACGAACGGGACAACAAGATTTGGATTTTGCAAGCTCGTCCGGAAACTGTATGGTCCCGCAAGAATAAAGAAGTGAAGCCGGTTGAAAAAGCAACAGATGCACCGACTACCACAACTCGTGAAATCGTAGTTAAAGGCTTACCGGCCAGTCCCGGTAAAGCTGCCGGCAAAGCTCATGTAATCCTTGATCCGGCCGATATCGACAGCTTCAAAGAAGGGGAAATCCTCGTAACGACTATGACGGCTCCTGACTGGGTACCGGCTATGAAAAAGGCAAAAGCTATCGTTACGGACGCCGGTGGTATGACTTGTCATGCTTCTATCGTAAGTCGTGAATTAGGCATTCCTTGTATCGTTGGCACGAAGAGTCGCAGTGAAGAAGCAACGCACCGTATCAGTGACGGTCAGTTAATTACGGTTGATGCCACTAATGGTATCGTGTATGACGGTATGCTTGAAGATGCGGTTAAACCGAAAGAAGAAGCTTCGGCACAAGTAGTAAGCGAATACATCCCGGTAACAGGCACTAAAGTATACATGAACTTGGGTGATCCTGATTTAGCTGAAAAATACGGCGTACTTCCATGCGACGGCATTGGTCTTATGCGTGAAGAATTTATTTGGACTACCTTCATTCATGAACATCCGTTACATTTAATTGAAACCGGCCGCAGTCAATTTGCCATTGATACATTGGCTGAAGGTATGCGCAAAGTTTGTCAGGCTTTGGCGCCTCGTCAGGTTGTACTTCGCCTCAGCGATTTCAAATCCAGCGAATACCGTGACCTTAAGGGCGGCGACAAACATGAACCGCATGAATCCAGTGCTTTACTCGGCTGGCGCGGTGCTTCCCGCTACTATGATCCTAAATACGCACCGGCTTTCCAATTGGAATTGCAGGCCATTAAAAAAGTGCGTGAAGAATATGGTTTTAAAAACTTGCAGGTTATGATTCCATTCTGCCGTACGGTACAGGAAGCTGCTGAAGTTACCCGTGTTATGGCTGAAAACGGTTTAGCTCGCAGTGCGGACTTCAAAATCTGGCTCATGGCTGAAATTCCTTCCAACATTATCTTGGCTGATCAATTTAACCAATATGTTGATGGTTATTCCATCGGTTCTAACGACTTGACGATGTTAATCCTCGGTTGTGACCGTGATAATGAAACAGTTCAACACATTTATGATGAACGCAATTTGGCTGTTCGCCGTGCTATTCATCACTTAATCGAAGTAGCTCACCGCGATGGCAAAACAGTATCCATCTGTGGTCAGGCTCCGAGCGTATACCCTGAATTCTGTGAATTCTTGGTGCGCAGCGGTATCGATTCTATTTCGGTAAATCCTGATGCGGTAAAAGCAACTAAAAAAATGGTGGCTCAATTGGAACAACGTATTATGCTTGACGCTGTGACCGGTCGTGGCCGGAATCTTGGCAATGAATTAGAGTGGTAATACTACTGTGTAATGCGACAGGAGGCTACATGTAGCCTCCTGTTTTTTATAAAAAGTATAAAAGGAGGGGCTGTTTTGCAATTAACTAAACGGCAAGACCAAATTGTACATATTGTAAAAGAAGAAGGCCCGATTACGGGGAAAGCCATTGCCGCTAAATTAGATTTAACCCGTTCTGCCTTGCGATCTGATTTGACCGTTTTGACCATGATGGGCCTCTTAGATGCACGGCCTAAGGTAGGGTATTATTATGTCGGTCAGCAAGGTGTGAGCCCTATTGCCAATGAAATTCGGCAATTTACGGTAGGTCAGGTGATGGCGCAGGCCGTAGCTGTAACGGCGGATACGAATCTGTATGATACGATTGTTACCATGTTTACCGAAGATGTGGGGACCGTCCTTATTTGTGATGACGGCTACTTATTGGGGCTTGTATCTCGTAAGGACTTATTGCGAGCCGCCATCGGTCAAAATGATCCGAAGACGATGCCGATTTCCATGATTATGACACCCGTGAGCAAGATGATTTCCTGCACCGCCGAAGACAGTGTGGTAGAAGCGGCACAGCGTATGATTGATTATGAAGTGGACTGTCTGCCCGTTGTGGAACGGGGAGAAGATGACGGCCGTCGTCGATACAAAGTGTTGGGCCGTATTTCTAAAACGACCGTAACTAAATTATTTTTAGATTGCGGTGTAAAGTAATATTGCACATTGTGATTAGACATATTAAAATAAAAAGTGAAATGAGTTCGCTTAATAGATTTAATTGAGGTGTGGCATGGAGAACAATAAAGTTATTTTTGCAATTTCCGACTCTTTGGGCGAAACGGCCGAGTCCGTAGCACGTGCGACGGCGAGCCAATTCGACAAGGAGAATATAGATATTATTCGCATTCCCTATATCAGTCAGGAAAGCCAGATTGATGATGTAATTAGTGAGGCCGCGAAGGAACAAAGTATTATTTGTCACACGATTGTATCGCCTACATTACGTCAATATTTGCATAAAGAAGCTGAAAACATGGGGATTCAGGCCGTTGATATTATGGGACCTGTTCTTGATGCAGTGGGCACCATTGCTGATACAAAACCTCGTTTGACGGCCGGTATGATTCATAAGTTGGACCAAGAATATTTTAAAAAGGTGGAGGCCATTGAATTTGCCGTAAAATATGATGATGGTAAAAATCCGTCTGGGTTTGAGAAGGCCGATATTGTTATTATCGGTGTTTCCCGTACCAGTAAAACGCCGTTATCTATGTTCTTAGCTTATAAAAAAATCAAAGCCGCCAACTTGCCGTTGGTGCCGGAAGTGCCATTGCCGGAAGAATTATTCAAAATACCGCCTAAAAAGGTAGTAGGTCTTATCATCGATCCATACAAATTAAATAATATTCGCAGTGAACGTTTACGCACTATGGGCCTTGACGGTGAAGCCAATTATGCCAATATTGCTCGTATTGAAGAAGAATTGGCCTATGCAAGGGCTGTTATGCGCCGCGTTCATTGTCCTATCCTTGATGTGTCCAATAAATCTATCGAAGAAACGGCTTCGTTTGTAATGCAGATTATTGAGCGCAATAAGCAACAGGAAGCGAGTCGCTAAAACAATACGGCATTGACGTTTGATTACGTTATGCCGTATTATTGCATTAAGTAAAACTTATTAAAAGTGAGCTATATTAAAAAGAACTGCGATAATGGATGCGTAGTTGGCTCATAGCCCGGTGGAGGGTAAATATGGCAACAGGAGGCTATATGACAATCCGAGAAGAAATTGAAGCGAGAGAAGAAGTAATTTTATCCTCTTATGCAGCAAAGAGTAAGTTTGCGGTCCGTGATCGTGAAGAGAAACCGGATTATTTGCGTACGGCATTTCAGCGTGACCGCGATAGAATTATTCACAGCAAATGTTTTCGTCGTTTGAAGCATAAGACACAGGTGTATATTGCACCGGGGGATCACTATCGCACTCGGATGACACATACCTTGGAAGTTGGTCAAATCGGCCGAACCATTGCGCGGGCGCTGCGTCTTAACGAAGATTTGGTTGAAGCCATTGCCATGGGCCATGATGTGGGTCATACGCCGTTTGGCCATGTGGGGGAATATGCACTGCGCGATATGGTGGGGCATTTTAACCATAATGAGCAGAGTCTTAGGACTTTGGAAGTTCTTGAAAAAGATGGCCTCGGGCTCAATTTAACAAAGGAAGTGCGCGATGGTATTTTGGGGCATACGGGCACGCACATACCGCTTACTTTGGAAGGTCAGATTATTCGGATTAGCGATAGAATAGCTTACTTGTGTCATGATTTTGATGATGCCCAGCGTGCGGGCATGTTATCCTCTAACGATTTGCCGGAATCGGTGCGCTCTGTTTTGGGCACAACGCCATCCCAGATGATTACGACTATGGTTATGGATATGGTACGAGAATCCATGGATAAACCGGAAATTCATATGTCGAAGGAAGTGGAATACGTAATGCATGAGTTTCGCCGTTTTATGTTTGAGGCGGTATATCGGGCTCCTTCTTTAATCCCGGACCGCAATCGGGCAGCTCATGTGGTGAAATATTTGTTTTTGTATTATTTGGATAATCCGGAACTTTTACGCCATGAAGTGGTAAGACAGGGTGTGGATCCGAATAGAATTATTACGCTGACGGATATCGTGGACTATGTGGCGGGGTTGACGGATCAGTTTGCGATAAAGTTGTTTAAGGAGATATATATTCCCAAGATTTGGGATCCGGCCAATTAGATGCGCGACTTTAAAAAGGGTCCTGTTCTCTATTCATAGGTAATGAAACAAAACACTATATCCTCACACAAACTGGCGAGTCAAGCTCGAAAAGTTTGCTTAGAGGATATAGTGTTTTTGTTTTCAAAATTATCATAGAGCCTAGAGATCAGGACCCTTTTCAGTGTCAGCGCAGTCTAATTTGGCCTGGGGGGCAAGGGGGGAATATATGTCTCCTTAAACACGGGGGGGGAGGAGGGGGTAAAAAACATATCCCCTCGTAAACCGGCGAGAAGGATGGGGATAGGACTAGAGTAATGAGCAACGCGTGTGAGAAGTGGGCTGATTTAGTGGGATGAGCGGGTGGTGTGGCTCCCTGTCTGCAGCGTTGCTGCAGAGGCGGTCGCTGGTAGATTGTGAATTAGCTATAGAAATCAGCAAAGGTTAAGTTTTGGCTTATAGGACAAAAAGTGTGTGTGGCTTTTTTAAATTAATCCCAATAAATTGG
>OJAC01000079.1_pt1 | contig 88970 bp, 109 predicted proteins | sample 1588701 | NCBI WGS metagenome assembly OJAC01 (sample SAMN03283256) | human gut metagenome | biome: human-associated habitat; material: feces | host: Homo sapiens | place: USA | collected 2013 | reverse complement strand
CAAGAAGCCTTTGTTGAAGAAGTTAAGAAGTTAGTGGATTTACAAAGTGTTCAATATGATATTGCAATTTAGCAATATTTTTTTTTAGTGTTACACGTTATTATATAAAAGAGATGTCAAATTTTGAGTGGACTAAGAAAGATATTATTGTAATAAAGGATGGATATCATTATACATTTATTGCTCCTTATAATGATTACGATAATGTTAGTCTAGACCTTAGAAATTTTATTAAGCAAGATGAAATATATAATTTTGCGGTAGATAGTAAGATTGATAAAAATAAGCTTATTATAATTTATGTGAATCGGTCATTGGATTTAATACTATGCATTAAATCCAAATCAGATTATAAAGCTATAAAGATTGAAAGTATGGATAAACAATTTGTATATAGCATATATCCTAAATTATGGATTACTAATTTATCATATTATATTTATATAGACCATTATTTATATAAAGTAGATAAGCAAACTTTAGAAATCGAAAGGATTTTATCAGATATAAATGGGATACCTTCTATCAGCATTAGTGGAAATGTTATTTATAAAAATGATATAAATTATATTTCTGTAGTAATGTCGAAGGCAAATAAGAAGTTATTTTTGGTACCTAGATATAGTAGTTTGCAAAGTTGGGGGAGCAATAAAGATAGTTTTATTTTAAGCTTGAATGATAAAATTGAGAATATGACTTTATCAGGAAATCATAATTATACTGTTGTTAAACCTAGTTATGGTGATTTAAAATTTGAAGGTGATTTGGGTAGATTTAAAATTGTAAGATTTATACCTGATAGTGGTGAAGAGCCATTTATAGATTGGGCATTATGGTTTGAATCTATAAAAGATGGAGTAGAATATAAGTATTATCATTATTATATGTATGATTCACTAACGAATCATTTTTATGAATTACCAAGTCAATTATTAGGGTTCTTTTCGCATAAGAATGAGCTGATTACAGGATATAGTGGCGAAGTGAATTTAGAGGCAATATCTCAGTTAATACATATTGGATATTAAATTATTTTAGATTCAATTTGAAAAGGAGTAATAATTTGGGGCCAAATTATTTGAATAAAATAAAAATCACTATAGGGTTCTTAATATTGACAATAATCTATAATTATTTTCTTTTTTACGAATATTTTTATTTGAATCATGATATAGATAGGATTGCTTTTCTGGGGTTGTTAATATTTTATGGAGTTACGATATATCATATTATTTTAGTAAAAAAAGAAGTTTTTGATATCTTTAAATTATGGCATAATCAAGGAATTACAAAAACGAATATGTTAAAGCGACTTGTTTGTGATGAAAATGAATCCACATTAGAATATGTTAAAAAGAATCCATTAAGGCGTATGTTTATGAGGATTTGGGCTGTATTTTATTTAGGCGGGTGCATTTACTTTTTCTTAGCGGGATTTGCTGATTTTATTAGAGGCTTTATTGTCATTGTTTTTTTTGTTATAGGATTTGCAAGGTTAAAAAAATGGTTTTATATATGGTTGTAGTTTGATAATTTATTGAAAAACAAAAACGGAAGAAACCCATGTCTTTTCTGAATGTGTATTTTAGTAGGAAAAAACTGTATTTTTAAAGGTATTGGGGAGAATATGTGGCAAAAGAATAAAAAGCTTTGTGCATTGTACTGGAATAAGTATAGTCCTATTGTAAGAAATATTTTTTTAGGGATTTTTTTGTTAGTGGCAATAGGCGGAAGAATATATAATTGGACTTTCCCGGAAGAAATAGAAAGACAATATGGTGAGTTAAGTAAGGTCATTTATAGTTTAGAGGTTTTTGATAACAGGGTTTTGAACCTAAGAGTAGGAACAGGTAATATTGTCATTGCAAAAGAGGTAACGGCTAATATTGATATGGGAGGGGATATTAATGATGCCATGGAAAGCAGGGCCAAAATAATAGAGTATTTTCTCCATCATGGGTGGGAGCCGGTTTCTTTACATAAGAATAATCTAAAATTTAGAAATGAAAGATATGAGATTGATTTATTTGGGCCGATGAGACAGAAACCTTTAGCTCATAATCATTGGTTAGTTACAGTAGGCTTTAATACTATTTTTCAAAGACTTAGGTTTTAAGAACGTGTTGGATATACATTATTTATTAGGGAGAAATAATGCAATTGAGTAAAGGTATAAAAAAAGAGAGAATAATAGCTTTTTTTAGATATGTGAAGGAAAATATTTTTGTCATTTATGGAGCTATTTTAGCTATAGTTATAGTTTCCAGTTTGCTCTTTCAACTCTTTTGTTCAGCGTATATAGATTCAAGAGCTCAAAATCTGGTTAGCGTTTTAAAAAGTATGGAAATAGTTCAAAATTATAGTGTAACTTCACCAACTATTGAAGGGGGACTATTTGCTCAAAAAGGTGTTTATGTAGTGATAAAAGCGGATAAAAATAAAGAGGAATTTTCAGATGAACTGAGGCAATACTTTTTGAGTAAAAATTATACAATTGATTCGATAAGCGAATCCGGTGGCATTAATGTTTATAATGACCTTTATATAATTAATGTAGGCCCAATATATAAGCGAGATAACAGCTATACAGGAAAATGGATGATATCTATTTATTATAACAATATATTGGCAACATTGAATTTATAGCTAACTAACAGTAAAAGATAATGGATATATAAAAATTATAATGTCATATTTCGAATATACGGTTAGTGTAGGAGGTCAAGTCATGTCTACCATCAATGAAGGTATTCGGTACGGTGCAGTAGCAGTGGGAATAAATGAATCCTTACAACCCGTATTAGGAAAAAATAAAGAACAAAGAACTCCATAAATTAGCTACCTTGGTTGTGGGCAATGTGGTGACCGGACAAACATTCGGGGCAGCAACGGCGTTAAATGTAATCACATATAATTGGCTTAGCCATGCGGATCAAGTTAATTATGCAAGAGCATTGTATAATGCAAAGGATATGCCAATGACTCAAGCCCGCATTCACGCATTGTATGGTGCGTTAGATTAATATAATGATGATACATATGGGCCATGTCAGAACTATTTGGAAGCATTCTTGGCATCAGCTATAAAGAATTGAAATTTCATATTGCAATTTAGTAATACTATACTATTATTAGCGAGGTGAATTTTATTGGGGTACATTAACATAAACTCGTATTTTGGAATAAAACTATTATTAATTTTCGTAATTGTTTTTTTCTGTTAGGGTATGTTTTTAGAATGCCAGCTCCATACCATCTAGATATATTTCTTAATAGTTCTTTTGCTATTATTGTTTGTGAATTATCTACTTGGAGCATGAGGCATAATGGGTGGGTGGTTGATTATGAATTAGAAAAATATCGAGGAAATAGTTTAGTAGAAGAGCCTAGTTTGTATTTTAAAATAATATTTAAGATGTGTAGAGTTATTACTATAGGAGAGTATTATTATTTAAAAAGTTTAGGCGGGTTATGGACTATAAATCAAGGCATAGCATTTCTTTATTTACCTAGTGAATTTTACATGATAGAAGCTATTTTAGGATTGGTAGTTTGTATTTTTATTGGAAGAATAGGTAGTAGCTGGATAAAACGATATTATAAATTATAAAATCAGTATACAATAACCAGATACGACCAGTTGAAAAACAATAAATAACAGATTGGCTTAATCCGTACCAATATAATTGTGTTAATATTTGAAATATGTTTATTTTAGAAGAATATATTAGAAGATAGAAATAAATATTCTGGGAATATACAAAAATGAAAATATATAAAGACTATTATAAAAAGATTGAAGAGTATATGGATGGTTTAACGAAAAATATAACTATTGCAAATGAAGAAGAGTTGGAGAGTATTTTGGAGGCTTTAGAAAAAGTAGATTTTGATAGTCATTTAACAAATTTGGCTGAAAAAGTTTTTTCAACTTCAATTTTATTAGCGGAATATCCATATATTTTACCATTAGAGATATACAGACATGCTATGAAATATCGAGTTAATATAAATATATGTAAGTCTTTTTATCAGTATATTAGTGATAATGGATGGGATGAAGAAAGTATAATTATAAAAGGTATGTTGTGTGAGAAGGACTTGCAGGGGATAAAGGAATTTTGTATTAAACATACATTTTCAGATAGAGAAAACTCGTATTTCATGGAGCGCCCTATATGGAAGGGAAAAAACTATGAAGATGTATTAAAAAAATATGGAGTACCATGGAAAGAAGGATTTGATTTTTAGAAAACAATAGTTAATTGTAAGACTGCATTGAATAATATAGAGTCAAAAAACTCCCTTTTAAGTAGCACAAGTTTTATTTCCTGTGTCTGCCTAAAAGGGAATCTGTTTTATCCGTTATAAATACTAAGGTTGTTTTTGTCCTATAAGTCTCGGTTTTTACTTCACCCAATCCACAGTCCAACGCTTACCAACAGATGATAGAGTGTCACACTGATGGACGTAAATTTCATAGCTTCGTTCATTTTTACCACGTCCGCATAGCGTTGCAAGATAGCAGCGCTTTTAAAAGCCGGGAAGAGAGCTATGATACCGAGCAAGGATGCTGATGGCAAATGCCCTAAAAATACCCATAAGAATAACCAAAGGACGCAGACGATAAATAAGGTTCGCAATAAGCGGATTCCTTCGTCTTTACCTAAAAGGATAACCAAAGTACGACGTCCGTGGGCTTTATCATTGCTGAAATCGCGCAGATTATTGGTCATCATGATATTGCCGATGAGGATGGTAGACGGAATGGCCGGGATTAAGAAGTCCCAGTAGAGCGTGCCCGTCCAGGTGTAGGCCGTAATATAGACAATGGCAAAACCCATGGCCACACCTGAGGCGAGTTCGCCGAACGGTGTGCGCGAAATCGGTTTTGGACCGCCCGAGTAGAATAAGCTGATCAGAATACAAACGGCGCCGGCCGGCAATAACCACCAAGATACTTGCGATGCCAAGAAAATGCCGAGCACGAGCGGCGTGAGGGAAAAGATATAGCCCAGTTTTTTTACCTGCTGCGGCGAAATTCCTTCACGGACGATGGTGCCGCTGTTGCCGGCCGCTTGGTTTAAGTCGAGACCGGATTTAAAGTCGAAATATTCGTTCCAAATATTGGCGGCAATCTGCGAACTCATGACGCAGATTAGAATTAATAAGGTGTAAAACAGGCTTAGCCAAAGGCTCTGAACCGCTGTGTGCAGCGTCGCCGCATAGGAGGCTCCGAGAATAACCGGGCTGAAGGCAGCTGTTAGCGTGCGGGGCCGGGCTAAGCGATAAAGTTGTGAAGCAGTCATACAAAATTAGTCCTTTCGACCGAAAAACGGTCCTATAGATAATTGTGGTGGGAATGGTAGTTGCGCCAGCAAAACGCCGAAACACATGGCTATGAGCCCCCAGATTTCCTGATAATCAAGCCGTTCATCCAAAATTAAATAGCCTAAAATACCGGTAAATACGATTTCGAGGCTCAGAATAAGGGATGCTTCCGTCGGCGGCAATTTGCGTTGCCCTAAAAGCTGCCCTGTAAAACCGATACCGGCCGATAAAACGCCGCCCCAAACGATGAAAAGCCAAGAGTCGGCTATATTTTGAAAAGTTGTGGTTTCCAAAAATAGGGAGGCTATGGCTGAGAACAAGGCACAGCCGAAAAACTGACCCATGGACAGTAAGAACGGATTATATTGTTTGGATACCGTATTTAACAGCAAAATGTGAATGGCCCAGAACAACGTGGAAATCAGGATGATTCCGTCGCCGTAAGAAGGAATGAAACTGTCCTTTAAGCTTAACAAGCCGGCTCCGATGATGGCACAAATAACGCCGCCTAAGGCGGTTAAGCTGAGTCGTTCACCTACAAAGAGACCAAGCAGTGGTACGAGGACCACATATAAGGCTGTTAAAAACGCGGCTTTTGACGCCGTCGTATAGGCGATGGCATATTGTTGCAAACTGGCACCTAAAAATAACATAAAGCCAAGGGCCAGGGAGGGCCAGATGATGGAACAGTGCGGCTTTTTCAAAGGTGCTCCCGTTTTTATCCAAAAATAAAACGGACTTACGGTTAATACTCCCAACAAAAAGCGTATCGCATTGTACGCATTGGGACCGATTACATCAGACGCAAGACGTTGGGCTACAAAGGTGGAGCCCCAAACAAACGCAGTGAGTAATAAACATAAGCGAGCTTGTAACATAAAAAGAGGATTCCTTTCTATAAATGTAGAATTATATAAAGATAACCCTTAACAATTGTAACTAAAATAAACTTAGTTGTAAATTGTTACCCCCAAAGGTTTATTAACTTTTGTCTCAAGAAGTGTGGTATTTACGGAAGTTTTACACTTCCCATAAATACTCTATTACCTCTAGTATAATTCCATAAATCAAAGAAAGCAAGGAAATAGGCGTATTCCTTGCTTTTCTCATTTATATATTATGCGTTTTTAGGTGTAGTTTGCGATTCGTTGCTCACCTGTTGCACAACTTTTCTAAGGTCATTATAAGTCGGTAATTGGTTGACGGCGGCGATTAAGTCCGGCGTATCTTTATGCGTGTATACTGACTGCGTGATATTAGCCGCTAGGCTGTGGCCTAATATGCGTTTTATAATGTTTTCATCGATTTTGCAGGTATCCGCCAATGTAGCAAATGTGTGCCGACCGTCATGAGGGCGGTGCCCGTTAGCAGCCAATAAGGCTAGCCGATATGTTTTATAGGCTGGCATAACCTTGCCAAGAGTAGCGGCTTGCTTAAATTTAGCCTTAGCGTAGGCATCAGTCAATAAGGGGACGATGCACTCGGCAATAGGGATAATTCGATTCTTCCCGGCTTTAGTTTTGACGCCGCCTATCATATATCGTTCCTTTAAATGGATATTATCAAGCTCCATATTGATAAGTTCGGCCGGACGCATGCCCGTGTAAATATAAATAAGTTGCCATTTAGACATTTTGTCATTGGCTTCCCATAAGTCAACTATTTCGGCCGGCGTATATGGCTTGTGAATTCCTTCCTTATTCTCCGGCTCTGGTGGCAACACTAGGAGTGAGGGGTAATTAGTGAGTTTTATGTCATTCTTAGCGGCCGCCCTATAGGTGCCGTTTAAGCCTTTTAGTATAACCTTAATAGTAGAGCGGCTCATGTGACTATGAGCATCAATGATGCGTTGCAAATCGGCGAGCCGTATATCGGTAATCTGCCGTTTAAATAAATGTTCTACCCGTGGGCGTGCGGCAGTGTACGGCTTAAGCCCTACGCCGGCTCGTTTCTTGTCCTCTAGCATCCATTCCCAACATTGCCCAAATGTTATGTCTTGACGAATACATTCCGCCGGATTGCCGTTATAATTCTTCAAACATTCCTGGGCTTCCTTTGCCGTTCTAAATGTGCCGACTGTCTTGCGGATCGCCTTGCCTTCGTCTGTATAATCAATCGTAATCACTACTCGGTAGGGATTTCTTAAATTCTTATGTTTCATTTTGTAAATACTGCCGGTGCCGTTGGCTCGTCGCATAAAAAATCACGCTCCTTGCTAGTTAAAAAGTATGACAAATTATCCTAGAGCGTGTTATAATTATTATATGGTGAGTGGCACGCCCTAAGTGTCGCATTATCCCTCACCCTGTTGCAGCGGGGTGGGGGATTTTTTTATTCTAAAATCACTTTATCAAAGGATTCTAATTTTGTAATCGGACTACCATATAAATATTCTTTTTCTTTCCTAACAGAGTTAGCGGAATATTGTAACTGGTAGGTATATTCCGGAAGTTGGTTATATATCTCTTGTATTTCAGGACAGCAGTCGTATGTTGTTATCCATCGATATCCATCCATTTCTCTTATGGCATTATACAGATTTATATGATCTAGATGATTAAATGCATTTTTATATAAAGCATGTCCTTGTTTATAATAAGGTGGGTCGAAAAAGGTGAAAAGATTTTGTGGTGATAGATTTAGTAATACTGTACGAATTAATTCTTTGGCATCTAACATATAGAGTTGTATTCTATGAGATTGTGTGGCTATAGTGTTTATTTTTTTTATAATATTTTGTTTGTTAAAGCGACAATCTATTGTATATTTAGATTTTTGGTTATATCCACCAATAGGCCCTGCCATAATGATACCTGCGCGGTTAGTTCTATTTAAGAATAATGTAGATAAGGCTAGTGAATAATTGTATTCTTGAATGGTATGTAAGTTATTATAAGTTTCTTTGTGTTGAAACCATTCGTTAATTGTAATGGAAAGATTTGCAATATCTTCAGTAAAACGTTCAGTTTCATTTAATATTGCATACCAGACAGAATATATAGCAGGGTCATAGTCATTTAGGATAATAGAATTAACTTTATTATTTAATAATAACTCCATTGATACTCCAGAGCCACCAGAAAAAGGTTCGCAGTAAATTGGGGCTGATAAGTTATTTATACTTATTAGATGATTGACGAATTTTGATAGCTGTGTTTTGCCACCAGGATATCTTAATATTGATTTTGTTACAGGCATAGAATACACCTCCTTTCTATTAGTATAGTATGGATGATATAATTTTGGCCAATTCTAAAATGTTATGGAATATATAATTGTTCTGATATTGTAACTAAGTTATTCTTGAAGTTAGTTATAAAAGATTCTATTTCTTCCGCATGTTCTTTCGACCAATAATTAAAGAGTTGTGTTTCTTCAAAAATAGATAAATAAGCATTAAACCAAGCCTTTAGTTTATCCCTTTTTTGTCCGCGATTATAGAAAGTACTTAAATCCTCTTGCATAAAATGAATTTTTGTTATTCCTTGTGACAGACAAATCATATTACTATAATATTCTTTCACATTCTGTGAATCTGACAGTAAAAAATCTCTTATACTATTTTCAATTGATTTTCCTCCGGGTAATAATAAAATATTATTTCCTACCATGTTTAGATTAGTAATATCTCTTTTTTGAGAAGTTTTTGTTGCTACATCACCATCAAGTACAATAATCCGTGTTCTAAAATAAGTAGAGTCACATTTTACTAGTGATAAAAGCTCATTATAGCCAATATGAGTATCGAGTATATTTACTTGATTTAGTAAGTTTGTAGGAAGTATTTTATTTAGTAACCATCTAGCTTCAGCATCTTCACTAATTATTTTTATCTTTTGACCTTTTCTAAATTCTACACTTTCTAATAATAGATTCGTATAAAGGTTTCTATTGGGAGAGCGAATTATAGTTGGGGATTCTTCTAAATTAGCCCGTGTAAAGAAGTATGATTCGATGAGGTTTTTATTGCTATTTTTTAGAGGTTGAGATTTTAGTATTATATAATCTAATAGTGATATACTGTGGGTTGTAAATACAATCTGTAATTTTAACTTTTTGGCACTTTTATAAAGGAAATCTAATAATTTGTTTTGAGCAGAAGGGTGTAGAGCTGCATCAATCTCATCAATAAGTAGTAAGCCGCCTTGATAAGCATCTCCCAAAGTTTCTGCTAATAATTTAAAAGATTCAACGGAGAGCAATATTTGAGCCAGATTGTCTTGTCCAGCTGAATTTGTAAGATAGTCATATTTATTTGTATTAACCCCGACAGAAGTTTTCTTTTTTATATCTGTCAAATGGATTTGATTGGCAGTAGAAATTTCATCTGTAATTGAAAGTATATTTTTATAAGTAGTAATTAATTCCTCAGAGATAGAAATATTATTATTCTCTTTTTCTGAAATTAATGCTTCACCTAGTGGATATAGTCGAGATAATCCTAAATAGAGAGTTGGCCAACTTTTTTTTGCATTGGTATCGGTACCGTCATCTGTTTTAGTATTTGGAATTAAGCGTCCTCTACTTCCTTTATCTTGCCAAGTTATTCTATAGGACAGTGGTTCTCCATTATCAAAGTATATAGTCGCTACATTAGATTTTGTCTTATCGAAAGTAGGAGACATTTTAAAAAGTTCACTCCATTCGCACCTAAATAAAGGTTGTAGAATAGGGGTGCCGATATCTTTTTTTAATTCACAGGAATTCCCTAATAAGCCTAAAATAGTAGATTTACCTACAGCATTTGATCCTGCGAGAACTGTTATGTATTCTCCTAAAATTATTTCAACATTTTTAAAAATCCTGAAGTCATTAATTTTTAAACTAGTGATTTTCATTAAATACTCCTTTGTCTCCAAACTTAAAAAGGTCGTCTTAACTCTATAACTTTACCAATAATAGTAACAGGTAAATTAATAATGTCTTCATTGCTGTAAAAGGTAGGGGGATAAACCGCTACATTATAACCGATAAGGGTAATGCCATTATCGGCTTTTTTTATTTGTTTAACTGTTGCTTCATCACCATTGACGAGTACTACAGCGACGTCACCGCTTTCAATATCAGGTTGTTGTTTAACAACGATAATATCATCTTCAAATAATCTAGGCTCCATACTATTCCCTTTTACTTTTAAGCAAAAAAATGTACCTGTAGAAGCAAGTTCAGGGGTAATTTCTTCATAGCCTAGTATATCTTCGATAGCACTGATAGGGGTACCAGCGATAACAGAGCCTAAGATAGGAATTTGAACGCCTACACGTTTTGAAAAATTAATGCCATTATTAGAAATGAAATTTTTGTTTATTTGAAATGATGATTTTGTTTCAGGAAATAATTCATTAATACTTATATGCAATGCTGAGGCAATTTTAAATAATATATCTTGCTCTGGCTCATTAGTGCCGTTTTCATAGCCTGATATAGTATTGTGTTTTACACCTACTAAATCTCCAAGTTCTTTTTGTGTTAGGCCTCTTTGTTTTCGATATTCTTTAATTTTGGTTGAAGTATATTTTCTAATATCCATAGTATATTCTCCTTTAACTACATGATACACGAAAAATAATTCACATTCAAGAATTAAATTTCATGAATTACGAAAAAAATATTGACATAAATACGAACTTCGTATATCATGAAGTTCAAGGAAGGAGGTTTAAAATATGCAATATTTATTAGACTCAATTAGACGGAGTAAGAAAATTACTCAAGAAGATATGGCAAAACTACTAAATATCGATGTTCGTACATATCAAAATAAAGAAAAAGGCGTTACACAATTTAAGCAAAATGAAATGTTTATCATTGCTAAATTTTTTAACAAAAAAATCGATGAAATTTTTTTACCTACAAACTTCGAGAATCACGAAGTTTGGCGAACGGAGTGAGGTAAAAGCCACCAAATAAATGTAGGAGAATATGATGTCGAAAAGAGGAAAGAGTAATTTATTTAGAACTTACTCTTTTGGAAGTTCTAAATAATCAATGGGATTAGAAATGGAGAAAAATATGGAAATAAATACGAATAATAAATCTGGAACACTGGAAGCAAAGGTTGTTTTGGTAATCGAAACAAAGAGTACTAAGGGGTGCGGGACCAAGGATAATCCAATGAAAATAGTAAGACAATATTGGTCGTTGAAAGGCGAATTATTGGCTGAAAGTAAATAACAAATGTTTATCTCAAAGCTTGTTTTTCCTCATTTGTTTTTATTAAATCTTTATATTTTTGTTCTTCATCATATCTGCTTATATACCATTTATCCATTAAAAGCTCAATTAAGCCAATTAACTTACGAGCTTCTTCTGGATCAATATCTATGATTACATCGGTGTCTTTTTCCATGTGTGCACCAATATTGCCTAATGCTCTAAGAGCATCGATAGCTTTCCATTGAGTAGGAGGAACTTTATCTTTTAAGGCCGAGATTTCTTTATATAAAGTGTTTTCTTGAATTTTCCAAAAGTCTCTAATCATTCCTTGCAAGCAACGTCGAGCTAATGTAGCAGAAGCTTTAGGGCTTAATTCCATAATTGCACAAGCTTCTTCGTAGTCAGCGCGTATTGGATGGGGAATGTAGTCTGGTAAATCCTTTCCTTTAAATGGTGGCCAAAAGCGTTTTAGATCAGTTTTTTTATCATTTACAACTGCTTGACATAGAAATAATGGGTTGCGACAAGATGGGCATATAAATGTCAAAATACGAATCGCATTTCCGGATAAGACTTTACTCATAGGAAATAAATAGCTGTTTGGTGCGTGATAATCTTCATTTTCGTCATTAATATTATCAGAAATTTTCCGAGTATAAATAGTGCGTAGTGAGATAACAACTTCACTAGAATTTGATTCATCATAAAAGAAAGAAACTCCACAATGAGGGCAATCCATATTGTTCATATAATCACGTCCTTTATAACTATGAAATGTATAACACACAATTTAATTTTATAAGCATCATACAAACGTGTCAACTGTAGCCGACAAGGTGAAATAGTATTATTGAAAATCTATATATTGGAATTGGAATGCGATGACAGAAAGGAGCGTAAACAATGAATAGAACACAAGTTAGTGTGCAAGAAGCCGCGGACATTCTAGAAATGAGTGCACAAACATTACGAATAGGATTACAACGTGGCAAGTTTGATATATTCGGTCGTGCCATTGACATGACAGGCAAGGGCAAACGGTTCAAATATGTCATATTTCGGGCGCCATTGCTTAAGTTTGTGAACGGTGATTGGACTGTTCAAGAAATCGGGAAGGAGGGGTAAAAATGGACGAAAAGAAAAGTCGTAATGATAACAACTGGGGCGCAAGGTTTGAAATTAATGTAGAAATTTCGATTAAAGCGTCGAACTCTGACGCAATTGAAAAATGGATAAAAAGATTGGCGAAAATACAAAAAGAGTACAGCTGCAACTGCACTCTTAATGTTAAGGGTTAGTCTTCTTCATCCATTAACTCAATGAGTTTTTTGTAAATAACTTCTGTATACTCAGGTAAAGTTTCAGGGGTAACAGAGTTGGAATCAGCACTTGCTTTAGCTGTTACTATTTGTGCTGATAAATCTAAAGAAGCTTTTAAAATATCGCTTTTACGTATCATATAATCACCTCCCTTCGAGATGATTATAACACGCAGAATGAGAAGGAGGTGTGGGAAAAGTGGAGTCTTTAAAAGAAAAGACATATATTGAAGAATTAACTAGCAATTTGCGAAAGCAAAGGCAAGCTAATGAAGAATTAAGGGCGCTGGCTTTACTTTCGCTTGCTATAAGCATTATGAGCGTAGCAATAGCTATCTATAAGTTTTTACTTAAATAAAGTAATCAAGATAGCAAGCACAGATGTGGCTAATGAGGCATAAGCAATCTGCCGAGTCCGCTTTTGATGAAATGCTTGAGCTTCCTTTTCACGCTCTAATAAACGGAACTCTTCTAACTTAGCTATGCCTTGCTCGGTGATTAAAAATTTATTATATCCTCCAATTACTTCATCAATTTGATCTATTGCACGTAATAAAGGGGGATTAGAAGTGGCAAGCTCCTTAATCCTTGCCGTGGTAGCACTACCACTTTTTTCATCTAAAATAGCCAAGTACCCCATGTCTGTAGGATTATCTTTAAAATACTGTAAAATTTCAGCGTCAAATTTTGAAATCACGATAATCACCTCCCTTCGAGATGATTATAACACGCAGAATGAGAAGGAGGTGATAAAAATGAGCGTAACGGGGTTATTAGTTAAGAGTTTCGCACTCGGTATGGCGTTTATGGCGTTATTGCTAGTTAGCTATTACTACATGAGCCTTAAGCAAAAGCCTGAAACCATGGACGAAACGCCTGAAATTAAGCCATACGTACCGCCAAAACCTCACGCCTATAATTGGGCTAAAGATGAGCGTTATGGCGTTCTAAAAGGCAAAAAAAGAGCCCTCAACCATGGCCGTGGTTAAAGGGCTACCAAAACAATTTCTATTATTAGTATAACACAGGAGAATCATAAATGATATACAAAAAGGTTTTTGATGCAAAAAAAGCTACAAAAGAAGATTGGTTGCGATTCAGAAAAACCGGTATTGGTGGCAGTGATATGGCTGCAATTATGGGGCTTAGTAAATGGAAATCGCCATTAGATATTTGGCTTGAAAAGACGACTGATGAAGTTAATGAAGAAGAATCACGCTTTATGTATTGGGGGAATAAATTAGAAGCATTGGTTGCTGAGGAGTTTGCTGTTCGCACTGGATATAGTGTCCGTAACAATAACTACACATTGCAATCCATAGAGTATCCGTTTTTATTAGCTAATATTGACCGTGATATTGTAGGAATTGATGCGGGTCTTGAATGTAAAACGGCAAATGCATTTAAACGTGATGAATGGGAAGGCGATCAAGTACCGGATGCATACTATATCCAATGTCAGCACTATATGGCAGTTACAGGGTATTCCTCTTGGTGGATTGCTTGCTTATGCGGTGGTAATGAGTTCTTTTACAAGGAAATCCCAAGAAATGAAGACGTTATTACAGCCATTATTGATACGGCTCGAGAATTTTGGAACATGGTTGAACAGCGTATTATGCCGGCGGTAGATGATTCCGAACGGTGTAATAAATTACTTAAAGAAATGCATAAGACTAGCAACGGCAAAACGATTGATTTACCGGATACAGCAACAATTTTTATTAAGCAATACAAGTCAGCTGATAAAGCAGAAAAAGAAGCAAAGGCGTTAAAAACAGAAGCGCAGAGTCAATTATTTAGTCTGCTAGGGGATAATGAACAAGGCTTTGTAGATACGTATACTGTTAATTGGACGCAAGTGGCAGGACGAAAAACCTTTGATAAAAAGCGTTTTGAGACAGACTATCCGCAATTGGCAAAAGAGTACACAGTACAAGGCGAACCTACAAGATGCTTCAGCATTAAGGGATAAAGGAGAATACAATTATGGCAACAACGAGCGGCATCACGTTAAAAAATAACAGTCTTAAACCAGCTAGTAAAGAACCAGTTACATTGAGCAGTATGTTAGCATCTGAGGATGTAAAGAAACGTTTTAATGAATTACTAGGGAAGAAATCACCCGGCTTTATCACCAGTTTATTGTCAGTGGCCAACAATAACAAACTGTTAGCCAAAGCAGACCCCAAGACAATTGTTGCAGCCGGCGCCATGGCGGCTGCCTTAGATTTACCGATTAACCAAAATTTAGGATATGCCTATATTGTTCCGCATGGCGGTGAAGCACAGTTTCAAATGGGGTATAAGGGGTATATTCAGCTCGCTATGCGAACCGGCCAATATAAGACGATTAACGCTTGTGAAGTATATGAAGGCGAAATTGTTAACGAAAACCGTTTCACCGGTGAGTTTGAATTTGGTGATCGTACCGGTGATGAGATTATCGGTTATATGGCATACTTTAAGCTTATTAATGGCTTTGAAAAGTATATTTTTATGAATATGAAAGACATGCAAGCGCATGCTCGTAAGTATAGCAAAAACTATAAAGGGGGTACGGATAAATGGGGCATTGCAGATTTTCATAGTATGGCGATTAAAACGGTACTTAAACGCTTAATCAGTAAATATGGCATCTTATCAATCGAAATGCAAGCGGGATTAACAATGGCAATGGAAACAGACGGCGGAATTATTAAAGACAATGACGGTAGATTAGAAGCCGACTTTGACACGATTGAAGTAGAGGGTACCTATGTTCATTCAGAAACAGGTGAGGTTATTGAAGATGCCTATGCTTCCAATGAGTTAACTGATGAAGAAAAAGCCGCTATTATTGCAGCTGAACAAGAAGAATCATAATAATATTTGGTATGGTATACGGTAAGTTGCTTTTATAGTGACTTACCGATATCCAAAAGGAGATTATATGAGTAGACCCCGAAAACCGGGCATTCGGTATTTTCCTTTGGATACGGATTTCTTTGAAAATAAAAAGGTAAGGAGACTTACTAGAGCATTCGGAGCAATTGCCGCCTCCGTACTAGTCAACCTGCTATGTACTATCTACAAAGATAAAGGGTATTACATGCGGTGGGATGATGAGACGCTGGCTTTTCTGGCTGATGAACTTGGTCTTAAAGTTGGCACTGTGCGAGAGATTGTCGTGAAGGCGATTCAAGTGGGATTCTTCGATGCGAATATGGCGAATCTATTTGGTACTGATGAGATGAGGTCCAAAGGAGATTACAACGGCATACTTACTTCCATTGCGATTCAAGAGCAGTACTTTAATACTTGCAAACAATCAAAAAGAAGTGAGGTATGTTACGACGCAAGATTTCTGCTCATTTCCATGAAACCGTATGAAAAAATAGTTAACTCTGGAGAAAACTCAATTAACTCCAGAGAAAATGAAGTTAACTCCGGAGGAAGTACACAAAGTAAAGTAAAGGAAAGTAAAGAATATACTACTACTTCTACTAGTGAAGATTTGAAATTATTTTTTCAAAATTATATTGAAAACGGATTCGGTGCTATATCCGGATTGTCTAAAGAGATATTGATTGATGATGCCAATACGTATGGTATAGCTTGGTGTAATGCAGCTATGGAAATTGCTGTTTCATGTAATAAAAGAATGTGGGCCTATGTAAGAGCCATATTGAAACGATGGAATAGTCAATATAATTTGTCAGAAAAACCATGGGAGGTGGAAGCAAGTGGAACATGTAAGCAAAGTCACGCACAATTTAAAAAAGATGTGCGAGCAGTATCATCAAGTGGCAATGGAACGGGAGCGGTTGACTGGACAAACGACCCCGACCATTTCTAAGCCGATAAATTGGGAGTATTACGGCATATATAAACGATTTCGACATGTTGAGATAGCAACTATGGATGTAGCCACTGACAATGCAATTGCCTTTGAAGTTATTAAAGACTATGCCAGTCATATTGTAGACAATCTTAATCAAGGATTGGGGCTTATTATTAAAGGTCCTGTTGGAACCGGAAAGACTACGGCTGCGATTGCCATTATGAAAGAAGCTATTAAGCATAAAAAAAGTCCCTATTTTATCTCTATGATTTCGCTTCTCGATAAATTGATGAGTTTTAGAGATCAAGAAGAGCGATATGAATTTGAGCAACGCATTCAAAATTGTCCGTTATTGGTCTTAGATGATTTGGGCGGCGAATATATCGGCAAAAATAAGGAAGATAGCTGGATGCTTAAGCGTATTATGTCAATTATTGCCGAACGGTATCAGCGGTCAAAATCGATAATTATTACAACTAATTTACCAATTAAAGAGTTAGCGGCGCGATATGATCAACGGGTAATTGATAGAATCCGTAGCACAAATCAAATCATAACATTGCTTGGTGATAGTTTGCGAAAAGAAGAATGGAGAAAATTATGAATTCAGTGCAGATATTAGGTAATTTAGCTCGTGCCCCTGAAGTACGCTTTACTAAAACAGGTAGGGCTGTAGCAACATTTAATGTGGCGGCTACCAGCGAATATGTAGACGGTAATGGTGAGGTCAAAGAGCAAACATCATTTGTTAATTGTGTTGCGTGGGGGAAGTTAGGAGAAGCTGTAGGCAACCTCAAAAAAGGAAACCGTTGTTTTGTAGAGGGTCGTTTAAATACCCGTTCCTATGAAGCTAAGGATGGGCAAAAGCGCTATATTACAGAAGTCATTGCTAATTTTGTAGGACAGTCATTACAGGCACAGGCAAATGAGCCGTCTAATTTTGATAGTTTTGGCAATGATGAGCAAAATATACCGTTTTAACGAGGTGCTAAATGGGAGCGAATAAAAAAATCAAATGCGAGTTGTTTCATGACAACTTTCAAAATTATAAACGATACGGAATCCCGCGGGCACAGTTAGTTATTGCTGATATTCCGTATAACTTGGGCGTGAACGCCTACGGAAGTAGCCCTCAATGGTATATTGATGGCGACAACAAGAACGGCGAGAGTGCAAAAGCCGGCAAGTCGTTTTTTAACACGGATTTTAATTTCAATATTGCCGAATATTTTCATTTCTGCAATAGGTTATTGAAGAAAGAGCCGAAAGAACGAGGGCAAGCCCCTTGCATGATTGTATTTTGTAGTTTTGAACAGATGCAAATGGTGATTAAATACGCCGAAAAGCACGGATTTAATCATTATACACCGATAGTGTTTATCAAAAAGCATAGCGGGCAGGCGCTAAAAGCGAATATGAAAATAGTCGGCGCCACTGAATATGCCCTCGTGCTATATCGCGATAAGTTGCCAAAATTCCGTAACGGGTGCCAACGAGATGAAAACGGCAAGGCAATCCGCGGAACCGGGAAAATGATATTTAACTGGCAGGAGTGGCAACGTGATGGGAAGGATATTCCGAAAATTCACCCAACACAAAAACCGGTTAATGTAATCAAGAAACTAATTGAAATTTACACAGACCCCGGCGACGTGGTAATCGACCCGGTGGCCGGCAGCGCTACAACATTACGAGCCGCCCGGGAATTAGGGCGTCATAGTTACGGGTTTGAAGTTTACAAGCCATTCTATGAGGCCGCCAAGGAGCAAATGATTAATCCGGAGTTATTCCGGGAAAAAGAAATTAGCTTATTTGATGAGGTGAGGGCATGATTAATATTAATCGCAAAGGCGCCGAGGGCGAGCTTGAATTTGCCAAGTATTGCCACGGTCAAGGTTTCGACAAGGTAAGGCGTACGGCTCAATATTGTGGAATTACGGGAGAGGCGGCGGATGTTATCGGCCTACCCGGCATCCACGCCGAAGTTAAGCGAGTGGAGCGGTTGAACTTATACGAGGCTATTGAACAAGCGAAACGAGACAGCAAGAAATCGGGGCGAGTGCCGGCAGTATTTCATCGTAAGAATTATCGTGAGTGGCTTGTAACGATGACCGCCGATGATTGGTTCAATTTGTATAGGGAAAGCGAATTATTGAATAGCAATTATAGGAGCGATAACGATGAATGACAAAGCAAAAGAGTTGGATGAGAAAATCAAATAAGGGGGTTATGTCATGGATAAAAGTCAATTAAGAAACGATATAATGCAATTCCTTTACAACGAAGGATTTAGATTTATTGCAAAAGACCACAATGGTTGGGTCCGGGCTTTTGTACGCAAGCCAGTTAAAAATAAATACGCATGGATTGCTAATGGTTATGTGAGGACATTAGGCGTATTATCAAATTTATTTAATAATATTAATTGGGAAGATAAAGAACCTTTGAATATCGCTATTGAGATTGGCGCGCTTGATTGGTCGACTGTGCCGGATAATACGCCGGTGCTAGTGCGAAACAACGCAACAGAGCCATGGGAATATCGGCACTTTTACAAATATAGCGCCGAATCGGATTATCCATTTATTTGTTATATCGACGGTAAGACAAGTTATACGGTTAAAAGTATTCAAAGTATTGTTAAATATGATAATTGGAAATTTTGCAAGCTAGCGGAGGTAGACGATGAAAATAAATTGTGAAAACATGAAACGGCTTAGACGTCAATGCGAAAAGCTACGGACGTGGCGCTATATCTTGCGCCGGATGCGAAGCCGGGCAACAAGTGGACAATGGTTATTACAAACGATAATACCTCATGAGATAGGGGAGGACTTCATGGACAAAATGGCCGACCGGCTAAAATTAAAAGGGTTTGAAGTGGCGGTAAGTCCGAATTATAAAGGCAAGTATTATATTTTGTCGGTATCGTGGGAGGGGTGAAATTATGGAGATTAATTTCACGCCCGGAACGCTAGAGGTTGTAGTATTCGCCTTAGTGCTAATCACTATATTAATTATGGACTATTGGAGGCGTTAAATGTACGGGAACGAGTTGATTGTAGATAGCTTCGCCGGTGGCGGCGGTGCAAGCCTTGGGATATATCAAGCGACTGGCGTAGAGGTTGACATTGCTATCAATCACGATGCGGCGGCGATTGCCATGCACGCAGCTAACCACCCGACAACTAAGCACTACACCGAGGATATATGGGAAGTTGACCCTCGTGAGGCATGTCAAGGGCGTAAGGTTGCCCTTGCGTGGTTCTCGCCGGACTGCAAGCATTTTAGTAAGGCGAAAGGCGGGAAGCCTTTGGACAAGAATATTCGAGGGCTTGCATGGGTGGCGATTCGCTGGGCTATGCTTGTGAAACCCCGTGTGATTATGTTGGAAAATGTCGAAGAATTCCAATCATGGGGTCCGCTAGACGAAGAAGGCAAACCAATCAAAGGCAAGGCCGGCATGACGTTCAAGAGTTTTATTAAAGCCCTCAACGGGCTCGGCTATGAAGTCGAATACAAGGAAATGACGGCTTGCGATTACGGCGCCCCGACGAAACGGAAACGGTTTTTCTTGATTGCTCGATGTGATGGCTTACCAATCGTATGGCCTAAACCTACCCACGGGCGAGGCTTGAAACCGTACCGGACAGCAGCCGAGTGCATCGATTGGGGTGTTCCTTGTAAATCGATATTTGGACGCAATAAACCACTCGCCGAGAACACAATGAGGCGAATTTGGAAGGGAGTAGACAAATTTATTATAAATAACCCGAACCCCTTCATAGTTGCGGTTGACGATGAAATGATAGCCCCGACTATTATTCAGTATCACACGGAAACGAACCCAAGAGAGCACCGGGGGCAGTCTATTCAAGAGCCTTTATTTACCATTGACGGCTCCCCTCGATATGGCTTAGTGGCCGCTAAATTAAGCAAAACGGCCACGAGCGAACAAGTAAAGGCGTTCCTTACTAAATATTACGGTTGGGAAGTTGGGCAAAGCCTATTCGATCCGCTCCACACCGTAACCGGTGCCAACCATTTCGGGCTTGTTGTAGTCAAGGAGGAGAATTACAACATCATCGATATAGGGCTTAGAATGCTAACGCCTCGGGAACTCGCAAGGGCTCAAGGGTTCCCCGATGATTACAAACTAGAGTTTGACTATCGGGGAAAGAAATATTCAATCAAGGAGCAAGTTAAGAGAATTGGTAATAGCGTAGTGCCGGCAATGGCTAGGGCATTAGTAACTGCTAATCTAGTCGATAGTGTGGCAGAAAGGGCAAAGGCTTAACATGGATGAACGAACTCGGCTAAAATACTTAGAAATAGCCTCTAAGAGTTTGGCGGAAATTATTAAAACTGTAAACGGGTTGCGTGGTGAGCTTGTTAAATTAGACGACTTGTCGGAGGATTTGAGTGAAAAGACTAAAGGCAGATATTGCGTATATTGTGATGATTTTATAGTAGAGTTTTACAAGTTAAAACACCAAGCCGAAAAACTTGAGCAACACGTGAAGACGAAATTAGAAGCGGAGCTGTTTCTTATGGAAGCGTTGCGGGCACATGTAAGACGTGCGATAAAAAAGGCGATAAATAATGCAAAGGGGTGGCGAGAATTATGGCACGCCATAAAGTTTGCGTGGGCAATTAGGCAAACTAGAAAGAAAATAGCGGAGGAGTTAAATGACTAGAGCGTATAATGACCCTACAGGCGATGAGGCAGTTAAGCGGATATGTAACGAAGAGAATAGGCTAGAGATTGTTATCAAGATTATAAAACTCACTTGCAAACTCGGTGGGTTTAGGCTGCTGAATAGAATCAGCCTTATGGATGATACGAGTAAAAGGCGATACGACTAGGAGGGTAAATGACAGGATTGGAAGCACTAGAACACGTCAAAACGGTAAAAGACGAACTCAAACACCTTGAATGTGTTATTGAGGAATTGTGGCTCAAATTATTCTCGATAAAGGCGGTTGATTATGGCAAAGAGCCAATTCAGAGTGGCGGGGTAAAAGATTTATCGGATCAAGTGGCAGAATTTGAAGAGCGACTAGAAGAATTAGAGACAAAACGCCGAGCAAGAGAGGCTTATATTGACGCCGTTGAGTCGATGATTGAACAAGTTAGACCGGCACGCCTTAAGATGCTATTACATTTGCGATATATCAACGGTAAGAGTTGGGAATATATCGCCGATAAGCTTGAATTGTCTAGACAGTGGTTATATGAGGAGTTAAGACCGCAGGCACTAGAAGAATTTGATAAGATTTTGAAAAATGGTTTACAAAAGTTTACAGAAGTTTACAAGCGAACTATAGTATAATATAGATGTACAAAAGCCCGCAGGCGGACTCGCGAAAAACCGCCGGGGCTTTTAGCTCCTAAGCAAATACAATACCACAAGACAGAAAGGCATCCGAAAGGGTGCTTTTTTGTATTACTTACAATCTACTTAAAACTACTTGAAACTACTTGAAAGGAGGCTTGTAATGGCAAAAGGTAAATATCAAGAATGGCTTGAGCCTGATAAGCTATTGCTGTTACAGGCTTGGGCTCGTGACGGTTTAACAGATGAGCAAATTGCTACAAATATCGGGATTAATCGAGATACGCTGTATAACTGGAAGAAGAAGTATACCGACATATCCGACGCCCTAAAAAGGGGTAAGGCTGTAATAGATATAGAAGTCGAGAACGCACTTTTGAAACGGGCACTTGGTTATGAGTACGAAGAATACATGGAGGAGCACACAAATGACGGTTGGAAAACAAGGAAAATTACCAAGCAAGTAATACCGGATGTAACAGCTCAAATCTTTTGGCTTAAAAACCGACGCCCTGGCTTATGGCGTGATAAACGTGATATTGGAATGAGCGGACATCTCAACAATCCATTTGACGGTGTTAGTGCAGCCGATATCAAGAAGTTGATTCAAAATGAATAAGAACGTCATTATTAAACAGGCAAAATTAGAGCTCGCTAGACGCGAGTTTTTTTATTATTGCCACCTGATGGCAGACGACTTTTATCGGCTTGATAGAGAGTACCTAGTAACGCTATGCAATGAATTACAATCATTTTTCGATAGTAACGAGCATAACGTACTAATCATGAATATGCCACCGCGGCACGGTAAGAGTAGAACGGCTCAATTATTTGTACAGTGGATTTTAGGAAATGACCCGACGCAAAAGATCATGACGGGCTCATATAACGAAACACTATCGACGATGTTTGCTAAGAATGTCAGAAATGCAATTCAAGAGCAAAAAGCCGATGAGGATATTGTTGTATATCGTGATATATTCCCCGGTAGGGCGATAAAACGCGGCGATAGCACCATGAGTTTATGGTCGTTAGCCGGACAATTTAACTCATATCTAGCGACGTCGCCGGGCGGTACTGCTACCGGTTTCGGCTGCTCGCTGATGATAGTCGATGACATTATTAAAAACGCCGAAGAAGCCTATAACGCAAATGTCAAAGAGCAACATTGGGAATGGTTTACAAACACCATGCTTTCTCGATTAGAAGAAAACGGCAAAATTATATTAATTATGACCCGTTGGGCGAGTGATGACTTAGCCGGACGGGCTATATCGCATTTTAAGCATGATACTAAATTTAAGCCTAAAATTATCACGATGAAAGCCTTACAAGACGACGGGCACATGCTATGCGATGAAGTGCTATCGTATGATAGCTACTTGGCGAAGAAAAGAGCCATGGGCGAGGATATAGCAAGTGCTAACTATCAGCAAGAACCTATCGACTTAAAAGGGTGCCTATATACGACACTCAAGACATACGGTTCTCCGCCGGTTAATGATTGCGGACAAAGTTTATTCACTGAAATCAAGAACTATACCGACACCGCAGACGAAGGCGAAGATTATTTATGCAGTATTTGCTACGGCGTGTATAACAAAGAAGCCTATATATTGGATGTCTTATATACCAAAAAAGGCATGGAAATAACAGAACCGGCAATGGCTCGAATGCTTGTACAAAATAGGGTAAATGTGGCTGATATTGAAAGCAATAACGGTGGCCGAGGTTTTGCGCGGTCTATTACTACGATATTGGCTAATCAATATCAAAATAACAGATGCTCAATTCATCCGTTCCATCAAAGCCGGAATAAAAAGGCTCGAATATTATCAAATTCAACTTGGGTAATGGAACACATTTACTTCCCTGTCAATTGGCGGGATAAATGGCCGGAGTTTTATGATGCTGTTACAAGGTATCAACGGGAAGGCAAAAATAAACACGATGACGCACCGGATGCACTCACGGGAGTAGCTGAATACTGTTGTATGGGCGGCATTCAGGGCGGTCATATTAATACTTACTAAAGGAGGCCATAATGGCGACAAATCGAAAGAATGAAATGTATAAGCTATTGCATGACGCCTACTATGGCGACGGGCAGTTTTACGATGGCTCGGCATTGATTAAGCATGCGAGGGAATCGAATAAGAACTACGCACGGCGTAAGAAATTGGCGTACTACCTTAACTATGTCGGGCCGATTATCGACAGCACTGTATTGCCGGTATTTAATGATGAGATCAAGCGAGATTATCGCGACACAGCGAAATTTAAAATGTTTCTTGATGACGTTGACCGAGTAGGCACTAACTTACAGGACTTCATGAGCCGGCAAGCAGTCGCCGCCAAACTATATGGCGTTGTATATATTCTTGTGAATAACGAGGCAACACTCGGCGAATCAGAGGCTGATGATTTAAACATGAGGGCGTTGCCATTTCTCACGGCGATTGAGCCAAAGAATGTAACCGGGTGGCACTTCAATGAGCGAGGCCGGCTAATTGATTTCAGTTATGAGGGTGTTTACTACGACGATGACGGCTATCATGTGCGTAAATATAAATGGACGATTGACAGTTGGGAAGTGCGAGATGAACACGACCAATTATTAAGGAGCGGCAATAATAATCTCAAACGAGTGCCTATTGTGCAGTGGTTTGGCAGAAATACAGACCCTCGGCGAGTCTTACCGGCGCCGGAGTTTATTTCAATCGCTAAGACTAACTATCATATCTACCATTTGTGCAGTTTGCTCAGTCAAATCAGCGATAATCAAGCGTTTAACATCTTAACTATGCAGAGTGCGGGCACTAACATGACCGATGTAACAATCGGCACTAACAACTTGTTAGTATATCCCTCTGACACGAACGCACCTCAATTTATTGCGCCGGATTCGGGCCCCGCCGAGGTACTCATGGAGCAAATCAAAAACTTAGTCGGTGAGATGTATCGCATGAGCGGTTTAAATAGCGTCATTGGCGTTGAATCGGCGAAGTCTGGACTTGCCAAGAAGTGGGATTTTGAGCGGACGAACAAGAACCTTGTTAACTTTGCCGTGCAGTGCGAAAAGGCGGAAAAGGCAATTATTACCCTCTATGAAATGTGGGCGGGTGAAACAGTAAATTATAGTTGTGAATATCCGCGAGATTTTAACATTGACGATGTGGCTGATTGTTTAGCACAGGCACAACAAGCATTTGATTTAGGCATTACAAGTAAGACGTTTAGTTTGGAAGTTGCCAAAAAAGTGCTTGAATCGTATATGCCGAACATTGACCCCGATATCTACGATACTATCATTAACGAGTTGCAAGCCGCCGCCAATGATTTAGAGCAGTCAACCGCCTACGGGAGTGAGCTAGATGACGACCAATCAAATGATTGATGCTTTTGAAAAGAGAATTAAAGAGTTGTTAGATAAGGGGTATACCCCAAAACAAGCCGTTGATATGGCGTATTTGGAGTATCCTATTATGAAAACCTTGCAAGACGAAGTGAAAAAGTCACTGCATCGAATGGCAGAGCAAGGTTATGGCGGTGTATTGGCGGCAAGCGTAATAAGTAAGGGGTTTGAAATGGTGTGGGCTCCCGATAAACTCACTCTATCGGATCGTACGACTAAGGGAGCTAAGGCTGTGCGTGATATGGTGGCTAGCGTGCTGCATCAACAAATGCTAAAGAACGCCAATTACAAGGCTAATGCACTCGCTTTGTTTGACGGTTATGGCTACGGCGGTATTATTCCGGAGCAAGATATACCGGACTTCATGCGAAAACTCATTAAATTAAGCAATGGCCCGAATTATGATAAGCAAAAATACAGAAACGCCATGCGTCAAGTTGAACGATATATCCGACAGCTTAACACGCAAGGCATGAAATACGCTTATAACAAGGTGCTACAGGCGATTGAATCACGCAACAATGAGGCTTTGTTTAAGGCGGTGCATGTGGCGACACAAGAACGAACTCGGTATTTTGCTGAACGTATCGCACGCACTGAACGAGCAAGGGCGTATATTGACGGTTTTTTAGCTAAATGGCAAAACAATGAGGATTGCGTGGCGTATCAATGGAAACTATCGACCGCACACCCCGACTATGATATATGTGATTTGTATGCGAATGCCGATTTATATGGCTTGGGAAAAGGGATATATCCAAAGGACAAAGTCCCAACGATTCCGGTACATCCTCATTGCATGTGTAGGCTCAAGCCTATATTTAAAGGGCAAGTGCCGGATGAGCCTAGCGAACGCATTGAAGAAGGTGGACGTGAATATATTAATACACTTACTCAACGGCAGAAAGAGCAATTGTTAGGTGTGTATGGTAGTAGAGAAGTCGAGGCAGGGGTGTCATGGACTCAAAAAGCAAGGGCTTATAATGGTACAAAATTAGAAGGTCGCATAATTATCCCTGAATCATTGAGAAATCATATGATAGATGGTAAAATTAATATAGAAGAGTTTGCTAAACGACTGACAGATGAAACAAATGAGCAGTTTGAAGAAAGAATATGGGATTATATTAAGTCGCCTTTTTGTAAAAAGGAATTTACAGCAAGGCAAGAGTTGCATTATAAGTTTTCCGATGGATATCAAGAAGGGAAAAGCTACTATAGTAGTGAACTAGAGCTGTCGGAAATAATTAGGGCACTTTATCTTGGAAAATTGCAAATGACATTGAAAGGGGATTGGAGTAAAAAAGTAGCTATATTTTTGCCAAGGGCTAATGGTGTATTAATTAAAGCAAACCAAGAGTTGGTGGTAAAATATGCTACTGTACACTTATCTAATAGAGGGCTCCATGTTATACCGAGAAAGGATGATATAAAATGATTAAAGAATCTGAAATAGAAAAGTATATGGGGCGGATAGTTAGGCTTATTGGGGTTGAAGGAACAGAGCTTGAAGGTCGCATAATTAACATGGAAGGTAGTAACGATAGCGACAACGGACAATATTGTCTTGTTTTACAGGTTGATGGCAAAAATACAGAATATGGAATATATCAAAATGAAATACAATCAATTGAAGTTATTGATTAACCGCTTACTTAGGTAGGCGGTTTTTTCATGCCCTGTGCAGTGTAGCACACGGGCATTTTTTATTGGTAAAAACGGTGGAGACCGTTTTATGTATTACAGTCATTTAAATACGGAGGTTGAGAAATGACATTAGCAGAGTTATACACAAAGCTCGAAGGATTGGAAAACGGCAGCGAATATGTATCGGCGATTAAAGCAGAAGTTGCAAAATTAAGCAATGAAGCAAAAGAACATCGGGAAGGCAAGCAAGCGGCGGAGGCTAAACTTGCTAAATTGACCGAGGAACGTGATGGCTTAAGTGTGAAATTATCCGAATTTGAAACGGCGGAGGCCGGGACAGACAAGGAAATGGCAACGCTCAAAAAGCAAGTTGAAGCCTTGACGAAACGTTCAGAAGAGGCTGAAAACGCACGCAAAGAAGCCGAAAGTAAACGCATTAAGGCCGACATCCAATCGCAATTTGTGGACGCGTTCACCAAAAACAACGCAATGGATCCGCAATTATTCGCACAAATGGCGGCGGATAAGGTAACAGTGGGCGAGGACGGCTCATATAGTTATGTTAAAGATGACGGCACAACCGGCACTATTCAGGATTACGCGGCCGAATTTCTCAAGGGCAAGCCTTGGGCGGTTAAAAGTACGCAAAACGCCGGTAGCGGTGAATCGGGCGGGGCAAGCGGTGCGAGTGGTAACGACGTACAACAAGAATTTGAAAAGGCATTAGGAATTTAAAGAAAAGAGGTAAAAAATTATGGCAATTAACACATTGGAAATGGCTAAATTGTTTCAACAGTCTCTCGACAAACAAATGTTGGTCGGGGCTACATCCGGTTGGATGGAAGCGAACGCATCTCAAGTTAAGTACAACGGCGGCGACACGGTTCGCATGCCAAAAATCACTACATCCGGGCTTGCAACGTATAGTCGTGATGAAGGGTTCAATCAAGGCTCTGTAACCTTATCCTATGATGACTACAAATTAACTCAAGACCGTGGTCGTACGTTCCATTTGGACGCAATGGACATTGATGAATCTAACTTTGTCGCAAGTGCCGGCAATGTAATGGGCGAATTTCAGCGCTTACAGGTAATTCCGGAAGTTGACGCTTACCGTTATTCTCGTATTGCTGCACTCGCTAAAACGGCAAAACACGAAACAGCGGGCTTTACACCGACCGCCGCCAACATTTTGGCAAAACTTGATGAAGAAATTACCAACATTCAGGATATTGTAGGTGAAGATGTACCGCTTGTTATTTCTATGTCTACCCCTATCCGCAACATTTTAAATAGCGCCGATAAGATTGAGCGCTATATGTCTGTAACTGACTTCAAGGCCGGTGAAATCAATACTAAAGTACGTGCTTATAATGATATCCCTATCTTAGGCGTTCCTTCTGCACGCATGAAAACGGCGTATGTATTCGCTGACGGCAAAACTAGCGGACAGGAACAAGGTGGATTTAAAGCGGATGAAGCAGCAAAAGGCATCAACTGGATTATCATGGCAAAAAATGCACCTCTCGCCATCTCCAAAACTGACAAAGTACGTATTTTCACACCTGACATCAACCAAAAGGCGGACGCGTGGAAGCTTGATTATCGCAAATTCCATGACTTATGGATTCCGACCAACAAATTAGCCGGCGTATGGGTTAATACAGGAGCTTAATTATGGTCAGATTAGTTAGATTAAACGAGGTTCAGTATGTGCCATCTGAAAAGGTGGCACAGTACATTGAACAAGGCTTTATTATTGCTGAATTAGAACCACCTAAACCGGCTAAACCTATTGAAGAACCAAAACCAGAAGAGGTTGAAGAACCAAAACCTAAACGCAGAACAGCGAAGAAAGCAGTTGAGGCGGATGAGTAATACTCGGGATGCATTTAATAAGCGGCTTAGATTGGCGGTAAGAGAGGCTACAGTTTTAGTACGAGGCAAGGCCCAAGACAATCACGATTACACCTCGCATTCGGGCAAGCTTGAAAAGTCGGTTGAAACTCGATTTATTGACAACGGGCTAACAGGTGAGGCGTACCTTGATACAAACATTGCCTCATATGCTCCATTTGTACATGAAGGCACGCCGGAACACGATATATTTGCCGTGAATAAGCGTTCGCTCCGATGGTTTGAAGGCAATGACGCTATATTTGCCAAATCGGTACGGCATCCGGGCTACAAGGGCGACCCATTTCTATATGACGCCTTGAAAAACAACAAAACTCGCATTGATGAGATATTCGCTAAGCATACAGAAAGGGCGGTGAGCGACATTGCAAGCACTATACGAGGTAGAACTTATACGGTTAAGTGATGATTTACTCGGTCAGAATATCACTGACGACATCATGGAAAAGGCCGAAAAGTGGCTCGCATATTTCGCCGCCTCTCTTGATGTTAAATTTGAAGAAATTGTACCGAGTTTTATAATCATGGAACTCATCACGGCGTACGCTATGCGTGAGGTGTGTGTCAAAAAGTCATACGGGGCTAATGCTCCCGTGTGGGGCAACTCAACGCAGAAAACCGGCACACTTGACTATTTCGGGCAGAAATTGAAGTTTTATGAGGCTAGAATCAAGGAATTAGAGAATCGTATCACACCGGCTGACCTAACAGGCAATAAGGCGGGCAAGAACGGCTATAGGTCAGTGGAATTATACAGGGGGTAGGGTAATGTTATTTTACGAAGGGCTACATTACATCGGCGACGAACTCGCGAATCGTTGCGATGATGTTAATATCGTGTATGGTTTTAGACATCCTACAACCTTGAATTTATCAGAATCTAGCCAAGTCTTTGATTTGTATCGTGATAGTGAGGATGAGGACTATATCAAGATGGCGGTTGCCTTATGGGTGAGGGATGATAATCCCGATTTGGATAGCGGTTATGCGAAACTCGCCGAATTAGAACGTCGCTTTTTTGATGCGATTCAAGCGATTAATGAGGAATTGTGGGCGTTACAGGGTGAAGGCTTGTTTATCGCTGATAACGTCCAATTATTAACGATTGAAGTAGGAACTACCGCAGGGGCAACGGAAAGTTTATGGCCTTTGTTTGGGTCAGAAACTAAGCTCAATTTGCGGATTTATAAACATAGGGAGGTAAGTAATGGCTGAAACGAAACTAACTACTACCACGGAAACAGAACCGAAAGGAGTAATGAGAACTATGACAACTGGAAAGAAAAAAGCGTTAGCACCGGCAACAGAAGCCGTAATGGCTACGCTTGGGAAGAATTATTTAATTTACATTAATACCGGCACCGACGAAACAACCGGCGCTGAATGGACCTTGTTAGGGGGTCAGCGCAGTGGCGACTTAAGCCGTAAATCTGACAGCATTGACGCATCTCATAAGGGTGATGACGGCTGGAAGAGCACGTTACCGGGTCTCAAAGAATGGAGCATTGACCTTGAGACCTTGCTCATGGTAAATGACGAAGGGTTGGAAGCGCTTGACGAGGCTTGGCGTGCGGGGCAACGGGTACACATCAAATTTGAATACCCTAACAAGTCCTACTATACCGGTTGGGCGTCTTGTACAGAATTGTCTATCGGTGCGCCACATGACGACGTGGCAACCTACAAAGGCACGCTTAACGGCGTAGGTCCTTTGTCTGAACTCAAAAAACCGTAAATGTGTATAATGCTGACCGGCTATAATGTCGGTCAGCCTCTTTTTTAGGAGGTTTTAAGTATGAAAAAAATCAAATGCGATTGGTTCGGCGAAGGTGAAGAACTGTATTTTAACATTATGCGATTAGCTGAATTTGAAAAGGCCATCGGGCGACCAATTCAACGCCTATTTATTGAGGGGTTCTTTTTAGATGATTTATTTATCGCCTATGAAATCGGCCTCCGTCATGAAGGGCGTCGCAAACCACAATTTTATATTAACAAGATTCAAGAATTGATGGACAGTAAAGACTTATCTATTGGCGAATTGATTGCCCCTGTCCAAAAGGCCTTAATTGCAAGCGGTGTAGCCGGTAAACAAGCATATTATGGAATGTTCCCCGAAGAACTTACCGACGACGAAAAGGATGAATTAGAGGCCGAAGAATCCGCAAAAAACTAGATAGGGGGCAACAAGCCCCCTCTTTTTTAAAATGGAAATCCATAAAAGAACGGGTGGCCTACAGTGTGCTACAACTCAAGCCGTGGGAGTTTGAGAGGCTTGATGTTATGGAATTAGAAAAATTAGAACGCGGTTTTAATGATAGAGAAAAGTATCGCGATCAAAAAGCTGCATTCTTAACAACGATACTTGCTAATGTGCATCTCAAGAAGGGCATCGATGTAAAAGACCTTATGAGGTCATTACATCCACCGACTAAGGTAGAGAAGATTAAGCAAGATATTGCATTTAAGAGGGAATGGAAAGAGGCCGAGGAGGTGGTAAGCGATGGCTGATACAAATATTCGGGTGCTAATTACAGGTAATTCAACTAGTGCCGAACAGGCGATTGATAGAGTCGGTAAGAAGGCTGAGCAAGTTTTAGGCGGCAAAATGCAAGGCATTGTATCTAAGGCGTTTGGCGTGGCCTCTATGGCCGGTGCGGCGGTTGGCGTTGGTATGATTGGCACCGCTATTGCAGATGTTGCCGCCAAGGCCACAGGATTGAGCGACAGGCTCGCATTAACTAAATCACGTATCAACTTAATCAATGACGGCTCGCAAACAACCAACGAGCTCATGGATAAGATTTACGCATCCGCCGAACGGGCTAGAGGCTCATATTTAGATATGGCTGATAGCGTAGGTAAGCTCAATATGCTCGCTAAGGATGCATTTAGTAGCAATGACGAGGCGATTGTATTTGTTGAGCAGATGAATAAGCAATTTAAGATAGGCGGTGCGTCAATTCAAGAGCAATCAGCGGCGATGTACCAATTAACCCAAGCCATGGCGGCGGGGCGGTTGCAAGGCGACGAATTCCGCTCGATTATGGAAAACGCCCCTATGCTCGCTCAAGCCATTGCCCAAGAAATGGGCGTATCGGTTGGTAAATTGCGAGAAATGTCATCTGAGGGGTTAATTACAGCAGACGTTATCAAAAGTGCATTATTTAATTCAGTAGAGCAGACAAATGCTAAATTTGACGAATTGCCTATGACTTTTGAAGAAGTCGGCAATCAGCTCGCCAATAGTGCGATTGTCGCATTTCAGCCGGTTATGGATATGATGAAGGATACAACCGGCACAGAGGAATTTAAGGCAGTGCTTGCCGGTGTCGAAACAGGGCTCAAAGGCTTAGGCGTGGCGGCTCAAATCGGCATATCAGCGGTTCAAGGAGCCGTTACGGCTGGCAGTAATGCTGTAAGCCGATTGGGTACCGCTGTTAAATCAACGGGCAGTATTATTGCCGCGTTGGGTGCACCTGCTATCGCTGTATTTGCAGGCGTTACATCGTATATAGTTGCGACTAGGGTGGCTATAGCGGCATTGGGCGGAACGATGACAACGCAACAAGTTATTACTAAGGGCTTGGCGGCGGTTACAGGTGCATATAGGGCTGTTTTGCTTGGTATTACTGCGATAGTAAGAGGATATACATTTGTCATGGCATTGTTACGGTCAGAAATGGCGTACACGCGGACAATCACAGCGGCAACAGCAGCCGGGACTGCAATTCTTAGAGCCGGGTACATTGCCGGGCGTGTAGTGATGTTAGGGTTTGCGGGAGCTCAAACTGTTGTAAACGCCGTAATGAGGGCAAACCCAATCGGATTAGTTGTATCGGGGCTTATGGTTCTTGCTAGTGCCTTCGGGGTGGCGGAAGTCGCTAGTAATGGGCTTAAACAAACACTCTCAAACGTTTGGGATAGCATATTACACACATCAGCATGGGCTGTCAACAAGATTATCGACCTCTTAAACGGCTTGATTCAAGCGTTTAACAAGGTAGGCAGCACAATCGCTAGCAAACTCGGCAAAAGTTTTGAGAGTGTGCAAGAATTTGAGCAAATTGCCCCTGAAAGTGTACAGGAATTCTCGAATACTACCAAGGAAGTCGCTAGCAAGGTCTTTGACATTGGCAATATAAGTGCCGATGTGGGCGAGCTTAATTATGGCGGTGGCGGCGGTGCCGATATGCCCGAAGGCAGGGCTAAAGGCGGCAAAGGTGGCGGCGGTAAATCCCGCGAAAATCAAGCATTGGAAGAAGCGAAACGTACTCACGAAGCTATTCTCGATAGTTGGTTTGATATGTTCGGCAAACAATCCGACCTTGTGGACAGATGGCTTGCTAAAGAACTCGAAGAACTTGACAAATCAAAGGCGAATAATGCGAATTATGAAGAAGATAAAACGCGGCTCATGGAAATGTACGCGAAAAAACGCGAACAGGCTTTATATGAAGAGGCAAAACGAGCCCGAGAAATTCAAAACTCAATTCGTGATATGTCTAGAGAATTTAATATCGGATTGCAGACTAAGGACTCAACCGGTGCCGAATCTCCGCTGACTAAACTCGCTAATGATTACGAATCGACCATTAACGAAATCAAGGATAAATGGCAAGGGTATTCTGATGATTATGCGGCCATGACGAAACGCGACCAAGAAACCTATATAGCAAGTCTTAAGGCTCAAGGTGTGGCGTTTGAACTTACAAAAAATAACGAGTTGAAGTTTACCGAGCAAATCAATGCTTTAAAATACGCCGCCGATGAAGAATACGCCAATAAACGGGCGGAATTGATGCGAACTCAATCCGAGGAAGAATGGGCGATTAATGAGGCTATGCGAACGCAAAACTTCGAGGCGTTGCAACAGGCACTCACTGATGAGTATGTTGCCACTAAGGCTAATTACGACCTCAAGAAGGAAATGATGGAGGAATACCGGAACGCAGTCATGGAATCACATTGGAACGCTCAAGAGGCTATGTTTAACGCAACAAACGCCGGCATTGATAGTATGGCCGAAGGGCTATCTAGTGTATTACAAGGCACTAAGGGCGTCATGACGATGTTTGAAAACATGGGCAAGGCCGTCGTTAAGACCTTGGCCGATATGGCGGCTCAATGGATAGCGGCGCAGCTTAAACAAATGATATTCGGGAAGATGTTACAATCGCAACAAACGGCGGCAAGTGTAGAGGCGGCTAATGCTCAACTCGGGCCATGGACACAATTAGCTCAACAAGTTTCGATGGCCACATTCGGGGCTAGTGCGACTATGGGTATGACCGCATGGAGTACAGCAACCGCGGCCGGGCAAGCTCAAACGGCGGCACTAAGTGCGGCCGGAGGTGGTTTGTTTGGGGGCGGGAGCATGACATCCGGATTGCACACGTTTAAGCCTAATCTTGGCGGTAATTTGACAGGATTAGCAGAGGGCGGCCTTGCATATGGCGAAACCTATGCACGCATCGCGGAGGGTAAATATCCGGAGGCGGTTTTACCACTCTCCGAAAATGTATTCGATCAAATCGGCGACGGCATCGCTAGAAGTGAAAACGGTGGCGGTAATGTTACGTTGAATATCACAACTATGGATGCTGAATCCTTTACCTCTTGGCTAGGCTCAAAAGGCGGTCAAGTGATTAAGCAATATTTGTATGATGGTAATCGTGAATTCACAGCAGAAACGGGGGTGTGGTAAGTGAAGAAATTCCCGGTGATAAAATCGCTTGAATGGAAATCGACTAAATCCCAAAAGTGGAATACGATAGTCAAGACTTCGGGCTCCGGCAAAATCCGCACCCTCACCACTTGGCAACGCCCTCAATATACGATTACAACGGCATTTGCTTATTTAACACCGGAGCAATATAAGCAGATTATGGGCTTTTTTGCCTCCATTAAGGGCGGACACGAGCCGTTCTTATGGCTCGACCCTGAGGACTACCAAGAAAAGGGCATAACCCTCGGCACCGGGGCAGAAGGTAAATGGCAAGCTGTGCGAAACTTTGGCGGTTATCTCGAGCCGGTGGAGCACATCGAAAACGTTACGCTATACGCTGACGGCAAGCCGATAAGCATTGCCCGAATCGATAAGGGCTTAATTACTACAAGTCAGACTATAAGCCCTACGGCGGTTATTACCGCCGATTATACCTATTATTGGAAGGTAAGGCTAAGCGGCGATGAATTTACTGCGGAATTAGTCTATAAGAATATTTATAAGTCTAAAAGTATGAAGTTGGTGACGGTACAATGAAACAAGTAAGCGAAACACTATCGGCACATTTGAATAATGAAAAGTCATTCTTAAGCTGTGACCTCTATGAGTTAGTTTTGAAAAGTGGAGTATTGTATTATTGGGCGGTTACTGATACCGATGTTAAGTTGGGCGGTAAAACCTACCGCTCAAACGGTCCGATTATTACTCGCAATCAAATCAAGACAAGCTCAACCGTGTCAGTGGACAAGTTAACTGTAACAATTAACTGTACTCTCGACGATAAAATCGGCGGCGTGCCTATTATGGCGGTGGCTCATAATGGCGGTTTTGATGGGGCTACTCTTAAACTTAGACGGGCATTTTTTAACGCTAAGGGCGTGATTGACGCTATCGACCTATTTGAGGGCGTTGTTGAGGTTAAGAAGGGCGGCGGCTTGACGTTGCAACTCGATGTTAAATCGACAGTGCAAAAGCTCAATGTTGAATATCCGATACGTCGATACTATCCGCAGTGCCCTTACTGTATTTATGACGCCGATTGTGGCGTTGATATTAATAAATACCGTAAACGGGTACGAGTTACCTCTGTTATTGACGCTCATAATGTGCAATTTAACACTACATTTAGTAATGGGTATTATGACGCCGGCGGCATCGAATGGCTTGACGGGGCATTAGTCGGGCAAGTTACTCAAATCATGCGTAGTGCCAACAATCGCATTATGTATATGACCGCCTCTGACGCCATGCCACAAATCGGCAACGAGGCCTATATATATCCCGGCTGTGATAAGACGCCGCAAACTTGCAAGGATAAATTTAACAATTTCAATCGCAACAGGGCGACGCCGTATGTGCCACTAAAGGAATCGATACGATGAAACAGGGCGAACTAATAGCAACAACCGCCCTCACATGGGTAGGCACGCCATACATGAATTATGCTATGGTAAAAGGCCGTGGCGTTGACTGTGCTCATTTAATTCTAGGGGTACTCTTAGAATCGGGCTTATTGCACGATGGAGATTTAAGGATAGAGCAATACTCGAATGAGTGGCACTTGCACCGTTCAGAGGAAAAGTTTATAAAGCACATACGAAAAATCGCTTATGAAGTGGATAGCCCACAGATAGGCGATTTTCTATTATATCAATACGGGCGATGCGTCAGTCATGGAGCTATATTAGTCGCTCCGGGCGTCGTTGCTCATGCATTTGTCGACCAAGGCGTGATTTTGTCGAAACTCGATGATGTGCTATTTTACGATGCCAAAGGCCGGCACCGGTTACGGCATATTTACAGATTTAACGGAAAGGGGGAAACCTAATGGGCTTTTTATTCGGTGGCAAAGGAACCACCACAAGAGCCGATAAATTGGGCGACTTTCAAATCAATAGTGCCTCGTATGGCGAAGTAGTGCCCGACATCTTAGGTACTACCCGCGTTAGTGGTAACGTCATTTATTGGGATGATTTTACCGCACACGAACATAAGCAAACGCAACGAGCCGGCAAGGGTGGCGGTTCTAAACATACTAACATTACCTACACTTATACGGTGGCGGCTGCTATTGCCTTATGTGAGGGTCCAATTCAAAGTGTAGGCAAGGTGTGGGTTGACAAGGAAGTCTTTGATTACCCGAATCCTAACATCCAACTAACACTATTTAACGGATCCCTTGGGCAATCTCCATGGCCGTATGTTGTAGGCAAGCACCCCGAAAAGGCGCTCCCTTATTCAGGGCTTGCCTATATGGCCGGTGTGGTTGATTTAGGCGACCGTGGCAGTTTACCGAATTATAATTTCGAGGTTAGAGGTAAACTTTTAAGCACCGGCGACGGCGTGGATGTCAATCCTGCTGATTATATCCTTCATGTGCTTAAGTCAGCCGGCATGGGCGACGTACAAATTGACGGACTAGACAACTACCGCCGATATTGTGCAGCTGCTGATTTACTCATCTCATCCCCGCCGAGCATGTCAGCCCAAAAAGCTCAACAAATCATCAACGATATAGCGGAGATGACAAACGCCTATCTATTTTGGAGCAACAATAAACTCAAAATCGTACCACTTGCCGATGAGGCAGTGGGCTCGTGGAGCCCTGACAAAGAGATTAAATACGACCTCGGTATTGATGATTTAATACCGGGCTCCGACGGGCAACTCGTGTTATATTCTCGTAAAGACAGTAGCGAGTGCTACAATCAAGCAAGTGTTGAGTTTATTAACCGCTCGAACTCGTACGAGAAAGAAGTCGTATCGTTTGAAGTTGTAGCCGATGTACAACGTAACGGACTACGACCGGCAAGCGTTAAGACGGCTCATTATTTGTATACCAAAAAGAGAGCGATGTATTTAGCGGAACAACTCGCAATGAAGCAGTTATATGCCAAGAATCAGTACACTTTTAGGCTTGATTGGGCGTTTTGTCGATTAGAACCGGGCGACCTTGTAACGTTAACTGATGAGATATGTCAACTCAACAAGCAAGTTGTTGTTATTACCGCGGTGAACGAAGCCAACGACGGGCAACTCGAAATAACCGCCGTTGGTAAACCGCCGGGCACCTATTCACCGGCTAAATACGACGTGCATGAGAATGAACGGCCATTTGTTGATTACAATCAACCGGCGCCAAGCATAAGCAAGTTGTCAGTTATCCAACCACCGGGTGATATTGCCGGCGATGAGTTATTATTAGCTGTAACGGCTCCTAACGGTTGGGGCGGTTGTAATATATGGGTATCCGATTCAGGCACCGCCTACAAGCAAATAGGCACGTTAAATCACAGGGCACGCATTGGCTCATTGGTTAGTGGTTTGACTGATACAGGCACTACTTGCACGGTGAAGATGTCATACGGTGAACTCAAAAGTGGTACTCATATCGACGCCGAACGAGGGAATACCGTATGTTGGCTTAACGGTGAGTGTTTATCGTACGAAACCGCCACACTACAGGCTAACGGCAATTATGTATTATCCGGATTAGTAAGAGGGCAATATGGCACTACCGCCGTATCTCACAACGCGGGCGAAGAAATCGTACGCCTTGATGAGGCGTTATTCCGTGCCCCTTATCGAACCGAGGACATCAGCAAGACGATTTATATCAAATGTACCTCGATGAACATTTTTGGCGGTCAAGAACAAGATTTAGCCGATGTAGAGGCGTTTGAATACACGATTAAGCCCTATTATATCCCCGAAGTTAGTAATCTCACGCTATACACTAAATACTATGATTTAGGGCAAGGGGTAAAGAGTTATGACGTTGTAGCAACCTACACACCGCCCAATATCACGAGTTTTGACACCGCTGAGGCGTGGTACCGTGAAAGTGGACAATGGCAATACGGCGGCAGAGGTAACGGTCAAGTCATTATTAGCGGTTGTGAACTCGGTAAAACCTATGACGTAAGAGTGCAAGTCAAAGACGTACACGGCAACTATTCACAGGGCGTCATTAAGTCGATTCAGGTAGTTATGAAATCAGAAAAGCCGAATACGCCTCAAGGGTTTAGGGTAAGTTTTAGCGACCGTGCCTATTTTAATTGGCTAGAGGTCAGAAATGCCGATGTAGACTATTATGAATTGCGGTCAGACTTGAATGTTGGCACTGATGCCGGTCTAATTGGCAGAAGCAACAACACAACCTATAGCACTGATTCACTCACCAACAGGCAAGGCACAATTTACTTATACGCTCATAATCCTATCAAGGGCTACAGTGCGCCGGCTATGGTTGATTATTCTGTGTCGACACCTAAAAAGCCCGAATACATACAAGCTAAAAGCGTTATTGGCGGTTTATCGGTCAGCGTGCCGGCAATCCCTAGCAGTTGTAAGGGCGTCAATGTGTATATCAATGGCAACGCCGTTTTTTATCCCAATAATGCAGTATTTATACCGTTAGAGGCTGATGTATACACTGTAAAATGTGCTTATGTTGACATCTTCGGGGAGGGCGAACAGACAGGCGAAGAAGTTGTATCAGTTAAGGCGGTAATAGACGCCGAAACCATCAAGGCAATCGGCATAACTCGCGATATGCTTGATTCATCACTTGATGAGGTATTACAAGACGCCCAAGGGGCAAGCCTCAAGATTGACGAGGCTAATAACCGCATTACCTCGATTGTTACAGCACTCAAAGGCAACCCCAAAGACAGCGGATATAGCGCCATAACTCAACTGTATAACGGCTTGCAGTTAAAAGTCAGCAAAGACAATATTATCTCAAGCATCAACCTCTCCAAAGAAGGCGTACAAATTAACGGCGACCTTTTGCACATCACAGGCAAGACCGTATTTGATGATAACGTCATCACTCGCAAAATGATTCAAGCTAAAGCGGTTACAGCCGACAAGATTAGTGTTGATAGTTTAGGGGCAATCAGTGCCAATATCGGCACAGTTAGAGGCGGTACGATTATCGGTACTACAATACGCAACGATAATAATACCTTTAGCGTTGATGCTAATGGTAACATCAGAGGTGTAAATATTACATCAGGCTCAATCAATGCCAATATCATTCGACAAGCTGGCTATGAATTAAAACGAGTTATTAAGCATATTGTAGACGTTGACAGTGATACTCAAATCCCTATCCCAAACGGTTATAGTCACAATTCGATGTTACCTATTCGAGTAGAATGGGTAGGCACAATAGGCGGTCAATTCGATTCAACATGGCGTAATTTAAATAATAGCGGTGATTTCTACACGGTAGAAAATCCTGATAAGAATGCTAATGAAAGTGTATATTGTCGTATTAATAGCAATGGAATTGTGTACGCTTATAAACGGCATTATTATAATAATATAAAGTACCAACCTTATAAACCGCCTGAACAGCAACCTGATAGTCTAAAAGCGTGGACACGCTTGAGGGTTAGAGTAACGATGTTTATTTTTGGGTGATACTATGAACTATTACTACTTTTACAAAAACGGCAGTTACGCCACACAATCGACCACCGAACTCGAATTTGACGAACTCATCAAAGTGAAAAGCGATACCGAATACGGTACTCAAATCGCACTTGTTGACGGTGAAATCAAGCCGATTGAACAAACAATCACGATTGATGATGAGCCCGAACCGATAGAGGTTGATAACGTGGCATTGCTTGAATTATTGGCAGATTTATTTGAGGAAATTGAACTATTAAAAGGAGAATAGCTATGGAAATCAAAATTAATCGAATCATGATAGGTGTGTACGGTAAATTAGTATTAGCAGGAATCAGAACGATTACAGGCGAAGAAGGTAAAAAAACTGTGCCAGACGCTTATGTGCCGTATGTGTTGGAATGGCTTGACGAACACGCTGAATAATGACCGCCTTCGGGCGGTTTTTTCATGAAAGGAGGTAAGCTATGAAGAACGGAGTACCGGAGTACGACCTCGAAATTAATCAAGGTGATGACTTTTATCGAACCATACAATTCTCGATGGGCGATAAACCTTTTGATATTACCGATTGCACGTTTAGATTCGGCGGTAGGTACAATTTATCAAATAAAAAGCTTGATTTTACCGGACAAGTTGAGGTGTTGGATAGTCATACAATCCGTTTGCATATCCCTAACGAGGTAACCGGCAAGTTACAAGCCAATACAGACTACAAAATGCCGAAAAAAGCCTATTACGATGTGCAAATGATTAAGGACGGGTACGAACGGCGTATATTGCAAGGTGTGGTTAATATTTACGCCGGTAATGCTTATAAGGTTGCTATAGATACAAAGTAGGAGGTAGGCAAGATGGACATTGCAGAATTCGAGGCCATTCGCGTGAATGTAAGCGAGCCGGAGATACTGTCTCTTGACGTTAGCGAAGGTAAGGAAGTTATACAAGAACTATATGTAGCCGATGGTAAGTTAGGCATCACACACGGTAATGTGCTTGAGAAATTACCATATGATGACACAACCGACTTGAAAGCGCTCTATATATTAAGCAAAGGAGAAAACTAATATGGCGACTTTAAATGAAAATTTGAAAAGTTTTGCGGCAGCACTTGGCAACGATTATAAAGCCCTGAAGAGTTCGATTAGCGCAACTGATAACAAAATCGGCACTCTGGCAGGTCTTGAGACGACTAATAAGGGTGACATCGTAACGGCGATGAATGAACTCAAAGAATCTATTGTAGATGTGCAAGGCAAGGCGATTACGGAGGAAGCAGTGGATGTAAAGCTGTCTGCCAAACAAGACAAACTCACGCCCGGCAGTGGTATTACTTTAACGGGCAATACAATCAGCGCAAGTGTTGATTTAAGTGCATTGGCAACAATTGCAAGCGTTGATGATAAAATCAAGGTCGCCGTTGATAAACTAGTGAACGGTGCCGATGCTACCATGGACACCTTTAAGGAAGTACAAGACCTCATCAGAAATGACCAAACCGTAGCAAGTGCATTGGCTGAAACCGTAGGCAAGAAAGTCGATTATGCTAACGCACAAACTTTGACCGCGGCTCAAAAGTTACAGGCTTGCACTAATATCGGCATTGGCGACCCGTCTATTGATTTAGTCGCCATCTACAACACCGCAAAGGGGGCGTAATAGATGCTAATTGACTCATTGGTAAGCGTGCTAAAGGCTATTGGCAAGGATATTAAGACAATAGCTGATAGTGTTGACAAGAAGGCGGATAGTGCTGACTTGTCATCTAAGCGTGATATTAGTAATACTGAGTTTACTAAAAGTATAGCAGTAAAGGCGGATGATTATAGTGGTATTAAGCTATACAATACAGCAGGCGGTTACGCTAGACTTGAATGTGCACCTGAACACAATACTGGTATTATTGCAAGTATTATCAAACGTGATAAGAATGATGCCCTGAAGTATGTATTAAGCCTACCAGCAAGAAATGGAACACTGGCAACTACTGACCAAATTCCTGAAGGTGGACTAGGGAATGCACCATTTAGGCAAAATAATACATCAAATGCACACCTTATTAAAAACAACTATTGGGGATTATGGACAAGCACAGGAACACTTAATTTTGACTGGTTTACTGGTAATAAGACCCCTTATATTACCTTTGACGCTGGTGGAATTAAAATACGGGGTACTTTAGTACGTCATGTTGTAGACAGTTGGCACAACCCAGCGAACGGTGCCTACTGGCGTGAATGGAGTGACGGCTGGTTAGAAGAAGGAGGATACTGCCCTATTAGTGGTACACCTTCCATTGTCACAGTATCTTATCATAAACCGTTTAAAAATCCACCTATCATGACACTTACTGATGTGACAAAACAAGACACAACAGGTGGAGCTGATGTGTATAAAACTCCTACCACAACAAACTTTAGCGTCATATTAGTAAGGAATAATCGACAAGGTTTCTACTGGAAAGCGGAGGGGTATAAAGCATGATAGGAACTAAGATTTATAAAGATAAACTAAACAACTACACCGAGGTAGCCCAGTGGTGTAACGCCAACAACGCTACTATAGTCGAACGTGAAGACTACTATGAGGTAGTCCCAGTAGTAGAAAAATCGGAAGATGAACGAAAACGGCGCGAAACGGAACTTATGTATCGTCTAGAAGTAATTAAAAGCGGATATGCCGGAGCAGAATTGATGGGCACAGATAAAGAAACATTGCAAAGAGAATATAAAGCGACAGTTGAGGAGTTACTTAAACTACAGAAAGAGGTGGCAGAGTGAATTGGCAAGATTTATTAGCAATAGTCAGCATTGCAGCCATTATATTAGGTCTGATTGAAAGAGCCGCTTTATCCTCAATTACTGTTAAGTTGAATAATATTGAATCTAGTACAAATGATATTAAGGTCGAATTTAAGCAGTTGCGTCAGGATAGTCATAGTGCGGATAATCGTATTACTAAACTGGAAGAGGCTGTAAAATCGGTTCATAAACGTCTCGATGATATGCAAGAGCATTGCGGCAAAATGCATCTGGAGTGAGGGGTGGTATATGAATAAGCTAGTCAATAGAATAAAAGCCATATATAGCAATATACGCATTGCTAATATTAAGCCTACCGGTGTGTTGGCAACACGTATGTTAATTGGAGTTATCTTAATTCCAATACTGCTAGTAATTACACAATACATCTTAGTATTTATTAAAGGTGACGTGAGTACTGAAGCGGGTAAAATTATTGATGTAGGAATAAAGATTATAGACCATATCTTTATTCCTTCAGTGTTGACGGCCATTGTTGGATTCTTAGCCTTATGGCTAGACGAAAACCACAATGGCGTGCCGGACAAATTAGAAAAGGATGATAAGAAATGAAAATTTTAATTAATGCAGGGCATAGTCCGAATGGTATTCCGGATCCTGGTGCAATTGGGCCAACAGGATTGAGAGAATGTGATGTAGTAGCATCTGTAGGTGGACTTGTACAAAAATATTTAATTGCTGCAGGGGTGCAAGCAGATTACATTCAAGATGATTCTTTAGAGTTTATTTGTAAAACGGCTAATCAAGGAAACTATGATTTATTTCTTTCTATTCACTGTAATTCATTTAATGAATCGGCTAGAGGTATTGAAGTATATACAAGTAGAGGATGGACTAATTCAGATAATTTTGCTACATGCTTAATGAATCAGATGGCTAATACATTCCCAAGTCTTGATGTGCGTGCAGATTGGTCAGATGGAGATATTGATAAAGAGGCAGGTTTATATGTATTAAATAATACAATAATGCCAGCAGCTTTATTTGAATTACCCTTTATTAGTAATCCAGTTGAAGAGGAATGGTTACGAAATCCAATTAATCAAAATGAAGCAGCTAAGGCATTAGCAAGGGGAGTGACAGATTATGTGGTACAATATATGTCTTAGTTGGCTAAAAAAGAATTGGAAAAATATTGTGATTGTGATTACTACTTTAATTGCAACTTTTGCAATTTTTGCATATGTTCAAAAAAATAAAGAAGAGCCAAAAGTAATTACTAACTATATTGTCAGACAGGCACAAATAGATAAATTGGCAAAAGGTATAGATGTAAATCCAGAACAAGCTAAGGTGATTAGGTCGGAAATAATTAAAACGGAAACTAGAAGTCCTGATGGACAGTTTACAGTTGTAGCAACTAATTTAGATAAAGCTACTAAAGAAGCACAAAGTTCAAATAAGAAAGAGGATGACAAACTACCTAAAGCGGCTTTAGAAAAAACAGATAGAACCGTAATTACTAAAAATGAAGATAATCAGACTGTAGATATATATAAAATCAATCTAAATAAAGCACATAAAATTAAAGCCGGCGCAACGGTAATCAATGATAAGATATATCCATCTATCGGCTACCAAGCCGGGCGAGTAGAAGGGCTCATGCATTTTGATGGTTCAAAAATAAAAGGGGCTACAGTGATGTACACTGTGGTCCAATGGTGAAAGGTACGGTGATACGTTTATCTCGTAGCATATTGCGTTAAGTATGTGAAAAAGAAGAAAGCCCAAAAGGTTAGATAAAATCTAGCTTTTTGGGCACTTTTTTTGTTTATATTACTTGACAATACTGCGAATTCGTAGTACAATAAAATCATAGAAAGGAGGTAAACCAATGAAAAATAAAATAGAGCTTATAACGGCAATAATACAGTTGGTGACTGCGATATTATTACTGATACAAGCTCTAAAAGGTTAGCAAAAGGTGGTCATCGCAAGATGGCCACTGACCTTTACCTTAATATAAGTATAACACATTGGTAAAAAATATGAAAATGATGATTAACTGGATAGCATTGATAATTAGTATTGTTGCATTGTTAATTGTGATAAGTAAGGTGATATAATGAAAGTGATAGAAGAGGTAATGACAACGAAAGAAGCAGCACAAAAATGGGGAAAAGTACAGGCTGTTATTCAACAAAATTGTTTGGGACAAAAAGGGCTACCACCACGATTTACTGAAGATGAGTGCCGAAAGAGTGGCGGAACTTGGTTAGTTACTAAATCGGGGATGATTCGCTTATATGGTGAGCCTGTGGAGTGATATGTTTTCATATCACTACCACACAAAACAATAGGGTGGTACGTCAATAAAGAGGACGCTATAAAAGCTCGCAAAACAGCCGAGATAAAATACTTTAAGCCAGTATAAAAAAATACGGTAAAATTACATAAATATAAGAGCCACATAATACGCTGATTGCATATTGTGCGGCTCTTATTTTTATAAATATTGCGTTATAAAAGTATAAATATTATAATGACATCATAGTATTTTATTTCATGTTATAAGGTTGACGTTCTTGCTCTGTTACTCAACTACTGCACAACTAAATAATTGAGAATGCAGTGTTGAAGCGGTTTTATGGCGATAGTCTTGTTACCTCTAGTATATCGGGTTAATAGTTTATGTCAACACAATTAATATATTTATTAGAAGAGATGAGGAATGTACTGTGATTAGTAAAGCTTTATTAACGGATTTGTATCAATTTACCATGATGCAAGGGTTATTTAAGGAAGGTCTGCATCGTACTCCTTGCGTTTTCGACCGTTTTTATCGTAAAAACCCTTTTGATGGTGCGTATACGGTAGTGGCCGGCTTAGAGCACGTTATCGATTATTTAAAAAATCTGTCCTTCAACGAAGATGATATTGCCTATTTACGTGAAACCGGTTTATTTGAAGAAGATTTTCTCGACTATTTAAAAGATTTCCGCTTCACCGGCAGTGTGTATGCGGCACCGGAAGGGACTGTTGCCTTCCCGGGGGAATTGTTGCTTCGTATTGAAGCACCTAAAGACGAAGCGATGCTCATTGAAACGTCTTTATCCATGTATCTCAATCATGAATCACTGATAGCTACCAAAGCGCGTCGTATCCGTAGTGTGGCCGGTAACGACAGCCTCGCCGAATTCGGTATGCGTCGGGCCCAGGGGACCAATGCCGCCGTTTATGGTGCCAGAGCTTCCATTATCGGTGGGTTTAACGGCACCAGTAATGTGTACTCCGCATCACAATACGGTATTAAACCGGTAGGCACCATGGCGCACAGCTGGATCATGAGTTTCCCTGATGAACTCACGGCCTTTCGTTCTTATGCGGAACAATACGAAGATATGTTGGTACTCCTCGTAGATACCTATGACACATTGAAACAAGGTGTGCCAAATGCCATTCAAGTTTTCAAAGAAGTGAAAGAACGCCGCGGTGGCACCATGCCTAAGGGGTACGGTATTCGTCTCGACAGCGGCGACTTGGCGTACTTATCACAGGAAGCTCATCAAATGATGGCGGAAGCAGGTTTCCCGGATGCTACGATTTTTGCATCCAATGATTTGGATGAATACACCATCGCCGACTTGAAAAGCCAAGGCAGTGCCATTTCCGCTTGGGGCGTAGGTACCAAACTAATTACCGCCGACGGCACATCCGCGTTGGGCGGCGTGTATAAATTGGCCGGTCAATGGAAAACCGATGGCTCCTTTGTACCAACCATGAAGTTTTCGGATAATGTAGAAAAAGTAACGAATCCGGGCCGTAAAAAAGTATTGCGCCTCATTAACCGTCGCAATCGCAAGTTAATCGGCGATCTGGTTTGCCTCCTCGATGAAACAATCGATACGACCAAACCATATACCTTCCAAAATGCCATGTATCCATGGAAACGGACCCATTTAGCGGCTGACAGCTTCGACGTAGTGGAACTGTTGGTGCCGATTTTTGAAAACGGCGAATTAGTCTATAATGTACCAAGCTTGCCTGAAATCGTAAGTTATGCAAATGAGCAAATTAAATTGCTCTGGCCTGAATATTTCCGCTTGAATCGCCCGCCAATTGTTAAGGTGAATATCAGTCAAAAATTACACGAATTGAAACAACAATTGTTGCTTGAAAAAGTAAAGCACAACAATACGGGATTTACGGAAGAATAAGACTGTATACAGTAGCACGCTATGTTTGCTAGGTATAAAGAAGCGGTCATATTCTCAGGAAAAGACTAAGGGAATCGTAAAGTCTAAGGGAATAGTAAGTAGATATAAAGGAGTGAATCAGATGAAACACAAGTATCTGAAAGGATTGGTATTGGCTGCGTTATTGGGGCTGGCCACACCGGCGATTTCGGGCGTTTCGGCAGCGGAAGCAACAAGTAGTACGTTGGCGCCGATTAGCTTGGGTTATGGTATCGTAGCAAGCAGTGACGCGATTGAAACAAAAGTATCACCTGATACTATAGCCATTAAGCCCCAGCTCGTAAGCACGGTGATGACTACCGTAGACAATAAAACGGTGAACTTACCGGCGGGCGTTACCGTGTTTGACTTAAAACGGATGATGACGCCAATGGGGATGGTTGACGGTACAAAATTTATTTCCGCCAAAGAATTGAATGCGGAATATGTTAAAGATATTCGTGACATGGCTAGCAAGAAAGAACTCAACATAAAAGAGTTGAAGGATTTTAACGGCACGATTTATCGCGACTGGAACTTATATCAATTGCGCGGGGAAGATGCGGAAGGAGTTCATACGGCATATGTAGTGGATTTGGCGCTGGGACCTGATTATATCAAAGGCGAACGAGCTAATCTTGAAATCAGTAACGCTTTGTGGGATGCGGCGGATAAATCAGTAGCCAATGCTAAAAAATCCGTTATAAACAGCAGAGACGGTGTACAAGAGCGTGATTCTATGAAGTTTGCCAAAACGGCGGCCATTGCAGCGGCCTATATGTCGCAAGTATCTAATACGGGTGATTCGAAAGATCAATTAGGTCATACGTGGCAGGTGGTTCGTGATTTGGGCGATGAACTGACGAAGCAGCAAGAAGCTATGCTTGCGCCGTATCCGGCTGAATATGATGCGAACGCGTTCTACGCGGCTATGGTTAAAGGCACCGAGGCTGTACCTGTGATGCGGGATGCAGCGTCATTCAATCAGTTTGTTGACAAACATAAGAACAATTTGGTGAAAGCCTTAGTGGCTGATCTAGATAAGGCGGCCGGTGAATTGAAAACACAAGCTGAGACGAATGAGCGTGCCAAAGAAAAATTGGAGCTTAATCGCAGCCTTCGCGACGGTTTGAAAAAAATCTTTGCTACGTCGGACATTAAAGCGGATTATTTAGACCAAATGGAACAGTTGAACTCCATCTTTGGGCCGGTCCTATACTCTCAGGCTCGTGAAGTTTTTACCTTTGACAGCTATGAAATTCCGCTCGGTGGTTTGAATTTAGTTCGTTTTGACAAAGAGGGTCCGGTTATAACAGTATTAACCACGAATGACGGGGACTTTAATTATTGGCAAAAGCAGTGGCAACGCATGTATGGGCTTGAACCTCAAGTCAGAGCGTTTGATGCTGATACGAAAAATGCCGCTATTCCGGCTAAAACCTCGACAACACACATGAGAGCTTTAGGTCATGACGGAAATATCGTGGTACCGCGTGACCTAACGGTTAAAAAGCTATCTGATACGGTGATTGTACCGACCTTATGGAAATTCCTTGAAAAAGATACGAAAGAATCGATTGCCAGAGGTCCGGAACTTCGCGATTGGGTGACTGATAAATTGTTGGTTGGCGATGAACGCTTAGATAGTATTAAGCGTTATGAAATGCAAAAAGAACGCTTGCAGTATTTTGAAGATTATCGCCTCGGTGAAAAGACTGATGTGTACCAATGGCAAATGAAGGATAGTGAAGGTCGCAAGACGGCCACTGTATTTGGCTTAGTCTTGACGCCGCAAACGACGAAGGGTTACTCGACGATGCTTCAAAAAGACCTTATCGATTTGCAGTTGCCGGTCCTTAACTCTTATTGGATGCAAGGTGACGGTCGCTTAGAGAACAACGTCTTGGGCGCTACTATTTTCAGCGGTATATCCGATTATGCCTATACGTCGGTAACGATTAAAGACCAGACACCTTGGGCGTTATTACCACATTATACGCATCCGGCCTACATGGCATCGGCTCGTGTATTTGTGAATGCGAACGGCTTTGAATTGCCGTATTATTTACAGGGCGCCGTTGTATTGACGCAGCCGAATCCGGTAGCGTATGTAATGCTTACGTCCGATCTGGAACGAGATGAATTTGCACCACGCTTCGTGCAGTTCATTCAAGAGTTATAGACGATTGTAAACTGTTGTAAACCTTTATGAATTCGGAGAAAACTATATAAAAGTACAAAGAACCTGATTATTTATTGATCAGGTTCTTTGCATATAATACTATTAGCTTGTCATATTGGGCCGTTAGTTTCCGGACCGGCTGTGTAGGAAATTAGCTGTGTAGGAAACTGGATATGTAGGGGTTAAGCATTAAGGGGCCAAGCATTAAAATGTATTTTTCGTTGTTCGTTTCGGCCACTTTAGGGGCTCCATGTCCACACCTTCTAAGGTGTGGAGTTTGATTTTGACGTCTAAACCGCCGGTATAGCCGGTGAGGTTATTGTTGGCACCTACAACACGATGACAAGGTACGATAATAGGAATCGGATTGTGACCGACAGCACCGCCTATGGCGCGAGCGCGGATGCCCGTATTGGCATCGTTAGGATAGAGCTTTTTAGCTAAGTCTCCATAGGTGACGAGCTCGCCGTGTGGGATTTCTAATAAGGCTTGCCAAACTTTTTGGCGGAACGGAGTGCCGATGAAGCGAATCGGTGGGAATTTTTTAGGCTCTTTGCCGGCGAAGTACTTGGTGAGCCATTTTTCCGTAGTTTTAAAAATCGGTAATTCTTTATCGGTGATTTCCTTTTCAGTTGGCTCCAATCGGTACTGCTGGCTCGGCATACTGAGGCCAATTAGGTTATCACCATCACTGTACAGGGTAATGACGCCTATGTCGGGGAAGGTTGTTGTGTAACTATAGATTGTGTCCGGCGTTGTGTTCGTTGTTGTGTTCGGTGTTACCTTAGATTCAGGGGAGCGTTTTGTGGTCATAGTCAGATGCCTCCTTAGGTGCTTAAATATTTACAAAATGAGTCTATGACATTTTGAGGTAAACATTTCAGGTTATTTTGTCCATTTGATATTGTACATCGTCGTAAACTTAATTTATAATGAGTCTATAAGCAAATTATACAAGTTTACGCGTGTAATTGTCCATGAAAGGAGTTTTTTATGAAACCTGTATTTACTGAAAACGCCCCTAAAGCTTTGGGCCCTTACTCTCAAGCTATTAAAGCCAACGGTCTCGTATTCATTTCCGGTCAAGGTGGTATCAATCCTGAAACCGGTAAATTGGTTGAAGGCGGCGTTGAAGCTGAAACTTTACAAGCTATGAAAAATATCGAAGCTATTTTGAAAGAAGCAGGCACTGATTTCTCCAAAGTCGTTAAAACGACATGCTTCTTGGCTGATATTAACGATTTTGCTAAATTTAACGCTATTTATGCTGAATATTTCACTAGCAAACCAGCTCGCAGCTGCGTTGCCGTTAAAGAACTACCGGCTAACTTCTCCGTAGAAGTTGAAGTAATTGCTGTGGCTGAATAATCTACTTTAACCCTTAACAAAAAACTCCGGTACATGCGGTGATGCGTGTATCGGAGTTTTTTTATGTCCATGTTAGTTAGCACTGCGCGTATTAAGTTTTGCGCGGAGTTTTTGGCAAAATAACCTTGCTACGGCTGAGGCTTTGGATTTAACCATTCGCTCCAACTGAGTTCAAAGCCTGTCTGATAATTTTGCTGTACATAGCGATAGAACTTGTTAATCATAACCGCTTTTTCCTCGTAATAGGGAGCCTTCCAAGTATCTTTATCGGATGTAGCCGCCACATTATTGCCACCAATCAACTGCTGGCGCGCTAAAATATCGGCTAACGGTATATCCGGGTTTTTCATAATGTCATACATAGCCATAAAGGCAGTGGTACGGCCTTTGCCGGCCTCGCAGTGGAAGTGGAGCCATGCGTTCTTTGGTAGTGTTTTGTAAAAAGCAATAAAACGATCGATGGAGGCTTCATCCGGCCAGGTGTGATCGGTAGCGGTAAAGCGCACATAGCGTAAGCCCAATTCTTTGGCTATTGTTTCCTCGGTTTTGGCTGATGTAACTGTAAGCGTCTGTTCGTTAATGGCGTTTTTATTCGCATCTAAAGAAGCGATAGGAAGGGCCGTATTTACCAATTTATTGGCGTAGTCCCGCTCTTCATTGATGATAGTTTGATAGGATTTGCCCACATTGCCCCAGTTGCGTTTGCCATAGTGACTCACAGGAATTCCGTTTACAAAAAGGTGAGTTTCTTGGCGTAAGTCCACTACATAAATCGGACCGTCGGTCTTGGTGCGCAAGGTATTGGCGATTTGTGCCAATTGCTCCGCCGATGGCTGAGAACTGCCGGAGATATTTAAGGTATCCAAGCCCTTGCGGGTAGGTAAATTGGGATCTGTTTTAAAACGGTCGCGAGACGTGCGAAAAGCCGGAGGTAAAGTAGCCGTATTTTCGTTATCTTCGCGCCACATATACGCCGTATAAGGGGTAATCAAACGTTTATCGGCATATAACTGATTGGGATTTATCGCCGCTTGAGTCTGCTTGGCGACGGCTTTGGAAGTTTTTTGGTGTTCATTTTTACTCTCTAAGAGCGTTTCCTGTGTCGGCAATTGCAGGCGCGGGATGGCTTCTTTTAGCAAAACAGCTTCGCTCGCAAAAGCGGTGCCGTATAGCGTGGTGCCGATGATAGTCATCATGGCGGCGCGTTGCCAAATGGAGTTTGATTTTGATCTCATAAGAATACTCTTTCTATATCATTTGAAAATATGCTTGTAATACCCTGAAAACTTATATGGGGTTTCTTAAGTATAACATATTTGGGAGGAATAGCGTATGTTGCGTTGAAGAATACGGCGATAAGGGAATAAAGCAAAAAAGCCTGCAAATCCTAGAATCCACAGGCTTTTTTGTTGTGTGTTGTGTGTTTGTGTGTTGTGTGTTTGTGTGTTGTGTGTTTGTGTGTTTGTGTGTTGTGTGTTGAGAGTTTATTTAGTTGTGTTGGTTTTTACGTGTGTGTTTGAGAAAGCTTAAAAAGGAGATATTTCTTAGAAATTGACATCCGTGTAGGAAGTCGGGGTTGCATGTTCGTACTGACGGTTGTTGTCGTACTTTTTCATATGCTTTTTGTCATTATGATGCGGGCCTTCATGATGTTTTTGACCATCCATCATAGGAGGCTGTCCCATAGGAGGCATATCCTGCGGACCACCTTGACCGCCCATCATAGGAGGCTGTCCCATAGGAGGCATACCCTGCGGACCACCTTGGCCACCCATCATAGGAGGTTGCCCCATAGGAGGCTGACCTTGACGACCATCCCGGTCATGCATCATAGGAGGTTGTCCCATAGGAGGCTGATCTTGACGACCATCCCGGTCATGCATCATAGGAGGTTGACCCATAGGCGGCTGACCTTGACGACCATTTTGGTCATTCATCATAGGAGGTTGGCTGTGGCGTTCCATGCGTTGACCTTGCTCGGAACCCTGTTCATTAGCTTGCGGTTGCATTCTGTTGTCGCCATTTGGCTGATACTGGCGTTCCTGACCACGATGGGATTGGCGGTCGTAGGCATTTGGCATTTGACCGGCATTGGTGCGATTAGCGCCGTAGTTAGCTTCCGGCATCAAGAAGATAGCGGTATTAGCTTCTACCTGGTTACGAGCCATGGAACGGGCGCGTAACATTCTGTCATAAATGGTAGGGCTATTGGAACCGTCATCTTGTACGGTTGCCGTTTGAGGGCCCTCTATACCGGCACTAGCGGTTGTTACGTGAGTTGTGGTTGCTTGTTGTGTTGCAGCCGGCTCAGCAGCTATTGAGGTACCCCAAAGGGTGCCGCCTAGAACACCTAGCAAAGCAACCTTTCTCAATAAATTCTGAGTCGATTTTTTCATACTAAGACTCCTTTGCTATATTAACGAGAGATAGTGTAGCAGAACTTTTTGTAACTCAATCATGGAATAACGAAATCTTTTTAGTAACGTTACCAATTTCGTCTTCATCTAATTTTGGAAACTCGGATTGGAGTTTTAGTTTTCTGCTATGGGTATAGCATACAGGGGGATTATGAAATTTGTATGTAAAATTCGTGAAATTACAGTGAAATTTGGATGTATAGGAAATGAATAAGAATATAAGATGTTATTTATATATATAAGGAAAAATTTTTCCGTATAACAGTAGGAAGTTTTTATTTAATAAACCTAAAAACCATGATACAATAGATACGGTTCAAATTTGGTGACCTGTTGGAACCCCATAATCGGATAAAATTACAATAATGGTTATGCGCGGTAATAAGTCGTGAGTTAAGCTTAAGGAGGTAGGTTATGACGGATGCAGAATATATGCAGGAAGCTTTACAAGAAGCAAAAAAAGCCTATGACCTTGGCGAGATTCCCATCGGTGCCGTTATTGTCCAGGATGGCGAGATTATTTCGCGTCATCATAATCGCCGTGAATTAGATCACGATGCAACGGCTCATGCGGAGATTTTAGTCATTCGCGAAGCTTGTGAAATACTTGACCGTTGGCGGTTGACCGGTTGCACGCTTTATGTTACTATAGAACCGTGTCCGATGTGCGCCGGAGCCATTATTAACAGCCGGATTGACCGTGTTGTATATGGCAGTAGCGATTACAAAGGAGGCGCTGTAGAGTCTTTATTTAATGTACTGACCCATCCGGGCTTGAATCACGAGCCTGAGATTTTAAGCGGGGTTATGGCTGACGAATGCAGTCAGATAATGAAGGACTTTTTTAAAGAGCGTCGTAAAAACAAGGAGAAGTACCCAAGAGGCTGAAGGGACCGCACTCGAAATGCGGCAGACCGGCAACGGTGCGAGGGTTCAAATCCCTCCTTCTCCGCCATTAGTTTTGATAACATAATGATTGATATAAATAATTAAACTCTGCAGAATGGATATGTGCCATGAGCAGAGTTTTTTTGTTGTAAAAAGGTTTTAGAATACTTCGTATAGAATAATAATAGCAAAAGCATATTTATTCTTTAAGTGAGATATCGGGAGGCATATACATGAACGATAAGTGGCTTGATTTTGCAATTCGAATCCAGAGTATAGCGCAGGCGGGGCTGGAATACGGTAAAGACAAATACGATTTGGAGCGCTACCAAGAGCTTCGTCAAATTGCAGCTGAAATGGTGGCAGTCAAAACGGATATTCCTGTGGGCAAGGTATATGATATCTTTTGCAATGAAGAAGGGTACCAGACGCCGAAGATTGATACCAGAGCGGCTGTGTTCGTTGATGGCAAGATTCTCCTCGTTCGTGAAAACACCGGTAAGTGGTCACTCCCGGGCGGTTGGTGTGATGTAGATCAAACGATTGCCTCCAATACGGAAAAAGAAGTGAAAGAAGAATCCGGCTATGACGTAAAAGCTAAACGCCTCATTGCAATTCAGGATTGGCGCAAGCACAATGTAACGAATTTAATTTATGGTGTTTTCAAAGTGTTCGTTATGTGTGAATTCGAAGGCGGTCATTTTGAAGAGAACATTGAAACAACGGCAACGGGATTTTTCAGTAAAGACGAAATTCCGGATAATATGGCTGTTGAAAAGTGCTCTAAGGAACAGGTTTTGATGTGCTTTGAAGCCTATGAAAATCCTAATTTGCCGGCTATGTTTGAATAATCGAGAGCCGGCTAATAAAAGCTATTAGTGAAAATAAAACCTCTACGTGAACGGTTATTATCGTGCGTAGAGGTTTTGTGCATTATGACGGACAGTTAAAAAGGGGGCATATAATCGCTGATGGTGTATAATCAAAAAAAAGACAATTGAACAGGGCGATAGGGGGCTTTCTTTTGTGTACATGCGAAAAAATTAATAAAAGTATTGAGAGCTGTGGCGGCTGCAGATAAAATATGCTTTTAAATTCATGTTTTACTGCAGTCGTTTTTTCAAACAAATTATCTTTAAAAAGAGGAGTTCATACTTTACGTATTGAATATTATTAATTAAGAGATAAATTTCGAGAAAGGAGGCACGTGATGATAACGTATCTATTCATCGGCGGCATTGTATTGCTGGGAATCGAGGCTGTTGTGCCGGGTACTTGTATATTCGGCGTGAGCGGTATGGTTCTCTTGTTGGCCGCTCTTTATTTTTACTTGGGCGCCGGTGCTATGGCGTCGATTGTAGTTGCGATTGTATCGGTTATTGCGCTCATTGTCGGTATTTGGTTAGTCAAAAAAGCACCGCATACTTGGATAGGTAGACGTTTGACGTTAACGCTGGAGTCTACGAAGGACCGCGGTTATAGCGGTAATGATGAGCGAACCGATTTATTGGGCCGCGAAGGGATTGCCCAGTCTGTTTTACGGCCGGCGGGGCGCGTTATTTTTGACGATACACCGGTTGATGTAGTAACGGACGGAGAATTCTATGAACCGGGCACTAAAGTAGTGGTTGTTGCCGTTACCGGTGGCCGTGTTGTAGTTAGAAAAGTAGAGTCTGAATAAGCGTTACAAAATATAATCCATTAAGTTCTTGGTGTCCGTAAATGGCGGACTTGTCATATATTTTTTCATAAGTGAAGAGGAGGCTCTATGGAAGCGTTAGTTAATTTTAGTTTTATGTTTATTGTTGTTTCCGTCGTCATAGTCGCAGCCCTGTTTTTCCACTTTGTACCGTTAGGACTGTGGATTTCCGCCTTGGCGGCCGGGGTAAATGTAGGTATTTTTACTTTGATCGGGATGCGCTTACGTCGTGTATCGCCGTCGAAGATTGTTTTGCCATTGGTAAAAGCCAATAAAGCGGGTCTTTCGGTTAATGTTAACCAACTGGAAGCGCATTATTTAGCCGGCGGTGATGTAGACCGCGTTGTTGATGCTTTAATCGCGGCTGAACGGGCGTCTATTCCGTTGACCTTTGAACGTGCTGCCGCCATTGACTTGGCCGGTCGTGATGTGCTTGAGGCAGTTCAAATGAGTGTTAACCCTAAAGTTATTGAAACACCGACGATTTCCGCCGTTGCTAAAAACGGTATCGAACTTAAAGTTCGCGCCCGTGTAACGGTGCGTGCCAATATTGATCGCTTGGTCGGCGGTGCCGGTGAAGCGACGATTATTGCCCGTGTCGGCGAAGGTATCGTAACGACTGTAGGTTCTTCGGAAGAACATACGGATGTGCTTGAAAATCCGGATCATATTTCCCGTACCGTATTGAATAAGGGGCTTGATGCGGGTTCTGCGTTTGAAATCTTGTCCATCGATATTGCCGACGTTGATGTAGGACGTAATATCGGGGCTCAGCTCATGACGGATCAGGCGGAAGCGGATAAGAATATCGCTCAGGCGAAAGCGGAAGAACGTCGTGCCATGGCTGTTGCGAAAGAACAGGAAATGAGAGCCTACACGCAGGAAATGCAGGCGAAAGTTGTGGAAGCGCAAGCCGAAGTACCGCAGGCTTTATCGCAAGCATTGCGTGATGGTCATATGGGTGTTATGGATTATTACAATATGAACAATATTATGGCAGATACCAAAATGCGTGAGACTATCGCTGAAGGGGAAACCACCGAACTGACAACTCAGCCAAATCCGCGCAATAAATAGCGGAGGTAAGCTATGGATTTGGGTTTATTAGTCGTATTGATTATATTGGGGAATGTTATTTTGAGTACCCGTAAAAAGAAGCGTAATCCTCAAGATGGTAATCCTAATGAAGACAATACGAATGTAGAAAATAGGACTGATTACGATTGGTCGAATCCGGGTGAGCAGAACCGTCCGGGACCGAGGTCACAGCAACCGACGAATCCTATGCCGCCAAGTGAAGGGCAGCGTAATCGTACAACGGGAGGCATGGGGCCTGCCGGCAATACGCAAACCGGTAATGCCAATACGCGCGGTCGTAGTGAAGAGGCTATGACCTGGGAAGAGATGGAACGCCATTACGGCATTAAAATGGAACGTAAGGCGCCACCAACGCCACGGCCGACCACCATCTCTAACGAAGCACCGCGTCCTCAAGAAGCGGCGTTGCCACGTGAAGCATCACTGCCGCAAGAAGCTTCGAGACCGGAATCTGTGCCTGTGCCGAACGATGTAAGACGGGAAGAACCGGTTATCGTAGTGGCCAGACAGCGCGTAGAGCCAACTGTAGAACCGGCGCGACGAGATTCGACGCGTCAACAAACGACGACAACGGTAGCTACACGTCAAACATCGACTCGTCAGGTGCCAAAGACGGCTACGATTTCACCGAATCGGACGACCATACCATCGGCACAACCGGCTAAAACGGTGCCGGCACCGAATGTATGGCAACCGACTGCGTCTATGACGGGGCGCCATGTTTTTCACGGTGGCAATCATCGCCTGCCGCCGGGGGGCTTAAAAGCGGGGATTATGTGGTCTATGATTTTACAACCGCCTAGAGCTAAACAGGGAGGCTATCATAGGTAATAAAAGCTGACAATTGCCATGCGGCCGATTGTTACAGATGTGACAATTTTACAAATGTGACAATTGTCACAACACCCTTGTTACAATAGATTTATACTGATTATTGGTTTGATTTGTATGCGTATTGATTAACGTTATCAAATTAAATAGAGACATATTTCGGCCCTCGAGTCGTGTTCAATATTGACGCGGTTCGGGGGACGTGTTACGATTGAAATAGTTGTATTTGAAGTTGATATAAGTATGTCATTATAAAGAAATGAGAGGGATACAGATGACATTTTTAACAGAAGAGGTGAAAGCACGCCTCATCAAAGATTTACCGAAGTTTGCTAAAGTAAGCGAACAATTCTTCAACAAAGAAATTTCAGTTAACGATTACAAAGGCTTGTCCGGCCCGTTCGGTACCTATGCAGAACGCGGCGCTAATACGGGCATGTTCCGTTTGCGTTTACCCGGGGGACGTATTACGCAAAAGCAACTTGCCTTCTTAGCTGATTTATTCACACGCAATGATTTGCCGCATTTGCATTTCACAACCGGTCAATCTATTCAGATTCACAGCCTTCAGGGTCCACAAATTATTGAAATGTTCAAAGAATGCCATGCACAGGGTATTTATTCCCGTGGTGGCGGTGGTGACCATCCGCGTAATATTGCGGCCAGTCCGTTGCGTGGCGTAACACCGGGCGAACCATTTGACATTACACCATATGTACAAGTGGCCAGCGAATATATTTTGACGTTAATTCCTGACTTTAAAATGCCGCGTAAACTTAAAATTGCGTTCACTAACGGTCTTGAAAATGCAACACATGTAACTTTTAAAGACTTAGGTTTCTGGGCACAAGCTGACGGTACCTTTACCGTATATGCAGCGGGCGGTCTCGGCGGCAATCCGCGTAAAGGCATTTTATTGGCTGAAAAAGTAGATCCGTCCGAAATGTTATACTATATCAAAGCCATGGTTCGTACGTTTATTGAAAATGCGGATTATAAGACTCGCAGCAAAAACCGTACTCGTTACATGGTTGCTGAAATGGGCGAAGATAAATTCCGTGAAACATTCAACAAATTCTTGTTGTTCACCAAACGCGTAGAAGATTTGGATTACACTTTACCTGATACTACGATTACTAAAACCGGCAATGGTAAATTGACTCAAGAAGAATTGGCGAAAGCTAACGGTTTAATCGGTGAACAGGTTCAAGACGGTTTATACTATGTATACTATCATCCGGTAGGAGGCCATGCGCAGCCGGTAGTGGCTCGCGACGTATTCCAATACGTCGGTTCCTTGGAAGGTACCGAAGCTCGTATGACCGGTGAAGAAGGTACTTACTTCATTAACTTGACCGCTGACGAAGCTCGTAAAGTATATGATTTAATCAAAGACGACAGCTCTACTTCCAACTTTTCCGCCAGCGTATGCTGCGTAGGCGCTTCTAAATGTCAGGTAGGTTTCCAGAACTCTCAGGCTGCTTACAAAGACATTTTGGCTCACTTAAAAGCGGAAGGTATTGATGACAGCTTATTGCCAAAAATCCACATTTCCGGTTGCCCATCTTCTTGCGGTACTCATCAAATCGGCACATTAGGTTTACACGGTTTCGTAAAACAAGTTGACGGCAAACCACAACCGGCCTTCAACTTATTTAAAGGCGGCAGCGATGAATTGGGCGTTGTAACGTTCGGCGAACCTTTGGGCGCCATTACAACAGCTGATTTACCGGCTTTCTTTGCTGAATTGGCACAGACTTTAAATGATGCCGGCGTGGCCTACGATATTTGGATTCAGGACCATGAAGCCGATTTCGAAGCGTTGGCTAAAAAATATATCTAATAAGGCGTAGTTTATTTAGGGCTTTAGGGAAGCTTATAGCTTTAAATGACACCTGAATAACTGCATAATGAAAGCCCTCTCACGACCGGTGAGAGGGCTTTTTGCATGCCTGGTTTAGGCTGACTCTAAGAGGGAAAGCTGCGGGCAAGCAAAACGCCTTCACGGTATGCAAAGGCGTTTTTTGAGTTATTTTATTGAGTTTTCAATTCTTCCAAAAATTCAGCAATGCGTTTTAACGCTTCCTTAATATTCGCTAAGGAATTGGCATAGGCTACACGCACGAAGCCTTCGCCGCAATCACCGAAGGCGTTGCCCGGTACGACGGCTACGTGTTTGGCGTAAAGCAATTTTTCACAGAATGTTTCCGAATCGAGACCGGTGGAGCGGATGTCCGGGAATACGTAGAAGGCGCCTTCCGGTTCGAAGCAAGTGAGGCCCAACTGGTTAAAGGTTTTAACCAAAAGGCGACGACGAATATCGTATTGATCGCGCATGTATTCAATATCTTTATCCCCGTGTTTCAACGCTTCAATGGCAGCATATTGAGCAACCGATGGGGCACTCATAATGCCATATTGATGAAGTTTCGTCATTTGCGTGATAATTTCTTTTGGACCGAGGGCCATGCCGAGACGCCATCCCGTCATAGCGAAGGCTTTGGAGAAGCCGTTAATGACGATGGTTCGTTCTTTCATGCCCGGAACTGATGCGATGGTTACATGTTGTTCGGAACCGTAGGTCAATTCGCTGTAGAGTTCATCGGAAATAACGAGCAAGTCATGTTCTTCGATGACTTTGGCGATTTCCTCTAAGTGCTCGCGGCGCATAATCGCACCGGTTGGATTATTAGGAAATGGCAAAACGAGCAATTTGGTTTTAGGTGTAATGTGGGAGCGAATATCTTCGGCCGTAAGACGGAAGTTATTTTCCGCTTTGGTTTCCACCGGTACGGACACACCTTTGGCTACTTCCGTAAGCGGCGTGTAGCAAACAAAGCTAGGCACCGGAATGAGTACTTCGTCACCTTCGTTAATGAGGGCACGAAGAGCTAAATCGATAGCTTCAGAACCACCAACAGTGACCAGAATATCGGTAGCGGGATCATACGTTACATCGTATTTACGAGTGAACCAACGGCTGATTTCTTCGCGTAAGTCCGCAAAACCGCGATTTGGTGAGTACCAGGTCTTACCTTTTTCTAAGGTATCGATACCGGTTTCACGAATATGCCATGGCGTGGTGAAATCCGGTTCGCCGATGCTGAGGGAAATAACATCATCAATTTCGCTGGCAATGTCGAAGAAACGGCGAATACCGGACGGTTTTACATTGGACAGCTCACGATTTAAAAATTTATCATAATTAATCATAGAACACATTACTCCTTGTTTCTTTTTGTTCTTCGTCATGGTAGATTACATTGCGGTCTTTGTAGCGGCTCAAGATAAAGTGCGTACCCGTGCCTTGGACACCTTCCAAAGTGGAAAGACGACGTGCAACAAAGAGGGCGATATCGCGCATGCTTTGGCCCTGAATGATAACGGTCAAATCATAACCGCCGGACATGAGATAGACACCTTCCACCTCTTCGAATTGCATGATGCGATGCGCGAGTTTATCGAAGCCTTGATCAGGTTCCGGTGTAACTTTAAGTTGAATGAGGGCGGTTGCCTTATTGGCATCGATGGCTTCCCAGTCAATTACGGCTTGATAGCCTTTGATAATGCCTTCCGCTTCCAGCACGGCGATACGTTCAGATACCTCAGCTTCGGCTACACCTAACATGGCCGCCAATTGGTCATGGGTTAATTTCGCGTCTGTCGCCAAAAGGTCGAGCAGCTTTTTGTCAGTAGCAGTTACAGTAAAATTACTCATAATTAATATCTCCTTTCAAGGTCGGAATCGAAGCATCCGAGGTATCAGACAAAAAGTATATGTTCTGTTTATAATAGCGTCTTTGTCTGAGAATTTAGCGATTTTATCTGACGAGAGTATGGCTGTCAGACGATTTCGTATACAATTTATTGTACCACTCTTTAGTGTTGAATTAAATAGAAAATTCAACATAGATGCGTTTTAAGTATAAAATAAATGAGTTATAATCAATAAAAAGCCTCCCTTGCAACTGGCAGGGGAGGCTTAATTTCTATCAATGTTTCTATCAACGTATCAAAGCATATGTTTTATTTAGTTACTACTTTAAGTTCTACAGGGATCTTGCTTTCCACTGTTTCACCTTTGATAACTTTGGAAGCAGTATCTACAGCAATTTTACCCATCAATTCAGGTTGTTGCGCGATAGTAGCCGCTAAAGTGCCGTCTTGAACAGCTTTTTCAGCATCGGCAGTACCGTCAAAACCTACGATGAAAACTTGTTTGCCTGCCGATTTAGCAGCTTGGATGGCACCAAGAGCCATTTCGTCGTTGTGAGCAAAAATAGCTTTTACATCAGGGTTAGCTTGAAGAATGTTAGTGGAAACGTTTAAGCCTTTAGTGCGGTCAAAATCAGCACTCTGTTTAGCTACTACGTCTAAGGATTTGTCGGCAACATTATGGAAGCCTTGACCACGTTCGCGAGTTGCGGAAGCGCCCGGGATACCTTCGATTTCAGCAACTTTAGTGCCATTGCCGAGTTTATCAACGATTAATTGAGCTGCCATTTCGCCGCCTTTAACGTTATCGGAAGCGATGTGAGCTACTACTTTACCTTTGTCGGTAGAGCGGTCAACAGTGATAACCGGAATGTTTTTAGCGTTGGCTGCTTCAACGGAAGTAGCAATAGCAGCGGAGTCAACCGGGTTAACGATCAATACGGATACGCCGCTTTCTAATAAATCGGCAATGTCATTAGCCTGTTTAGCAGGGTCGTTTTGAGCGTCAACGATTTTAACTTTAAGGCCTAATTCTTTAGCCTGTTTTTCAACACCGTCTTTTAAAGATACGAAGAACGGATTGTTTAAGGTAGATACGGAGAAACCGATAGTACCTTGTTTTTTATCGCCACCACCATTGTTGGAAGAGCCGCAACCGGCTACGAGACCGATAACTAAGATTACGGCAGCGATGACTGTTAATAATTTTTTCATTCCTAACCTCCTACGCTTTTTTGCGGTCCCCGAGGACTGCAAGTAGAATTACAATACCTTTGACGATTTGTTGATAGAAACTGGAAACGTCGAGAATATTTAAACCATTGTTGAGGGTACCGATGATGAGGGCACCGATTAAGGTACCTACAATGTGACCGCGACCGCCGGCAAGACTGGTACCGCCCAATACTACAGCGGCGATGGCGTCAAGTTCATAGCCCATACCGGCTGTCGGCTGCGCCGAATTGAGGCGGGATGTAATGATGGCGCCTGCAATGGCACTGAGCATACCGGTTAAGGCGTAAGCGAAGATTTTAACGCGGTTAATTTTGATACCGGCAATATAACTTACCTTTTCACTGCCGCCGACAGCATAGGTCTGACGGCCAAGGGATGTTTTTTGCAAAACAAACCATAAAATAAGGAAGGATACAAACATGGTAATAGCCGGTACGGGCAGACCTGCGATATCGCCCTGGCCGAAGCCGTGGAACAAAGGATCACTGGTCAAACCGCTGATAGGGTTGCCGTCCGTAAAAACTAAGGTGGCCCCGCGATAAATCGTCATGGTTGCCAAGGTGGCGATAAACGGTGCCACTTTACCGTAGGCAATGACGATACCGTTGATACCGCCGAGGATAATGCCCACGCCGGCGGAGGCGAGAATGGCCACTTCCGGATTCATGCCGCCAACGATGAAGTTGGCCATGATGGCACTGGATAAAGCGAGGATGGAGCCTACGGATAAGTCGATACCGCTCGTCAAAATAACGAAGGTCATACCGAAGGCGATGATAGCATTAATGGATACTTGGCGTAATAAGTTGCGCAAGTTGGAGAATTCCAAGAAGCTGTCGTTCATAAAGGCGATGATAATAAATAAGGCAATCAGGCCGATGAGAGGGCCTAATTTTTTGAGTGTTTCCGTAATATTCTGGTTCATTATTGTCCTCCTGTTGCTAGGTTCATGATGGCTTCCGGTGAAGCGTCGTTGTGGTTTAGTATACCTGCAACGGCTCCTTCGTGAATGACCATGACCCGATCACTCATCCCGATAACTTCAGGGAGTTCCGAGGAGACCATAATGATGGAAACTCCTTGGCTCGTTAATTCATTCATTAAATCGTAAATATCGCGTTTGGCACCAATGTCGATACCGCGGGTCGGTTCGTCCATGATGATAATGGATGGGGATAAACCAATCCATTTGGCGATAACTACTTTTTGCTGATTACCACCGGATAACGAGGAGGCCGGTAAGTGAACCGATTGAGTTTTGACGCCTAAGCGTTTGGATAAGTTGTCCGCAAAATCCACCAGTTTATTGCTGTTGAGCACATGGTTTGGACATACTTGACCGAGATTAGGCAAGGTAATATTTTTGCCGATGGAAAAGTCAAGAATCAGACCTTCCCCTTTGCGGTCTTCCGTGATGAAGGCAATACCGGCTTTAATCGCATCTTCCGGTTTTTTGAAATGAAGATGTTTACCATTTAGTATAATTTCGCCGCCATCGTGTTTGTCGATGCCGAAGATGGCGCGCATGATTTCGGTGCGTCCTGCCCCCATGAGGCCGGCTACGCCCAATATTTCGCCTTTACGTAAATCAAAGGAAATGGTGCTGTTGAAATCTTTCGGTTTTAAGCCGTTAACGGTGAGTACCACGTCGCCCGGTGCCGTGGTTCTATCGGGATAAAATTCATCGATGGAACGACCTACCATGTGATGCACAACTTCATCAACCGTTGTTTCTTGAACCGGTTTGGTGCTGATGGTGTGGCCATCGCGCATAACGGTAATAACATCACATTCACTGAATACTTCTTCCATCCGGTGGGAGATGTATACGATGGCTACGCCTTGGGCTTTTAATTGGCGCATCATGCGGAACAAGGTTTCCGTTTCGCGTTCGGTGAGAGCGGCCGACGGTTCATCCATGATAACGACCTTGGCATCGAGCATGAGTACACGCAAAATTTCGGTCATCTGTTGTTGACCGACTGAGCATTGCCCCGCTTCTTTCGTGAGGGGCAATTCGATATTTAATTCCTTGCATTTGGCCTGTGCTTCGGCGAGCATAGCTTTTCTATCCAACATGCCGATGCCGTTTCGTTTCGGTTGCATGAGGTAGAGGTTTTCCAACAGGCTGAGGTTCGGCCAAATATTTAATTCCTGATGGATAAAGGCAATCCCGTTTTTCTCTGCTTCGCGCGGATTGGCGAAGGTCGTGGCGACGCCATCGACTGTAATAACGCCGGCATCCGCTTTATGTAAGCCTGTAAGAATGTTCATCAAGGTAGATTTACCCGCCCCGTTTTCCCCCATGAGGGCGTGAACTTCGCCGGCTTTTAGGGTGATGGCCACGTCCTTAAGAACTTGGTTGGTTCCAAAGGCTTTGGCAATCCCTGTCATTTTGATTTCCATTGAAAACTCCTAATCGTTTATTTTTCGTCGTTAAAAATGCAATCCGCCTGTAATATTACATTGGCATACGGTGTGGTTTCACCGGTGCGAATAATGCATTTACACTGTTTCGTTGCTTCTTTAAAGGCTTCGTGGTCGGTTCTGACCCATTCGTAGCGATCTTGCGGATATAATTCCTGAAGAACGGCATAGTTATGGGGATTCATTTCTTCCATAGGGGAGGCAATATGAATTGATTCGGCCTGCATATTGGCTTTTAAGACACGCACTACCGCTTCAAAACTTGGGGTTCCGAAGGTGAGGGCTAAGTCAATTTTCTGCACACCGGCCGGTACGGGTAAACCGCAATCACCGATGCAAATTGTATCGGTATGACCTAAATCGGCTAATACTTTAGCAATGTGACTGTTTAAGATTCCACCTTTTTGCATGATTAACTCCTTTTGGCTAAGAAGGCGGCTACTTCATCGGCCGTAGGCATACCTTCTTGAGCACCTAGTTTTAAAATGGAAAGAGCCGCTGCGGCATTACCGTATTGAAGGGCTTCATCCATGGATTTATTATTGGCGATGGCTGTGGCGAAGGCTCCGTTAAAAGTATCGCCGGCACCGGTTGTATCTACCGGTGTTACGGTAAAACCGGGTACGGTGTGAACCTTCCCGTCCTTGGCATAAGCCACGCCTTGCTTCCCGAGAGTTACGATAATCTTTCCTTCATTGGCAAGCATGGTGTCTTCCGTTGCCTGTCCCGGATATAGTGCAGCTAATTCGTGTTCATTAGGTGTAATATATGTGGCTGCTTCGAGCCAAGCACTGTCTAAATCGGCAGCCGGAGCGGGGTTTAAGAGCACTTTGATGCCGTTTTTGGCGCATTTTTCCGTAATATAGCCAATTGTCGATAAAGGAATTTCGTTTTGTACGAGGACTAAATCAGCTGTTTTGATGGCGTCCCACGCATTATCGACGACTTTCGAATCGACTTTAGCATTGGCGCCGGCAATAACGATAATGCTGTTATCGCCTTCCGCTAAGGTAATGTGCGCTGTACCGCTGTTTTCACCTTCTATAACGGTAAGGTAGTCGGTGTTTATGTTATATTTGTGGAGATTGTCTAATACCATGCGGCCATAAGCATCATCGCCGATGCATCCGACCATGGTAACATGAGCCCCCAACTTGGCGGAGGCTACTGCTTGGTTAGCCCCTTTGCCGCCCGGCGAAATATTAAGTCCCAAGCCCATGATTGTCTCACCGGCTGCGGGACGTTTATCGGCCATGACGGTAATATCCATGTTACAACTGCCGATAACTACAATGTTATTCATTGTAACCTCCTTAGTATTTAATAGCGATTCCTCTAGTATACACTAAATTTCGTTAATTTAACAGATAGTAAAAGTCTTAATTTAGTATATACTAAATAATCGTATTTGCCTACTGCTAAAACACAAAAAATAGGAGCAGTTGATTGATGGCGGGACAAAATGTAACCATATAGTGTAGCTTAATTAATTTTAAAATGATGATTATTTTTCTAAAATTGTGTAAAGCGGCGATTAAGTTTTTTACTCTTTTAAAATAACTGTAAATCTATAAAATTAGGCTTATGTCACTATTTTTGATATAATATAATAGAAAATGCTACGTAATGAATTTAAAGAGGAAGGGCTGACGTCATTATGAGTGAAAATGAACAGGTGCGAATTGGTGAGGCGAATTCGGCTGATTCGGTAAAAGAGCCTCATTTGATGACTCTGGAAGCAGCAATCGGGGCACGGCGCAGTATTCGCCGTTATGAATCAGTTCCCATACCACGAGCTCAGATTGAGCATATGATTGACATGGCTAAAATGTCGCCGTCACCTAAAAATCGCCAAGCTTGGCGCGTACGCATATTGGAGGGGGCTTCAAAAGATGGCTTTGTTGAAATGGGATATGCTTGTTTACAACGGCTTAAAGAAGCGGGGCAACGTTTTGGTAGTTTGGAAATCAGTTTGCATGCTATGAAAACGGCGGGTGCCGTACTTATCATTTATAATCCGTTTGACGATGATATCGATTATGAACGAATCTGGGCAAAAAGTGACTTACAGGCCTTGGGAGCGTTTATCAATACAATTCTCTTAATGGCGACCGAATACGGTTTAGGTTCTTTGTGGATTAATGATATTTACTTTATTCAGGAAGAAGCGAAAGCATGGCTTAATTTAAGTCATGAAATTGCAGCGGTTGTAACGATTGGCGTGCCGGCTGAGCATCCATTTGCGAGACCGCGTAAATCCGTGGCGGAAATTGTAGATTAAGAGTATATAGTTATATTGTGTAATGTAAAGGAGACTATCAATGAGTGAATTACCTAATTGCCCAAAATGCGGCGAATCGTATACCTATGAGGATGGCCATCTTTATGTATGTCCTATGTGTGCTCACGAATGGTCGGCCGCCGATGCTGAAACCGCCGAAGGTGGTTTAGTTGTGCGTGATGCCAACGGCAATCTCTTGCAGGACGGCGATTCCGTAACTATTATTAAAGACCTTAAAGTAAAAGGGGCTTCCGTATTAAAACAGGGGACCCGTGTTAAAAATATTCGCCTCGTTGACGGCGATCACAACATCGATTGTAAAATCGACGGCTTCGGCGCCATGGCTTTGAAGTCGGAGTTTGTGAAAAAACTGTAAGCGAATTCGGTTTAAAAGCGGAAGTGATTTCGAAGCAAAATTGATTTCGGTGTGTAAAGACGATTGACGCCGATTAAAGAGAATATTGATTGCACTAAAAAGGACAGGTTCGTCGTGAACCTGTCCTTTTGCTATAAGCCCTAAGGCTTATGGAATTATATGTTTATTATAAGCTGAACGTTTTGATTTCAGTTTCGTTAATGGAAGCTACGATATCATCAGCTAATTTTGCAAATAATTTTAATTGATCTTGATGTAAAGCGCCGCGAATATCGAGTGGCGTACCAACAATTTCCATGTCCTTGATTTCATTGGTGAAGTATTCCACCATGCGTTTCATAGCGGCGGAAGCCCAAGAATGGTTGCCTACAATGGACACCTTATGGTTATGGAAGTTGAGCGCTTTCAATTCATATAAAAGGTTTTCCATGGTAAGATATAAGGCTAAGTTATAAGTAGGAGCCATACAAACAAGATGGCTATATTTCCAAGCATCCGCGATGATATAAGACGGATTGGTCTTCGATACGTCGTAGATTTTAATATCCGTAATGCCGCGGAAGGATAACAAGCGAGCTAATTGCTGTGCCATATCGGCAGTGTTGCCGTACATGGACCCGAAAGCGATAACTACGCCTTTCTTTTCGGCGGAGTAGGTGCTCCAATGCATGTATTTTTCAATCATGTACTGGATGCTTTCCGGTGTACGCCAGATTGGACCGTGAAGCGGTGCAATCATTTTAATGCCCAACGGAAGGACTTTTTTGATGGCATTTTGTACCTGAACGCCGTATTTACCAACGATATTGGTGTAGTAACGACGAGCTTCGTCTTCGTAAACGCGTTCGAAATCGAGCTGATCGGCGAAGATGTTGCCGTTGATGGTACCGAAGGTACCGAACGCATCGGCGGAGAAGAGGATGCCGTTGCTGGATTCAAACGTACAAGTTACTTCAGGCCAGTGAACCATCGGCATGGTATAGGAATGTAAGGTGTGTTTACCTAAGCAAATGCTGTCGCCCTCTTTAACTTCATAATAGTTTTCAGGGTGTGGACGGCCGTAGAATTGTTCGAACAAGCGGAATGTAGTGCGGTTACCTACGAGTTTAACATTCGGATAACGTTCAATGAGCTCAACCAAGGTAGAGCAGTGATCCGGTTCCATATGGTTAACGACTACATAATCGAGCTCGCGACCACGTAATAAAAATTCCACATTGTCAAAAAAATCCTGACGAATGCTGTCATCAACGGAGTCTACGATACAAGTTTTTTCATCATCGATAAAATATGAGTTATAGCTTACGCCCAACGGAATGGGAAATAAATTTTCAAAGCGTTCCGTATCCCAGTCGTTGCTGCCTATCCAATAGATATTATCTGTTAATTTCTGTGCGCATTGCATGTGCTTACATCCTTTCACTTAAGAATAACAAGAGCTGGTTATGTCTCTAAACTTATTCACCATCTTTTATGATACAAGAAATCAGGTAGATATGCAACTTATACCGATGAAAAAAACGACATTTGTCATGCCGTTTTTTTCTTTTTGTATGCATTTTTTGAAATAATAGGTTGTGTGAAACAGCTTATTTGCAAAACTAATAAATTAGCCGGTTAAACCGGTCAGTTAAACCGGCTAACTAAATCAATCAGTTACATCAGTCGTAAATATGAGTATTATTTGAAGTATGCTACGCCGGAAGCAAATACAGGCATACCCTGTTTGCCCGGTACGTTTTTGGAAATGCCGTGGCCCGTACGTTCAATGTGGCCCATTTTACCGAATACGCGGCCGTCAGGGCTGAAGAGACCTTCGATGGCGGCAACGGATTGGTTTGGATTGTAGCGGGCGTCGTAAGAGGCGATGCCGTCTAAATCAACATACTGCGTAGCAATTTGGCCTTTGCGGTTGAATTCAACGACTTGGGCCGGGGACGCAATGAAGCGACCTTCGCCGTGAGAAATCGGAATTGTGTAGATTTCTCCGGCTTTGCAGAGGCTCATCCAAGGTGATTTCGTGGAAATTACTTTGGTGCGAACCATACCGGAAAGGTGACGGCCAATAGTGTTGTACGTCAAAGTAGGGCTGTCTGCCGTCATAGGGGCGATTTCGCCATATGGCAAGAGGCCTAATTTAATCAACGCTTGGAAACCGTTACAAATGCCGAGAGCCAGACCGTCGCGGTTGTGCAATAAATTGTGTAAGGATTCGCTGAGGTACGGATTGCGGAACAAGGTAGCCATGAACTTACCGGAACCGTCCGGTTCGTCACCGGCACTGAAACCACCCGGGAAGAAGACAATTTGAGCTTCGTCCAATTTGCGTTTCATTTCCTGAATGGATTCTTCCAATTCCGCTACGGTGCGGTTGCGGATAATAACGATGTCCGCTTCACCGCCGGCCCGTTCAAAGGCTAGGGCCGAATCGTACTCACAGTTCGTACCCGGGAATACCGGAATAACGACACGCGGTTTGGCAATAGCAGGCGCCTGACGCGGTTTCGCTTTTTGATCGTGAATATAAGCAACGGCTTCGCCTTGACCGGATTTTGCCGTCAATGGGAAGATCGGTGCCAACGTGCTTTCATAGGCTGCTTCGAGGTCGGCTAAGGCAAGTTCCGTGCCGGCCACTTTAATGGCAGGTTCTTTAGTGAGGGTACCGAGTACTGTTACATACTCTTCCTTAGCCCATGCAGCAGCTGTAGCTTCGTCGGTTTCGATAATCCAAGAACCGCTGTGCGGAGCGAATAACAAGTCTTTTACGTCATCGTTAAGTTCTACGCCGATGCGGTCGCCAAGAGCCATTTTAGTGATGGCGGCAGCAATACCGCCTGCTTCTACTACATAAGCAGCTGCCACTTTGCCGGCACGCGCTTCTTTCGTGATGCGGTCGGCTTGAGCTTTGAATACATCAAAGTCAGGCGTGTCGTCCTCTTTGCGTGGGAAGTCCACATGTAATACTTTGTGACCGGCTTCTTTGAAGTGCGGTGTCAAAATATTATCTACATGAGCCGTTGTAACGGCAAAGGCTACGAGGGTAGGCGGTACGGTTAAGTCCATAAAAGTACCGGACATGGAGTCTTTACCGCCGATGGCGCCGATGCCCAATTCTTTTTGAGCTTTATAAGCACCGAGTAAAGCGGCTACCGGTTTACCCCAAGCTGTTTCATCCTGATTTAAACGTTCGAAATACTCTTGTAAGGTTAAGTACGCCGTACTGCGGTCACCGCCGAGGGCTACGATTTTGGCAACGGCCAACAGAATAGCCTGCTGCGCACCGTGGAACGGACTCCATTCGGATAAGAACGGATCGAAACCGTGGGTCATGAGGCTGGCTGTCGTTGTTTCAGCATGAAGTACCGGCAATTTAGCGGCCATACCTTGTACCGGGGTTTTCTGATAGAGACCGCTGAACGGCATGAGAACGGTACCGGCACCGATGGTGCTGTCGAAACGTTCGCCCAGACCTTGCTGGGACGTTACGGCTAAGTCTTTCATGGTGTCGAGCCAATGGGCTTTAAGATCCGTTACGGCCGGTGTGTTGTAATAGCCGGCAACCGGAGAAGCCACATGGGCTTTTTGATGCTGTTCAGCACCGTTAGTATATAAGAAATCGCGGGAGATGTCGACAATGTTCACGCCCTGCCAAGTCATAGTGAGGCGGTTGCTGTCGGTTACATCCGCTACGATGGTAGCTTCGAGGTTTTCTTCATCGCAGTATTTCTGGAAAGCGTCCCAGTCTTTTTTGGCAATGACGCAAGCCATACGTTCCTGTGATTCGGAAATGGCAAGTTCCGTGCCATCCAGGCCTTCGTATTTCTTAGGCACAGTATCGAGGTTGATTAAAAGACCGTCAGTTAATTCACCGATGGCTACAGATACACCGCCGGCACCGAAGTCGTTACAACGTTTAATCAATGTGGTAACTTCCGGACGACGGAATAAACGCTGGATTTTACGTTCCGTAAGGGGATTACCTTTCTGTATTTCCGCACCGCAAGAAGCGAGGGAGGATAAATCGTGTTCTTTGGAGGAGCCGGTAGCACCGCCGCAGCCGTCACGACCGGTTTGACCGCCGAGCAGGACAACGATGTCACCCGGTACCGGTTCTTCACGACGTACGTTAGTGCGAGGGGCGGCCCCGATAACGGCGCCGATTTCCATGCGTTTAGCTACATAGCTCGGATGATAGTATTCACGAACTTCGCCGGTGGCAAGACCGATTTGGTTACCGTAAGAGCTGTAACCGCGAGCGGCGCCGGTCGTAATCTGTACCTGCGGTAATTTACCTTCCAAGGTTTCATCAAGCGGAGTAAGCGGATTGCCGGAACCGGTAACGCGCATAGCCTGATATACATAGGCTCGACCGCTCAACGGGTCGCGGATACAACCGCCGAGACAAGTGGCAGCACCGCCGTAAGGTTCGATTTCCGTCGGATGATTGTGCGTTTCGTTTTTGAATAATAAGAGCCATTCTTCGGTTTTACCGTTCACATCAACGGGTACAACGATGGTACAGGCATTGATTTCTTCGGATTCGTCGATTTCTTTGAGACCGCCTTGCGCACGCAACTCTTTAACGGCTAAGGTGGCCATATCCATCAAGGTGCGGGCTTTTTTACGGCTCGTGTAGAGAACCCCGCGACCGGCCATGTATTCGTCCAAAGCGGCGCGAATCGGTGCTGTTGCCGGGGTGTCATCAATGGTAATATTTGTAAGTTCCGTCATAAACGTGGTGTGACGGCAGTGGTCGGACCAATAGGTGTCGAGCACGCGAATTTCCGTAATGGTCGGATTACGTTTTTCCGTATTGGCGAAGTAATCTTGGATGAGTGCCAAGTCGGCATCGCTCATGGCCAGGCCCAATTCCTGACGAAGTGCTTTTAAAGCCGTTTCATCGGCGGTGATAAAGTTTTCAAGACTTTCAACCGGCTTTGGCGGCTGCACATCGAGGGCTAAAGATGTTGGGAGTTCGAGCGATGCTTCGCGGGAATCGACGGGATTAATATAATAATGTTTTATACGTGCCAAATCATCAGCGCTGAGATCGCCTTCCAAGGCAAACACGCGAGCCGTGCGCACGGTGGCACCCGATTTGAGAGTTAACATGGCAAGACACTGTTCGGCCGAATCGGCTCGTTGGTCATATTGCCCCGGCACGTATTCGGTGGCAATAATATGTGTATTTTCGGTTTGTGGGAGGGTGTCAAAAAGCTCATCTACCGGTGGTTCGGAGAAAATAAGCTGTTTGGCCTTGGCTAAATCTTCGTCAGATACGCCTTCAATGTCATAGCGTTCGTAAATAGTGACAGCTTTGACAGGAATATTCAGTTCCGTACGAATAGTTTGATACATGGAAGTAGCTTCGTGAGCAAAGCCTTCGCGTTTGCGGACGAAAATGCGATGAATTGACATAATAAGCCTCCTCTTAACATTGTCATTGGTGTACTGGCTATTGTGCAGTTGTTTAATTATAGATATAATATACCTATATTGACAATTCTAGTATATACGGTTTAGACTTATTAGTAAAGAAAAAATTGATTAGGAGGAGTTAGCAATTTCTTTCTTGTAATTATATTGACTTATTAATAGATGAGCGATTAACAAGTATGTTAAAAATACTGTTATATAGTTTTGAAATTACTATTACACGTTACGTGGTTATGGTATTATAATAATAGTTAAGACTTATTAATAAGGTATTAATTGTAAGAGACTAAGCAGTTTGAACAATAAGTTGGGGTTTGAGTGATAGTTGTTGCTGTAAAGGAGAGAAGATTACAATGAGTATTTCTACTGATTTATATCGTACTTTTTTAGGGGTGGGCTTACACCTGTCTTTTTCAAAAGCAGCGAAAGAGATAGGTGTATCGCAATCGGCCATCAGCCAAAGTATTAAGCAATTGGAAAAAGAGCTCAATATGGTGCTGTTCGAACGTACGACCAAATCGGTTTCGTTTACGCCGGAAGGTAAGGAATTGTTTGACACAGTGGCGAAAGCATTTTCCATTCTTGATAATGGCGTGACTCAATTACAGGATCGGTTAACTCATGAACAGGAAAGCGTTAAACTCGCTGCTACCGATACATTGTGTCGTCACTTCTTGTTGCCGTATTTTAAGATATGGCAGGAACAGGAACAGGAGACAGGTCTTCAGATTACGAACCGTCCATCCCCTGATTGCGTGACTATGGTGGAAAACCGTGAAGTACAGCTCGCTATTGTCAACACGTATGAAGGCTTGGAATCTAATCCGCAACTGGAAGTTATTGAGCTGCAAACGATGCAGGACATCTTCGTAGGCGGCCCGTTTTATAAAGGCATGGGCACAGTTGATGTGAATCGTCTCTTACAGGAGCCGTTATTACTGTTGACGCAGGGCGCCGCCAGCCGTGTTTTTTTTGACAAACTAACTAATAAAGCATTCAAAAAACCATCCTTCGAGCTCGGCAGCCTTGACGTGCTGATGGATTTAGTAGAAATTAACATGGGCATATCGCTCGTACCGGATTTTTTGGTAAAACAGAAAATCAAAGAAGGCCGTGTGGTGGAAATTAAAACGGACATCGTAGTACCGCCGCGCAAGATTGCTTTGGTTCGTTCTCGTTTGTTGCCGATATCCCAAGGAGCCGCCAAATTTATTGACCTTCTGCTTAAGAAGTGATATTGTAGAATAATCAAGAAGAATAATTAAGGAGACTTTCGCATGGAATTATTAAAACAACGCATTATGGAGGAAGGCATTGTTCTGAACAATCGCGTCCTAAAAGTTGACAGCTTTTTGAATCATCAAATCGATCCAAAATTGTTTGTCGCTATGGGTAAGGAAATTGCGGCGCGCTTCAAAGATAAGGGCATTCAACGTATTGTGACCATCGAAGCTTCCGGGATTGCCGTAGCCTTGCCGGTGGCGATTGAAATGGATGTGCCATTGGTATTTGCGCGTAAGAAAAAATCGATTCTTATGACAGATGACGTATATCATTCTGTTGTATATTCCTATACTAAAGAGGAAAATTATGATGTAACTATCTCCAAACGATTCTTGCCGGAAGGTGAAAAAGTGTTGATTATCGACGACTTTTTGGCCAGCGGTGAAGCAGCTATGGGGCTTTGCAAGTTAGTGGAAAGCGCCGGGGATACGGTAGAAGGTATTGCTATTGTTATTGAGAAATCCTTCCAACCGGGCCGTGAACGCTTAGAGCGGGCAGGCTACGATGTACAGTCTTTAGTACGCATTAAGGCGTTTGAAAACGACCGTTGTGTATTTATTGAAGAATAATATTTTATTAGTTAAGGGGTGTAAGTTATGAACAGTAAAGCGGAAAAATTTGATCAGTTTTTGGCGGAACAAAACAAAACATAACATAACATAACCGGTTGGTTTGTTAAAGAAGAACATCAAGATGATGCCAATTCTGTAGTATATCGCGGTCATTTCGATGTAGCCGCACAACAATTGCCGTTGTTTGTGGTGCTCGATGATACGGTGTTCAATTTGATGCGCTTAATCGTGACTACCGGTGCGGTACCTGAAGATCGTCGTCAGGCGGTTGGCAGATACTTAAACGAATTAAACGGTCAGTTCAAAATTTTCAAATATTATTTAGGTGCCGAAGACCATGTGATTTATATGGATATCAGTGTTCCGTCTGCTGAAAATAACTTCAATCCTGAATTGTTGGTTCGTCTTTTGGCTGAAGTATTGGAACCGCATTTGGAAGAATTCTATCCTACTATTTTAGGTAAAGTTTTGGGGACCGAAACCGATCCTGCCGAAAAAGTAAACTAAGAGGTGCATTGTGGCAAACGCTAAGAATGAGAAAAGTGCAGTTTTTGAAAAGTTTTTGATTTCAGAAGATATTACCTGCTTCGACAAACGTAACATTGAAGATGAAGAAGATACGGTTGTATATCGTTCCTACATGCAAACTGATATGGGCGATATGCCTATCTTTGTGTTGCTCGATGCGACGATTTACAGCGTTATTCGCGTTGTGGTAGGTGCCAATGTGGTGACTTCCGAGAATTATCAGGCTATTACCGATTTTATTAATCGTGAAAACAGCATCTACAAAAACTTCAAATATTATGTTGAACAAGATGACAACAGTGTGTATTTAGACTGCATTTATATCAGTTCCAATACGGCGTTTGAGCCTGAGCTCTTATATGTGTTAATGAATCAAATCGTTCAATATATGCCTAAGGCTGTGCCGGCTTTGAAAGAAGCCATGGGAATCGAACAATTGCCGGATCCTTTTGCGCAACATGCCCATGAACATTAATAATCAAGGTGTTTTCTTATGTAAATAAGGGAACATCTTTTTTTTATAAAAATATCGATATTAATGTTCGGATAGTATCGAACGTTAAGAAAAGAATAATCTTTATATATTCGGATATTGTGTTGACTAATAAGAGGGCTTTTGTTAGAATTTAGATAGAAAGACTAATTCTGACCGCAGGGTAGTTTTTATTCTACAGCTAGGAGGTATACACATGAAAGTTGGCATCGTAATGGGTAGTGACTCTGATTTGGGAATTATGAAAAAAGCCGCCGACGTATTAAAGGAATTCGGCATTGACTATGAAATGGTTATTGCATCCGCTCATCGTACGCCGGAAGAAGTTAAGAAATTTGTAACACGTTTGGAAGCAGAAGGGGCTATCGCGTTTATCGCAGGCGCCGGCGCTGCCGCTCACTTACCGGGTGTAATCGCCAGTTTCACCGTATTGCCGGTAATCGGCGTACCGCTTAATGCGACTGCATTAAAAGGCATTGATGCTTTATTGGCCATCGTTCAGATGCCATCGGGCATGCCGGTAGCCACTATGGCCGTAGACGGCGCTAAAAATGCGGCTTTATTTGCCGTTCAAATCGGTGCCGCACAAAACGCTAAATTGAAAGAACAATACAAGACATATCGTGACGACATGGCAAAAGTTGTTATTGCCAAAAACGAAAAACTACAAGCGGAATTAAATACAAAAAGATTCGATTTTTAACACCTTGAGATATAATTTGATTAAAAATTTAGAGTAAAGTTTAATTTTAGTATGATTTTTACAATAAGTCTGAGAAAACACAGGAGGCTATATTATGAAAATGTTATATGAAGGTAAAGCTAAACAAGTATTTGAAACTGAAAATGCTAACGAATATTTAGTACATTACAAAGATGATGCTACCGCTTTTAATGGTGAGAAAAAAGGCACTATCCATGACAAAGGTGTTTTGAACAACAAAATTTCCTCTTTCTTCTTTGAATTGTTGACTAAAGAAGGCGTGCCTAACCATTTCGCTAAACGTCTTAACGATCGCGACCAATTAGTTAAGAAATTACAGATTTTACCATTGGAAGTTATTGTTCGTAACATCGTAGCCGGTTCCTTGTCCAAACGTCTCGGCATCGAAGAAGGTACGCCTTGCAAACGCCCTATCTTGGAATTCTGCTACAAAAACGATGATTTAGGCGACCCATTTGTTAACGAAGACCAAATCCTTGCTTTGGATTGGGCTACGGAAGAACAGATTGCTTTAATCCGTAAATATGCTATGAAAGTTAACGAAGTTCTTAAAAAATTCTTAGCTGACAAAAAAGTAACCTTGGTTGACTTTAAACTGGAATTCGGCGTTCATAACGGTGAAGTATTGTTAGGCGACGAAATTTCCCCTGATACTTGCCGTTTCTGGGATAGCGAAACTAACGAAAAACTCGACAAAGACCGTTTCCGTCGCGATCTCGGCAATGTAGAAGATGCTTACAAAGAAATGTTATTCCGCCTTACCGGCGAACGCGCTTAATAGGAGAGAGCAATGCATTACGACTCTGTATTTGACAAGTGGCATGAAGAGTGTGGAGTATTCGGTATTTACGACCGTCATTTGAATATAGGTAATTTTACCTACTGGGGCCTATTTGCGCTCCAACATCGCGGCCAGGAAAGTGCCGGTATCGCCATCAGTAATGGCAAAGATATTGAAGTAACTAAGGGCATGGGCTTGTTGACGGAAGCGATTAAAACGTTACCGGATGTAGAAGGCGGCTTCATTTCTTCCGGTCACGTTCGTTATTCTACGACGGGCTCCAATAACCCTAAAAATATTCAGCCTTTGGTGATTCATTATCAGGGCGGTGACATGGCCGTAGCGCATAACGGCAACCTTACCAATGCGTTGGCTCTTCGCCGTGAGTTGGAAGATAACGGATCTATTTTCCAGACTACGATGGATTCGGAAGTTATCGTAAACTTGATTGCCCGCTCTAAAGCAGCCAATACGGAAGACCGTATTATTGAAGCGGTGCGTCGTATTGAAGGGGCTTTTTCCCTCGTTATCAGCACGAACGACAAATTAATCGGCGTCCGTGATGCCAACGGGTTCCGTCCGCTTTGTCTCGGCAAAACCGAACACGGCTATGTGCTTTCATCTGAAACCTGTGCCTTGGATGCGATTAAAGCGGAATTTATCCGTCACATCGAGCCGGGTGAAATGGTTATCATCGATGATAACGGTGTGCGCAGTCGCTTGTTTGTAGAATCGGGAAAAGAAATTAATAAAGCACTTTGTGTGTTTGAATATATTTATTTTGCTCGTTCCGACAGTGAAATTGACGGCCAGAGTGTGTATCAGGCCCGCCTTAACATGGGCCGTGAACTTGCTCGTGAAACCAAATATGATGCGGATCTTGTCATGTCCATTCCGGATTCCGGTACGACGGCCGCTTTAGGTTATGCTCGTGAATCGGGGATTCCGTTCGGCGAAGGTCTTATTAAGAACCGCTATATGGGTCGTACCTTCATTAAACCTGACCAGGCACAGCGTGAATTGGCGGTGCGCATGAAACTCAATGCGGTAGCCGATGTGGTTAAAGGTAAACGTATCGTCTTAATCGACGACTCCATTGTACGCGGTACTACCAGCGGCATCATTGTGCGCATGCTCAAAGAAGCGGGCGCCAAAGAAGTATACATGTGCGTCAGCTCGCCGGCTATTGAATATCCTTGCCATTACGGTATTGATACGTCGGTCCGTAAAGAGTTGATTGCAGCGACACATACGATTGAAGAAATCAGAGATTATATTAAAGCGGATAAACTTCACTATTTAAGCCGTGAAGGCTTGTGCCGTGCAGTCAGCGGTGTTCCGGAAGCGGAACTGTGCTTTGCCTGCTTCGACGGTGATTATGCAGTAAGTGTTCCTATGGACGAAGATGAGGGAGGCAAATATGTGCTCGAATAAAGGCGGAATTACCTACCGCGATGCCGGTGTTGATATTGATGCCGGCAATAAAGCGGTCGAACTTATGAAAGCGGCGGTAAGACGTACGTATACACCGGGCGTTGTCGGTGATATCGGCGGTTTTGGCGGTTTATTCTCGTTGGCCGGTTTTGATATGAAAGAGCCTATGCTCGTATCCGGCACCGACGGTGTAGGGACTAAATTACGCCTTGCCATTATGATGGACAAACATGACACCATCGGCCAGGACTGTGTAGCCATGAGTGTCAATGATATTTTGGTACAAGGGGCTACACCGCTCTTTTTCTTGGATTACATTGCGGTGGGCAAATTAATTCCTGAACAAGTGGCAACTATCGTGCGTGGCGTTGCGGAAGCTTGTGAAGAATCCGGTTGTGCTTTGCTCGGCGGTGAAACGGCTGAAATGGCCGGTTTCTATGGCGACGGTGACTATGATGTGGCCGGTTTTGCCATGGGCATCGTGGATAAACCGCGTCTTTTGACCGGTGAAAACATTAAAGCCGGTGACGTACTCTTAGGCTTACCTTCCAGCGGTGTACATTCCAACGGTTTCTCCTTAGTTCGTAAGATTGTATTCGATCATAAAAATATGTCCTTGCAGGATGAAATTCCTGAATTCGGTAAAACCTTGGGCGAAGAACTTTTGACGCCGACTCGTTTATATCCGAAAGCTGTATTGCCATCCATTCGCAAAGGTCTCTTAAAAGGCATGGTTCACGTTACGGGTGGCGGTTTCTACGATAATATTCCGCGCATCTTGCCGGAAGGCACAACGGCCCGCGTGAATGCCGATGCATGGCCTAAATTACCTGTATTTGCCAAATTGCAGGAATGGGGCAATGTAGATATTAAAGAAATGTACCGTACCTTCAACATGGGTATTGGCATGATTTTAGTCGTTGACCCTGAAAATTTAGCCGCTGTAAAAGCGCAGCTTGCTAAACAAAACGAAGCTGTTTATGAAATCGGTCGCATTGAAGAAGCAGGTGCGGAACGTGTAATTATGGAAGGTCGTGAATTCATTGGCTAAGCGAATTGCCGTATTTGCCAGTGGTCGCGGATCCAATGCTGCCGCTTTATATGAAGCGATTAAGCAAGGTGAAATCAACGCAGAGGTTGTGGTCGTACTTAGCGACCACGCCGATGCGCCGGTGTTGGCTCGTGCCAAAGAATGGGGGGTACCAAACGTCGTAGTAGAGCGCAAAGGCTTTGATTCCAAAGCGTCTTTTGAAAAAGCCATGCTTGACGCTATTGCACCATATGAGCCGGAAGCCATCGTGTTGGCAGGTTACATGCGTCTATTAGGACCAACGTTCATTAAACCGTACGAGTACAAAATTTTAAACATTCACCCGGCTTTATTGCCGTCGTTCCCGGGCCTTCATGCGCAGGGACAGGCCGTAGCGGCAGGGGTGAAAGTGAGCGGCTGTACCGTTCATTTTGTAGATACGGGGATGGATTCCGGTCCCATTATTATGCAAGCCGTGGTGCCTGTCTATGCCGATGATACGGAAGATACTTTGGCGGCCCGCATTTTACCGGAAGAACATAAAACGTATAAAAAAGCACTGGCCCTCTTCTGTGAGGACAAATTATCGATTAAGAATCATATTGTACACATTGAGGACTAGCCCTTGGGCGGTCCTTTTGTGGCCATTTGTGCAATTTTGTTGGCTTAGGTCTGTTGTAGGAGGTCTTGTATGATTAAAAATGCACTCATCAGTGTATCCGATAAAACCGGCATTGTAGATTTTGCCAAATCCTTGGCGGAATTAGGTGTCACCATTTATTCCACAGGCGGTACTTTCCGTGCCATCGCTGATGCAGGCGTTACGGTGCATCAAGTGGATGAATTGACTAAATTCCCTGAAATGATGGATGGTCGTGTGAAAACGTTGCATCCTATGGTGCATGGCGGTATTTTGGCGGTACGCGACAATGAAGAACATGTAAAAGCTATGGAAGAACATGGTATTCAACCGATTGATTTGGTGGTTGTTAACTTGTACCCGTTCCGTGAAACCATTGCCAAACCGAATGTGGCCCTTGAAGAAGCCATTGAAAATATTGATATCGGCGGTCCTACCATGGTTCGTTCCGCTGCTAAAAATAATGCCTTCGTAGGCATCGTAGTAAATCCGGAACGTTATGACGAAGTCATTGCTCGCCTCAAAGCTGACGGCGACTTGGGTCGTGATTTCCGCTTTGCCTTGGCCAAAGAAGCGTTTGCTCATACAGCGGCTTACGATACGGCCATTGCCAACTATTTCAGCGAACAGCTCGGTCAGACACCGTTCCCACCGGAATACTTACAGGCTTATGAAAAAGTTACCGACCTTCGCTACGGTGAAAACCCGCATCAAAAAGCGGCTTTTTACAAAGAAATCGGCGAAGTGTCCGGTATGGGGGCCATGAAACAGCTTCACGGCAAAGAGTTATCCTACAATAATATCGTTGATATGGAAGCGGCTTGGAATATGGTTTGGGAATTTGAAGAACCGGCTGCTTGTATCATTAAACATACTAATCCTTGCGGCGCTGCCATTGGTAAGGATTTGCACGAAGCTTACGTCAAAGCATACGAAGCGGATTCCGTATCGGCTTTCGGCGGTATCGTAGCCTTAAATCGCGAAGTGGATGAAGCAACGGCTACGGAAATGAGCAAACTTTTCTTGGAAGTTATTATGGCGCCTAAATTCTCGGCGAAAGCCCTCAGCATTTTGACGGCGAAGAAAAATATTCGCCTCGTTGAATTGGCTCAGCCGAAAGCGGACCAAGTAGTAGTGAAAAAAGTATCCGGCGGTTTATTGGTACAGACAGAAGATGATTTGAAAGAAGATGAAGCATCTTACACAGTAGTAACGAAAGTTCAACCGACCGAAGCGCAGTGGGAAGAACTTCGCTTTGCCTGGAAGATGGTAAAACATGTAAAATCCAATGCTATTTTAATTGCTAAAGATAAGCAGACCTTAGGCGTTGGCGCCGGTCAGATGAACCGTGTGGGCGCCGCTAAAATTGCCCTCAAAGAAGCAGGCGATAAAGTGAAGGGCGCAGTCCTCGCATCGGATGCATTCTTCCCATTCGGCGATACCGTAGCGACGGCAGCAGAACACGGCATTACAGCCATTATCCAACCGGGCGGATCGATTCGTGATGAAGAATCCATTGCTAAAGCCGATGAAGCGGGCATTGCCATGGTATTCACTCATGTTCGTCATTTTAAACATTAATGAGGAGGCTTTATGAAAGTTTGTGTAATTGGTGGCGGCGGTCGTGAGCACACCTTAGCGTGGAAATTGGCTCAAAGTGATTCGGTTGAAAAAGTATATGCCATTCCGGGCAGTAAAGCCATGGAAGATGTGGCAGAGTGCATAGCTATTGATTGGCAGGACTTTGGTGCCGTAACTGAGTTTTTGACAAAAGAAAATATCGACTTGGTGGCAATTGGACCGGAAGCACCGCTCGTAGCAGGCCTCGCCGATGCGGTGCGTGAAGCGGGCATTGCCGTATTCGGTCCTTCAAAAGCAGCGGCTCAATTGGAAGGGTCCAAGGTATTTGCCAAAGACTTGATGAAAAAATACAACATTCCTACAGCAGCTTACGGTGTTTTTGATGATGTGGCAAAAGCAGAAGCTTTCATCGATGAAACCGGTGCGCCTATCGTTATTAAAGCGGACGGCCTCGCTGCCGGTAAAGGCGTTGTTGTAGCCATGACCGTAGAGGAAGCGAAAGCTGCCGTAGTGGACATGCTTTCCGCTAATCGCTTCGGCGATGCCGGTCATACGGTAGTTATTGAAGAATTTATGAGCGGCGAAGAAGCGTCTTTATTGGCTTTCGTAGATGGTACCACGGTAGTGCCGATGATTGCTTCGCAAGATCATAAACGTATTTTTGACGGTGACAAAGGCCCGAATACGGGTGGCATGGGGACCTATGCACCGGCTCCGGTAATGACGGACGCATTGCTTAAAGAAGCGTACGATAAGGTGTTGGTACCTATGGTGGCAGCGATGAAAAAAGAAGGCATGCCCTATGTAGGCTGCTTATATGCAGGCCTTATGATTACCCCGCAAGGCCCTAAAGTAGTAGAATTTAATGCCCGTTTCGGCGATCCGGAAACACAGGTTGTTTTGCCTTTATTGGATGGCGATTTAGGCGAGATTATGATGGCTTGTGCTAAAGGGACTTTAACCGAAGATATGGTGGCATGGAAAAAAGGTAGCGCAGCTTGCGTTATTTTGGCCTCTGCCGGTTATCCGGAAACATCCCACAAAGATGATGTAATTGACGGCGACTTGAGCTTTACTGATAATACCTTAATATTCCATTCGGGAACCGCTTATAAAGATGGCCATTTTGTGACTGCCGGTGGTCGTGTGCTCGGTATTGTAGGTCTTGGTGCCGATTTGCAGGTAGCTTTGGATGTAGCGTACGAAAGAGTAGCCAAAGTAGGCTTTGAAGGGCGTCAGTATCGCAAAGACATTGGTCAAAAAGCATTTGCTCATTTGAGATAAAATTCATCAATTTATGAAGTTTCAAATCAACTTATTTACGCCTATTGAAAAATAGGTGTATAATAATAACACAATTTATCTATTTTGAGTAGTATATGATAGGCTAATGAAGCGGGGCGTGATAGTATGGCGTTATACAAAAATCTTAAACGAGTTCGGACGAGGACCGGCAAAAGCCAGTTGGAAGTAGCACATAGTGTAGGGATTAGCAATGCAGCCCTTTCCAACTATGAAACCGGTTATCGCGAGCCCGATTTAGAAACGTTGAAGCAATTAGCCGTATATTATGGTGTATCCTTAGATGAATTGGCTGAGGTTAAGCCTAGTGCACCTCTGGTTTACGACTTATGGGCTGTTATTAAAAACAAGGAAATAGCTTTTAATGGCAAACGATACGCCTTGAAGCCGTCACAGCGTCAACAACTGCGCAAGCAGTTGGCCGCTTTTTTTGAAAAATACGACCCGGTAGTCGATAAAGTCGAGAAATAAGGTGCCCCATAAGGTAATCGAATTGATATGAATGACTATAGTAGTTGTAGCTATATTTAGCCTATTCATAATACAGTAATGAATACATCGAATTGATTTTTAGTTGTGAGTAATGGTATGTATGCATTAAAATAGACGAAGTACTAAAAAGGAGTTCGGTCTCAATGTTCTACGTTGAGATCAGCTCCTTTTTGGCTTTTGATAGACTATAGGCCATGGTCTGTAGATTGATATTATTGATTTATGGATATGTTTGATATAAAAATCGGCGTTTTGGCACGTGGTTAAATTATATTGAAAAAAGTGATTGTAAAATAAAAATGGCAGTACCTATTACGATAAAATAATAGGTACTGCCATGATGTTTAATTAGCGACTGATTTATGCTGGGCTGTTTTTACAGTGTAATCGTCGAACCGGGTTCAACTACGAGGCCTTTTTGATTGTGCTTAGCTTTTAGTTCTGCCACAAAGGCATCCGGCTCTTCGTCGATAACCGGCCAAGTTTTGTAGTGAATCGGAATGGTTACGTCTGCTTTGATGAGGGACGCTGCGAGTAGCGCATCTTCCGGTCCCATGGTAAAGTTATCGCCAATTGGTAATAATGCGTAATCCAATTGACCAAAGCGATTTAAGTACTGCATATCGCTGAAGAAAGCCGTATCGCCGGCAAAGTAGAGTGTTTTATCGTAGAAAGTAACGATAACGCCTGCTGCATGACCGCCCGGAATACCGGCACCGTGGAAGGCAGGGGTAAGGCGGATGGAACCGAATTCAAAGTCGTGTTTGCCGCCCAAATGCATGGCGTGAGCTTTAAGACCGGCCTCTTCGGCTTTGTGCGCCACTTCGGCGGTAGATATTACGAGGGCATCATTGGCTTTGCCAATAAGGTCCGCATCGCCGTAATGGTCGCCGTGGCCGTGGCTGATAAAAATATATTGGCATTTAATATCTTCCGGTTTGGCTTTTTCCCAAGTATTGCCGTTGAAGAACGGATCAAATACGATAGATATTTCGCCGTTGGATAACATAAAGGTAGAATGACCGTAATACGTTAATTTGACTTCCATAAAAGACGCCTCCTTGTGATTTAAATATTAGACTACTGTTATAATTAATGATACCATAGAAATAGATTGAATTACATAAATTTTACATATTTCATACTATATGGATTTTACATATTGTAAGCTGTTGGAAATAATAGAGGATAGATTATGGAATTGACACATTTTGATGAAGCCGGTAATGCTCGCATGGTAGATGTGAGTGAAAAGGCGGTGACGGCCCGAACGGCGGTGGCGGAAGGCTATATTTCGGTTAATGCGGAAATTTATGAGCGCATTAAGGCGGGGACTATGAAAAAAGGCGATGTTTTGGCGGTGGCTCAACTGGCGGCGATTATGGGCGCCAAGAAAACATCGGATTTAATCCCTTTGTGTCATCCTTTGATGCTCAGCAAGGTGGCTGTTATTTGTGAGCTTGATGAAAAACGCCGGGCCGTGCGCATTGAAGCTACGGTTAAAACATCAGGTCAAACCGGAGTCGAAATGGAAGCGTTAACCGCTGTACAAGTGGGGCTCCTTGCGGTATTCGATATGTGCAAAGCCATCGACAAGAGTATGGTTATGGGGCCTGTTTATTTAGTGGAAAAAGCGGGTGGCAAGAGCGGTCATTTTGTTAATAATAATCGACCGGCTAAGTAAATTTTAGAATGAAATATACTAAGTGGTGTTTTCAAAGATAAAGTACCCTATCCTCAATAAAGACTTGAACCATACTCCATAATTAGGTAAAATAAGATATTAGACTAAATAGATTCAATGACAGAAAAGAGTGTATTATGGAAATTGTATTGGTAGAACCGGAAATTCCCGGTAATACAGGAAATATTGCCCGCCTTTGCGCGGCCAATCACATGACCTTACATTTGGTAAAACCGTTGGGTTTTAAGTTGGAAGATAAATACTTAAAACGAGCCGGTCTCGATTATTGGGATCTGGTGGATGTACAGGTTCATGAAAACTTACAAGAAGTATATGATAAATATCCCGATCGTCGTTATTTCTATGCAACGACTAAAGCGAAACATACCTATGCCGAAGTAGAGTATCAAATCGGCGACATGTTGGTTTTCGGTAAAGAAACTAAAGGGTTACCGGAAGACTTGTTGGCGGCGAATTATGACCACACAATTCGCATCCCCATGATTGCGGAAGCCCGATCCTTGAATTTATCCAATTCGGTGGCGATTATCGCCTATGAAGCGATGCGCCAGTTGAATTTTCCGGATTTAAGAAACTTTGGTCATTTAACAATGAAAGGTGGAATTTAAAAAATGAATTACGATAAGGCTTACGAATTACAAAAAGCAATGCGTGAAAGTGAAGAATATAAAGCGTTGATGGATGCGCAAGCTGCTGTTGAAGGTGACAGCACTGCTAAAGGTTTAATTGAACAATTCTTGATGCAACAGATGCAATGGGAATACGCTAAAATGGCAGAAGCACCTGAAGCGGAAGAAATCGGTAAAAAATTGGAAGAATTAATGCCTATGATTCAAGCTAACTCCGGTGCTCAAGCGTATTTACAAGCTCATGTACGCTGGACTCAAGTTTCCAATGATATTTATCGTATTATCAGTGAACCTATTACAGAAGGAATGAAAATTCTTGAAAAAGATAAACAGTAATCTACAAGATCTTTATACTGATTTACAGCATTTGGTTGCACCCGGTTCACTGTGCTGCGATGAGCCTTTGTCAGCTCATACGACGTTTAAAATCGGCGGGCCTGCGGATATTTTCGTGACGCCGCAGACCATGTTACAGTTGAGCCAAGTATTGGCAGCTATTCATAAAGCGGGTGTACCGCTTACCGTGTTGGGCAGTGGTTCCAACGTATTGGTGCTGGATGGCGGCATTCGCGGTGTCGTTTTATCGTTAAGTGATATGCGTGAGACTATGGCAGCGATTGATGGGGTGTTAACCATCAGCGCCGGTTATATGTTAAAAGACGCGTCGGAGTTTGCCTATGCGGCCGGTCTTACGGGCTTGGAATTTGCCATCGGCATTCCGGGCACGCTCGGTGGTGCTGTATTCATGAATGCCGGCGCCTATGGTGGTGAAATGTGTCAGGTAGTAACCAAGGTACGTGCCGTTGATATGGCCGGTCAGGTAAGAGAATACAGCGCGGAAGAATTGGCGTTTGCTTACCGTCACAGTCGTTTTCATGAAAGTCATGAAATCATTGGCGAAGTAGATATTCGCTTAAAAGATGGCGATAAGGATGAAATCTTGGCCCTCATGGAAGATTTTACGCAACGCCGTGAGAGTAAGCAACCCCTTGAATATGCCAGTGCGGGATCTACGTTTAAACGGCCACCGGGATATTTTGCAGGGACGCTCATTGAGCAGACCGGTCTTAAGGGCCTCGCTGTGGGTGATGCGGAAGTGTCCCAAAAACACGCCGGTTTTGTTATTAATAAAGGACAGGCATCGGCTGAGGATGTGCTGAATTTAATTCACAGTGTCCAGGCCCGGGTTGCGGAAGCACATGGCGTTAATCTGGAGACGGAAGTGCGCATTATCGGTGAAAAGGCTCAAAAGTAAGAATATTTTGATTTTGTACGCGAAACGCCTCTTGAATCATTGAAGAGGAGTAAAAAATTTATATAAGCTTTTGCCCGAACGGGGTACTCTCTCTATCGAGAGTATTCTAAGTAGGGCAAAAATTATTATATCTAGAAATATTAAAATGTGGTTGACATCACTGATGTTAACCATGTATAATATTTCGGTAAGCATTTGAATCTTATTCCATTAGCCCCGGAAAGAGAGCAGGATGCTTTTTGGTAAAGTTAGTCGTTATGAGGAGGAATTAGCAGCATGAAAACCACATATATGGCCAATCCGAACACTATCGAACGGAAATGGTATGTTGTTGACGCTGAAGGTAAAACTTTAGGACGCCTTGCTGCCGAAGTAGCTAAAGTTCTTCGGGGCAAAAATAAACCAGCTTTCACACCACATGTTGACACCGGTGACCACGTTATCGTAATCAACGCTGAGAAAGTTCGTTTCACAGGTAAAAAATTAGAACAGAAAATGTATTTCCGTCATTCCGGTTATCCGGGCGGTTCCACATTCGTTACTCTTGGTAACATGTTGGCAAAACACCCTGAACGCGTTGTGGAAATGGCAGTTCGCGGGATGCTTCCTAAGAACAAATTAGGCGCTCAGATTTATCGCAAATTGAACGTTTATGCAGGTCCTGAACATCCACATGCAGCTCAGAAACCTGAAGTTTTGGAATTTGATATTCGGTAATTTCCGGGAGGAGGAACATACACATGGCAGTAGCTCAGTACTACGGTACAGGCCGTAGAAAATCTTCCGTTGCCAGAGTTCGTCTGGTACCGGGCACAGGTAAAATCACGATTAACAAACGTGAATTAAACGAATACTTCGGTCGTAAGACTTTGGAATTGATTGTAAAACAACCGCTTAACCTTACCGGTACGGTTGAACAATATGATGTAATCGCCAGCGTTGAAGGTGGCGGTCCATCCGGTCAAGCAGGTGCAATCCGTCACGGTATTTCCCGTGCGTTGCTCGGCGTTGACGAAGAACTTCGTCAGTCCCTCAAAAAAGCCGGTTTCTTGACTCGTGACCCACGTATGAAAGAACGTAAAAAATACGGTCTCAAAAAAGCTCGTAAAGCATCCCAGTTCTCGAAACGTTAATACTTGCTTTTTCAAAACCCCTACAGGCTTTGAACTGCTACCCGTCAAGTAGACACTCGAAAAAATAAAATTAGTTTTGTATCTGCCACCGGTTTCCGGTGGCAGTTTTTTCATGCTGCTAACCAATATTTAGCATGTTTTGAGTTATAGGACAAAAAGTGTGTGTAGAAAGTGCTGCAAACCTAGATAGATACTGGGTTTGTAGCACTTTTATCTTTTTTGACAAAGATAAAGGGTGGACAAAAAGTGTGTGTAGAAACATGCGGGAACCCACATAGCTACTGACTACAATGGTATTATATCTTCCTAAATAAAAACATAAATAGGAGGATGATTAATATTAA
>OJAC01000076.1_pt1 | contig 90654 bp, 77 predicted proteins | sample 1588701 | NCBI WGS metagenome assembly OJAC01 (sample SAMN03283256) | human gut metagenome | biome: human-associated habitat; material: feces | host: Homo sapiens | place: USA | collected 2013 | reverse complement strand
TGCCGCACCTCGCTCGCCGTATCGGCACTTAGAATTATGCGGTATTGCCCTAAAAATCTTCTGTCGATGCCGCAATAAATCTAACAATCGAAAGCAAAACTTCAAAAATCCTGTGCTTCCGCATGAATCGTAGAAAAACACTTGCGTTTCTTGTGCAGTCTGCTATAATAACAACATCATCCAGATGATGAACGGGACAAAGGGGTCGCGTACTTACCAAAGTATGCGGCCCCTTTTCCTATAGCATAAAGGCGTGCAGTACCTGTCGCAGGGCTGCACGCCTTTCTGTTTTGGATGAAAGAGGGCATATCAGGGAAACGGAAAGAGAGGGTCACACAATGAAAAAGCGTATTCGAATTTTAGCACTTACCGTGGCAGCCGCTATGTCCGCAAGTCTGTTGGCAGGCTGCGGCTCCAGCGCCCAGCAGGGCGAAGCGGCCGCTTCCAGTGAGGCCCCGGCCAGCACCACTGCCGCAGCGGATGGCGAGGAAGACAATGTCATCCGCGTTGGTGTTGTCTGCTCCATGACCGGCGGCTCCGCCATTTACGGCGAGGGCGCACAGAACGCCATTGATATGGCCGTCGAGGAGATCAACGCCGGGGACTCCGGCTATAAGATCGAGATCGTCAACGGCGGCAAGGTCGCAGACGATGCCAAGGACGCCAAGCAGGCCATGAACGCCTATAACAAGGTCATGGCGGACTCTCCGGAGGCCATCGTCGGCAGCTTCTTCTCCTCGGTCACACTGCCCATGGCAGAGCAGGCCTCCAAGGACGGCATGCTGCTGCTGGCGACCGGCGCAACCAACGCCGACGTTACCTTAAAGGGCGACACGATCTTCCGCAACTGCTTCATCGACCCGTATCAGGGCAAGATGGCAGCGCTTTTCGCCAAGGACAAGGGCTTTACCAAGGCTGCGGTCATCTACGCCAAGGACGATGACTACTCCAACGGTCTGAAGGATGCCTTTATTGAAAACTGCGAGGCCAACGGCATCGAGGTCGCCTACACCGGTGAGTGCATGACCACCGACACCGATTACTCCTCGCAGGCAGCGCAGGCCGTGGCCAGCGGTGCAGAGCTTTTGTATTATCCCTGCTTCCTTGACACCGTTCCGCTGCTGGTCGGTGCAGCCCGCAATGCAGGCTTTACCGGTGCCATCATGGGCGGCGACGGCTGGGACGGCTCCGACACGACCGGCCTTGCCGCACAGTTTGAGGATTGCTACTTCACGAACCACTACTCCAGCGAGGACACCGCCCCGGCTGTCCAGAACTTCGTGCAGAAGTACACCGAAAAGTACGGCACCGAGAGCCTGAACGCCTGCGCCGCCCTGTATTATGACGCTATGTACATGCTGGTGCAGGCAGCCGAGAATGCAGGCGGCACCGATACGGCCAGCCTTGTCAAGGGCATGACCGGCATGAGCTTCACCGGCGTCAACGGCGACATCACGCTGGACGAGAACGGCGACGCGATCAAGAGCATTGCTGTCAACACCTATGTGGACGGCGCGGTCAAGTGGACGGAAACGCTCGGCGCTGACGGCAAGGTCGTTTCCAAGGCTGAATAACAAGTAAAGTCCAAAGACGGATGGGAGATGTACACGGTGGTGCTGCAACCCGCAAGGAACGCCTGCCGTGTACATTCCTTTTTTTGAAACACCGTAGGAAAGGGGAATGGACCACAAATGAGCTTCTCATTGTTTTTCCAAAGCCTGATCAATGGATTGAATCAGGGCGCGATCTACGCACTGATCGCCCTTGGCTACACAATGGTCTATGGCATCATCCGCATGATCAACTTCGCGCATGGTGATTTTATCATGATCGGCGCATACACGCTGTTCTACACGATCCCGCTGATGGTCAACGCGGGTATGCCCGCTTGGTTGGCGGTCATCCTCGCCATTGCGGTCTGTGCCGTGGTCGGCGTGCTGGTCGAGATCCTCGCCTACCGCCCGGTGCGCAAGGCAGGCTCTATGTCCGCGCTGATCACGGCGCTGGCGATGAGCATCTTCCTTGAAAACCTCGCGATGGTGCTCTTTGGTGCAAAGCCCCACAACGTGCAGGCCATCTTCAGCCTGCCCACCATCACGGTCGGCAGCGTGGCGCTGCCGTTGAACGTGCTGCTGACGATCGCCATCGGGTTGGGCATCATGATCGCGCTGCAGCTGTTCGTCAAGAAAACCAAGCTCGGCAAAGCGATGCGCGCCGTGCCGCAGGATAAGGATGCGTCAACTTTGGTAGGCATCAATGTCAACAAAATTATCACCACGACCTTCGCCATCGGTTCGGGGCTGGCGGCGGTGGCGGCGCTGATGTACTGCGCCACCTATCCCCGCGTCACGAACGACATGGGCTCGATGATGGGCATGAAGGCCTTCATCGCAGCCGTCCTCGGCGGCATCGGCATCATCCCCGGCGCGATGCTGGGCGGCATCCTCATCGGGTTGATTGAAATTTTTGTCAAGCTGTTTGCCCCCGGCTGGTACGAGGCCGTGACCTACGGCACGCTGATCGTCATTCTGCTGGTGAAGCCTTCCGGCATTTTGGGCAAGAATGTCGGCGAAAAAGTGTAAGGGAGCGTGAACGAGATGACGAAACGACGGCTGGCCTCCTACGGGCTGAACTTAGTGGGCGTTGCGCTGCTGTATGCGCTGTTCACGCTGGCTTTTGCCTGTAACGCCTTCGGCAAAAGCACGACCTATATTCAAGGCATCTGCACGACTGCCTGCTACACCATCATCATGGTCACTTCGCTGAACCTGGTCGTGGGCTTCATGGGCGAGTTTTCGATGGGGCACGCGGGCTTTGTCTCGGTAGGTGCCTATGTCTCTGCAATCGTCTCGGGCGCACTGGCCGGGCGCGGCCTGTCCGATCTGGCGCTGCTGCTTGTGGCAATTCTGGTTGGTGGTCTGGCGGCAGGCATTATGGGCGTTGCGGTCGGCATCCCTGCGCTTCGTCTGCGTGGCGACTACCTTGCCATCGTCACGATGGCCTTTGCTGAGATCATCCGCGTCTGCTTCTGCAACTTTTCCTTCACCGGCGGCGGCAAGACGATGAGCGGCATCCTCAAGCTTTCCACCTTTGACCGCGCGTTCTGGATCATGGCAGTCTGTGTGACGATCATGTTCCTGTTTGTGCGCAGCCGCTTCGGCCGCACGGTGCAGGCCATCCGCGAGGATTACATCGCAGCGGCGGCCTCCGGCATCAACGTGACCTATTACAAGGTGCTGACCTTTGCCATCTCGGCGTTCTTCGCGGGCATTGGCGGCGGCGTCTACGCCCACTATATGACGGCGATGATCCCCACGAACTTCAACTTCAACTATTCGGCCGAGCTGCTGAGCGAGGTCATCATCGGCGGCACCGGCTCGCTGACCGGCTCCATCATCGGCGCGGCGTTTTTGTCCAGCCTGCCGGAGCTGATGCGCGATTTCTCCACCTACCGTATGCTGGCCTACTCGGTCGTGCTGGTGCTCGTCATGCTGTTCCGGCCGGGCGGCATCTTCGGCCGGTGGGAGTTCAGCCTGACCCACCTGCTGGAGGGTGTTTTAAACAAATCCGGGAAACCCAAGGCCAAGGCCGCGAAAGGAGCGTGAACCCGTTATGGCAGCACCCGTATTGAAAGCACAGCATCTCGGCATCCAGTTCGGCGGCCTGAAGGCCGTGGATGACTTCAACATGGAGATCGGCGAGTCGGAACTGGTCGGGCTCATCGGCCCCAACGGCGCGGGCAAGACGACGGTCTTTAACCTCATCACCGGCGTCTACAAGCCCACCGAGGGCTCCTTCTACCTCTGCGGTGAGCGGATGAACGGCAAAAAAACGCACCAGATCGTGCAGGCGGGCATCGCCCGGACGTTCCAGAACATCCGCCTTTTCAAAAAGATGACGGTCATCGAGAACGTCAAGACCGCTATGCAGGAGCACACGACCTACGGTATGGCGGACGCCATCTTCCGCACAAAGAAATACTGGCAGCAGGAGGCGGAGATCACCGCCCGCGCCAAGGAGCTGCTGAAAGTCGTCCACCTCTCCGGCAAGGAGGACTTGGAGGCCGACAACCTGCCCTACGGTGAGCAGCGCCGATTGGAGATCGCCCGCGCGCTGGCCACCGACATGAAGCTGCTGCTCCTCGACGAACCGGCGGCCGGCATGAACCCCACCGAGACCGAGGAGCTGCTGGAGATCATCAACTACATCCGCAACGAATTTAAAGTGTCCGTCCTGCTCATCGAGCACGATATGAGCCTTGTCATGAAGATCTGCGAGCACATTCAGGTGCTGGATTTCGGCACCACGATCGCCTCCGGCACGCCGGAGCAGATCGCGAACGACCCGCACGTCATCGAGGCGTATCTGGGCAAGGACGAACCGGAGGAGGCCGCCCATGCTTGAGATCAAAGACCTGCACGTCAACTATGGCGCTGTCCACGCGCTGAACGGCGTGTCCATGACGGTGAAGGACGGCGAGATCGTCTCCCTCATCGGCGCAAACGGCGCGGGCAAAACAACGACGCTGCGCACAATCACCGGGCTGGAAAAAGCGGCCAGCGGCTCCATCACCTTTGACGGCCACGACCTGCGCAAGACCGAGCCGAGCAAGATCATCACCCTGAAGCTGGCGCACGTGCCGGAAGGGCGGCACATCTTCCCCCAGATGACCGTCGAGGAAAACCTTGAGATGGGCGCCTTCACCGACCCCACCGATATGGCAAAGAGGATGGCCGACGTCTACGAGCGCTTCCCACGCTTGAAGGAGCGCAAGCGCCAGCTGGCGGGCACGCTCTCCGACGGCGAGCAGCAGATGCTGGCCGTGGGGCGCGCGCTGATGGGAAAGCCCAAGATGATCTTGATGGATGAACCGTCGATGGGACTGTCGCCGCTGCTTGTCAAGGAGATCTTCGCCATCATCAAGGAGGTCAACAAGCAGGGCATCACGATTTTGCTCGTCGAGCAGAACGCCAAGATGGCGCTGGCGATCTCTGACCGCGCTTACGTGCTGGAAACCGGCAATATCACCCTGTCGGGCGACGCGCAGGAGCTGCTGAACGACGCCCGCGTCAAAAAAGCCTATCTGGGGCAGTAAGGAGGGAACACCATGTATCCAAACTATCCCTATTTCGCCGTGGCGATCACCCGCACCTGCGGGTCGGGCGGCGGCAGCTACATCGGCAAAAAGCTCGCCAAGGATTTTGACATCGACCTGTACGACCGCAAGCTGCTGCGCTTGGCAGCCGAGGACAGCGGCATCAACGAGAAGATCTTTGCAGCTGCTGACGAGAACACCAAGAAAACGCTGCTCTACCGCGTGTCGCAGCACGTCTACGACGGCAGCTTCATCCCGCCGGAGAGCGGCAACTTCATCAGCGACCAGAACCTGTTCAACTATCAGGCCAAAGTCCTGCGGGAGCTGCTGGACGCGGAAAGCTACGTCTGCGTTGGCCGCGCGGCGGACTTCGTGTTAAAAGACAAGCCCAACGTGCTGACCGTTTACATCGACGCCCCCTACGAGGATCGCATCGAGCGGGAGATAAAGCGGCAGGGCATCGGCCGCAATCAGGCCATCCGGTACATCGACAAGCTCGACCATTACCGCGAGAGCTATTACAAGTACCACACCGGCCGCCAGTGGAAGTGGGTCGAAAATTACGACCTCTGCTTGGACAGTGCCGCCATCGGGCTGGACAACTGCGTAGAGGTTATCAAGAAGGTCATTGAGCTGAGGTTTGGGGTGAAGTGTTCGCGGTAACGGGAAACGGCCACGGGCGGTTTGTAGGGGACGCATATATGCGTCCCGCAGAGCGCTGCCGTTATCGCAACATAAAAAATTCGCCGCCCGATAGGGGAGGAACATACAGAAGGGGAGGAAAGACTTATGGAAGCACTAGCCTATTATGATGGTAAAATCGGCACGCCGGAGGAACTGATGGTTCCTTTCAATGATCGGGTACATTTCTTCGGTGACGGCGTCTACGACGCGACGGTCGGTGCGAACGGCAAGGTGTATCTGCTGCAGGATCACCTCGACCGCTTCTACACCAGCGCCAAGGCGTTGGACATCCATATCCCGATGCCCAAAGAGGAGCTTGGCAGGCTGCTGACCGATCTGCTTGCCAAGGTGGACGGTACAACGCATTTTGTCTACTGGCAGGTCACCCGCGGCGTCGAGCCCCGCAACCACGTCTACGCCGAGGATCTGCCCGGCAAGCTGTGGGTGTCCATCCGCCAGAACCACCTCAACGACCCCGACGTGCCCATCAAGCTGGACACCGCCGAGGACACCCGCTTCTATCACTGCAACATCAAGACGCTGAACCTGCTGCCCAGCGTCGTGGCCGCCCAGCACGCCAAGCGCATCGGCGTGCAGGAAACCGTGCTGCACCGCGGCGACATCGTGACCGAGTGCGCACACTCCAACGTCTCGATTTTGAAGGATGGCGTATTTTATTCGCATCCAAACGATGAATTTATCCTGCGCGGCATCGCCAAGACCCACATGATCCATGCCTGCTACCGGCTGGGCATCACGGTCATGGAGAAGTGCTTTACGCTGGACGATCTGAAGAACGCCGATGAGATCATCGTGACCTCGTCCTCGAACTTCTGCCTGCACGCCTGCGAGGTGGACGGCAAACCCGCAGGCGGCAAAGACCCGGAAACGCTCAAGGCCATTCAGGACGAGGTGCTGCGCGAATACTACGCCTACACCGGCAAAACGACCGTCGTCGACTAAAAACAAGGGGGGCGTAACCATGACCCGCGATGAACTGGAAAAACGCAACGTGGGCGAAAACCTTGATGCGCTGATGAACCTTGATCCGCGCGGCTACGGCGTCTGCCGTATCCTGTATGCAGGCAGCCGCGCCTTTACCGGCGAGCCGCTGACGATGCACGCTGCACAGGTGCTGTGTGATACGATCAAAGAGAACGATCTTGTGTACATTTTGGTCGGCTTTGTGCTGCTGCCCCACAAGGTGCCGGAGATGGACGGCACGGTCAGCGCTATGCTGTTGGCGCGGGCGCTGGTGATGGCGTTCAATGCCAAGCCGGTCATCGTCTGCCCGGCTGACAGTGTGCAGGCCATCGAGAAATGCGCCGCTGTCGTGGGGCTGCATATCTACGAGGATCTGGACACCGTGCAGGAGCTGCCCCTGAGCATGGGCGTTGTGGCCTTTACCAAGGATAAGGCTGCCGCCCCGGCGCAGGCCGAAGCGCTGGCTGCCCGCAAGCCTGCCGCCGTCATCTCGGTGGAGGCCAGCGGTGCCAACGCGCTGGGCGTTTACCACAACGCCGTCGGCAAGGATGTGACCGAGCTGCAGGCCAAGAGCGAAGCGCTCTGGAATCTGCTGCGGAAGCAGGGCGTCCCGAACATTGCCATCGGTGATCTCGGCAACGAGATCGGCATGGGGACGATTGCGCCCCATATCTGCAAATATGTGCCGTTTACCGATGCAGGGGAATGTAAATGCGGCTGCGGCGGCGGTATCCTGAGTGCAACGGCGGCGGATAACATCATCACGGCCACCTGCTCCGACTGGGGCTGTTACGGCCTGATGGCGGCGCTGGCCTACCTGAAAAAGAATATGGAGATCCTGCACCATGAGGAGATGGAATCCGAGGTCATGCGTGTGGCCGCGCGCAGCGGCTTTATTGATATGACAGGCTCGCTGCTGCCGGGCATCGACGGGTTCAGCACCCGGATGAATGTCGGCATCGTCAGCCTGATGCGCCAGTGTACCGCCTACGCCGTGCGGTTCTCGCACAATTCCGACCATTGGTTCGGGCCAGTGCTGGCAAAAAACTTTTTTGACGAAAACTGACGAGGGAGGTGCAGCCATGCTGCCGTTTACTGTCTGCCCGGTGGGGGACACCGGTCTGCTGGTGAGCTTTGAACAGCGCATTGCACAATCCATCGGCGCGGCAGCAGCGGCGCTGAACGCCCGTGTGGCTGCCGCAGCGATCCCCGGCGTGGTGGAAACCGTACCGGCCTTTGCCTCTCTGCTGATTTTCTATGATCCTCTGGTGACTGAGTACGATGCCGTGGCTGACGCCGTGCAAAAGCTGGCGCAGGCACCGGTCAGCGATACCGCAGCAGAGGAAGGGAGGCTCGTCGAGATTCCGATCTGCTATGGCGGGACCTTTGGCCCCGACCTTCCGTTTGTGGCAGAGCATGCAGGCTTAACGGAAAAAGAGGTCATGGAGCTGCACGCCGGGCGGGAGTACCGTATTTATATGCTGGGGTTTCTGCCGGGCTTTCCGTATCTGGGTGGGCTGGATGAGCGGCTGTTTACCCCGCGTCTGGCCTCGCCGCGCACTGCGATCCCGGCAGGTTCTGTCGGCATCGGCGGTGAGCAGACTGGTGTTTATCCCATCGCCAGTCCGGGCGGCTGGCAGTTGATCGGTCGCACACCGCTCAAATTGTTTGACCCGAGTTCCGGCAGACTGCCCTATGCTGCGGGAGACCGCATCCGGTTCTGCCCCATTACGCAGGATGAATTTGACGCAATAGCACAAAAGGAGGGAACGGTATGAGCATCACCGTGCTGGAGCCGGGCCCTCTGACGACCGTGCAGGATGCAGGGCGCACCGGCTACGCAGCGCAAGGCTACCGTAGCTGCGGCGCAGCTGACAGCTACGCCTACCGGCTGGGCAATGCGCTTGTGGGTAATCCGGCGGGTGCGGCGGTGCTGGAATGTACGCTGCGCGGCGTGACGCTCCGCTTTGAGACAGACACCGTTTTTGCACTGACAGGCGCGGAAAGTCCGGCTGCACTGGACGGTGCGCCCGCTGCCTACTATGCACCGCTGCTGGCACGGGCCGGCAGTGTGCTGCGCATGGGCACAGCTGCCTCCGGATTGCGCAGCTATCTGGCCGTGAGCGGCGGCATCGCAACACCGCCGGTGCTGGGTAGCCGCTCTACCGACCTGAAATGCCGTATCGGCGGCCTTGCGGGCCGCAAGCTGGCAAAGAATGATTTTTTGCCGACAGGGCCGTGCGACACACGAGAACTGTGGGAGAAAATCACAGCCAGAAGCTTAAATCGGACAATCCATGACGGCCTTGTCTGCCATGGTACACATCCAGTGCGGGCGGAGGGCGCAAAAAAACTGCCGCTGCTGCGCGCAGTGGCGGGGCCGCAGCAGGCTGCATTTACCGACAAGGCACTGCACGACTTTACCCACAGTATCTATACGCTTACGCCGGACTGTGACCGCATGGCCTGCAGACTGGCGGGACCGATCATCGAAACAGTCCATGGCTCGGATATTCTGTCTGACGGCATTGCGGCCGGTTCGGTGCAGGTCAGCACAAACGGACAGCCTATTGTGATGCTGGCGGATCACCAGACGACCGGCGGCTATGCAAAGATCGCCACTGTGATTTCTGCGGATCTGCCGATGCTTGCACAGCTTCGGCCGGGACAGAGCGTCTGCTTCACCTTTGTAACGCCGCAGCAGGCCGTGCAGGCTGCGCGCCGCCAGGCAGAGCTGCTACAGGCGGTTGCTGCGCGGCTGGACTGAAAAAGGGGGATTTCGTATGAAGTATTCTACCGCCGTCCCGGCTGCGGTGCGGGCATTGATCCGAGAGGGTGAACTGACCGGCCCCACGACCGGCTACTGTGACGGCTATGCGCAGGGCAATCTTGTTGTACTGCCTAAGGCGCTGGCATGGGATTTCCTTTTGTTCTGCCAGCGCAACCCCAAGGCCTGCCCGCTGCTGGAGGTGGCTGATGCCGGGGAGCGCAGCTTTTCCCGGTTTGCGCCGGGCAGCGATATCGCCCGCGATATTCCGCGCTACCGCATCTACAAAAATGGTGTGCTGGCAGAGGAAACGACCGATGTTGCGCGCTATTTTGAAGAACGGAAGGATCTTGTCAGCTTCCTGATCGGGTGCAGCTTTTCCTTTGAGGCTGCGCTGCTGGAGGCGGACATTCCCGTCCGGCAGATTGAGGAGGGGGTCAATGTGCCGATGTACAACACAAATATCCCCTGCGAATCTGCAGGGGGATTCAGCGGCACGATGGTGGTCAGCATGCGGCCCATTCCCTATGCAAAGATTCCGGCAGCAGTTGCCATTACGGCCGGGATGCCCCGCGTTCACGGTGCGCCGGTACAGATCGGCGCACCGGAGGCCATCGGTATTACAGACCTCGCACACCCCGATTACGGTGATGCCGTGACGATCTATCCCGGTGAGATGCCGGTATTCTGGCCCTGCGGTGTCACACCGCAGGCGGTGGTCATGAACTCAAAGCCGGAATTTTGCATTACCCACGCGCCGGGGCATATGTTCCTGACCGACATCAAAAACACGGCGCTGAAATATTAAAAGGAGGCCTTCGTATGCCGTCCATTGATTTGAACTGTGATTTGGGGGAGAGCTTCGGCGCCTATACGATCGGCATGGATGCCGAGGTATTGCCCTTTGTAAGCTCTGCCAACATTGCCTGCGGTTTTCATGCGGGTGATCCGTCCGTGATGCAAAAAAGTGTGCTGCTCTGTAAAAAATACGGCGTGCAGGTAGGTGCGCATCCGGGCCTGCCAGATCTGCAGGGGTTTGGACGCCGCAAAATGGCAATCTCTCCTGCGGAGGCTGAGGCGGATGTCATCTATCAGATCGGTGCGCTGAAGGCCTTCTGCGACGCAGCCGGGGTGCCGCTGCACCATGTCAAGCCGCACGGCGCGCTTTATAATATGGCGGCCAAGGATCCGGAGTTGGCGGCAGCCATCTGTCGTGCAGTCAAGGCGGCCGCCCCCGAGGCCATGCTGCTGGCGCTTTCGGGCAGTGAAATGATCAAGGCTGCGCAGACACTGGGGCTGCGCGTCTGCAGTGAGGTGTTTGCCGACCGGGGTTATCAGCCCGACGGCACCCTTGTGCCGCGCGGTAAGCCCGGCGCGATGATTGAAAATGAGGATGAGGCCATTGCGCGGGTGCTGCAGATGGCAAAGCAGGGGACGGTATGTGCTGTAGACGGCAGTGCCGTTGCTCTGCAGGCAGATTCTGTCTGCGTCCACGGGGACGGGCCGAAGGCACTGGCCTTTGTGCGGAAGATATCTGCCGCGCTGCCTGCTGCCGGTGTAGAAATCAAGGCACAATAAAATAGACGGTTTTATCATGCTCTGCTGTTGAACGCTTGTGTTCAGCAGCAGAGCTTTTTCTCTTGCCAAAACAGATTCTTTACGGAGGCTTTACCGCGTCTATCTTGTTTCTGCGGGGGTACAGGTGTATTTTTATAACTGTGATTACACCACAGGAGCAGGGGCAAGGTCAGTGGGTCAGCAGTTCAAAGTGATTCCGCTTCGTGATCAAAAGGCCCTCCTTTTGCAGCTTTGACAGCTCAACTGACATGGCAGCGCGCTCCACACAGAGGAAATCCGCCAGCTGCTGCCGATCAAAGGGAATGTCAAAGGAAAGTGACCCCTGCCGAAGCGACTCAGCAGAAAGATAGGAGAGCAGCTTTTCCCGGGTGGTTCGCTTGCTGATATGCGTAACCTTATCATTGAAGAGCAGTATCTTGTTAGCAAGGACGCTGACGAGATTGCGGATAAGCTTTTGGTGATGGTCGCAGGCGGTGGGACAGGCGGTGAGCAGCCGCTTGATATTGAGCAAAAGAATTTCGCAATCCTCCTCCGCCACAACGCTGATGTTCAGAATAGCGCCCGGAGTGGCAGCGTAAGGCTCGCCAAAAAAGTCCCCGGCGCTGCACTTGGATAAGATGTTGCGGTGCCCCCAGAGATCCTCTTGTATCACAAGGGTGGTACCGGACAGCACAAGGCCCATGACCTCGGTGGAATCCCCGGCGCGGAAAATATAGGCCCCGCGCTGGCGGGCAATTTCGACTGCCTGTACACAGTGCAGAATGGACAAAATCTCATCCTCATGTAAACCGGTAAAGAAAGGACAGCTCCGCAGGACGGAAAGATGATTTTGCATAAAAGGAATCTCCTTGTTTGAAATCAAACATACAGGTTTGCTTTATTATACTATAATAGGGCTGCAAAAGCAAAATTATGCAAACCGGGAGGTAAGAATATGATCCGCAAAATCATCCATATTGACGAGGACAAGTGCAACGGCTGCGGTCTGTGCGCAACTGCGTGCCATGAGGGCGCGATTGACATCATTGACGGCAAGGCAAAGCTGGTGCGGGGGAATTTCTGCGACGGCTTTGGTGATTGTCTGCCTGGCTGCCCCACAGGAGCCATCACCTTTGAAGAACGAGAGGCACCTGCATATGATGAGGCGGCCGTGCAGGAAAGCAAGAAGAAAAAGGAATTACAGGAAAAGATGAAGCACCTGCATGAGGGCGGATGCCCCGGCTCCCGGATGCGTATGCTGGAGCAGCCGGGGGAGGCTGGCAGCAATATCGCAGAGCCGATGCGTCAGGCTCCCCAACTCAGGAATTGGCCGGTGCAGATCAAGCTGGCCCCCATCAACGCACCATACTTCAACAAGGCAAAGCTTTTGATTGCGGCGGACTGTACTGCTTACGCATACGCGAATTTTCATCAGGAATTTATGCGCGGCAAGGTTACTTTGGTCGGCTGCCCGAAGCTTGACGCTGTGGATTACAGCGAGAAGCTGACCGAGATCATCCGCAGCAACGAAATTCAGGAGGTGACCATCGTTCGGATGGAGGTGCCCTGCTGCGGCGGTTTGGAGATGGCAGCGAAAAAAGCACTGCAGGCAAGCGGAAAGTTTATCCCGTGGCAGGTCGTGACGATCTCTATTGACGGAAAGATACTGGATTGAACTCCGCTTGTTCTGCGGAGCCAGACAATAGGGGACTGCTGCAAGGAAAGAGGGGCCGCCTGAGCGGCCCCTCTTTCGGAGGATATATGCTGTTATGCAAAGAAGGAGATGACAAGTGCAACCAGGAATCCAACGCCGCCGACCAGCGTTTCCATGATGGTCCAGATCTTGAGGGTGGTCTTTTCGTCCATGCCGACAAGGCTCTTGACCAGCCAGAAGCCGGAATCGTTGAAGTGAGAGCAGACCGTGGAACCGCCCGCGATGGCAGCGGTCACGCAGGCCAGATACAGCGGGGACATGGCGCTGATGCCGGGCTCTAACAGCAGGCGCACATTCACAAGGTCAAGTGCCAAGGCGTTTTTATCCTGTACAGCACTGAGTCCCAGCGGGTCACCAACGCCGAGGGCGGTCGTTAAAACATAGGTGCCGGAGCCGCGCCGCACCTCCACAATGCCCTTGCTGGACAGCAGTTTGACCGCCTCGCGGATGGTACTGCGCCCCACGCCGAACTTTTCTCCCAGCTCAAACTCGTTGGGCAGTTTGCTGCCGGGGCTTAGCGGGGTGTCAAGGATGAAATGATAGATTTGTTCTTCGACCTGCTCAGCTAATAGTTTACTTTTCAGATGCGAAAATTCGTCCATAACGGGCACCTCACAATTACACTCGTTTTTCTGTAAGCGGCAGGGGAGAAATAGCAGCTTTCTTTTCCATAAAAGTTGATTTGTTCTCTCTTTACTATGTATTTTATAGTGCGATAAGCGTCAACCAGAAAATCCCAACATAAAATACAGTGTAAAGCAACTTGGATTTCCACGAAAAATCTTTTATTAAAAATAGATAATCGTATATACCGTAGACCGTTAGTATTATACCATGAACAGGAAACAGCTTTGTTGAGCCGTCACCAAAAATCAACTCAATAACAAAGGCAATAAATATTGGCGGAAGTATCGTTGCAATGGTGTCAATCACTTCATGTATTTCTCCAACTTGTTTCCGTTGCAGCATTTTACGAAACACAGTGTAAAGGAAAATCCCAACCAGACTTCCCATTGTATTTATCATAAGGTCATCTATGTCCACAACGCCGGTTTTGAAAACAAACTGCGACGCTTCAATTAGAAATGTCGTTAAAAAAGATAATCCAATCGCTTTATATATGCAAAAATTCTTTTGGTAATAGCAGTATACAATGCCGAACGGCACAAACATAACCATATTATAAAGCATATCCCATGAAACAGGGCTGTGGCCATACCTCAAGTTCTCTCTGATGCTATGAAAAGGCACCATATTGATTGCGTCAATTCGCGTTAATTGACCACCGATAAGGGTCATAATGATATTAAAGCGGGATATACACATACAAAACACGATTGCAAAATACAGTATCGTCATAAGCCGAAAGCCGTACTTTCTTCTGCTTTTCATACTCTTGGGCATCTCCCTCTTCATATAAAAACCTTATTACGACTCGGTTTCAGCGCTGGCTGGCATTTGCGGCTGTGCGTTTTTGATAAATTCAAGATACAGGCTGTACAGCACCGCGCAGACGGGTACACTGAACAGCATTCCCAAGACGCCGAACGCTTCACCGCCCAGCGTGACGGCCATCAGCACCAGCAAACCCGGCAGACCAACGGATTTGCCCACCACCTTGGGGTAAATCAGATTGCCCTCGACCTGCTGCAAAATCAGCAGGAATACCACAAACCACACCGCCTTGAGAGGGTCGGCCAGCAGAATCAAAAACGCACCAAGACCGCCGCCGATCCACGCGCCGAACACCGGAATCAGCGCCGTAGCGCCGACAAAGGCAGAAACTGCCCCGGCATATGGGATGCCCAAAATCAGCATACCCAAAAAGCACAGAATACCGATGATAACAGCCTCGGTAAGCTGACCGGTCACAAAATTGGTAAAGGTCTGTCTGGTCAGCGATACAATATGCAGTACCCGCTGCGCACTTTTTTGCGGCAGCACCGTCACAGCAAGGGTTTTCAGGTGCGCGGAAACGACCTCCTTTTTGGCAAGCAGATACAAAGCAAACACCAGAGCCAGCAGCACATTTACAAGGCTGGAAAAAACCGAGGTTGCCGCCCCCAGAGTCACGGTGATGATACCGCTGCCCTCATCGTGGAGCAACGCCGTGATTTTATCCATCAACAGATCGGTATCCATCGCATATTCCGGTAAAATGACTCCGTATTTTGCAGCAAACTGCACCGTTCCTGCCCACCAATGCCCCAGTTTTTCAGCGTAGCTTGGAAGATTGCGCGCAAATTCATAGACGGATTCCTGTACGCTCGGCAGCATCATAAACACTACGGCAAACAAAATGCCCAGCACCAACAGCGTGCTCAGGGTCAGGCATACCGGGCGCGTCAGCTTGTCGGGCGCTTTTTTGCAGATGCGCTGCCAAGTGCGCTCTAACGGGCAGAGCAAAATGTTAATGACAAAGGCAATGGCGCCACCCATAAGAAACGGTGAAAACACTGCCAGCACCCGGCCCAAAAACTGCAGTACAGCCTGCAGATTTATCAGCGCCCACGCAAATACTATCGTCAGCAGCAGCGCACGGAATATATAGCGGGCAGTTTCTTTATCCAGAATAACACTGGGGCGGGACGCGGGGGGATTTGGCCTGTCCGTTGAAGGGGTGTTTTTTGTCATGGGTTCCTCCATAAGTAGAAAAGTTTATACACCTATTATAAGCATAGCAAAGCCGGACAGGTCAAGAAATTGCGGCAAAAATTCATAAGCTGTTTACAAAACCAGCTGCTGCTTGAGGAAAGCAAACGCCCGGGGTAAATAAGCCGAAAACGGCTTGTTTACTCCGGGCGTTTGCTTTAAGGGGGAGTAGGGGAGAGACCCCCCTTGATCTGGTATTATTCCGGCAGGCGGCCGTACAGCTCTGTCAAATCGTGCAGCTTGACGGCCAGACGGTCATTAAAAGCGCCGCGCTTGGCACGCCAGCACCAGTTGCCGCCTAAGGTCGAGGGGGTGTTCATGCGGGCTTCATGGCCCAGACCGAGAAGGTCCTGCGCCTGCACGATGCTCAGCTCGGCAGCGCTGGCCCAGATACCGCGCATCATGCCCCAGTGGTAGCCCTCCTGCTTGGTCAGGTTGAGGTAACGCACCGCGCGGGCCACATCTTCAGGAGCGGCCGTAGCCATCCAGCCGTTGACCGGCTCGTTGTCATGGGTGCCAACATAGGCAATGCTGTTCACCGGGTAGCCGTGGGGGCGGTAATCGCCGCCATCGCGGCTGTCAAAGCCGAATTCCAGCACCTTCATGCCGGGGTAACCGCATTTGCGCAGCAGGGCATTGACATCATCGGTCAAAAAGCCCAGATCCTCGGCAATGATGCGGGGCTCACCGAGCTTTTTCTTGATAGCGGCAAACAGTGCATAGCCGGGGCCGGTGCGCCAGCGTCCGCCCTCCGCCGTTTTGTTACCGTAGGGGATAGCATAGTACCCCGCAAATCCGCGGAAGTGATCGATGCGCACCACATCATAGATGCTGCACATGTGGCGGATGCGACGAACCCACCAAGCATAGCCGTTCTGCGCCATAGCGTCCCAGTCGTAGAGCGGATTGCCCCACAGCTGCCCTGTGGCGGAGAACCCGTCCGGCGGGCAGCCTGCCACCTCGGTAGGGTTGAGATCGGCATCAAGCTGGAAATCCTGCGGGCTGCTCCAGACATCGACACTGTCAAGCGCGATATAGATGGGCAGATCCCCGATGATCTGGATATGCTTGCTGTTGGCGTATTCTTTCAGCGCCTGCCATTGGGTGCAGAACAGATACTGCACAGCCTGCCAAAAGGCAATATCTTTGGCATAGGTCCTGCGGGCAGCCTTCAGGGCGTCCGGCTCGCGCTTACGCAGGGGATGCTCCCATTCCTGCCAGCAGGCACCGCCGTGTGCGTCCTTCAACGCCATGAACAGTGCGTAGTCCGGCAGCCAGAAGCGGTTTTTCCTGACGAAATCCCGGTAATCGGCCGGGGGTGCCGCCAGCAGGCGCTCACAGGCGGTGCGCAGCACGGCGTAGCGCTTCTCATACAAGGCGCCGTAGTTGATCTGCTCCGGTGTGCATTGCCAGTCGATGTGCTTGTACTCTTTCGGCTTCAGCAGACCCTGCGCCGCAAGGGTGTCAAGGTCGATAAAATAGGGGTTGCCTGCATAGGTGGAAAAGGATTGGTAGGGGCTGTCGCCGTAGCTTGTCGGGCAGACGGGTAAGATCTGCCAGTATGCCTGCCCCGCTTGGGATAAAAAGTCTACGAATTGCCGTGCCTGCTGCCCCATGGTACCAATACCGTAAGGGGAGGGCAGGCTGGAAATGGGCATTAAAATGCCGCTTGCTCTCATCCGGAAAACCTCTTTTTCTTACGGGGAGAGTTTCGTTACGCTCTCTCCCTCGATGAGTTCAAAAGGAACCACCTCATGCACAGCGGTGCCGGGTTCCTTGATTTTGTGCAGCAGAATTTTGGCGCTGCGCAGGGCCAGCTGCTCTTTATTCTGGCGGATGGTCGTCAGGCGGGGAACGCTGTACTGTCCGAGAGCGATGCCGTCATAGCCCGTGACGGAGATATCCTGCGGGACGCGCAGACCGTGATCCTGCAGGGCGCGTATGGCACCCAGCGCCATAATGTCCGACATGGCAAACACAGCGGTAATGTCCGGGGCAGTCTCCAACAGATGCTCCATCGCCTTGTAGCCATCTGCAAGGGAAAAGCGCGCGTGGGCATACTGCTTATCCGTGGAGAACGGCAGCCCCAGACGCAGCATGGCCCCCTGCACACCGGCCAGACGCGATAAGCTGGGCCTTGACAGGTTGGGATAACCGCCGATCACGCCAATGCGCCGATGCCCGTGATCGTACAGATACTCGATCATACGATCGGCCGCTGCCATATCATCAACCGTCACGCTGGACAGATTGGAAATCTGCAGGCTGGCGGCGCTGTTGGTCAGCAGCACACAGGGGATGCGCAGGCTTTCCAGCTCGGTCGTAAAATACTCAAGGTTGGAGCCCAGAAACATAATGCCGTAGGGCTTGCGCTCGGCGCAGATACGCCTGGCCTGCGCGACCTCGTTGGCTTCCTCGTCGATATAGTAGACAGTGGGTACATAACCGCGGTTGGCGATCTCGCTTTGCAGTTGCTCCAGAATACCTGCGAACAGCATATTCTGGATGCCCTTTACGATCAGGACAATGCCGTCATTTGCCTGCTGCTTTAAGTGCTTGGCGTTGGCGTTGGGCTCGTAATTGTGGCGGTTGACTACCTCCATTATGCGCCGGCGGGTATCCTCGCTGATGCCGGGGGCGTTGTTCAGCGCCCGCGACACTGTGCCGACCGCGAAGCCGGATTCTCGTGCAATGTCTTTGATCGTCATGGTGAGGCCTTCTTTCGGTTGTAATCAACCCTTGACTGCACCGGCCACCACGCCGTCAATGATATACTTCTGGCAGGCGAGGTAGAGCACGATGACCGGAAGAACCGTGATCATGATGCAGGCCATCATGGGGGCCATTTCTACCTTGCCGTAGCTGCCGCGGAAATACTGGATCGCCATGGGAATGGTGCGGAAGGTTTTGATATCCAGCACCAGCGTGGGGAGCAGATAGTCGTTCCACACCCACATGGTTTCAAGAATAGCGGTGGAGATCATCGTGGGCTTGAGGATCGGGCAGACCACCTGGAAGAAGATCTGCAGGGGATTGCAGCCGTCAATCATGGCGGCCTCCTCGATGGCGATGGGCATGCTCTTGACAAAGCCGGTGAACATAAACACCGCAAGGCCTGCGCCGAAGCCCAAGTAGATGATGCAGATATTATAAGGGTTGTTGAGCTTTAAGGTGTCAGCCGTCTTGGCCAGCGTGAACATGACCATCTGGAACGGTACAATCATACTGAACACGCACAGATAGTACATGCCCTTGGACAGCACACCCTGCACGCGGGTAATGTACCACGCGCACATCGAGCAGCAGAGCAGGATAAGTGCGACAGAGCTGACAGTGATAATAAAACTATACCAGAAAGAGGACAAGAAGTCCATCTCCTGAATGCCGTAGATATAGTTTTTTAAGCCCACAAAGGTATCTGCATTGGGCAGCTCAAAGGCATGGGTGGTGGTGATAGCGCGCTCAGTCTTTAAGGAGTTCATCAAGATCATGAATACCGGATACAGCCATGCTACGCACAAAATACCCAGCAAAACGGACAATACCGCATTGATACGGCGGTCTTTTTTTGTTGCACCCATTATTGCTGAACCTCCTTAGAACGAGTGGCCTGCAGCTGGATCAGCGAGATCACGACCACAAACAGGAAGAATACGACAGCCTTCGCCTGGCCGATGCCCTTCCACTGGGGTCCGGAGCGGGCGTAGAAGGTATCGTAAATATTGTACGCCAGCATCATCGACTGCTTGGCGGGTTCGCCGGCGGTCAGAGACAGGTTCTGGTCGAACAGCTTGAAGGAGTTGGTCAAGGTCAGGAAGGTGCAGATGGTAACGCTCGGCATAACCATGGGGATCTTGATCTTGAACAGGATCTGGCGGGAGGTGGCACCGTCAATGCGGGCAGCCTCGATCAGATCGGTGGGGACATTCTGCAGGCCGGCAATGTAGATGATCATCATATAACCGATCTGCTGCCAGCACATCAGAACGATCAGGCCCCAGAAGCCGTAGGTGGCATTCAGTGCCAGCAGCGGTTTGCCCCACGCGGTCAAAAGGCCGTTGAGCAGGATCTGCCAGATGTAGCCCAGAACGATACCGCCGACAAGGTTCGGCAGGAAAAAGACGGTACGGAACACATTGGTGCCGCGCATGCCGCGGGTCAGCAGCAGGGCAATGCCGAAGGCCAGCACATTGACCAGCACGGTGGACACCACGGTAAAGGCAGCGGTGAACCAGAACGCATGCATGAAGGTGGCATCGGACCAGATCATCTTATAGTTGCTGAGTCCCACAAAGGACACATTTTTAACGGTCGTGAATTTGCAGAAGGACAACCCCGTGCCCCAAATAAACGGCCAGACAAAGCCGATAATAAAGGCAATAAGGGTAGGCAGCACAAATACGGGCCAATAGCGCTTTATTGCTTTTTCCATGGAAAAGCACCCCTTACTTTCAAATAAAAAAGCAGGGCGGGCGAATTTCGCCCGCCCCGCTTATCGGTGTTTTAAGGAATTATTTTTACGCGGCAGCGTTCAGAGCAGCCTCAGAAGCCCAGCCATCGACAAAGGCGGTGACAACGTCATCCCAGCTGCCGGTACCGGCGGCGTAGGCGGTCAGAGCAGAGCCGACACCGTTCTTCCAGTTCTCGGAAGGCATGGTGGAGAAGTTCCAGGCCACAGGGGTCTTGCCGGCGGCGGTCATTTCCTTATCGGCCTTGACGAAGACGTTGGGGGACTCGACAGCATTCTTGAAGGGGATAACGAAGCCCATGTCGTTAGCCATGGCCTTGGTGCCCTCGTCAGAGGAAACGCACCAGTACATGAAGTCGAGCGTGGCGTTGATGTCGTCCTCGCTGGCTTCTTTGTTGACGCACCAGTAGTTCTCGGTGCCGGTGCACAAGCCCTGGTTGGCTTCATCGCCGACGCCAATGTAGATGGGCAGCATGGTCAGATCGTCATCGGTGAAGGGCTTGCCGTCGCCGACGAGGTTGGTGTACTCCCAAGAACCGTTCTGGTAGAAAACGGCCTCTTCGTTCAGGAACTCGTTGCGGCTGTCGTCGCCGGTCTTGCCAGCCAGTTCAGCAGGATCGCAGGTGGAGTTGTTGATGTACAGGTCGAAGATATTCTTGTAGTTGTCGAGATAGGTGCCCTTGATGGCGTCGGTGTTGTCGATGCCGTCCTCCTGATACTCGAAGTAGATGGGCAGGTTGGCCAGATGGGTCTTGTAGCGCCAGTCAGAGGAGCCGTCCATACCGGCGGAGGTGAAGGCAGAGAAGCCCAGCTCGTCCTTGCGGGCGGTGATGTCCTCGGCCACCTTCTTCAGGTCGTCGAAGCTCTTGATGTCGTCAACGCTGTAGCCGGCCTTCTCCAGCAGGGTCTTGTTGGTGATCAGGCCGTAGCTCTCGATAACGTAACCGATGCCCAGCATCTGGTCGCCGTCTTTCAGGGCGTAGGTGTCGCTGGTCAGATCACCGGCGATCTTGGTGCCGGACAGGTCGTAGCAGTAGTCCTTCCAGTTGGCCAGGCCGACAGGGCCGTTGACCTGGAACAGGGTGGGCGCATCGCTCTTGGCCATCTCGCTCATCAGGGTGGTCTCGTACTGACCAGAGGCGGCGGTGACGACCGTTACGGGAACACCGGTCTCCTCGGTGTACTTCTTGGCCAGATTCTGCCAGGCCTCATCCTGCTCGGGCTTGAAGTTCAGGTAGTAAACCTTGCCTGCAGCGGTAGAGGTAGCGGCGGCGCTGCTTGCGGCTTCACTGGAAGCAGTGGCTTCACTGGAAGCAGCGGCAGTGCTGCTGGAGCTGGCGGCGCCACCGCCGCAGCCAACCAGCAGACCGGCAGTCATAGCGGCTGCCAAGGTCAGGGATAAAGTCTTTTTTGTTTTCATGTTTTTTCCTCCTTCTAAAGAAAAACATTTTGAAACAAATTTGTGCGTCCGCTCCGGAAACGGTTCCGTATCGGATTGACATAATAATATCCCAATTTCAATGAAAAATCAATAGAAAAATAGCAAAAATAACTAACTTTGTTGAATTACACGAAGAACGGCAGTGCGATTTGGTAAATATAGCCAAAGAATTGTGCCATAATCGCGGAAACGGTTCACTCGCGCGGGCAAAAAGCTGCCCGCCACGCAGATAGAAAGATTCCTATCCATTGTTTCGATGCAATCACAGTATCTCATTGCAGAGAACGCAGGGCCGCACAGTGTGCGTTCCCTGCGTTCATAGAAAGAATTCCTATTATTTCCGGTATTCCCGTGGCGTCATCCCGAAATGCGCTTTAAACTCTCTATTGAAATAGGAGAGGTTTTCAAACCCGCACTGCTCGGAAATGCTCAAAATGGTGTCCTCTGTTGTGCGAAGTGCCTCGGCGGCAGCGTTGAGACGATATTCCCGCAAAAAGATGATAAAGGTTTGTCCGGTCATCTGGCGGAACCACCGCATAAAGTGATTGGGGCTGCACTGGCACAGCGCGGCGGCATCCGCCACGCAGACAGGCTCGCTGTAATGGGCCGAGATCCATTGCAGTACCGCCCGCAGCCGCTGGGTGCTTGCCTTTTCAGCGGGTGGCAGCGCCTTGCTTTGGGCAATCAGCAGCGCCAAAAAACGCAGCAGCGCCCCTTTGATGCAAAGCTCATAGCCAAACTGCTTGCAGCGGTTGGCCTCCTCGGCCTCTTTGAGGCAGTCGGCAGCCTGCGGGTACCAGGCCTCATCCGGGGTAATATGCTCCGGCAGTGCCAGCCGCCCGCTTTGCAGCGGCAACAGATATTTTTCAGCGCAAAGATCCTCCGCACCGCCGAGAAGTTCGACATCAAAGATAATGTTTTCGTATTCCATCGTGCAGCTTTCGGTCTGGCGTATCGCGTGAAGGGTGCCCGGCGTCAGCACAAAGATGTCCCCGCTCTGTGCCGTACAGACCTGCGCACCGGTCTGCACAAGGCCGCTGCCGCGTTTTATATAGACCAGCTCCATGCTGTCCTGCCAGTGGACAGCCACCTGCCGAAAGTCCCCCGGTATGGTGCAGGGGTAGATATTGAACGGAAAGCGCACTTCGCCATGGTGCTTGGTTTCCTGCAGAGAAGATCGATTGTCCATGGTTTTTTCCTCCTGATGTTAGGATAGTACCATATTTTGCAGCGAATGCGCAAGTTTTTTCTTGTTTTGTGTGGTATACCTTAGGTACAGAGAGAAACTCTGGTCGTCACAGTAAAGGAGGACTTGTTTATGAACTTTACCGAAATGCTGCAAAGCTACACCGGCAAACCGTTGGCTGACTGCACGAATCAGGAGCTGTATCTGGCCCTGCTGGAGATCGTCCGGCATAAGAGTGCCGATAAAGTACAGCCAGTCACAGGGCGTAAACTGTATTATATCAGCGCTGAGTTTCTGATCGGCAAGCTGTTGTCCAATAACCTTATCAATCTGGGCCTCTACGATGATGCCCGCGCCGCCCTCGCCGCTGCAGGCAAGAGTCTTTCTGAGATTGAGGAGGTCGAGCCGGAGCCGTCTTTGGGCAACGGCGGTCTGGGCCGTCTGGCGGCCTGCTTCCTCGATTCGCTGGCAACGCTCGGCCTGCCGGGTGACGGCGTAGGTCTGCGCTATCATTTCGGCCTGTTCCGTCAGTCCTTTGAAAACGGTCTGCAGAACGAGAAGCCCGATCCGTGGCTTACCGCCCACAGCTGGGCAGAGAAAACCGACATTACCTATCCCGTACAGTTGGCTGGCAAGGAATACACCGCCCGCCTGTATAAGCTGGCTGTCACCGGCTACGGAGCGCGCACCAATACGCTGAACCTGTTCGATTTGGACAGCATTGATGAGAGCATCGTGCATGACGGCATTGCCTTTGACAAGACCGACATTGACAAGAACCTCACGCTGTTCCTCTACCCGGATGATTCCGATGAGGCAGGCCGCCGTCTGCGCGTGTACCAGCAGTACCTGATGGTCTCCGCCGGTGCGCAGCTGATCCTTGCAGAGTGCGCCGCACGCGGCTGCGATTACCACGATCTGGCGGATTATGCAGCCATTCAGATCAACGATACCCATCCGAGCATGGTCATTCCTGAGTTGATCCGTCTGCTGGGCGAGAAGGGCATCGAGTTTGAGGAAGCTGTTGAGATCGTCACCAAGACCTGCGCTTACACCAACCACACGATTCTGGCAGAGGCGCTGGAGAAGTGGCCGCGCGCCTATCTGGATGCCGTTGTGCCGCAGCTGATGCCGATCATTGAAAAGCTGGACGAGCTGGCCCGCACCCGCACCGAGGACGAGAGCCTCGCCATTATCGACAAGGATGATCGGGTACACATGGCGCACATGGACATCCACTTTACCCACTCCACCAACGGCGTGGCAACCCTGCACACTGAAATTTTGAAGAACTCCGAGCTGCACGGCTTCTATGAGCTGTACCCCGAGAAGTTCAACAACAAGACCAACGGCATCACCTTCCGCCGCTGGCTGCTGGAATGCGACCCGCGCCTGACGCAGGTGCTGGAAAAGCACATCGGCTCCGGCTTCCGCAAGGATGCCGCCGAGCTGGAAAAGCTGCTGGCGTTTGCAGGCAATGAGGTCGTGCTGAACGAGCTGACCGCCGTAAAGACCGCCAACAAGCAGGAGCTGGCAGACTGGCTGCTGCGCACCCAGAATGTCACGGTAAACACGAAGGCTGTCTTTGATATTCAGTCCAAGCGCCTGCATGAGTACAAGCGCCAGCAGCTGAACCTGCTCTACCTCATCCACCAGTATTATGAAATCAAGGCAGGGCACCTGCCCGCTGCGCCGCTGGTCAGCATCTTTGGCGCCAAGGCGGCACCGGCCTACATCATCGCCAAGGACATCATCCATGCGCTGCTGACCTTCTCCAAGGTCGTTGCGCAGGACCCCGAGGTTTCCCCCTGGCTGCAGGTGGTGTTTGTCGAAAATTACAATGTGACGGCAGCTGAAAAGCTGATCCCTGCATGTGATCTGTCCGAGCAGATCAGCCTTGCCTCCAAGGAGGCATCGGGCACCGGCAACATGAAGTTCATGCTCAACGGCGCACTGACCCTTGGCACGATGGACGGCGCGAATGTCGAGATCAGCCAGCAGGTCGGCAACGACAATATCTACATCTTCGGTCAGACCTCCGATCAGGTCATCCACCGCTACGACGCCGGGGACTATATTGCTGCCCAGTGGTATGAGGGCGACCCCAACATCCGCCGCGCCGTGGATTTCCTGACCAGCCCGCAGATGCTGGCCGCCGGGCATGAGGAAAACCTTAAGCGCCTGCAGAATGAGCTGATCCACAAGGATTGGTTCCAGACCCTGCCGGACTTCAACGCCTATGTGGTGCGCAAGGGACAGGCGCTCAGCGACTACGCCTGCGACCCGATGGGCTGGCGGCGCAAGTGCCTTATCAACATTGCTAAGGCAGGCTTCTTCTCCAGTGACCGCACCATTGCGGAGTACGACCGCGACATCTGGCATCTGGGCAAATAACACCAAATCTGCTAAGAGGCATCGCTTTTCCGGCGATGCCTCTTAGTTGTTTTTGCTTGAGATTGTTTCCCTATGACGGTCACAGCGTTTTAAAGCGGGTGGGGGAAATGCCGTATTCCTGCTTGAAGGCCCGGTAAAAGCCGGAATAGTCCGAGAAACCCACGGATTCAGCCACAGTATCCAATGCGGTGCCTTCCTTGATGAGCGTCTTAGCAGCAATAAGCCGCCGCTGGGTCACAAAACGGTAGTAGCTGACCCCCATACGCTTGCGGAACAGCTGGCTGACCGTGCTGGCGCTGACATGAAACTGGCGGGCCGTGTCATCCAGCGTGATATGCCCGGCAAGATGATCCTCGACATAAGACATGATCTCGTCCAGCAGTTCCCGCTTTTCAGCAGCGGACTGGGCAACGCGCCCGCCGCCGAAATCCCGCCGCAGCGATACAAACAGCTGCAGGGTATTGGCAAATACCGCAGCCTCCCAGCCTGGCTCTGCGGCCGTGTACTCCCGCACACCGCGGCGGAACGCAGCCTCATAGGCGGCGATGCTGTCGGTGGGCAGATCACCGGTGCGCAGCATACAGGGCAGCCGGTTCAATTCGTCCAGATCCGGCCATTGTGCGCGCAGCAGCTCCACACAGGCGGGACTGACCCAGACAACGATACGGGCGTACTTTTCCTGCAGGCGTTCAAGAAACAACGGCCGATGGCTGACACCCGGCGCGATAAGCAATATATCCCCGCGCTGTATCCGGTAGCGGCGGGTGCCGATCAGATATTGCAGGTTGCCGCTGCGGATAAATATGATCTCATAGTAGACATGGCTGTGCAGCCCCACCACATCCTCCGTGGTGCTTATATCCTCCTGCGTCTGCACCAGCGGATCGTCCATCTCAATTTCCTGATAGAAGTTTCCCGAGTTGAAATGCAGCATCTCCAGCAGCTTTTCCTGCCGCTCCCGATTGCCGGAGTTCTCTCCCATGACGATGCCCAGCGCCCGGGCCTGCCGTGCGATTTCATGCAGTTTCACAAAAATTATCCTCTCTCTTTGTGTAATTCAGATATAGTATACAGTAAAATTGCTGGATTTGCAATATTGATTGTCATTTTTGCAATTTATATTTCCATTTTTGCACTGTATAATAAGGACAACAAAAGCAGGTATGTGTTGCGGCATCCTGCACAGGAATTGTAACCCGCATCCAAAAAGGAGGATATTATGGCAAAGACAAAGACCCCGAGCGGTCTGTCCATGAAGCACAAGATCGGCTACGCCTGCGGTGACTTGGGCGGCTGCATGACCTTCGCCCTGATGGGCTCCATCGTCACCCGCTACTACACGAATGTTCTGCAGGTCAACACCGTTGTGCTGGCTACGATGCTGCTGGTCTGGAATGTATGGGACGCCGTCAACGATCCGCTGATGGGCGCCCTGATGGACAAGGTGTTTGCAAAGCACCACGGTCAGGGCGGCAAATTCCGCCCTTGGCTGCTCCGCTCCGCCCCCTGCGTGGCGATCACCTTTATCATCTTCTTCACGGTTCCCACCTACTTCAAGGGCGTCACGATGCTGGTCGTGCTGTTCTTCTGCAAGATCCTGTATGAAGGCTTCTACACGATGTTCAACATCCCGATGGGCTCGATGCTGTCCGCCATGGCAGATACCGACGGCGAGCGCGCCGCCCTGTCCAGCGCCCGCGGCTTCGGCAGCATGATCGGCAACATCATCCCGATGATCATCATGCCCCAGCTGCTCGCCAAGTTCGGCGATACCAGCAAGGCCTTCGGCATCGGTGCGACCCTCTGCGCCATTGTCGGCTTTGTGTTCTGCATGCTGCACTATGCCTGGACTGAAGAGCGCCATGTCAGTGTTGCCCCCAGCGAGAGCAATGACAGCGTTAAGCTGACCGACATTCTGAATGTTTTCCGCGTAAACCGGCCGTTTCTGGCGCTGTGCATCCACGGCATCTGCATCTGCACGATGCAGTATGTCAGCAGCACGTTGGGCACCTACATGTACGGCGATGTGCTTGGCAACATCGGCATGATGAGCATGGCCAGCGCCGTGAGCATGCCTCTTGGTATTCTGGCGCTGATCATCACCCCCAAGATCGCCGACAAGGTGGGCTTGGAGCGTATGATCCGCATCTGCCTGCTGACAGCCTCCGCCATCTACTTTGTGCTGTTCGGCGCACTGATGGTTGCTTCTGTTCCGGCAATCGCCTACATGCTCATCAGCTCCATCGCAATGGGTCTTGCCAGCGTGTCCATCTACATGCAGTGGGGTCTGGTAGGTGAGGCCATCGACTACAATGAGATGATCACCGGCAAGCGCACCGAAGGTTCCATCTACGGCACCTTCAACCTGACCCGCCGCATCGGCCAGACTGTGGGCAACTCCGCCGCCGTACTGGCGCTGGGCTGGATCGGCTATCAGGCCGGCGCTGCCACCCAGACCGCAGGCGCTCTGACGGGCATCAAGGCGCTGGTCGTGCTGATCCCCGCTATCTTCATTGTGGGCAGCTGGATCGCCTTCCGCTTTGTCTGGAACATCACCCCTGATGTGCGCGCCAAGATGGCCGCTTTCAAATCCGGCAAGGAGACCCCTGCCGCTGAATAACGCCTGATCCCGGGGCTGTGCGGCAATCCTGCGCAGCCCCTTTCCTGATTGGAGGTAACGACTATGAGGACTCGTATTTTGCCGAAGATGCTCAACAGCGAGGTCGAGGAATATCTGCAGCATAACGACATCATCATTGTGCCGGTCGGTACAGTCGAGATGCACGGCGGCTTTCCACTGGACAGCGAGACCGTCATCAGCGAGGCATACGCCCTGCGGATGGCCGAGGCCTGTGACGGCCTTGTGCTGACCGGACTCCCGTATTTCTATGCCGGGGCGACCGCCTCGGGCCGCGGCACTGTGCAGGTCAGCGTGCGGCAGGGGATAGACTACCTGTCCGCCATCGCCCACAGTCTGCTGCGTCAGGGCTTCAAGCGGCAGATTTACATCAGCTTCCATGGCCCTGCCCACATGACCTGCAGCCCCATGGTGCGGGATTTCTTTGATGAGACCGGCGTCCCCATCCTGTATATGGACCTGAGCCAGCAGCTAGGCAAACTGGCCAAGGATCTGTTCACCTCGATGGACTGTTTCCACGCCATCACAGTAGGGGCATACCAGATCATGGGCCGTCTGGAGGATATTCCGCTGACCACGGCATATGCGGAGCCGATGCAGCAGAGCTGTGCGCCGTTTAATGACCTGTTCGGGCTTGCGTATCAGAGTGCAGCCATCGGTTATTGCTTTGCCAAGCAGAGCGACCATATGCCGACCACCGCCATCCCTGATGCGGCCGCCCGCCAGCGCCTTGCCGATGAGGGACAGTCCATCCTTGAAAAGGCTGTAGCCGCCATGGATATGCCCCATGTGGTGGAGCAGATGCGCAAGCTGGAAGACTACAACAACGAGGTAGAAAAGACCCACCCATGGATGCCCAGTGCCTACAACAAAAAGGAGAACTGATCTTATGAGCGAGCAAAAGTATCTGCGCGATACCCCCTGCGGCACGATCTGCGGCACCGACTGCCAGTGGCCCGGCGTGGCTGCCTACAAGGGGATCCGCTACGCCACAGCCGAGCGCTGGGCTTACCCCGAGGCTGTGACCCACTGGGACGGCGTCTATGAAGCCACCGCCTACGGTGCCTGCTGCTACCAGCCGCGCTCCTTTTACAACGAGGCCGAGATGCCGGAAAAAGCCTTTTATTATAAGGAGTTCCGACTCGGCGAGACCTATACCTACAGCGAGGACTGCCTTTTTTTGAATATCTGGACCCCCGCCGATGCCGGGCCGGAAAGCAAGCTGCCGGTCATCTTCTACATTCATGGCGGCGGCTTCAGCGGCGGCTGCGGCCACGAAAAGCACTTTGACGGGCCCGAGTGGCCCACCAAGGGCTGCGTAGCCGTGACCATCAACTACCGCCTTGGCCCTCTGGGCTTTGTCTGTCTGGATGCGCTGCAGCAGGAGGCCGGCCACACCGGCAACTATGCGCTTTTTGACCAGCTGACGGCCCTGCAGTGGGTGCGTGCCAACATTGCGGCCTTCGGCGGCGATACCGACAACATCACCATCATGGGGCAGAGCGCCGGTGCAATGAGCGTGCAGCAGCTCTGCCTGAGTCCGCTGACGGAAGGTCTGTTCGCCAAGGCAGTTATGAGCAGCGGCGGCGGTGTCTCGAAGATGCTGACTGCCAAGCCCGCGGCAGAGCAGTATGGTTTCTGGAACGCGGTCATGGAAAAGGCAGGTTGTGCCGATCTGGATGCATTCCGTAAGCTGCCCGTTGCCGAGCTGTTTACAGCATGGCAGGCTGCCAAAAAAGAGTGCAAGAACAGCATGTCGGCCAATGGTCCGGTGCAGGACGGTGTATTCATCTGCAAGCCCGCCACCGAGGTAATCGCAGCAGGGGAGCAGCGGCATATCCCGTACCTGATCGGCGTGACCAGTCAGGACATGATGCCGCCTATCCTCTATAAAATGGCAGGGGACTGGTGTCGCACGCAGGCAGCCCAGAACGGCCCGGCCAGTTACGAATGGTTCTTTGACCGTCAGCTGCCCGGTGATGCCTGCGGTGCATGGCACAGCAGCGATCTCTGGTACTGGTTCGGCACGCTCGACCACTGCTGGCGACCCTTCACCGCCCAGGACAAGGTGCTGAGCGCTCAGATGGTGAGCTACCTCACAAACTTTGCAAAGCACGGTGACCCCAACGGCACCGATGTACCTGTCTGGCTGCCTATTGATGCAACACAGCACAAGGTTCTGCGTCTGGGTGAGCAGCCCGCCCGCATGGGCAGCGCCTCAATGCCGAAATTGGTCTGGACGATGCTGACCAACAAAGCGGTCGGCGAATAACCGCTGGATAAGCAATGCGCACACGACTCTCTCTGAGAATTGTGTGCGCATTGCTTTTTGTATTCCTACTAACAAAAAAGCCGTATGCCGGCAATTCCGGCATACGGCAATGGGATGCTATACGGGATTTTACTTCTTGATCTTGATCAGCTGGGCGTTGATGCTGTTCAGGAACTTGTCGCCCAAGGAGGAATCGGGCATTATCTCGCACATGACCTTGGGGCTCATCTTCTTGAGCATATCCCACATGCCGACACCCGGCTCGATGGAGAAGTTGGTGGTCAGCTTAACGGCTTTTGTCACGATGGCAAAGGCTTCCTCATTGTGGGACAGCTCGTCCAGACTGTCGTTGACATTGTAGTAGCCCTCGGGGAATTCCATCGGGGCATCCAGATCCAGGCTGCCTACCTGCTGGAACCAGTTGGCAACACCCTCAACATGCTCGGTGAATTCGGGCAGAACGTAGCTGGCGGGTTCCTTCTCGACCTTTTCCAGTGTGATGCAGTCGCGGGCATCCTCGGTGATGGCCATCAGGGTGTTGAAGCCGGGCTGCAGGGCAACCTCAAAGCGGAAGATACGGTGAGCCTGCTGCTTGCCGATCTCCTTGCCGTTCAGGAACAGCGTTACCTCGTCCTGATTGGAGTAGACCTTGACCTCGATGGTCTCACCGGCGCGCTGGGCGTAGCGGCGGCCCACAATGTGAACCATCGGCTCCTTGGACCAGTACGCCTGATAGAGGTAGAAGCTCTCCTTGCGGGTCTTGCGGTCGATGGTGACCAGACCCTTGTTGTTGCGGCCGCCGACGCCGCCCTCGTTACGGGCTGCGCAGCCGAAGTCGAACATATTCCAGACATGGGTGGCCCAAACCCAGGGGCGGTCCTCAAAGACCTGCGCCATATGCTCGTGATAGAGAGTCTGGTACTCCTCGCTGTAATCCTTGCGCTGCGGGTTGCTGCTGTGCCAGTTCACGATGCCCTCACAGCCGTATTCGGACACGCCAAGGCAGATGTCGGGATGCTCGGCATGGAACTTATCCAGCCACGGGCCGTTGTCCTCGATCTTGCCGCCGTACCAGCCAAAGTAGTGGTTGTAGCTTTCCAGATCGGTGATGTGGTGCATCGGACCATCGGTGGGGGTGTGGGAAACATGGGCGATGGTAGTCAGGCGGGTCGGGTCAAGCTCCTTGACCAGCTTCTGCAGGTCGTGATGGCAATCGACCAGCTCCTGACTGATGCCGCCGATGAGGATCTCATTGGAGATGCCCCAGAACATGATGGAGGGGTGGTTGTAGTTCTGAATGACCAGCTCCTTCATCTCCTGACGGCAATGCTCATGGGCAGCGTCACCGGGCTTGAATACGCTGATGAAGGGAATCTCGGCCCAGACAGCGAAGCCCAGCTGGTCGCAGGCATCGTAGAAGTCCTGACTGTGCTGATAGTGGGCCAGACGAATCGTGTTGGCACCCAGATCCTTGATGATCTGCGCGTCCTCGTAATGATCCTCAGCGGTCAGGGCATTGCCTTTGTACAGGCGGTCCTGATGGCGGGAAACACCGCGCAGCGGGGTAGCCACACCGTTGATGGAGAAGCCGCCATCAGGAGTGACCGCAAAGCTGCGCACACCGGCGTTGAGGATGATCTCGTCATAGGTCTCATTGCGGCGGTTCAGACGGGCGGTGACGGTGTAGAGGTTCGGTTCGTCCATGCTCCACAGAACGGCCTCGGGGACATGCAGGGTGACAGCAGTGTTGTCAGAGGGGCGCACGGCACCGGCGATCTCCCAGCCGTAGGGATCCTCAAGAATGTACTGGACGGTAAAGTCGTCGCCGGCATTGGTAACGAAGGCCTGCACGGTGAAGTCCGCGCCGCCGTCCTCGGTCGGCTTGGGGGTGACCATGATGCCGGGGCCGCCGTAATAGTCCAGATCAAAGTGGGTCTCGGGGACGCTGATCAGGTTGACACCGCGGTACAGGCCGCCGTAGAAGGTAAAGTCAGCGGAGGCAGGGTACATTGTGGGGGTGTCCTCGTTGCTGACTTCGATGCTGATCTCATTGTCACCGGCAACACAGAGGTCGGTGATGTCAGCGCGGAAGCAGGAGTAGCCGCCCTCATGGGTCACGGCGTCCTTGCCGTTGATGCGCACGGTAGCCTTCAGGGCTGCGGCGGGGATCTCAACATACAGACGGCCGCCGGCCAGCGGCTGGGTGGGCGCCTTGAAGGTGCGGGTGTAGACTGCAGTGGTGCGCAGATAGCTGCCGTTGCCGTCCATGCCGTCTACGGCGTTCCAGGTATGGGGCAGGTTGACGGTCTCGGTTTCACGCTCACCCTTGGGGAAGCTGAGGGTCCAGCCCTGATTGAGGGAATACAGGTTTCTCATGAAAAATCTCCTTTCGGTGTTTGCCTTAGGGGCTTTGTTCTTGTCTCATTCTGTAATCAGTGTACCATGAAAGCAGCAGGGCAGGGTAGAACATTTTTAAGACGGAATCGTATTTTTTTGCTGTGATTTCTCACATTTTTTTGTATACAAGGTGAAGATCAATGGCCCAGCATCGCTTTCTTTTCGCGTCGGTATTGGGTCGGCGTAGTGCCGAGCTGTTTTTTGAAGATCTTGGTAAAGTAGTTCACATCCAGAATACCGACTGCAGCAGCCACGGCGGCAATGCTGCGGTCAGTCGTAGCCAACAGCACAGCAGCACGGTCAACACGCTGAGAGTTGATGTAATCCACAATGGTGGTGCCGGTGTCCTGCTTAAAGAGACTGGACAGGTACGACGGGCTGATAAAGCACATGCTCAGCGGTGTTTTCGATCAGCAGTTTGCCGAACGCCTCCCAATCAAACTGGGGATCCAATGCCTTGCGCAGACCATAGTCAAAGTCATCCAGCCCGGCAAAGGGAGCAGCGACCCGCAGGCATTTGATATCATAACCGGTGGCCAGTCTTTTCAGCACAAGCAACGGATCCAACTGCATAAAAGACAACTCACATCATAAATTTCTGCTTTCATTATAGCGGATACCGCCGTGCCTTGCAAGGCATACCAAACAACCGACCGCAGCGCAATTTTTGCATGCAGCGGTCGGTTGTTACGGCATAGTTATTTTTTGCGGTTGCGGTGCTCTGCCACATAGCGCATGGTGGGCGGCATGACAACCGCCAGCAGAATCAGCACGGCCAGCACCCAGCCGCTTGGGGTCTCACGGTTGGCGCGCACATTGAAAAACGCATCAATGGCGTGCCAGATAGGGCCGTGCCTGTCGGTGTCCGCAATACTGTTTTCCTCCCGCAGAGAGTTACGCCTACCGCGATGCAGCCGGACATTATTACGAGTATGGCTTCGGCTTGTAATGATTGCCCATATAGAGTAAAATAAAGATATTTGTGGCGGCATCGCAGCCAATGCGCGGTGCCGCCTTTTTGAAGGAGTGTTGTAAGTGACTGCCGCAAAAACCAAGGATATGGGCACCGGCAGCGTATCCAAGCTGCTGCTGCAGCTCGCGCTGCCCGCCGTTGTGGCGCAGGTTGTGAACCTGCTGTATAACATTGTGGACCGCATTTACATCGGCCACATGGCTGATGTGGGTGCCGCCGCGCTGACCGGTGTGGGCCTGTTCACACCAATTCTGATGCTGATCACCGCCTTTGCGATGCTGTGCGGCTCCGGCGGTGCGCCGCGCGCCGCCATCGCCATGGGGCGCGGGGACAATAAAACTGCCGAAAAGATCATGGCCAACTGCTTTACGCTGCTGCTGATTCTGGCTGTTGTTCTGACCGCTGTGTTTTATCTGGCAGCCCCCAGCCTGCTGGTGCTGTTTGGTGCCAGCGCCAATACGCTGCCCTTTGCGCTGGATTATGCCCGCATCTATGTCTTGGGCAGTGTGTTTGTGCTGATCGTGCTGGGCATGAACCCCTTTGTTACCACACAGGGCTTTGCTGCCTTCAGTATGCTGACCACCGTGATCGGCGCTGTATGCAACATCATTCTTGATCCGATCTTTATCTTCGTGCTGAATATGGGCGTGAAGGGCGCGGCGACTGCCACCATCATCAGTCAGGCCGTAGGCGCTCTGTGGGTGCTGAAATTTCTGACAGGGAAGCGCACAAAATTAAAGCTCTGTGCCAAGGATATGCCGCTGCAGCGGCGGATCATCCTGCCCTGCCTTGCGCTGGGCGTGTCCACCTTTGTAATGATCGCCACCGAGAGCATTCTGTCCATCAGCTTCAACTCGAGTCTTGCGCGCTACGGCGGGGATCTGGCCGTGGGCGCTATGACCATCATCACCAGCGTATCACAGCTTCTGTCCATGCCGCTGCAGGGTATCTGTCAGGGCGGCCAGCCGCTGATGAGCTTTAACTTCGGCGCTGGCAAGACCGACCGCGTGAAGCAGGCCTTCCGGCTGCAGTTCGGCTTCTGCGTGGCACTGGCGGCCTTGTTCTGGGTCGTCAGCATGCTGGCCCCGCAGGTTTTGGCGGGCATCTTCACCACTGATCCGGAGCTTGTCAGCTACACGGCTTGGGCTATGAGCATTTATATGGCGGGCATCTTCTCCTGCGGCTTTCAGGTCTCCTGCCAGCAAAGCTTTGTGGCACTGGGACAGGCTAAAATCAGCCTGTTTATGGCCTGCCTGCGCAAGCTGATCCTGCTGATCCCACTGATTTTTATTCTGCCGCACTGTATGCCCGACAAGGTTTTCGCTGTCTTTCTGGCTGAGCCGGTCAGCGACATTATCGCTGCCGCTGTAACGAGCATCGCCTTCTTCACCCGGTTCAACAAGATCCTCGCGGGCGCGCCGAAAAGCAATACGCAGCCGATGTAAGAGCGATACCGTAAACAAATGCTCTGCCAGCAGTAAAATACACGGCCTATTTCACCAATTCCATCCTGTTTCAGAACGCGGGCGGCCGCTATAATGGTAGCAACATCAGCAAGATAACCTGCTGATGCGGATGTTACCGCGGCCGCGGTTCAGCGGCCGGCGTTCTGAAGGAGGAACAAATCTATGGCTATCATCATTGCTGCAGCCGTGGCAGCGGCTCTCATCGTATTCTGCTTTCTCTGCTATAAGAAAGCCCCGCCGACTCAGGCGATCGTTGTGACCGGTCTCGGGCTGGCCCGCCCCAAGGTCGTATGCGGCCGCGGCGTTTTTGTCCTGCCCGTTGTGCAGCGCGCCGACCGGCTGAACATGCGCCTTTTGAAAATTGATGTCAAGACGCCGGAAACGGGCGTCAAAACCAAGGAGGGCGTTTCCCTCTGGCTGGACAGCGTAGTCACTGTGCAGGTCTACAGCGAAAACTCGACCGTCTCGGAGGATGAAGTTCGTGCAGCCGGGTATGATGACATCAAAAAGTACATCAACTCCCGCCAGCAGTCTGCGATCTCGAACTTCCTCGGAATGGACGAGGCGCATATCAATGAAAAGATCAATGATGTGCTGCAGGGCAACCTGCGTGAGATCGTCAGTGAGATGACGGTCGACCAGATTCTGACTAACCGCAAGCAGATGGCAGTCAGCGTGGTCGAAAACGCCCGCCCCGACCTTGCCAAGATGGGTCTGGAGGTTGTGACCTTCAATGTGCAGGATGTCAAGGACGCTGTGGATGCGATGGGGCATAACCATGGTGTCATCGAAGCCATCGGTGTGGAGCAGGAGGAGCTTGTGAAAAAGCGTGCCTCGATTGCCAAGGCCGAGGCTGAGCGCGATGTATCCTGCGCCAAGGCTGCCGCCGCCATGGCCGCCAACGAAAAGGAGATCGAAGCCCAGACTGCCATTGCCAAGCGCAACAATGAGTTAGAGTTGGCAAAGTCCCAGTTGAAGGCCGAGGCCGACAAGGCTGCTGCCGATGCACAGGCCGCCGGTATGATCCAGACCAACCTGCGTGCCCGTGAGGTCAAGGAGTCCGAAGCAGACGCCGAGATCGCCAAGCAGAAAAAGATGGTCGATCTGGCCGCGCAGGAGGCAGAGGTCCAGCAGCGCAAGTTGGACGCCGAGGTTCGCAAGCAGGCCGATGCCGAGCTTTACCGCCGCCAGAAGGAGGCCGAAGCGCAAAAGTATGAGGCCGAGCGCGCCGCCGAGGCTGCAAAGTTTGCCAAGCAGCAGGAGGCCGAGGGCATTGCACTGGTCGGCCGTGCCGAGGCGGAGGCCATCCGCCAGAAGGGTTTGGCTGAGGCCGAGGCGATGAAGCAGAAGGCGGAGGCCTACAAGCAGTACAACGATGCCGCCGTTGCCGAAATGATGATCAAGGTGCTGCCCGACATTGCAAAGAGTGTTGCCCAGCCCCTGTCCGCCATCGACAAGGTGTCCATCATTGGTGGTGACGCTGGCGGTGTGTCCGGTATTTCCGGCAATGTTCCGGTGCTGATGGCCCAGACCATTGAGGCCATGAAGGAGGCCACCGGCATCGACATGAAGGAGATCGTCCGCGCCAACAGCATTCAGGCCAAGACCGACCGCAACATCAATGTAACGGGATTGGACAGTCTCAAGCCCGAGAACAAAGAAAACAAAACCACCGAAGTGACGGCCGAATAAGCCGTGAGCCTGCCCGGTTCAATCCGGGCAGGCTCTTTTTGTTTGCATGGGGGGTATACCCCTCTCATGCGCAGACTGCACAAATCGAAGGACTGTTTTCCTGTGAAAGGCGACGAAACTTTTTTCAGTTCATGCCAAAAAACATGCATTTTGTGCAAAATGTGTGCCGATTTCAAGAAAGCATGGTATGCTACACTCACATCAAAGAGAGGACGACCCCGGCAGGGATGCTGTTTAAGCCCTGCCAAAGAAGGAGGAACCCAAATGTTGGAGATCACCCGCCTGACTGTGGAGCATCTGGCCCAAGGCTGTGTGACTGACTGCCCGGCGCCGCGCATCGGCTTCGCGGTACAAAGCGACCGCAATGATGCCGAGCTTACGGATGCCATTCTGCAGGTCGGCGATTGGAATGTTCATCTGCCTCAGGATGGCCAGACCGGCACCGCCTACAAGGGGCCGACGCTGCTGCCCTTTACGACCTACGGTGTCCGGCTGACGGTCACCGATAATACCGGTGCAGCCGCCGAGGCAGAAACCACCTTTGAAACCGGCCGCATGGAGACCCCTTGGCGCGGTCAGTGGATCAGCGACCCGGCCTTTACCTTTACCGAGGCCAAGGTCAGCCCTGTGCCGATGGTCTTTCGCAAAACGATTGAAACCGCAAAGCCCATTGCCCGTGCGCGGCTTTATGCAACCGCTATGGGCATCTATGAGGTAGAGCTGAACGGCCAAAAGCTGGGGCGGCAGTATTTTGCCCCCGGCTTTACAAGTTACAAGAGCTATCTGCAGTATCAGACCTACGATGTAACGGAGCTTTTGACCGGCCATGACACGCTGACTGCCACGGTGGCAGGCGGCTGGGCCGTTGGCAGCTTCGTTTTTACCCGCAAAAACCGCGTCACTGCCGACCGGCAGGCACTGCTTGCCGAGCTGCGTATCGAGTACGCTGACGGCAGTGTGGAGGTCATCGGAACCGACAGCAGCTGGGAGGTCACTGAGAACGGTCCCGTCCGCATGGCCGACCTGTATGACGGTGAAACCTATGATGCCACCCATAAGACGGATGGCTGGCACGCCGCTGCCCCCGAGACCCTGAAGATCACCCCCGCCATTACGGCAGAGTACGGCGCGCCGGTCACGGCCCATGAGGTGTTCAGGCCGGTGGCCGTCACTACCGCGCCGGACGGGGAAACGATCTACGACTTCGGCCAGAACTTTGCAGGCGTTATCCGCATATCGCTGCAGGGCAGTGCCGGTCAGATCATTACGGTGCGCCACGCCGAAATCTTGAATCCGGACGGCACACTGAATACGACCTTCCTGCGCAGTGCCAAGGCCACCGCAGCCTACACCTGCCGGGACGGTCAGCAGACCTACAGCCCGCGCTTCACCTATATGGGCTTCCGCTATGCGGGAATCAAGGGTGTAAAGCCGGAGGATGTCGAGGTGGAGGCGGTTGCCCTTTACTCCGATGTGGCACACGCCGGAGCCTTCCACTGTTCAAACGAGCTGCTCAACCGGCTGCAGTCCAACATTACATGGAGCGCAAAGTCCAATTTTGTTGACATTCCGACCGATTGCCCCCAGCGCGATGAGCGGATGGGCTGGACCGGAGACATCAATGTCTTTGCACCGACAGCGCTTTACAACTTTGAGTTGAGCCGTTTTCTTGAGAAATGGCTGCGCGATGTCAAGGCCGAGCAGCGGCCGGGCGGCGGCATTCCGAACACAGTGCCCGTACAAGGCTACGGATTCCCGGCCACGATGCCTGAGATGGCGGTGGACTGGTGGGGCGATGCCTGCGTGAATGTGCCGTGGGCGCTCTACGAGGCGACCGGCAGCATCGACATTCTGCGCACGATGTACCCCACAATGCAGAAATATGTCAAGGCCTGCCGCTTCTGGGCAGGGTTCGGCATCGGAAAGCACCGCTATATCTGGCACACACCGTCCGTCCTGCACTTTGGCGACTGGGTCGCGCCCGATGTGCCCAAGATGAGCCAGTGGCAGGCGCGCAGCAAATACACCGCCACGGCCAGCCTTTTTTACACCAGCAGCCGGTTGGCTGCGATTGCACGCATCCTCGGCAAAGATCAGGACGCCGCCCTTTACACGGATTTGAGCCGCAAGGTGGCAGATGCCTACTGCAGCGTATTTACGGACGGCAGCGGCAGGGTAAAGGACGAGTTCCAGACCGCCTATGTGCTGCCGCTGTACCTGAACATCTTCCCTGAGAATGTCCGCGCCAAGGCTGCCGAAAACCTTGTGCAGCTCGTTGAAAAGAACGATTACAAGATCGGCACCGGCTTTCCCGGCACACCGTACATCCTGTTTGCACTGGCCGACAGCGGACATGCCGACACGGCCTTCAAGATGCTGCTGAACACCCAATGCCCCGGCTGGCTGTATGAGGTCAGAGTCGGCGCCACAACAGTGTGGGAGCGCTGGGACGGCCTTGATGAGAATGGCGAGTGTCACATCAGCAATGACGGCACTGACCAGATGATCTCCTACAATCATTACGCCAGCGGTGCGGTGGGCGCTTTCCTCTACCGCCGCGTGCTGGGCGTTGAGCCGCTGGAGGCCGGGTATAAGCGTTTTCGCTTTGCACCGCTCATCGGCGGCGGTCTGACCGAAGCCGATGGCACCGTTGATACGCCTTACGGCAAGATTCATGCTGCGTGGCAGCTTGCAGACGGTGTGATCACCGCCCGCGTGACAGTGCCGATGGGCACGGCCTGCAGCGTCTTACTGCCCGGGGCAGGGGAGCTCACCCTCGGCAGCGGCACACACGAAGTGCGCGGCAGCCTTTGAGCAAACCATGACCACAACTTATCAGATAAAGAAGGAGTGACCCCTCTCTTATGGCTATATCCAAATCCAATTTCTGGTCGTCCCCGCTGACGCGGTCCCGCATTACGAGCGATGATGTAAAAATGCCGGAAATGCTGCTCGGCTATTTTATCGGCCCGTTCGGCGCACTGCTTTCCTCCGGTATTTTCACAAGCATCCTGCAGAATTATTTTACCGATGTCCTCAAGCTGGATCTCGGCTTTCTGACCACGCTGCAGCTGATTTCGACCGTCTTAATCGTGGCGGCCAACCTCGTGGTAGGCCAGCTGATTGAGCGCACCCGCGCACTGGCAGGCAAGGCCCGCCCGTGGATTCTGCTCTCGGCGCTGACGCTTTCGGTCGCAAGCGTGCTGATGTTCGTTGTTCCCTTTGAGGGCGCGGCCAAGATGGTCTGGATCGCGGTTGCCTATAACCTTTACTACGCCGTGGCCTATCCCATCTACAACACCGCCAACTCTACGATGATCCCGGTTTCGACCCGTGACAGCAAGCAGCGCGGTGCACTGGCCTCCTTCACGAACATTGCGGGTCTGGGCGTCATGGGCTGCGGCTCGATGGTGTTCCCGATGCTCGTTTCCTTCGCACTGAAGGAGGACCAGCACCTCTGGTTCGTTGCCATGTTGGCAGTGGCCATTTTCAGCGCGATCACGATCTATCTGCAGTTCCTTTTCACCCGCGAGCGTGTCACCGAGGAGGGCCGCGGCGAGGATGCCGCCCCGAAGAAGGCTGCCTCGCTGGGTGAGCAGCTCAAGGCTGTGACCGGCGACCGTATGTGGTGGATCGTCATGGCATTCTACATGCTGTTCCAGTGGAGCGGCGCGATGAAGAACGGCTCGATGAGCTACTACTGCAAGTGGGTGCTGGACAACACCTTCTTCGGCAATGCTGACGCCTGGGGTGCCTCGCAGAGCCTGCTCAGCATCATGGGCGCGATCCCGATGGCTGTGGCCGCCGTGTTTGTCGTGCCGCTCGCCAACAAATTCGGCAAGCGGATGGTCTGCGGCGTGTTCATGGCGCTGGGTGCTGTGGGCGGTGTAATTGCCGGCCTTGGCGGCGGTCATATCATTCCCGTTGCCATCGGCGTAGCGCTCAAGTGCCTTGGCTCGTCCCCGGCCTGCTACCTGATCCTCGCAATGATCGCCGATGTTATCGACCATATCGAATACCGCACCGGCATCCGCACGGACGGCCTGACGATGAGCATCTACAGCTCGCTGATGGTCGCAGCCACCCCCATCTGCAACTCGATCTTCAGCGCTATGCTCAACGGCAGCGGCTACAATCAGGCCGCTGATGTCGCGCTGGGCACCGCAGCCCAGACCGCCGGTGTGCAGGCGGCCATCTCGGTCAGCTATATCTGGGTTGAAACGGTCTGCTACATCATCGGCGCCGTGATCCTGATCCTGTTCTGGACTGTTGAAAAGGACCTGCCCCGTGAGCAGGCCGAAATCGCAAAGCGGAACAAGAAGTAATGCGGCAACTGCGGCGGTCAGGGGACTGGCCACCCTACCGCAACCACCCCTGTAGGGCGGGCAGTCCTCTGCCCGCCGCCCCCCAGAAGTAACGCGCTCTACACGCGATTACGATATACACAAGGAGGAAAAACATGAGTAAGAAAAATTCCGGCCGCCGCGTCTGGCGCGGCGTGACCACCACTACGGCGTCGCTGCTGGCGCTCAGTGTCTGCGCCTCGACCGTCGTAGACGGCTTCCGCACCGACATTGACAAGTTCCTTGGCACCAAGAGCACCAAGCTCGTCACCGAGGAGACAGACGGTGCTGACCTGTACACCTTTAAGTCGGACTATACCTCCACCAGCGACCTGCTGCACGGCATTCAGGATGTCGGCGAGCGGATGAGTGAGGAGGGCAGCGTCCTGCTGAAGAACAACGGCGCACTGCCGCTGACGAAGGATGAGACCCAGAAAATCACGCTGTTGGGCTTTTCTAGCTACTATCCCGTTCAGGGCGGCGATATGGGTTCCAGCTACATTGCAAACACCGGAACCGATGCCGATACCGTTGATATGGTCGGTGCCTTCAAGGCAAAGGGCTTCGGTCTGAACCAGACTGTGGCTGACATGTACGAGGCCCTCAAGCCGATGTACAAATCCGAGGTCCAGAGCTGGGGCGGCACTGTGGAGTACAACCATATCACCGCACCTTCCACCACCGGCGTTTTCTCCAGCAAGGAGCCGAGCCAGGCTGCACTGGACGGTCAGGATGCAGGCTGGAAGGACAGCATGAATGACAACAATGTCATGATCGTCACGATTGCCCGCTCTGCCTCTGAGAACGGCAGCTACAACCCCGGCACCGCCGGTGTTGACCCCACCCAGAACCTGAACCAGACCGACCCGCTGGGCCTGTCCGATGACGAGCGCGACCTCATCAATGCAGCCGTCACTGCCAAGGCGGCCAACGGCGGCAAGGTCATCGTCCTTTTGAATAACGTCAGCGCCATGGAGGTGCAGGAGATCGAGGACAACGTCGGTGTTGACGCCATCCTGCAGGTGGGTCTGCCGGGCGGCTATGGCTTCTACGGCGTGGCCGACATCCTCTCCGGTGCGGTCAGCCCCTCCGGTCATCTGACCGACACCTATGCCGTCAAGAACGCCAGCGCTCCCAGCGCCCAGAACTTCGGCGATCTGCAGTGGGCCAACGCCAACCCCGACATCAGCATGAACGATGCCATTGTCGAGGCCGAGAACATCTACATCGGCTACAAATACTACGAGACCCGCTATTTTGACACCGTCATGGGGCAGGGCAATGCCGATTCTGCAGTCGGTTCTTCCACAGACGGCGGCTGGAGCTATGACAATGAGGTTACCTATCCGTTCGGCTATGGTCTGAGCTACACCACCTTTGAGCAGACCCTCGATAACCTGAATGTTGACCTTGAAAACGAGACAGTCACTGCGAACGTGACCGTCAAGAACACCGGCAGCGTGGCCGGCAAGGATGTTGTGCAGCTCTATGTCAGCCTGCCCTACACCGATTATGACAAGGAGCACGGTGTTGAGAAGGCTGCCATCCAGCTGCTGGACTACGGCAAGACCGCCGAGCTTGCGCCCGGTGCCTCCGAGACCGTGACCATCACCGCTGACATGCAGAATATGGCCAGCTGGGATTCCACCGCTGACAACGCGGCCGGTACCAAGGGCTGTTACATTCTCGATGCCGGTGACTACTGGTTCACCATCGGCAACGGCGCACACGAGGCCGTGAACAATGTACTGGCCGCCGAGGGCCAGAGCGTGGACGGCACCGCCGACAAGGCCAAGAGCTGGACGCTCGATTCCTTTGACGGCACGACCTTTGCCACGACCAAAAACGGCACTGCCGTTGAGAACCAGCTGGCCGATATGGACATCAACAGCTGGCTGCCCGGCACTGCCACCTACCTGACCCGCTCTGACTGGGAGGGCACCTTCCCCAAGACCTATAAGAATCTGACCGCCTCCGATGAGATGCTCGACATTCTGGACAACGACATCTATGAGATCAACGCAAACGGCGATCCGTCCACCGTCACCTTCGGCGCTGACAATGGCCTGACTCTGGCTGACCTGAAGGGCGTCACCGACCTTGATGATGAGCGCTGGAGCCTGCTGATGGATCAGCTCACTCTGGAGGAGGGTATGATCCGTCTGGGTCTGGGCGGCACCTCCACCAAGGCCATCGAGTCTATCATGAGCCCCGAAACCATCCAGAACGATGGCCCCAACGGCATCTACTCCTATCCTCTCGGCCAGTATGCCAACACCGACAAAGCCGGCGGCGACCCCTGCGCCGTGGATGCCAACGACCCCAACCTCGCATACAAGTTTGGCACGATGGTCAACGAGACCGTTATTGCCCAGACCTTCAACAAAGACCTTGCCAACGAGTACGGCAAGATCTGCGGCAACTACAGCCTGTGGAGCAACCTGACCATCTTCTGGGGCTGCGGCACCAACCTGCACCGTTCCCCCTACAACGCCCGCAACCATGAGTATTATTCCGAGGATGCCGTCCTTACCTCCGGTCAGGCCGTTGCCTTCATCAGCGGCGGCAAGGAGTACGGCGTTATCATCGCCCCCAAGCATCTCGCCTTCAACGATACCGAGATCAACCGTACCGGCGTTTCCGTCTTTATGACTGAGCAGCAAGCCCGCGAGAACGAGCTGCGCGGCACCCAGGCCGCCATCGAGGATGCCGGCGCTCTGGGCGTCATGACCGCCTTCAACCGTGTCGGCATCACCGCCACCAACGCCCACACCGGCCTGCTCAAGAACATTCTGCGCGGCGAATGGGGCTTCAAGGGTCTGGAGAGTCAGGACTTCATCATGAACCCCAACTACGCCGTGCTGAAGGAGTATGCCCTCAACGGCGGCACGATGACCACCTTCACCGGTGAGAACACGATGGCCGCTGTCAGCGAAAAGTTTGCCTACTGGACCACCGAGAATGTTGGTCAGGACACCGAGCTGATGAGCGCCATCAAGCAGGCCATGACATGGCAGGCCTACGCGCTGGCCAACTCCAACGCGCTGGACGGCATGGCCAGCAGCACCCGCCTTGTCAGCGTCCGCACCTGGTATGACAACGCCCTCGTTGCCGTGCAGGTCGTCTTTGCCGCCCTGACCGTACTGGCCGCCGCCATGTATGTGCTGAATGACCGCAAATCCAAGAAGCAGTAAAGGAGTGCAAACCATGAGTTCTACGAATAAAAAGGGCGCAGGTCTGATCCTGTCGCTTTTGACCGCCGTTGCCGGTGCTGTCGGCCTTGGCTTCTGCATTGTCAACGCCGGGACTGATTCCTTCCGCAAGATCGGCACCAGCCCGATTGTCATCGGCTGCGCCGTCATCGCCATCCTTGCACTGGTGCTGCGCGTCGTGCTGGATAACAAGCTGGCCATTGCCGCCGACGCGATGAGCGTAGTCGCCGGTATCACGCTGGTCGTGGCTGCCGTACAGTTCATCAGCCCCCGCGTCAACACCATCGCCTCGATCATGACCTTTACGAACAACGCCCAGACGATGGCTGACCTGTCCAGCGCCATCTACGGCACGGCCGCGCTGCTGATTGCCGTGGTGCTGAACATCATTGCCGCGTTCACCAATGTGAACGAGCAGTAATTCTGCGCCATTCCCGCGTCACTTCATCGTGACAGCTTTTTCCTCATCCACACCCCGGGGGGCTTTCTCTCCGGGGTATTTTGTATTATGATGTAGGGCAACACCGCACAATTCCCGCCTAACGGCTTAAGTACCGCTCCGGCGGATCTCCGCGCCAAGAGCCGCCGCAAGCGGCGGTTGCGCTCCGAAGCGCCTCGCTGCGGCTCGGTGTGCGGTACGGCATCTGCGTTGCCAAAATGCTCGATAATACACAAAGTATTATCTGCGCTTTTGGCTTAGCATCTGCCGCACCTCGCTCGCCGTATCGGCACTTAGAATTATGCGGTATTGCCGTAGAAAACAGATTTTTTCTGAAAGGATGTGCTCACTTGCGCCGCCTGATGCTTATTCTCGCCATGCTGGTTCTGCTGGCAGGCTGTGCCGCCGCCCCGGCAGCCTCTGCGGTGCAGTGCCGCATCGTTTTGGAATCTTCGCCCGCGTTTACGGCAAAGACCCAGACTGCAGCCGTTACCCCGGGGCAGACGGTGACCTTCACCTTGACCCCGGCCGACGGCTATACGCTGACGGGCGCAGACTATCCCGGCGCCCGTCTGACCCGCACCGGCACCGGCTATACCCTCAGCCTGCCGGAGGTCCGCTACTCGACCGCTGTTGCCGTCACGGCAGAAAAAAGCGATACCGTACTCTACTACCGGGACAATCTGGGCGGTGACTGGATCGAGGCTCCTGTTACCGCAAGCCATCTGCGTGTGAATACCGCGATCCAAGGTGAGCTGTTCAACAACCCCGGCCACACCCTGACCGGGTGGAATACCGCCCCGGACGGCAGCGGACAGGCCGTGGGGCTGGGCAGCCGAACCGCGCCCGGCAGCCGGCTCTATGCCCAGTGGGCTGCCCAGAACGATGCCGCCGAATTCACCTTTACCGTAAACAACGGCACCGCCACCGTCACGGGCTGGCAGGGGAGCGGGGAGCGCCTTGTCCTTCCCGATACGCTGGGCGGCGCGCCGGTGGTTGAGATCGCCGCCGGCGCTTTTACAAACGCCGCCTGCAGGGAGATCATCCTGCCTGACACGCTGCGCCGTATCGAGCCGGGGGCCTTTACCGGCTGCGCTGTGGAATCGCTGACCCTCTTTGACAATCTGCAGACCGTCAGCGACTATGCCTTTGAAGGCTGCACGGCACTGCGCACCCTGCACATCAATGCCGCGACCGCCCCCGTCTACAGCGGCAGCTACTACGCCACCTTTGCCGACAAGTACGACCGGCTGCTGTCGCTTTCCAAAACGCGCAAGCTCGTGCTGTTCTCCGGCTCCTCGGCGCGGTTCGGCTACGACAGCGCGGCTCTGGATCAAGCCCTGCCCAGCTATGCGGTGGTCAACATGGGGGTTTTTGCCTATACCAACGCACTGCCCCAGCTGGAATTGATACGCTCGCAGCTGCAGGAGGGGGATCTTTTGCTGCTCTCACCCGAGTTTGACGCCGCCAAGCGCCAATTCTGCACGACGAACGCATTCGACGACGATTTCTTCTGCATGGTCGAGGAAAACTACGATCTGCTTGCCCTGCTCGATTTACGACAGTACAGCGGCGTTTTTTCGGCGCTCGGATCGTATTTGCAGACCCGCGCCGGTATGGCGGCGCGCTCTTACGCCGTATCGCCCGCCGAGCTGGACGAGGGCGGCAATGCTGTGGACACCCCCAGCTACAATGCCTACGGCGACTATATTCTCTACCGCCCGGATGCCGGTGAAGATACGCCGATCTATGGTCTGCCGGTCGATTACACGGTGGATGCCTTTCCGCAGGCGTATTATATCGACCCCGCCAACGCTGAAATTGCGCGCTTCACAGCAGACGGTGTGCGGGTCTGGCTGACCTACAGCCCCCGCAACAGTCAGGCTGTCTCCGAAGCCTCCACCCCGGAGGCCATCGCCGCACTGGACGCCTATTTCAGAGAGAACCTCAACGCAGCGATTTTGACACCGCTGCAGGACTCTCTGCTGCCGGGGCGGTATTTCTATGGGACTGACAATCATCTTTCCACCAACGGTGTTGCGCTGCGCACGGCGCAGGTCATCACTGCCTTAAAGGACGCACTGCAGAAGGAGGGACTGACGCCATGACGGCTTTGCTGCTTATAACGGTGCTGTGTACAGCGCTGGCCCTGCTGGCCCGCCGCTTTGGCTGGGCTTGCACAGCAGGAATGGTCGCTGGTGGGGTGCTGGTGCTGACCGCACTGGTATGCAGTATTCCGACCCAAACGCTGCTGCTCTGCCTGCTCGTTCCCTGCACGGCGGCGCTTTGGCCGAAAGGGGGCAGCCGATGAATTTTACTGCACCCGCCTTTGTGCTGGGTCTGCCGCTGGTGGTACTGCTGCACCGCCTTTTGCCGCCCCGCGCACGCTGGGTACTGCTGCTTGCGGCCAGCCTTGGGTTTTACGCGCTCGGCAGTCCGAAGGCCCTGCCGCTGCTGGCGTGCATTACGCTGGGCACCTACGCCGCAGCGCTGGCCATCGGCCACAGTAAAAGCCGGGTCGGCAGAAAGCTTTGGCTCTGCTGTGCGGCAATACTCTGTCTTGGCTGCCTTGGCGTTTTCAAATACGCCGGTCTTTTCGGCACGGGACCCTCGCTTTTGCTGCCTGCGGGCATCTCCTTCTACACCTTTCAGACGCTCGGCTATGTCATAGATGTATACCGCGGCCGGCTGGCACCGGAGCGTCATCTTGGTTACTACGCGCTGTTTGTCAGCTTTTTTCCCCAGCTTGTGGCCGGGCCCATTGAGCGCAGCACCGATCTTTTGCCGCAGCTGCGCGACCCTGCCCGCCGGACGGACAGCGGGGGATGGCTGTATATCCTGCGCGGCTTTTGCAAAAAGCTGCTGCTGGCCGACACGGCAGCGGTCTTTATAGACACCGTCTACGCAGCCCCCGGCGCAGCGTCCGGCCCCGCTGCCATACTGGCCACCGTATTGTTTGCCGGGCAGATCTACTGGGATTTTTCCGGCTATTCGGATATTGCGGTGGGGGCTGCCGCCCTGCTGGGTGTGCGGCTGAGCCGAAATTTTGACCATCCTTATCAGGCTGTATCGCTGCGCGATTTCTGGCACCGATGGCATATCAGCCTGACCCGCTGGTTTACCGATTATCTCTACATTCCGCTGGGTGGTTCGCGGTGCGGCGCTGTGCGCTGTGCTCTGAACACGCTGACGGTCTTTCTTTTGAGCGGTCTGTGGCACGGTGCTTCGCTGCATTTTATGGTCTGGGGCGGTGTCCACGGTCTGCTGCTGCTCGCAGAGAAGCGGATTTTCCCTGCTGATAGTCAGGGTCGCGCCGCACCTGCCCGCCGCCTGCTGACCCTTGCAGCGGTCTGCTTCGTCTGGGTATTCTTCCGGGCCGCCTCGGTTTCCGATGCGCTGACCCTGTTTTCTCGTCTGCCCTGCGGGTGGGATGCGGCCTCTGTGCGCACGGCGGTGCTTGCCCTCGGCCTGCAGCCGGGTGCCCAGTTGGCTCTGGGGGCGCTCTGTCTGCGCCTTATGCCTGAAAAGCCCCTTGACGTCCCCACACCGCGCGGTGTTCTGGCGTTTTGCCTGCTTACGCTGGCTGTTGCTGCCGCATGGTTTGCAGCGCTGCACGCGGGGACAGCCAACGCCTTTATCTATTTCCAATTCTGAACGATATTCCGTAACGCTTATGAAGAAAATCATCGCATCTATGCTGGGTGTTTTTATCGCCGTACCGCTGCTTCTGGCGGTGTGGGGCTTTGCCCTGCCTGCACAGTACAGCAGCACCTTTTTGGGGGAGCTGCCCGCCAAGCGCGCCCTGCTGGCAGCCGAGAGCAATAAGCCCCGGCTGATCCTTGTGGGCGGCAGCGCTGCAGCCTTTGGGGTGGACAGCGCCCTGCTTGCCAAAGAGCTGCCGGACTACCACCCTGTAAATTTTGGCCTGTATGCTGCGCTCGGCACCCGGGTGATGCTCGATTTGTCCATAAATGAATTGCGGGCGGGGGATCTTGTCATCGTCATGCCGGAGCAGCAGCAACAGGCTCTGTCAGACACGGTGGGAGTTACCGCCCTCTGGCAGGCCGTTGACGGTGATTTTTCGGCGCTGGGCTGCCTGCATGCCCGCGACTTTGGGCCGATGCTCGGGTCATTTCCACGGTTTGCCGCCGCCAAGTTCCGCTATTTTTTGACCGGCGCACCGGAGACGGACGGCGTCTACCGGCGCGACAGCTTCAACGCTGCCGGTGATCTGGCCAGCCCGCTCTGCAAGGCCAACATCATGCCCGAGGGCTATGACCCCACAATGCCAATACGGTTTGACACCGCACTGCCCGAGGCCGCGTTCTGCGCAGCACTCAATGACTATACCGCCCGGGCGGCCGATGCCGGAGCTACGGTCTATTACCATTTTCCGCCCATGAACGCCCTTGCCGTGGCAAATGAAGATCAGCTCCATGCCTATGCCGCGCATCTTCAGCAGGTCATTACCGCACCGCTGGCCGGGGACCCCCGCGCCTGCGTGATGGATTCCGGCTGGTTCTATGATACGAATTTCCATCTCAATACTGCGGGGCGGACGGTGTTCACAAGGCAGCTTATCCGGGACATCAAGGCAATGCTGGGGGACACCACCGCAACAGAAATTGCGCTGCCCGCCATGCCGGAACCGGCCGCAAACACCGCCGCAGGCAGCGGCAGCAGCGCGGACGCCGCATACTTCACAATGGCGGAGGATGGTTCTGTGACCGTGAATACGGCAGGCCGCGCCCGCCGCAGCCTGACCGTCCCCGCCGAGATAAACGGCAGGGCAGTCACAAGGCTCTGCGCTGGGACCTTCCGCGGCTGCACTGCGCTGGAGGAAGTCACAATACAGTCCGCCGTCACCGCCCTGCCGGACGGCCTTTTTGCCGACTGCCCGGCACTGCGCACCGTTATTCTGACGCAGCCCGATCCAGCCCGGCTGCAGGTGGGGCAGGAACTTCTGGCTGGCGCGCCCGCCGCCTGCCGGATCCAACTGCCCGACGGCAGCTACACAGCCTACTGCCTGCAGTATTCCTGGTCTGCCTACGCTGACAGATTCTGCACATAGTACCGTCACTCCCGGCGCTATCTTGAATTGTGGCTGATGACATGGTATAATGAACCCACATACGGTAAGGCAGCACAGCGCAATTTTGGCCGCTGCCTTACGGAAAATTCGCAACTGCGGAGTATAACTGCTATGAAAAAATATAAGATCGCGGTGGCCGGGACCGGCTATGTGGGGCTTTCGATCGCCACGCTGCTTTCCCAGCACCATCATGTGACGGCGGTGGATATCCTGCCGGAAAAGGTCGCATTGATCAACGCGCGCAAATCGCCGATTCAGGATGATTACATTGAAAAGTATCTGGCCGAGAAGGAGCTGGATCTGACCGCCACGCTGGACGCAAAGGCAGCCTACGCCGATGCAGACTTTGTTGTCATCGCTGCACCCACCAACTACGACAGCCAGACCCAGCACTTTGACACCTCTGCGGTGGAGGCGGTCGTTAGCCTTGTCATGGAGGTCAACCCAAACGCCGTCATGGTCATCAAATCCACGATTCCGGTCGGCTACACGGTGTCAGTGCGGGAAAAGTTCGGCAGCAGGAACATCCTGTTCAGCCCGGAATTTCTGCGGGAGTCCAAGGCCCTGTATGACAACCTTTACCCGTCCCGCATCATCGTCGGCACCGACCCCGAGGATGCGCACCTTGTCGCAGCTGCTCACGAGTTTGCGGCGCTGCTGCAGGAGGGGGCTATCAAGGAGAACATTGATACCCTCTTCATGGGCTTTACCGAGGCCGAGGCTGTCAAGCTGTTCGCCAACACCTATCTGGCGCTGCGCGTTGCCTATTTCAATGAGCTGGATACCTACGCGGAGAGCAAGGGTCTGAATACGAAGCAGATCATTGACGGCGTATGCCTTGACCCGCGCATCGGCAGCCATTACAACAACCCCAGCTTCGGCTACGGCGGCTACTGCCTGCCCAAGGACACCAAGCAGCTGCTGGCAAATTACGCCGATGTGCCGGAGAATCTCATCGAGGCCATTGTAGAGTCCAACCGCACCCGCAAGGACTTCATCGCCGACCGCGTGCTGAAGCTGGCCGGATACTACGGCTACGATCAGGAAAACGAGTTTGACGAAAGCCGTGAAAAGCCCGTCACTATCGGCGTCTACCGCCTGACGATGAAGAGCAACAGCGACAACTTCCGTCAAAGCTCAATTCAGGGCGTCATGAAGCGCATCAAGGCCAAGGGCGCACAGGTCATTATCTATGAGCCTACGCTGGAGAACGGCAAGACCTTCTTCGGCTCGGTGGTGGTCAACGATCTCGACAAATTCAAGCGGCAGAGTCAGGCCATTCTGGCCAACCGCTACGATGCATGCCTAGACGATGTGCAGGACAAGGTCTACACAAGGGATCTGTTCGGCAGAGACTGAAACGCCTTTCAGCCGCTTTTTGACGGCGTAGTAGGGGTTCTATGCCATTACCGCACAGCATCCCTGTGACTTTTAAAGAGAGGAACACCTGTTATATGAAATATGATTATCTGGTAGTCGGCTCCGGTCTGTACGGTGCCATCTTCGCCCATGAGGCCAAGGCCCACGGCAAATCCGTGCTGGTCGTGGATAAGCGCCCCAACATTGCGGGCAACATTTATACCGAGAACATCGAGGGTATCAACGTCCATAAGTATGGTGCGCACATCTTCCACACCAACAACAAAAAGGTCTGGAACTATATCACCCGGTTTGCCGAGTTCAACCGCTTTACGAACTCTCCCGTTGCCAACTATAAGGGCGAGCTGTATTCGCTGCCCTTCAACATGTATACCTTTAATAAAATGTGGGGCGTTGTCACACCGGAGGAGGCAGCTGCCAAAATTGAGGAGCAGCGCCGTGAGATCACCCACGAGCCGCAGAACCTTGAGGAACAGGCCATCTCCCTTGTGGGCCGCGACATTTATGAGAAGCTCATCAAGGGCTACACCGAAAAGCAGTGGGGCCGCGACTGCAAGGACCTGCCTGCTTTTATCATCAAGCGCCTGCCTGTGCGGCTGACCTTTGACAACAACTATTTCAACGCGCTGTATCAGGGCATTCCCATCGGCGGCTATACGAAGATGATCGCCAACCTGCTCGACGGCATCGAGGTGCGGCTGAACACCGATTACCTCGAAAACAAAGCCGCGCTGGACGCATTGGCTGACAAGGTCGTCTACACCGGCCCCATTGATGCCTACTTTGACTACAAGCTCGGTACGCTGGAGTATCGCTCCGTCCGGTTTGAGAATGAGCTGCTCGACAAGCCCAGCTTTCAGGGCAACGCCGCCGTCAACTACACCGACCGCGAGACCCCGTGGACCCGCATCATCGAGCACAAATGGTTCGAGTTCGGCAAGGACGAGAACGGCAACGACCTGCCCAAGACGATCATCAGCCGCGAGTATTCCTCCGAGTGGAAGCCCGGTGACGAGCCGTATTACCCCGTCAACGATGCTAAAAACGGCGCACTGTATGCCGAGTACAAGAAGCTGGCCGAGGCCGAGCCAAAAGTCATCTTCGGTGGCCGTCTGGGCGAATATAAGTACTACGACATGGATCAGGTTATTGCCGCCGTGCTGGACCGCTGCGAAAGCGAGCTGCACTAAAGTACCGCCAAACGAAATTTCAAAATGCAAAAGGCAGCAAAGCAGACCCCAAAAGCTAAAATCGGGGTTTACTTTGCTGCCTTTTTTATTTGCTCAATCCGCTGGCGCCGCTTGCCACAACGCCGCCGTCCATAAGAATGTCTGCTCCGGTCAGGAAGCCAAGCCGCTCATCCAGAAGAAGGGCAAACAAAGCGGCGATTTCCTCCGGCTTGCCGTTGCGTTTAAGGGCAGAGTATTTTTTGAATACATCCGCCTGCCCGCTTTCCAGTGCACCCATCGGCGTGTCAAAGTTGCCGGGCGTCACGCTCAGGCAACGCACATTTTTCTCACCAAAGCGTGCTGCATCGGTCTTGGCAAACCAAATCACAAAATGCTTGCTGATGGCGTAGGCAAGACCGGGGCGGGCATCCTTCGGGGCAATGCCTGCCCGCGCCACCAGCTTTTTGATGAATTTTTCACGGTCTGTGCGCGCCAGCCTGTACGCACTCTTGGGCATGACAAACTGCGGGGCAAGGTAGGCGCTCATGCTGGAGGTGTCGATCACGCAGCCGCCCGGCGCCATGACCTCATAAAAGGCATCGTTGATGTTCACCGTGCCCAGCGCATTGCCGCGCAAAATCTTTTCAGCATCGCCCATGTGGGGGCTAAGGCCTGCAATATGCAAAACCGCTTTTACTTCACCGCATTCGGCAGCGTGTTTGGCCAGCGCAAAACAGCTTTCACGGTTGGAAACATCACAGCTGAACGCCTCAGCCTCCCCACCCGCACGGCGCAGATCGTTGACTGCCTTTTCCAGCTTTGACGCCGTGCGCCCCACCAAAATCGTGTAATACCCTTCTTCGCAGACAAGCTTCGCCGTGGCAAGCCCCATACCGCTGCCGCCGCCTGTGATGACGCATACCTTTTTCATAATAGGCAACCCCTTTTCTTTGTGTCAGTGCAGGGAATCCAGAGCGTGGAGATAGCACTCCCACTGCTGGTCATTCATTTGCATAAGCTTGCAGATAGAATCATACAGCTTCTTCATGCGATTTTTCCCTCCTGCTTGAGCCATACTGCGAGATCATGCAGTGTTTCCTTGTAGGGACGCGGGGCAAAGCCAAGCTCATTTTTTGCCTTGGAGCAGTCAAAGTGGTTGTTGCGCTCCAGATTGTAAACGGCAAACTCCGTCAGCACAGCGGGCTTGCCGGTCTTGGCCGCGCGGGCTTCCATCTGTTTGGCGGCAAAATGGGCAAGCGACAGCGGCAGGTAAAACAGGCAACCACGGCAGCCGGTTTCAGCTTTGAGCATCTCACACAGCTTCTTCAGCGAAACCTCATCATTGGAGAGGATGTAGCACTCTCCCTTGCGTCCGCGGTCAGCGGCGGCGATCGTGCCGGCAGCCAGATCGCGCACATCGACAAGATTGAACGTTCCCTGCATACCAATGGGCATCTCACCGTTCAGGATCTGGATCAGCGTGCGGGTCGTCTGCCCGATGGCGGGGTCGTTGGGGCCAAGAATACCGCTGGGATGCACCACGCAGGCATTCAGCCCGTCAGCGGCGGCGTCCAGAACCTTCTGGGTCGCCATTGCCTTGCTGCGGCTGTACCAGCCGACTACGCGATCGTCATCGTAGGGAACAAAGCTGTATACCTCGTGGATGCTCTCGCCCTTAGGCAGCTCAGGGATGGCGCCGGTGCTGGAAACATAGACGAATTTTTTGCACTCAGGGTGATTTTTGGCGGCATTCAGCATATTTTCGGTGCCGCCCACATTGACGGCGATCAGCTTTTCACTATAATTCGGGTTGATCGTCACCATGCTCGCGCAGTGGATGCAGACGGTCCGGGTGTCCGGCTCCACAGCAAAGAATTTCTCGCAGTCCTCGGCGCTGCAGAGGTCACCCTCAAAGATTTCGACGGCCTTCGGCACAAATTTTACAGCGGGGTCGCCCTTCAGCACAAAGGCGCGCACGGCATCGCCGCGCTCCAAAAGCTGTGCGCAGACATTTGTGCCCATAAATCCGGCGGCACCGGTGACAAGATAGATGGTTTTCATAGCTGTATCCTCCGTTTTCCCGTAGGGTGTTTTTTGTTTCAACGCTCCCAAGGATACACCGCCAAAATAAACCTTTGGTAAACGGGAAGGTTTATCTTCCGTTTATCTTTGCGCTGTACTATAATAGTACCAAGGAGGATACACGGATGTTTCGTATTTTGATTGCCGAGGATGACCCCAGCACGGCGCGTCTGCTTTGCGCCATCGTAAAGCGAGAGGGCTATGAGCCGCTGATTGCTGCCGACGGTGTGCAGGCGCTGGAACTGCTCGACCACAACCAGATAGACCTGCTGCTCTGCGATGTGATGATGCCCCGGATGGACGGCTTTGCGCTGACAAAGGCTATCCGCGAAAGCGGCAGCATGCTGCCCATTTTAATGCTGACGGCCAAGGATATGCCGCAGGATAAGCACACGGGCTTTATCGTTGGTACCGATGATTATATGACAAAACCACCGGATCGGCAGGAGCTTGTGCTGCGCATCAAGGCGCTGCTGCGCCGCGCCCGCATCGTGGATGAACACAGGATCACGATAGGGGATGTCGAGCTGGACTACGACACCCATACCGTGCGGCGCGGCCACGATGCGCAGGTGCTGCCGCCCAAGGAGTTCAACCTCCTGTACAAGCTGCTGGCTTACCCGGAAAGGACCTTTACCCGGCTGGAACTGCTGGATGAGATCTGGGGTATGGACAGCGAAAGTGACGATAAAACGGTAAATGTTCACATCAATCGGCTGCGCACCCGCTTTTACGACTGGCCGGAGTTTGAGATACAGACCATTCGCGGCATCGGTTACCGTGCTATAAAGAAGGTGTGATATGGCGCAATTTGTAAATAAGCTGCGCGGCTGCATGCGCACCGTAAATTTGACAATGCTGCTGGTGCTGAACCTGTTTTTCATCGTTACACTGAATCTGACCGTTGCGACGGTGCTGGTGGTATTGAAGGCTGACCACGGCTTTTTTATCCAAGACGGCAGCGTCAGCATCGGCGGTGCGCTGGTTATTTTGTATGCCAGCTGTATTTTGATGGCCGTCAGCCTTGTGGTTTCGATTCGCCTTGTGTTAATAAAGCCCATCAAAAACATCATACAGGCGATGAACCGGCTGGCGGCGGGGGACTTCACCGTGCGCCTGCAGCCCGCCGCCCACGGGTATGAGTCCACCGAGATCCGGGAGTTCAAAGCAGCCTTCAACAAAGCGGCGGAGGAGCTTTCCGGCACTGAGCTGCTGCGCAAGGATTTTGTAAATAACTTTTCCCATGAGTTCAAGACTCCCATCGTCAGCATCAGCGGCTTTGCCGACCTGCTGCTGGACGAGGATGTCACACCTGAGGAGCAGCACGAGTATCTGCAAATCATCCGCGATGAGAGCAAGCGGCTGGCACAGCTTTCCGGCAGTGTGCTGCTCTTGAATCGTATCGAGGCACAGACCATTCTGACCGACTGCACAGATTTTTCGCTGGATGAGCAGCTGCGCCAGTGCATCCTTGTGACCCGGCAAAAGTGGCGCGATAAGCCGCTGCAGTTTGAGGCCGAGCTGGCCCCCTGCACCTACCACGGCAGCGAAGCGCTGGTAAAGGAGATCTGGCTGAATCTGCTGGACAACGCCGCCAAATTCAGCCCGGAGAGCGGAATCATAAGCGTAACACTGCACAGCGAGCAGGGCAGCCCGGTTGTGGCTGTCACTGACCAGGGCTGCGGTATGGATGCCGAGACCTGCCGCCATATCTTTGAGCAGTTCTATCAGGGGGACACCAGCCACCGGACGCAGGGCAACGGCTTAGGCCTTTCCATGGCACAAAAAATAGCCGCCTTGCACGGCGGTGCTGTCACTGTGGACAGCCGCCCCGGCAGCGGCAGCTGCTTTACGGTTGTTTTGAAATGAATATTGCCTAATGCCTGTTCAGATCAGTCCGCAGGATCACAGCACAATTCCGCCAAAAAAGCGCCGCCCCTTGCCAAAAGGGGCGGCGCACGGTCTGGGCCTTACAGCAGCCCAACATATTTATTATACCATTTTTTGTCTGGAGCGGCAAGATTGAAACTGCACAAATCTTTCGCTGCATCGTTGGCATATCTGCGAATAGACGAATCCCAAGGGCTGTGGTATAGTATAGTCACAGAAAGAAAACAGCCGGAGATAAGGAGCAGATAACTCCAAGAGAAGCTGATTTTCCAAGGAGAAATTTTATAAGAAATCTCCAAAGAAAGCAAGACGCCGGCGGTATTTCGTAAGGAAGGAGGCTCAAGTCCAATGGCAAACTTTAAAGATCCTATTCATCACCGGCGGGCCTGGGCCTGCTGAATGAAAAAGCGCCGCATCCGAAGCCGCAGGTCATAACCTGAACAAAACATATTGAACGAGATGTCCGGCAGCTTACCTTTAAACAGCAGACTCAGGGGCCGTCAACAAAGACCCCACGCAACATATAGATCAGGATGAAAGAAGGCTGGTTATCATGACTGGTTCCACGCCACCCAACAGAGGTTATCTGAAATCCACCTGATCCATAAGGAGAAACTCCAATGTACTAAGTGTCAGAGGTTGACCCTCAATCTCAAAGCCTGAAATTCTGTAAAGGGAATGATTCCCCATGAAAATAGGAACCAACTCCGAAAAATAATGAATAAAGGTTATGAGGCTATGACTCCAATCATTTAGGTACTGCCGGGGCGAACGAAAGGTTCGCCCCGGTTTTGTTTGTGTCGCAGTCTCCGGTTCATATAGGGCAGGCTCCAGCACTCAAGTCCATCAAGACGCACAGACTTGCAATTTTTTCCGAATTTTGTTAATATTATAATAAGTGTGATTATTAACAGGATTAAAGGAGATAAAACTCCATGAGCGTAAAAACGGTTTCATCGCAGGCTGATGCCGCCAACCCGCTTGGTTATGAAAAGGAGGGCAAGCTGCTTGTCGGCTTTGCCATTCCCTGCATTATCTCGATGCTGGTGACGGCGCTGTACAACATTGTTGACCAGATCTTTATCGGGCAGGGTGTTGGCCTGCTGGGCAATGCTGCCACCAACATTGCGTTTCCTCTCTCAATCGCCTGCACAGCCATTGCGCTGCTGCTCGGCATCGGCAGTGCAACGAATTTCAGCCTACAGCTGGGTGCCGGCAATGAAAAGCGCTCTGCTGAATACGCAGGCAACGGCCTGTGCCTGATGGCGCTGTTCGGCACTGTGCTGATGGCGGTCACGCTGCTTTTTCTGACGCCAATGCTGAAATTCTTCGGCGCGACGCCGGATGTTTTGCCCTACGCAGAGGCCTACACCCGCATCACAGCGCTGGGGTTTCCGTTCCTCATTATGAATACCGGTATGAGCAAGCTGATTCTGGCAGACGGCAGCCCGCGCTATTCCATGATGTCGATGCTCATCGGCGCACTTATCAATACGGCCCTTGACCCGCTGTTCATCTTTGGGCTGGATATGGGCATGACCGGCGCTGCGCTTGCCACGATCCTTGGGCAGATCGCATCGTTCTGCATCAGTATGCGGTATCTCTTCCATTTTAAATCCGTACCCTTCTCACGGAGCTGCTTTACGATTGACGGTGACAGAACGCGCAAGATCTTCAGCTACGGTGCATCTGCCTGCTTCAACCAGATTGCGATGGCTGTTGTCCAGATCGTTTTGAACAACACCCTTGCACACTACGGTGCACTGTCTATCTACGGCAGCGATATTCCTCTGGCCTGCGCGGGCATCATCTCAAAGGTCAACATGATCTTTATGTCCTTTGTCATCGGCATTTCGCAGGGCGTGCAGCCGATCATCGGCTTCAATTACGGTGCTGCGCTCTACCGCCGCGTCAAAAAGAGCTATCTGCTGGCGCTGGCTGTGGCTACCGGGCTTTCTCTGGCAGCGTTTGCCTGCTTCCAGCTTTTTCCGCGGCAGATCATCAGTATTTTCGGCACCGGCAGCGAGATGTACTACCAGTTTTCGGAGCGGTACTTCCGCATTTATATGTTCCTGACACTGATCAACGGCATTCAGCCGGTCACCTCCAACTTCTTCAACTCGATCGGCAAGGCGCGCCTCGGCGTATTCATGTCCCTGACACGCCAGATTTTATTTCTGCTTCCGCTCATCGTCATCTTCCCGCTCTTTATGGGCATTGACGGTGTCATGTATGCAGGCCCCATTGCGGACGGTGCTGCCGCCATCGTCTGCGGCTTTTTCACCGTGCGTGAGCTGCGCGAGCTGACCCGCCTGCAGCAAAAAACCGAAAAAATGAACTAAGGTACCAGCAAAGCGCCCCCGCATCACCGTGCGGGGGCGCTTTGCTGTTCTGTTGCAGCTTTGGCGTATAGGCGATGTGACGAAAAAATCTGCGCCTGATTAGCAAAAAGGTAGAAAGTACAGGAAACCACTTGAATCGTACCGGTTTCCGCACTACAATGGAAACCAGAAAGCTAAATCAAGTTTCCGCAGGAGGCAAGCTATGGACGAAAACAACGAGCTGCGCACAAGGCTGTGCGCGGTCGGCATTGAACTGTTCCGCCGGGACGGGCTGCGCTTCACAATGCAGCAGGCCGCTGCGGTGATGCACATCAGCAAAAAGACGATCTACGCGGTCTATCCCTCCAAGGAGGCGCTGCTGCTGGATATGGTGGACGATGCCTTCACAAGGATCCACGCCCGCAAACAGCGCATCCTTGACGGCCCCGGCACCCTTGCAGAAAAGCTGCGGGCGGTCATTATCGCCCTGCCGGAGGAGTACACCGCGCTGGATCTGCAGCAGATGGATCTGCTGGATGAAAAATATCCCAAGGTCGCGGCGCGTGTGCGTGAGCATCTGGAAACCGGCTGGGAGCCTACCTTGACACTGCTGGAGCAGGCGATGGGGGAGGGCGTCATCCGCCGGGTATCCCTGCCGGTTCTGCAGCGGATGATCTCCGCTTCCATTGAGGATTTTCTTGCAGATCGCGCGCTTGATGCACAGGGCATATCCTACACAGATGCTTTGGATGAGATGATTTCCATTTTACTGGAGGGGTTGTTGGTACGATGAGATACAGTCTTTGCAATCACTGGGAATTTACAGAGCAATGGAGCGATGCCTTCTGCCGGGGTGAACCTGTTGACTGTCGTCCGGTGCGCCTGCCCCATACCTGCCGGGAGCTGCCGCTCCACTACGCAGACCCCTCTGACTATGAGATGGTCTGCGGTTACCGCCGCGCACTGACCGTTCCCGATGCGCCCCGGGTATTCCTGCGCTTTGACGGCGCCGCCCATCAGGCAGAGATCTACCTGAACGGCCAGCCGGCCGGGCAGCATCAGGGCGGCTACACCGGCTTCACCATCGAAATTACTGACCTTGTGCGCCGCGGCGAGGAAAATCTGCTGGCTGTGCGGCTGGATACGCGCGAGGACCCCAGCCTGCCGCCCTTCGGCTTTGTCATCGACTACCTGACATACGGCGGTCTATACCGGGAGGTCTGGCTCGAGACCTCGCCGCAGAGCCGTGTGAGCGAGCTTTTCGTGTACACACCGACGCTGACCGAGGCTGCCGTGCAGCTGACCGTTGAGGCACCGGAGCAGGCCGCAGCGCTGCGCGTCAGGCTCTGCAGCAGTGCGGGTGAAACGCTGGTGTGCCGCCAGCTGCCCCCGGCAGAATCGGCGGAATGCCGTCTTACGCTGCCTGACGCCGCGCCATGGGACACCGAGCATCCGAATCTCTATCGCTGCATAGCAGAGCTGCTCGATGCCGAAGGGCAGGTGCTGCACAGCCGGAAAACCTCCTTCGGCTTTCGGACGGCTGTGTTCCGGGCGGACGGCTTTTACCTGAACGGGAAAAAGACCTTTCTGCGCGGGCTGAACCGCCACCAAAGCTACCCCTACATCGGCTACGCCGCGCCGGAAAGCCTGCAGCGGCAGGACGCCCGCATCCTGAAAAACGAGCTGCACTGCAATGCCGTGCGCACAAGCCATTACCCGCAAAGCCAGTATTTTCTTGATGAATGCGACCGTCTGGGCCTGCTTGTATTTACCGAACTGCCCGGCTGGCAGCACATCGGTGATGCGGCATGGAAAGACCGCGCCTGCGCCATGCTGCGGGAGATGCTGCTGCAAAACCGCAATCACCCCAGCATTATTCTGTGGGGTGTGCGCATCAATGAGAGCGTGGACGATGACGAATTCTATACGCGCACCAATAAAATCGCCCACGCACTGGACCCGAGCCGGGCGACCTCTGGCGTGCGGTATCTGGAAAAAAGCCATCTTTTGGAGGATGTTTACGCCTACAACGATTTCTCCCATAATGGCTCAAACGCCGGGGCCAAGCGGAAAAAGGATGTAACGCCTGATTTGAGCAAGGCACTGCTGATCTCAGAATGCAACGGACACATGTACCCCACCAAGCCCTGTGACGATGCCCCGCACCGGCAGGAGCATGCCCTGCGCCATGCGCGGGTACTGGACGCCGCCTACGCAGATGGAGAGCATGCGGGATGCTTCGGCTGGTGTATGTTTGATTATGCCACCCACAAGGATTTCGGCTCCGGCGACCGCATCTGCTATCACGGTGTGCTGGACAGCTTCCGCAATCCCAAGCTGGCGGCGTCCGTCTACGCATCGCAAGGCGGGGAGGAGCCGGTGCTGACGGTCAGCTCCACGATGGACATCGGTGACTATCCTGCCGGGCAGATCGGCACGGTCTATGTGTTTACCAACGCCGAACGGGTGGACCTTTACAAAAACGATATGTTTGTGACGACCCTGCACAAAAGCGGCTGGACGGCGCTGCCGCACCCGCCGCTGGCCGTGGATGACACGATCGGTGTCCTGCTTGAAACGCAGGAGCATTTTGATAAAGCCAAGGCCGACACGCTGCGCGACTGCCTGCTTGCCGCCGGGCGCTACGGCCTGGCCGGGCTGCCGCTGCGCTACAAGCTGAAGCTGGCGTGGTGCATGGTGCGCTATAAGATGAGCTTTGCGGACGGTGTGGCGCTGTACGGCAAGTATGTCGGCAACTGGGGCGGTGCGGCTACGCGTTGGCGGTTCGATGCCAAAAACGGGGATACCGTGGTAAAGAGCGTCACGCTCTGCCCCAGCCACCGGCTGCATCTTGAGGTAACGCCCTCCGCCACCGTCCTGCAGGAGGGTGACACCTACGATATGGCCGGGGTTCGGGTGCGGATCCTTGATGAAAACGGCAGCCCCGCCGTCTATGCACAACTGCCGCTGACCTTTGCCGTGACCGGTGCTGCCGCGCTGGTCGGCCCTGCGGCGGCAACCGCTGAGGGCGGCATGGGCGGGACTTATCTGCGCACAGTAGGGCAGACAGGTACAGCCGCGCTGACCGTTTCGGCCCCGCAGTGTGCGCCTGTCACCGTAGAATTTACCGTCACAAAAAAGGAGTGTGCAGTATGGAACTGACAACAAAACAAAAAGCCGCCTTCGGCATTGGCGCAGTGGGCAAGGATATGGTCTACGCGCTGTCTGCCTCCTATGTCATGTACTATTATCAGGATGTGCTGGGCCTGCCTGCCACCTTTGTCGGCCTGATTCTGATGATTGCGCGTGTGTTTGACGCCTTCAACGATCCCTTTATGGGGGTGCTGGTGGCCAAGACCCGCACCCGCTGGGGACGGTTCCGGCCGTGGATTTTCAGCGGCACCGTCCTGAATGCGGTGGTTCTCTACGCGCTGTTTGCCGCGCCGGTGCTGGAGGGTGCCGGCATGATGGTCTACTTCAGCGTCATCTACATACTGTGGGGCGTCACCTACACGATGATGGATATTCCTTACTGGTCGATGATCCCCGCCGTGACTCGCACCCCTGCTGACCGAGAAAACCTGTCGGTCGTAGGCCGCACCTGTGCGGGTGTCGGCTCGGCGCTCATTGCGATGTTTACCATGCTGCTGGTGGGTGCCTTGGGCGGCGACAGCGAGCGCGCCGGCTTCCGCTGGGTAGCACTGCTCGTAGCCGTAATCTTTGTAGTTACCGAGGCGATCTGCTGCGCCAGCGTAAAGGAGACCGGCACCACCGAGATAAAGACCGCCACCGTCGGCGAGATGTTCAAGGCGCTGTTCTCCAACGATCAGGCGCTTGTGGTCGTAGGCAGCATTGTTTTAATCAACTCGGCGCTGTATCTGACCTCCAACTTTATCATCTATTTCTTCAAGTACGATTTCGGCGGCACAGGCTGGAAGGCCAGCTACACGCTGTTCTCAACCATCGGCGGTGCGGCACAGATCCTCGGCATGATGGTTCTCTATCCGGTGCTGCGCAAAAAGCTCAGCAACACTGCCGTATTTACGGTAAGCCTTGGCCTCGCGCTGGGCGGCTATGCCGTGCTGCTCCTGCTCTGCCTGACAGGCTTTTCCGGCAGTCTGGCACTGCTCTGCGTGCCGGGCGTGGTGGTGTTTGCCTGCAACGGCATGCTCAGCGTACTGACGACCCTTTTCCTCTCCAACAGCGTGGATTACGGTCAGCTCAAGACGGGGCGCCGTGAGGAGAGCGTCATCTTCTCGATGCAGACCTTTGTTGTAAAGGCTGCGTCCGGCGTGGCGGTTTTTCTGACCGGCATCGGTCTGGATCTGATCGGGCTGGCCGGCAATGCCGAGGAGACCGGCCCCATCGCTGCCCAGAGCGCTGGTACACTGCTCGGGCTGCGGCTCATGATGACCGTTCTGCCCATGGCCGTCCTTGCGGCGGCACTTGTACTGTTCCGCCGCAGGTTCACCCTGACGGATGACCGTGCAGCCGAGATCAGCGCCGCGCTTCACAGGGAGGGGACCCAAAATGGCTGAGATGCAGTGGTATGCCGCAACAGACAGCGGCCGGTTTGACGGCACGGCAGCCATCACCCCGCGCAGCGGTGCCGTCTGCCTGAGGGCAGAGCTGCCCGCCGGGGTGCTGCAAAATGCCGTTGCTGCGCTGCCGTGGGAGATGGCAGACGATGAAAAGCTCTTCATGAATGGCTACCAGACATGGACCGCCTGCCCGGAGCTGGGCAAATGGGACCGGCAGCACGGTGTTGAGCATGTTCCGAAATTCCTTTTGGAAAAATACAGCTTTGACCGTTACGGCGATTATCATTTTGTTCCCTACAGCGGCAAAAGGGGACAGAGCCACGGCTTCTCCTACTGCTATTTCCGGCGCGGAAAGACCTACCGGCTTTTGGCCAGCCTGGACGAGGCACCGGGCTACACGATTTTTTCCTATGACAGCCGCGCTGCACAGCTGCACATTGAGCGCGACTGCGCCGGGGTACAGCATACCGGCGGCAGCTTTCCTGCGTTCTCCCTCTTTCTTGCCGAGGGTACCGAGGACGAGGTATTTGACGCATGGTTTGCGGCACTGGGCTGCCGCCCCCGCACCGCGCACAGGCTGGCCGGGTATTCCAGCTGGTATAACCGCTACCAGAATATTGATGAGGCCTCGATTCAGGAAGACCTCAACGGCTGCAAAACGCTTTTCCGCGCAGGGGATCTCTTTCAGATCGATGATGGATGGGAGCGCAAGGTAGGGGACTGGCTGGAGCCTGATCCTGCCAAATTCCCCAACGGGCTGCGCCCGCTGGCGGATGCAGCGCATGAAAGCGGCTTTCTGGCCGGGCTGTGGCTGGCACCGTTCGTCTGTGAAAAGGAATCCCTGCTCTGCAAAAATCACCCGGACTGGCTGTTGCAGGTGGACGGTCAGCCCTGGTGCTGCGGCTGCAACTGGAGCAGCTTTTATGCGCTGGATATTGACCACCCGGAGGTACAGGCCTACCTCAAGCAGGTCTTTGACCGCGTCCTGCAGGATTGGGGCTTCGACCTTGTCAAGCTGGACTTTCTCTACGGCGCAGCACCGTTCGGCAATGCCCGGGAATCCCGCGCAGGCCGGATGCAGCGCGCCATGGCACTGCTGCGCTCATGGTGCGGCGACAAGTTGATTTTAGGCTGCGGTGTGCCGGTCATGCCCGCCTTTGGTATCGTTGACTACTGCCGCGTTGGGTGTGATGTAGGTCTGGACTGGGACGATGTATGGTATATGCGGCTTTTCCACCGCGAGCGGGTCTCTACAAAGCAGTCCATCGGCAACACAATTTTCCGCCGCCAGCTTAACGGACGCGCCTACGGCAGCGACCCCGATGTCTTCTTCCTGCGCGAGGAAAACTGCAAGCTGACCGCACAGCAAAAGCAGACCCTGGCCCGGGTCAACGCGCTGTTCAGCGGCATCCTGCTCACCTCCGATATGCCCAGCCGCTATACTGATGAGATGCGCCGCCAATACAACGCCCTGCGGGAATTGACCGACCACGCCGAAAACTGCACCGTGGATGCAGACGACGGCCTGACCGTACACTACACTTTGCACGGCAAGCAGCAGGCGATCAAGGTTTTTTGACCGTTCAGCCTTCTTCAAAAACACACAAAATTTTTGCTGCGGCGGCTGATGGAATTGCAATCACAGGGCAGGGGATGGTATAATGTGTAAATAGGGCGGTATGCCCTTCCGCTTTGGCGGTACATGTTATATTGTAATAGGTTTTATCTGAGGAGTTGTGGAATGAAGAAAAACGATCTTTCCCCCGAAGCCTTCCGCTTTGAAGGCAAGATGTCCCTGAAGCAGGCACTGCCGCTGGGCATGCAGCATGTGTTGGCGATGTTTGTCGGCAACCTTACGCCGCTGCTTATCATCACGGGTGCCTGCGGCCTTGCCGGCGGCGAATTTGCCGACCTGCGCGTTACGCTGCTGCAGAATGCCATGCTTGTGGCGGGCATCGTCACACTGGTTCAGCTGTATTCCATCGGCCCCATCGGCGGCAAGGTGCCTATCATCATGGGCACCTCCTCCGGCTTCATCGGGGTATTCAGTTCGGTCGCAGCCTCAATGGGCGGCGGCGTACTGGCCTACGGCGCGATCATGGGCGCGTCCCTGATCGGCGGCCTGTTTGAGACAGTGCTGGGCTTCTTTCTGAAGCCGTTGCGCAAGCTGCTGCCCTCTGTCGTTACCGGCACGGTGGTGCTTTCCATCGGTCTGAGCCTGATCTCGGTCGGCGTAAACTCCTTCGGCGGCGGCAACACTGCGCAGGATTTCGGCTCGGTCGAAAACCTGCTGCTCGCCATCTTTGTGCTGGTCATCATCCTGATCTGCAAGCACTCCGGCAGCACCTTTTTGAATTCCTCCTCGATTTTGGTAGGCATCATCTGCGGCTACATTGCAGCGTTTCTCATGGGCCTTGTTCTGCCCACCACGGCGCTGAACGCCGAGGGCGTTGCCTACACCAAGGCATGGGTGCTGAACTGGAACAAGGTGGCCGAGGCCAAATGGTTTGCATTGCCCCAGCTGATGCCTGTCAAACCGGTGTTTGATATGCGCGCGATCGCACCGGTCATGATTATGTTCATCGTCACGGCGGTCGAAACCGTGGGCGATATTTCCGGCGTTATCATGGGCGGCATGGACCGCGAGGCCACCGACACCGAGCTGTCCGGCGGCGTCATCTGCGATGGTATCGGCTCCAGCTTTGCCGCACTGTTCGGCGTGCTGCCCAACACCTCCTTCAGCCAGAATGTCGGCCTTGTCAGCATGACCAAGGTCGTCAACCGCTTTGCGCTGGCCACCGGCGGCGTCTTCCTGATTCTCTGCGGTCTGGTGCCCAAGCTGGGCGCGCTCGTCTCGATCATGCCGCAGTCGGTGCTGGGCGGCGCAGCTGTCATGATGTTCTCTTCGATCGTGGTGAGCGGTATTCAGCTCATCACCCGCGAGCCGCTGACCCCGCGCAGCCTGAGCATCGTCTCGGTAGCGCTCGGTCTCGGCTATGGCATCGGTGCCAACAACGGCATCCTTGCACACGCACCGCAGATGCTCTCTCTGGTATTCGGCGGCTCCGGCATTGTGCCGGCCGCACTCGTTGCCATCCTCTTGAATCTGGCCATTCCCAAGGACGAAAACGGTTAAAGTAAGCATCCCTATAGCGGGCAGTGTAAAACGCACTGCCCGCTATAAATTTTTTGTTGAAATTCAAACGCACAAAAGCACCTTTAGCACCCTATTGACATTTGGGTGCCAGACTGCTATTATATGACCGAAATATCGTAGAATCGTTGCTGGTGCGCCGTTTTGGCTGCAGGCAGCTTTTTTACGATCCAACGGTTAGATTATTCTAACGCGCATATACAAGCTGCCATGCTGCCGCCGGGCAGCTTTTCAAATAAGCAGCAGTTAGTTGATGTAAACCAAGGAGCTGAGCATTACGAAAAAGAATTTTTGGGACAGAAATGCAGCAAGGTATGACCGCTTTATGCGTAAGAATACAATAGCCTATGATCAATTATATGCGCTGCTTCGCCCTGCTGTGTGGCACAAAACCGTTTTGGAGGTAGCCACCGGCACAGGGCAGGTGGCAAAGCATCTCCTGTGTTCTGCCGACCACATTGAGGCTACCGACGCCTCCGCAGCGATGATTGCGCAGGCAAAGCGGGGTAATTTTTCCTCCAAGCTGTATTTTTCCGTGCAGGATATGTTCCATCTGCCTTATGCTGACCAGTCCTTTGATGTTGTCATTGTCTCCAATGCACTGCACATTGTACCGCATCCTGAGAAAGCACTCACCGAGCTTCGCCGTGTGCTTAAAAACGATGGCATGCTGATTGCGCCGACCTTTACCCATGCAGAGAATTCCCGTTGGGGAAATCTTCAGGCCCTTGCGCTGAAAATTGCAGGCTTTCCGCTGCACAGCAGATGGACGAGTGCTGCGTATCTGGCATTTTTGCAGCAAAACGGCTGGACCGTTTGCAAAAGTGTTGTTTTGCAGAATTCCATTCCACTTACCTACGCAGAGTGTAAAAAATCGAAAGGAGAATAACAATGTCATTTTTTGAAAATACAAGAGACCCCAAAGGCTTTGGCGGCAGGCTGATGGTCACCATGATGAACCTTGCCCACACCCCCGTGGCGCTGTGGGGGCTTCACTTTCTGCATCTTGCGCCGGACGCAAAGGTGCTGGACTGCGGCTGCGGCGGCGGAGCGAATATCAAACGGCTGCTGAAAAGGTGTCCGCGCGGCATCGTAAAGGGCGTGGATTACTCTGCTGTCAGCGTCGAAAAATCCCGCCGTCTCAATGCAGCGGCGATCCAAACGGATCGCTGTGTCATCTGGCAGGGCAGCGTGCAGCGCATCATTTTTGCCAGCGATTGGTTCGATGCAGTCACAGCGTTTGAAACCGTCTATTTCTGGCCGGACCTTGCAAAATGCTTCCGGGAGGTTTGGCGGGTTTTGAAGCCGGGCGGCACTTTTCTCATCTGCAATGAAGTCAACGGCGACACGGACAAAGACAAAAAATGGACAGAAATCATTGATGGCATGACCATCTACAAGGATACTGAGCTGAAAGCATATCTTGAGCAAGCGGGCTTTTGTGACATTGCGGTACACAAAAGCAAAACAGGCTGGCTGTGTTTGACCGCCGTAAAGCGAAGTGACTGTGGCTGCGGGAGACAGGAGAATGAAGGTTTATGAATTTGGGGCGGATACCGCTCCGGTCATTTTGCTGCTGCCCGGCACCTGCTGCCACTGGAAAAGCAACTTTGGCCAAGTGATCCCTCTGCTGCAGCGGGATTTTCGCGTACTTTGCGTCAGCTATGATGGCTTTGACGAAACAGAAGGTACCGAATTCCCGACAATGCTTGCAGAAACCGAAAAAATCGAAGCCTACATCCTGAAAAACTGCGGCGGGCATATACGGGCCGCCTACGGCTGCTCTCTGGGCGGCTCTTTTGTGGGACTGCTGGCAGCACGGAAAAGCATACATATGGACTACGGTATTCTGGGAAGCTCCGACCTTGACCAATGCTCCAAGCTCGCGGCCAAATTACAAACGAATCTTCTCCTGCCGCTGATTTATCCGCTGATTCGGGACGGACAGTTCAAGAGTCGCTTTCTGCAGAAGCGATTAGAAAAGTGCTCCGCGGAGAAGGGGGACTATGTCCGCGCTTTTATGGCGATGTTCGGTGCTGCACGCCCCTATGTGACAATGCAAAGCTGTAAAAACCAATTTTATTCCGACCTGATCACGCCCTTGCCGGAGGGAATTGATGTTCCCGGTACGGAGATTCATATTTTCTACGCGCTGAAAATGGGAGCGAAGTATCGCGCGCGTTATCAGCAGCATTTTGCTCACCCCGTAATTCATGAGCAGGATCTGCAGCATGAGGAGCTGCTGGCCTGTTACCCTTACAAATGGGCGCAGCTTGTCAAAAGCATCACTGAACAGGGGGTATAAAGTACCTGTGTTTTTGTGTATATACCATAAAAGGAGGCGGCTTCATTGACAGAAACTTTTTGGGGGATTCTGATTCCCTTTTTGGGTACATCGCTGGGCGCAGCGTGCGTATTTTTTATGCAGCGCGCATTGGGTGATCTGGTGCAGCGTTCACTTGCGGGCTTTGCCGCCGGTGTGATGGTAGCGGCATCGGTCTGGAGTCTGCTGATCCCGGCCATCGAACAGTCGGAGAAGTTGGGGCGGTTTGCCTTTTTCCCGGCATTTGCGGGATTTTGGTTCGGCGTGCTGTTTTTGCTTGCACTGGATCATCTGATACCCCACCTGCATGTCGGCAGTGAGGAGGCAGAGGGGCCAAAAAGCAGGCTGGGCCGTACTACAATGATGGTGCTGGCGGTGACCCTGCACAATATCCCGGAGGGCATGGCAGTCGGTGTGATGTACGCTGGCTTTCTCGCAGGCAGCGCGCAGATCACCGCGGCGAGCGCGCTGGCCCTGTCCCTCGGCATAGCCATACAGAATTTTCCGGAGGGCGCTATCATCTCGATGCCCCTGCGCGCCGAAGGGGAGAGCAAGGGCAAGGCCTTTGCAGGCGGTGTGCTTTCGGGCGTGGTTGAGCCAATCGGCGCGGTGGTGACGATTCTGGCCGCACAGCTTGTGATTCCGGCACTGCCTTATCTCTTGAGCTTTGCGGCGGGTGCGATGCTCTATGTCGTGGTGGAGGAGCTGATCCCCGAAATGTCGCAGGGACGGCACTCTAACCTCGGCACAGTATTCTTTGCCGTTGGCTTCAGTGTGATGATGGTGCTGGATGTGGCGCTGGGGTAACATACGGCACAAAAAAATCTGCCAAGAGCAGGGCGCACTTGGCAGAGATAAAAATGGCAGGATACGCTTTCAGCGGTTCCAGATATTATGTTCAAGGTCACGAAGGCGGCTGCGATACTCCGCAATGCGGCGGTCGGCGTGGCCATCGTTGTCGGGGAAGGTGAGCAGATAGCCGTCTTCGGCATCATGAAAGCCGATTTCCCCGGTAAAGCCACAGATGTCCGCCACCTTTAAAAGCGTGTGAAAGTCATATTGCATAGCGCTGATGAGTAGTAGTTTGTTCATGGCGGTCTCCTGCTTTTTGTTGGTTTTTGTCATTATACCGCAAATCGGAGAAAAATGCAAACAGCTTCCCACGGTTCAGCACAAACCGGTCAGAAAAGGTCCAGCATATTGTCCAGATAGAGCTCTTCACGGACAGCCATCTGATATTCCGGCTTAGTCAGGTAGTGGAGCAAAAATTCAAGAATCAGCGCACTGCCAAGGCCGCGCCCCTCGATCTTGAATTGGGTGAAGCCCATCGGCAGGTAGGTATCCCGAATATCCTCGATGCCGATAAAGCCGGGGTTTGCCATCGCCCGGGAGAAGCGATACCCGCCTGCTGCGCCGGGGGCGCTGCAGTGATGCTCCGGGCCGGGCAGACCCAGATTTTTGCGGCTGACGGCCTCATAGCAGGCCCTGCGTTCCGTGCATCCGAACCAGCAGCATTCATTGCAGAGAAACTCCACCTTGTCCTTCTGGGATTGGGGCAGCGCTGCAAGCTTGTCAAACGCCCGGTTCAGCCGGAAATCCGGCACAACATAGCGAAACTCCGGCCGCGCCAGCTCCCGCCGCAGATCGTTGAAGTCTGTCAGCACTTTTGTGGTCGAGGAGACAAGATACAGCGATGGATAGTTCTTTTTCAGGTACTTCGTCAGCAGTTCAGCATGAACAATGGCGCCGTTTTGGGGGTTACTTTGTTCCTGAAACAGCCTGCAGAGCGCATTACAGTCCGGGTCTGTGAGATGTTCCGGGCGCAGCAATGAATTGCTGAGGGTCAGCCGCGCCGAGATGCCGTACTCCTGCGTCAGCGCCAGCACCTCGCGCGGGGTGCGGTCACTGTACTCGACCCGGCCGCCCGCCCATAAGCAGTCAGACGGTGCGCCGTAGATTGAGCCGATGGCGCACCAGTCGTAAAAATATTCCCTATGCGCACGGTAAAGCGGCAAAAACGCCGCATACAAGTCATAAAATTCAAACAGACCGGGCAGATGAAACAGGGCTGTGCCCTGAGGGGATGTTTCCATAGCGGAGACCTTTCTTTAGCCGCACAGGCGGCTTGATGGGATATATTTATTATACCAGCAATCCTGCCGGAATGCAAAGCTAAGCGCCGCGTCAGTCAAAAACGGCTGAGTTTTTAAAGGTTTGGTTTAAATATAATGGGCAGAGCTGGGAGTCCAATGCGTTCAGCATCTATACCAGAGAGACGACAAATGTAGACGAGGAAAGCGCAACGCAGGCGGTGAGTGCTGTACTGCGGTATCTGAGCCGGGTCGGTGTGGTGAAGTATACCTGCCACAGCGGAGGTCGTGGCCCCGGTGACTGCCACCACCAGCGGGCTGGTATTCTTCGCCATTGATAAGCCGCTTGTGCTGGAACATGAAGTGGCATTTAAACTGATCCGCAGGCTGCACGCTTGAGGAGAGAGAAAAATCACTTTGCAGACAGTCTGAAAATAAAAAGCTCCATTCCCTTAGATTTGCACCGCAAATAAGGGAATGGAGCTTTTTGTAAGGGCAAAATGATCTGCGCGGAGTGATTTGCAAAGCGGGGCTGCAAATTTTGGCCAAAAGTTCACCAAGCTGTAACATTTTGTTGTACAATGGGGGTATAAGGGAGGATTGCAATATGAATCCGATTTTGATTGTGGACGATGAAGCCGCCATTGCCATGCTGGTGCGGCGCATCCTGACGGAAGCGGGCTACCGCTGCCAAGCCGTGACCGACAGCCGCGCGGCGGCAGATCTTCTGGAAAAGAACAGCTACGATCTCGTGCTGCTCGATGTGATGATGCCCCATCTGGACGGGTACGATCTGTTGGCGTACCTACGGCCCACGGGCACGCCCTGCATCTTCATCACGGCGAAGGACGCTGTGGCCGAGCGGGTGCGCGGGCTGAACAGCGGCGCAGATGATTACATCGTCAAGCCGTTTGCCCCTACCGAGCTTGTGGCCCGGGTGGAAAGCGTGCTGCGGCGCGCCGGGCGCAGCACCGCTGTCTACACGATGTGGGAGTATACGGTGGACGCTGCAGCCTGCCGCGTGCTGCGCGGTGAGGAGGAAATGCACCTGACCCGCAAGGAATATGACTTACTTCTGTTATTTTTGCGCAACCGGGGCCGGGCGCTGTACCGGGATTACCTGTACGAAACCGTCTGGGGCGATGACGGCACGGGCTGTGACACCCGCACGCTTGACACCCACATTGCCCGCCTGCGCCGCAAGCTGAACCTTGGCGACCGTCTGCACAGCGTGCGGCAGATCGGGTATATGCTGGAAAAGGAATAAAATGTAACCCGCCCGTGACGAAGCTGTAACCAACCGGAAACAATTCTGCACTATGCTGGGGGTACAACAAACAAAGGGGGATAACCACGATGAAACACACCGCAAGGCTGACCGCCTGTCTGCTGGCGCTGGCGCTGACGGCCTGCACGGCCGCGCCGCAGGATATGCCTGCAAGCACGACCACCGAGACAGCCGCCGCACCCGCGCAGACTGCAGAGCCCACCACAGAAACACCCGCCGTGCAGGACACACTTACACCCATTTACACGACCTGGGGCGCGGCGGTGGGCCAAGATGCCGTCTACAGCGCGATGAACATTGACGATGCCGGACAATACTATGCAACAACGATTGATTTTTCCACGGGCGAGCAGCGTATTCTCTGCAAAAAGCTCGGCTGCAGCCATACGGATGAAAGCTGCCCGGCCTACATGACGGCCATCCGGAACGGCTGCGTGCCGAAAGCCATGCTGCTGCCCGTGGGTGACCGGCTTTACTGGCTTGTGGATGGCCGCTACAATGAGAGTGACGGCGCGTATCTGGATGTGAGCAATCTTGACGGCAGTGACCGCCACCGCGTGGCCGAGGGCGACGCCCTGCCTGATTTGACCAATGCCTATGTCTGGTACACGGATGGCACAGCACTGTATACATTTGTGCGCAGCTATGACGAATATTCCGCTTTTCGTCTGGATGAGGGCGGTGCAGCGTGCTTCTTTACCCGCAGCATACCGGACGGCGAGGACTATTTCGCCTTAGGCTGCTGGCAGGACAAAATCGTTTTGCAGCACAGCGCAGGCTATCAGCAGCAGCCCTTGAACCCGGCCGGAGAGGCCGCCACGGATGAGGAACTGCGCGCATGGCTGGCCGCCGACGAGCAGGCGCGGAACGCGCAGACGAAAAATATCTGTCTGCTGGATACGGCGGGCGGAATGACCGACACCGACATGACATGGAGCGGCGATGCGGGCAATGTCCAGCTTGTCCACAACGGTGCGGCCTATGTGCTGAACGAATCGGGGCTGGTGACAAAATTTGACCTGACTGCGGGCACAGCCCAAACCCGACAGCTTGACCTGCAGGGAGTATTATACGGTGTCGTGGAAGGCGCAAGGCTGGACGGCTGGATTCCTGTGATGGTGCGCGATGACAGCGAGGGACTGCTGAATCCCGAGACCGGCGTCTACACCCCGCTGCCGACCACATGGCTCAAGGATCAGGCAGTGGAGCGCAGCCCGTTTATTGTGGCGGCCAGCGACACGATGCTGCTTGTGAAATACGGCGAAATCTACTACACGACAAATGACATCGGCACGGACGGCGCACCCTACAGCTTTACCACCTGCCGCGGAGAGTACGGGATCATTTCGGTTGAGGACTATCTGGCGGGCAGTCAGGATTGGGTGCAGGTGACGCTGCAGGGCCGCGATCTGGTATGAGGAAACAGCAATGAAATTTGCAACCAAGCTATCTCTGGGCTGCATTGCGCTGCTGTCCTGCGCGCTGGGCGCGGCGGGGCTGCTGCTGACAGGGCAGAGCTTTTCCGGCAGTCTGACCAGCACCCGCACGGCCCTGCAGGCCCAACAGGACAAAGAAAAATACGCGCTTGAACGCATCATCCTTCAAGCCACGGACAGCGCACAGTTTGAAAATTACATTTTGGCGTCCGCGGCCCAGCAGTATGCCGAGCAGACCGCCGATGCGGGCAGCAGCATGGCACTCTGGCTGGACGGTGCGTATGCGCTCTACTCCGGCCTGCCTGCGGCTCTGCCGCGCACCGCACTGAAGCAGGCCCTGACGAACGGCGAAAACGCCTGGCAGCTGACCCGGGCGGCCGGGCGGTGGTATCTGCTGCTGACCCAGCCGCTGGACCTGCCCGGCGTGCGGGCCGATATGCTCTGCGCCTACGATGTGAGCGCGGTGTTCGCCACCCGTGACGCCCAGCTGCGGGCGTGGCTGGCGGCATCGGCGGCACTGCTGGTATTGGGCGGCGGGGCAGCTGTGCTGTTCAGCCGCCGTATGACTCGCCCGCTGACTGCGCTGCAGACGGCCAGCGAGAAAATTGCCGATGGGGAGTACACCCAGCGTACTCAGGTCAAGACCGATGATGAAATCGGCGCGCTGAGCCGCAGCTTTGATGCAATGGCCGCAGCGGTGGAAGGCAAGATCAACGAATTATCAAAAACAACGCAGAGCCAGCAGGACTTTATTGCGGCGTTTACACATGAGGTCAAGACCCCGATGACCGCGATGCTCGGCTATGCCGACCTGATGCGCGCCCGGCCCGATGACACCGAGACCCAGCGGGAGGCAGCGGGCTACATCTACCACGAGACCCAGCGGCTGGAAAACCTGAGCCGCAGTCTGCTGGCGCTGATGGGGCTGGATCAGGCCGGGGCGCTGGAGCTGGTGCCCTGTCAGGATGCCGGGCTTTTGCTGCAGACCGTGCGCAGCCTGCCGCAGGGCAGTACGCCCGTGCCGCGTGTCATCAGCGCGGGGTGCGTGGTGCAGGTAGACCGCAGCCTGTGGGTGGATATGCTGCGCAACCTGACCCTCAATGCCCAGCGCGCCTGTCAAGGCATCGAGGGTGCAGCCATCACCCTGCGGTGCGAGCGCCGCGCCGGGCAGGCGGTTTTCACCGTGACAGATACGGGCTGCGGCATACCCGCCGCCGATCTGCCCCGCGTGACCGAGGCATTTTACATGGTGGACAAGTCCCGCAGCCGGGCCGCAGGCGGCAGCGGCATCGGGCTGGCGCTCTGTGCCCGCATTGCCGGGGCACACGGCGCAAAGCTGGAAATCACCAGCACCGAGCATGTCGGCACGACCGTGACCATCGCCGTGCCGGAGGTACTGCCGAGCGAAAGGGAGGCTGACAATGACACGCAAAGCTGATACGCTGCGCCCCTTCCTGCGCTGCGCTGCTGTGGTGCTGTGCAGTCTGGCGCTGCCGCTGGCGGTGTTCGCCCTGTGGGACCGTGCACTGCTGGCAGCGCCCCACATCCGCACAGACGGGGAGCGCTTTTCGGCAGCCGGGCGGGCCAATGCCACAGCCTGCACCCTCTACGCAGCCGAGCATGTGACGAAGGTGCCGCTCGGCAGCAACAGCGTCTGGGACGGCGGCTGGACGGCGGGCACGATGGACGGCAGTGCGCTGGCCCGCGCCCGCCGGACGCTGCGCGCCCTGCACGAGGCCGGGCTGCTGTGCGATGACAGCTATGCCGCTGCACTCTCGGTCTGCCGCCTGGACTACGGCAGCTGGGAGCTGTACACCGCCCCCTGCGGCCTGACGCAGCTGGTGCGCCGCCCGGAAGAAATCTACACAGGCACCGACACCGAGCATGTGTATATCCAGCTGATTCTTTCCGATGACGATGCACCGCTGTATTTTAACTATCAGAACGATTTAGGGCAGGGTGATACGCTGGCTGATGACGCTGTGGCGCAGTATTGCACCCTGCTGGGGCTGGACGAGTTTACCGACTGGCAGTACCCGGACTGGGGCACAGCCGTGCGGGATTTCGGCGCAGCAGGCTACAGTGAGACCGCGCAGGTCTACGCCGTGGCGAACGCCAGCGGGTACAGCGTGACGCTCTCCGCCGCCAGCATGACGCCGCAGACCTTTGCAGCACTGAACACACAATACGGGGAGGAAATATCATGAAGAAATATCTTGCTATCACTGCCGCGCTGGCGCTGGCCCTGACAGCCTGCGGACAAGCCGCAGCGGACAGCACGCCGACACCGACTGCGGCCACGGAAGCCACAGCGTCCCCCGCCGAGCAGCCGCAAAGCATCGGCAGCGGTGCCCTGCGGCTGTTGACTGCCGCTGCGGACGGCGTGTATTATCAGGCGTTCAACGACTGGGAAATCAACTACACCGACACGATGGGTCGTGCGCTGATCTATGCCATCGACGAGCAGACCGGTGATGCGCGCCCTGTCTGCAACCTGCCCGGCTGCGCCCATGACAGCGACACCTGCCCCGCGTGGAGTGACGGCAATGTGACGCTCTGCTACGGCGACGGGGACGAAGTGTATCTGTTGGCGTTTTATTATAACGATGAAACCAGCTATTATCGCTGGGAAAGAATCAATTCCGACCACACGGAGCGGATTTTGTTGGCGGAGGTGGAGCCAGGTTTGTCCGTAGTGGGGCGCGGCGTGGCTGTGGATGATGCGAACCTCTATTACAGTGTGCTGACCGATGATAACCGCCGCCAGACGCTGTGGGCTGTGGATAAAGCAGGCGGGCAGCCGCAGAAGGTCTGCAGATGGGATGATCTGGCCGATGGGACAGGGGAGTATGCCCCCGAAATGTACACGCTGTTGGAAGTAGGCGGTCAACAGATGACCTTTGCCAAGATGATACAGTCGAACGATGCGCTGACCAAGGCTATACAGATTTGCACAGTGGATCTGGCCGATGGGAGCTGTACACCGCAGCAGCGCTATGAGCGCGATGCGGGCACTGTGTTTGTGACCGGGGACGGCATGGAAAAGCGCGACCTGATCAGCTACCGAAACGACTACCATATCCTGACCGAGGGCAGCCGCAGCGGCCTTGCCAACTACAACTACCAGAGCGGGGAGGTTGGTTATCTGGACGCGGCAGCAGATAGCTTTACCCCCGTGGCAGACGGCTTTCCCACAACCCGCGCAGGGTGGGAGTGCTACTACTCCCTGACCGGCTTTGCCGATGGCTGGCTGGTGTGGGTAGACGAGTGCGGCCGCGATGAAAACGGAAACGGCACGGGAGACAACACGACCCGCCAGTATTTCTGCCGCAACGGCGTCAAGACAGAGCTGACACAGCAGCGCTATATACAGGGCAAGGATGTGCAGAACATCCGGATTCTGGATGCTCAGGGCGACCGCGTGCTGGTCGCTTACGACACCAAGAACGGCACCGTGCGGGGCGTGGAAAAGGACGGCACACTCTACACCCATCCGACAAGCTGGGATGTCTACGGCGTCATAGCGCTGGACGACTTGCTGGCAGGCAGCACAGACTTTACGCCGCTGGCGTTCTCGGATTGATCCCCTGAAATCCTGCGCGGGCGTATCTGTCCATTGCCGGATTCCCGGCAGACCAAGGCAAAAGTTGACTTTTGTGCTGATTTCGAATACGATATAGGCACAAAAGTATGGTGGTACCAGTGGTGAATATAAGTCGCTCGGCACAGGTGCAGGAGATTCTGACCCGCGCAGCTTGCGGAGCATTCGCCAATGGTGGGGAGGCGGCAGAATGAATTCTTTTTCGGTAGAGCAAAAAAGAGTAGATGTATTCGAAAGTGCCGTGCCGAACAAGCCGGTGATTTATCTGAATACCTATGGGCGCGAGGGAGAGCAGATTTTTCAGTATTTGGCAGACATCGGCTGTCAGGATTTTTCGCTGGTTGCAGTCAGTAAGCTGGAATGGAATCATGATATGGTGCCATGGGATATTCCGCCCATATTCAAAAATGGTGCATCATATACCAGCGGAGCCGATGAGTACCTGCACCTTCTGATAAACCAAATTATACCGAAAGCAGAAAGTCTGTTGCAGGGGACCCCCGCCTGGCGGGGAATTGCGGGATATTCACTGGCCGGACTGTTTGCACTGTATTCTATTTATCAGACGGACGCCTTTTCGCGAGTTGCGAGTGTCTCCGGCTCGCTGTGGTTTCCGGGAATTAAAGAGTATGTCGTTTCCCGTACACCCGTGAAAAAACCTGCCGATATCTTCTTTTCGCTGGGCGACCGAGAGTGCCGCACCCAGAATTCGCTTCTAAGATGTGTTCAGCAGAATACCGAATCCATCGAAAGATATTACCACGAGCAGGGAATAGATACGACCTTCCAATTAAATCCCGGCAATCACTTTAAAGATGTGGTACAGCGAACAGCGACAGGACTTCAGTGGCTATTGAGCAGAGAATATGCCCCATGAAAGATGCGGCATAATGGGATATAAAGTTTTGTGGGCGCGGCATACTACATGACATATGTATCGCAAGAGACATCGTAGAAAATTTGCGGAGTTTAGTGCACTGATTCGTTAGCCCAAACAGCTATTCCGTAATCCAAATTGCTTATAAAAGAATCACCACACAATTCTAAGAGCCGCTGCGGCTGTGTTTAGAATTGTGCGGTGATGTTTTTACCCGGCCAACGCCCACGCGCCCATAAGAACTGTCAGAAACAGGATGTTGGAAACTGTGAACAACGCAAAATACCGGCCTTTTTGTAACGGCAACTCCCTTGCAATTTCACGATACGAGATCAGGCTGGCCATTGAGGCAATCAGCGTGCCAAGGCCGCCAAGATTTGTGCCGATGATCAGGGATCGGATATTCTCTGTAAATCCCGAAAGCAGGATCGCCGCAGGCACATTGCTGGTTACCTGTGAGGCAAGCACAGAAACCCATACCTCGTGGCCGGTAAGAATATGCTGCAGCCATCCGGAAAAGGCGGCAAAACGCCCCAGATTGCCAATAAAGATAAAGAGCGCAACAAAAGTGAGGATCAGCGAATAGTCCACACGGCATAATGTGTTCCGGTCTGCCAAAAGCACACAGGCCAGAACCGCAGCAAACGCGATGCCATAGGGCAGAACACGCAGTACCACCAACAAACAGAGCACGAATAAAATACTGTACAGCGATAATAGTGCCTTGTTCGGGCTTGCAGCAGCCGAAGAATGAGCCATGGAGATCTTTGCGCCACAGCGGCACAGCCCCGCCGCCCATAGCGTAAGAAGTGCCAGCGACAGGATGGAGTAGGGGAGCATCAGCAAAACAAAAGAACCCATATCCATTCCGCTTTTCCCATACAGGTACAGGTTTTGCGGATTGCCAAGAGGTGTTAGCATACTGCCGAGGTTTGCGGCTATCGTCTGCATGCAGACGATGGGAAGCAGCAGCTTATCCCGAACGGCAGCATCCAAGCTGTTTACAACGACAAATGTGAACGGAACAAAGGTAAGCAGCGATACATCATTGGTGATCACCATGCTTGAGAAAAAGCACAGCCCCACCAGAACAGCGGTCAGCTGAAGCGTTGTGCGGGTATGGGACAGCAGCGCGTGCCCAAGCCGATCGAAAACGCCCTGCCCCCGCAGCCCGGCCATGACGGTCATGAGTGAGAACAGGATCGCAAGCGTGCGAAAATCAATATAACCAAGATATTCTGCATCCGGAAGAACGAAGCAGGATGAAACCAAAGCCAGACAGGCAGCAATGCTTAGAACAGGCTCTTTTTGAAAAACGCGTTTTATCGCCATGGCAGGAAGCTCTTTTCCGTAAATTTCAATTTCAAATGCTGTGCCGCAGACGACAGCAAACCAATGCTTGAAATTGGTCACATTATTATACAATAAAAGCCAATCCGGCACAAGAGCAGTCAACACTTTAAATATTCAAGTAGGGAGGATTTCGATCGTCAGACGGTACAGATGACATGCCGCCTGACTTTAGCTGATATTGATACTGCTACCGAAAGTCCTGATGGCGTAGGAAAACTGACCTTTCTTTGATTATGCAATTTCGCTAAATCAATCAATTTAGCGAAGACTTGTTATTCGCTACAATTTAAATTTAGCGAAGTGCGGGTGAGGGTTCCCGATGATAGTAACATCGGGGGCCCTTTTTTGGTGCCTCCGGGAAAGAGGTAAAAAATGGAAAAGTACAACGAGCAGATGTTGCCCAAGCGGGCGCGCAGTCAGCGGCAGGCCGTGGGGAAGGCATTGGAGTTTGTCGTTCTGGCGCTGGATGGCGTGAAGGATTGCAAGGCATGCGGTAGTGAAGTTGTCGCTACATGGCTTGACCCTGTGGAGATGCGGTTGATTTATGCAAAAAACTACCTGTCTGACGCGATTCGGGAAGGGGGCGAGCTGTGATGTCGAAGGTGGAGTTTGTGCCCGTGGTGGAAGTGCCGTTGATTGCGGTGACGGAAGAAGTATTCGGGGGCAAGGGCGGGCAGCCTGATACTACCATGTATCGGTTGTATATGGCCGATGCCAAGGGCCATATAGGTTATATCTACAGCAGCAAGCCCCACGCGGCGGGCGAGGTCGTGCGGCTCGGCCTTGTGGAGCGTGACGGCAAGATGCGGCTGGGGCTGGTAAAGTAACCGGCATTCGCCCTATATCTAATAGGGCGAATGTTGTGTACATTTGTACACAATGAGCCAAGAAAAAATAAAATACAAAAGGCCAGTCGAGGAAAAGACGGGCGGGGTCTACAGCTGTGACAAGGTGCAGCTGGTGTACCGCCTGCGGTTCGGAGAGGGCCAAAAGCTGCTTGACCAGATGGCCCGGCAAGGCTGGTTTGAGTACGACCATTGGGAGAGTAGGAAGTTCGGGACCTATCGGAATCAGTTTAGCGTGAAGTGTGGGGCCGATGGGAAGTTGAGCTACTGGCTCGGGGTTGGTATGGTAGCTTACGGCAAGAGCAGGCCGAGCGATACGGCCAAGCTGGAGTTCAACCCAAACAAGGTCGGGGGTGAACGGTCGTTGCTGTGGCTGCTGCGCCAGCTGTGGAGCCGTGCCAAGTTGCGCGAGGGCTGCGAGGTGAAGCAGTGGGACTTGGCCTGCGACTGGCCGGAGCCGCGCGAGTGGTACAGCCTGCGCAAGGATGCGCGGCTGTATGAAGAAGTCATGAGAAGCAAGGCCGACAGAACGCAGTATCTCGGAGAGAGGAACAAGCCGGGCCGCTGCAAGCTGTACAACAAGCAAGCGGAGAGCGGGCTTGCAAGCCCGCTGACGCGGTTAGAGATTACCGTGGAAGGGTTAGCGGGGCCCCATCAGGTGGCGGCCCTGTGGCCCACCGTCTACCGTATGGCCGATGTGCAGGGGGATGCCGAAATTGCCGCACTGAACGACACAGACCGTTTTATTTTTGCCACGCTGCTGGATTCGCCTGACAGGTTGAACGAGTTGGGTAGGCGCAAGCGGGCACGCTTTGCGGGTTTGTTGGAAAAGTGCCGTTATCGTGTGGAGTTCGACCCCCGGGCTTATGCGCGGGTTCTGGCCGGTGTAGCGCAGTACGCGCAGGCCCCAGACCCCCACGACCCTGCGGCGCTGCCGCTGTGGGAGTGGCAGGGAGTAGACCCGGAGTTTCAGCCGCTCGAGTGCTGGCCGATTGAACGAGTTGACAAAAACCGGAATGTAAAGGGGGTGGAGAATGAGCCGTAGCAGCTATGTGGAGCCCACGGCGCTGGGGCTTGTACTGGCGGCATTGCAGCCGACAAATCGGCTTGTTTTTGAGGTGATGCTTGCCACGGGCTTGCGGGTCGGGGATGTGTTGAAGCTGACAACGGAGCAGGTGAAGCGGCAACGCTTTACCGTCCGGGAAAGCAAGACCGGGAAAACTCGGCGGGTGTACCTACCGGCTAAGTTGCAGTTACGGTTGTTGGAGCAGGCCGGGCGGCTGTATGTATTCGAGGGCCGCACCGACTGGCGCAAGCACAGAACGCGGCAGGCCGTGTGGAAGGATACCGTGCGCTGTGCGGCGTTCTTCCAGCGGGGCGGCTCCGTGCCCAAGGGTGCAACGGTCAGCCCACACAGCGCGCGCAAGGTGTACGCCGTGGGCGAGTATCGCCGCACAGGCTCCCTTGACGATGTGCGGCGCAAGCTGAACCACGACCCGGCGCACATGGCAACGACATTGGTATACGCGTTGAGCGACCAGCTCAACGCGGACGAGCTCCGCGCTCTTGGGAGAAAATCAACATAGACAGGGCGGCCCCGGAGGGGGCCGCCCTTGCTGTTATATGCGGTAGGCGGCTTGGTGTTCTTCCCATGTGATGCCCCCGACAGCGAGGGCGGCGTCTGCGTTAGCTTGCAGCTGATTGCGCAGTGTGATGCAGCCGCGCCATGTAGCCCGGAGACGCTCCGGGGGTAGGCGCTTGTGGTCACTGGCGTAGTTGAGTAGAACTTGGTAGTTTGCCATGGCCATGCTGGCGAGTGCGAGGGAACGGCGGTAGTTTGCTACTGCGGTGGCGACTGCTGCGTTACCTGTGATATACATGGTGTTGTGCCCCTTTCTGCCCTGTTGGGCAGTGCCTAAGAAGCACGGCACAGTCAAGGGCCGGGCCCACACAGAATTAGAGGCACGGCTCGGCGGAGCGCGGCAGCAGGAGAAGAAGCGGGGGCTTGCGTATATGGCCCCCGCTGGGTGAGTGGCAGGGCGTGAACGCCGCGCGCAGACCCTTGACGCCGTGCTACAATGGGGGTCCCAACAGGGCAATAGGGGACAGCAGCCGTTGAAGGTGGGGCCCGTGCCCGCAGGCACCCCCGGCCCCGCAGGGCCCCCCAGCCGCCAGCCAAGGGGCCGGGCGCTTGCGCCCCAAGGCGGGTACAGCCCCGCAGGGGCTACCCGCCGCGCCCGGCCCCTTTTTAAAAGGCGGCCCAGCTTGGCCCCACCATCATACAGGGGGCCAAGCTGGGCCGCATCCGACTGGCGGCGCGCCAAACCAGCCCGAGGGCCCGCAGGCCCGACAGGCCAAGGAAGGGGGCCCGTCCCCTCGGGGTGGGCCCCCTGACGCAGCAGGCACGGACAAAATGCAAGGGCGGCCCCGCCCAAAAGGAATAAAGGCGGGGCCGTGCATTTTACCCTTGCATTTTGGCCGGGGCTGTGGTATGGCGCTTCCCCCGCCCAGGCCAGCCGACAGGCCAAGGGATGACAGGTAGCGCAGGCCCCCAAAAAGGAATAAAGGGGCCTGTGCTGGCTGGCGGCCCGCAGCCCCCGGCGCTTCAGTGCCGGGGGTGAGCGCCGTGGAGTGGTTGGGGTAGGGGCCCCGACCCGGAGCGGCGCGCGCCGATAAAAGGGCGGGGGTTAGGGGGTGGGTACATTTTCCCGCCGACAGCTTCCGACAGCGAAGCGGACGGGGAAGCGTCAGGGCCGACTTCGGCGGCACGGAGTAAATCGGGATGGCCGGAGAGCTTGCAAGCGGCTGGGCGCTTTCGGCTGTGATGGACAAAAAAAGAAAGAGGGCCGGCCCTTTCGGGCTGGCCCTCTTTAGGTTAGGCTCTTTGGAAGCCTCCCCTGTCGGTGCTTCTACACTATACCACACTTTGCAGTTGTTGTCAACAACATTTTGGTGATGGTCGGCGTTTTCGTTGGCTGCTGCGTCCGTGCTGCCTGCGGGCGTCCCCTCGAGGTGCGCCCCCGCCCACGGGCGGGCGGGGGGTGGGCTCCCGCTGGCCTTGTTGCCCTACAGGTCACAACGCTGCGCGCAGCGCGCGGCGTGGCCGTCATTCGGGCGGGCCGTCAGCGTTCACGCTGGTGGCCCGCGGGGCCGCTGCGCTTTCGGCGCGGGTGGGCTTTCCGCTGCCTGATGACTTCGGGCGGTTGTGGGGTTTCTGTGGTTGCCGCCGCGACTGGGCGGAGCCCATAGGAGCGGCGCGCCGTTCGCGTGGTGATGCACGGGACAAAAAGGGCCTTGACAAAATAGGGGGCGTGTGGTATGGTGTTGGATGTCGGGAGCATTTCGCTAAATCAATGTTTAGCGAAATATAGGGAAGGCGTTGTGGAGATTTTGGCGTCTTGCATGGTTAATGCACTTGCATTTTTTGACGCAAATTTGCAGGATTTAATGCAAGATGCAGCTTTTAGTTTTGCAAATAGGTGTAAATGCGTTTTATAATAATGTATCATTGTTTCCTATTGTAACCGTACAAGCTGCATTTTTTTGCTTTTCCGTGGGCAGTATAATGTGCCCCTCAGAACTGGACGCCAGCAGTTGATTCCCGTGATTTTCTAAAAACTTCCGTCATGTTGCATATTGACTCTTTTGCCAGAAAAGAGTACGCTAGTTTGAATAAAAGGAAGTAATTATCGTGGAAATCAGTCTATTACTAATGCAGCAGATAGCCCAGCTGTTTATTGTCCTCTTGATGGGCTATGTAGTCGTTAAAGCGGGACTTCTGAAATCCTCCGACAGCAGGGTTCTGTCCGTAGTCTTCGTATATCTTGTCATGCCTTGCGTTGTTCTCAATGCGTTCCAAATCGACGATACGCCGCAGATTCGCGCAGGACTCTTGTACTCGATGGGCATAGCGGTCGGGATGCATATCGTTTTTCTGATCCTCAACGCCATCTTCAAAAAGCCGCTGAAACTGGATGTCGTGGAGCAGGTCAACATCATATACAGCAATGCTGCCGCACTTGTCATCCCTTTGGTTCAGGCTTTACTCGGCGAGAAATATGTCATATATTCCTGTGCTTTCGTCATCGTACAGCTGATTCTTCTCTGGACGCACGCAAGCGCCTGCCTGCAAGAGGGCGCAAAACTCGAATGGAAGAAGCTTCTGACCAATGTCAATCTGATTGCGATTGTCGCCGGTGCGCTCTTGTACCTTCTGCACATCTCGCTGCCTACACCTATCGTGAGTACACTCAGCAGCGTAGGTGCTATGATAGGGCCTATGGGTATGCTGCTGGCCGGTATGGCGATTGCGGAAGTGCCGCTAAAGAAAGTCTTCTGTACACCGCGCAACTATCTTCCCGTTGCACTTCGTCTGCTGGCCGTACCGATGGTGGTATTGCTTCTTCTCAGTGTCATCCACGCATCTACTTGGATTGCGGACGGCAAGGCGATTCTCATGACGGTGTTTCTGTCCGCCATCACCCCAGCCTGCGCGACAGTTACATCCATGGCGCAGCTGTACAACCGGGATGCAGCGCATTCGAGTGCCCTGTATGTACTCAGTACATTGCTCTCCATCGTTACAATGCCCATCATGATAGGTCTGTTTGAGATGCTGGCTTAATTTCATGTCCGGAATGCAGGATTCAGCGTTAGTTTTGTACCGGATGGATAGTTGTGGCTCCAGAAGTGTATAAGGAGCTTCTTAACTCGGTTCTGATATTTGGGCTTAACCCATTAATTTGCAGAATACATGCTCCCCTGGCAGGCCTGTACGGCACCCAAAAATAACCGCCGGTATCGTGTGATACCGGTGGTTTCAGCATTGTTCCGATAACGATATGGTAGCTGAACGAGTTGCCGGATTCTTCTGCAAGCGGTCAATCAGCCACTCGACCTGCTTCTTCTGCCCCATATAGGAATACAGCCGAGAAGCATAGGAATTCTCGTGATGCAGCTCCGGCACCTCACCCTGCACGGTAAAATTGCAGACCATCCAGTCATATTCCGCCTGTACCTTGTGCTTTTCGATGATTGCATCGGGCAGTGCGGCATTCTGCACCTCTGCGGTCAGATACAGAAGCTCCCTGACCTCAGCATCAGCGCTCTTGTACTTCTTTCCCGCTCATATGCTCGATTTCGATTTCAAAGACTTGCACGGCCTTACCCGACTGCGTAATTTCCTCATCGACAAGCTGTTCGCTGGGATAGTATTTCATTGCAAGCTGTTTGAGCCTCCGTGTTGCTTCGGGACCCGCTTCCATCAGATGGCATCTACCGAACACGACAACGCTCTGCATGAACGGAGCCCAGCTTTCCGTTCTGACGGTCTCATTCCCGAACACGGTGAAGCATACCTTATCGCAGGCACACAAGGCATCGACTTTGTGCCCTATCTTTGCGCCGTGGAAACAAATCCTCTGCGCCTCGCCATCATAAACATAGTTGATGGGTATGGCATACGGGTAGCCGTCATCGCCGTTCACGGCAAGTACGCCCCGCCGACTGGACTCTAACAACAGCTTTGCCATAGCAATGTTGATTTCGTTCTTCTTTTTGCGGATTTCTCTGAACATTCCGTTTTTCCTCCCTTTCCCTGTCAGATGTCTGTGTGTTTGGCCCTGTTTGGCCACATCTGTAATATAGCCCTATTATACGATAAATTGCGGCAAAAAGAAATGCTGTACCCTCCCAACCCGGAGGATACAGCATTTTTATATATAATGGCGTTTTAGCCTTGTTTGTTGTCTGGCCTTGACCGAGCGACTGCTCTGGCATGGTCTAAGGCGCAGTGGGTAATCACGGGATGCTTCCCGGTTGTGTTTCTTGATTACAAGGCTTATTATAGCGGGGACTTGTGTGCAGAGTTTAAAAGGGGTTTGAACGAACTTGAAACTTCTTTTGAAGAATCTGTGAATCTCTGACCATAGCGGCTGCTATCACAAAAAATCCGGCGTTTTGAACGCCGGATTCAAAGCGGAGTTATTTTCCAAGCACAATGGAGAGCTTGATTTCTTTTTCTGTCTCGCTCAGGTCGAAATCGCCGCCATCGGCGACGGTTACGCGCAGTTCATAGAGTACGCCGTCCGTCAGTTCCGTCACAGCCGCGCCGGTTTCGTCCGTGATCGACCACAGCTCGGAGGCAACCTTTGCCAGCTTGCCGTCTGCACCATAGGCGTAGAGCGTCAAATCGGAGGCGCTGCCGGACAGGTTGTTCATGCGGAAGGCCACCGTGGTGTTGGGATGCACATTGCGGATGGTTGCGGTATTGCGCCAGCTTGCAACCGTACCTTCGCCGCCGTCCTGTGCAAACTGTTCCTGCACAAGCACATTTCTTGCCGCCTGATCGAGATCGACCTCGCGGTACGGAAGCTCGGGCAGGTAGACAAAGCGGTCCTGCAGGCGGAGCAGCTCCAGATAGCCGGTCGGGCAGTAGAGTGCATTTCCGCTATTGCCGGTGTACATGCCAATGGCCATATTATTGTAGCCGTACTTGTTGGATACATCCATCGTAAAGACAGTCTCGCCGGTTTCAAAGTCGAGAATGATGTACTGCCACATACCCGTGGTCAGATCCTGCACATAGCCGTAGATATAGCCCGTTGCGGTGGAGAGCTTCATGATCGCGGTGTCGCTCAGATCATTTCGGGTCCAGATACTCTTCATCTCGTAGCCGTTGTCGGTTTTCACGGTGTCCACGCGCTCGACGCCGGGGGCGATCATGGCGTTGCCCTTCATCAGCCAGTTCTGGTCATAAATGTTGGCGTAGCTCTGGATCGAAGAATCGTTGTTGGGGTCGGCAAGACCTGCGTTGCCTGCGCCGAACCAGTTGCAGACGATCGTGCTGACCGTGCCCGCGCCGTCATCGTAGACGATTGCAGAGTTCTCGATTGCCACCTGATAGCCATCGGGCAGATCATCGAGCACCGGCGTTTTTGCCACGACCTCACCGGTTTTCATGTCGAGCGCAAGAAGATTCACGGGGTCTGCATTGTCGGTGAACATCACAAGGTTCGGCGTCAGCGTCGGCGAGCAGCCGCCGCCCCACGCAAGACCGCCGCCGGTGGTCTTGTCGCCTTCACCGCTGACCTTCGCGCCGACGCTCTCATACGGCGTACACCAGACAGCCTCGACACCATTGTTGGCGCGCAGCAGATAGCAATTCATATTGGTCAGAATGACCGCGCCGTCCTTGGAGGCGGCGATGCCGTTTTCCGCGCCCTCGCCGGGCGTCAGCTCGTAGACGAAAACTGCCTTCGACAGGTCGGTCTGCTCACCGTTGAGGATCGCTTCGATCGCCGAGTGGGCGATGTAGCCGAGAACGCCCTGCTGCTGGCGCTCGGGATAGATGCGGAAGCCGCCGGTGGCGAACCAGAGGTTCCCGTCGTAATCAAAGACCACGGAAAGAAGATTCTGCGTCAGCTCCTTGCCGAGCGCGGCCTCTGCCGCCGCCTTGATGTCGATGTCAAGCACCTTTTCAAACTCAGGAAGGACATTGCCCTCCTCGTCTGTTGCGCGGAGCATCAGTACATGGTTGTTGCTGGTCGGGCAGACGATGCGGTTTTCAGCGTCCAGAAAGGTATAGGAGCTTTGGATCAGGTAGCTGCCGCCGTCATGCTGCTTCGGGGAAAAATAACCGAGCGTCTTTGTTTCTTCCGCATTCAGATCGCGGATGGCGATGCCGCCGAGCAGCGGAACAACTGCATGGCCGTAGCTGTCAAAGTAAATGGCGGGAGACGCATTTGCGTTTGTCGTCTCATAGGAAACGTGGATTTCCGGATAGATGCCGAGCGGCAGGATCTCGTCGGTTGAATCGGTGTTATAGCCATCGTGATGGATATTCGCATCACTCTTTGCCATGTAGGGGTTTTCCTCGACCTGCTTGGGCTGCAAAGCCTTCACGGGGAGCGCGCTGGATACCGGCGCGGAAGGGGTCGTTTCCTCGGCAGGTGCGGCTGCCTCAGCCGGTGTTGCTGCAGCGGAAGATGCCTGCGTATCCTCCGCCGGTGCCTGTGCTGCGCTGCATGCTGCCATTGACAGGGTCAGTGCCCCCGCCAGCAGGAAACTGCCTACAGTATAAATCGGGTTTCTCTTTTTCATCAGTGATTCTCCTTGCCATGTTGGTTGTGATCTGCTCGGGACGAAGCAGACGGTTGTTTTTTCTCTGCCCATGCACAAAGCCCTTGTTGGAACGATTCTTCCGTTATCGGCTCCAGCAGAAAGTAGTCCACGCGCAGCCGGAACGCATGCAGGGAAAAATCCAGCTCGCTGCACCAGATGATGCGCGTTTCCGGGAAAAGCGCCCGCAGGTGCTCCACTGCATTCAGCCCATCCACGCCCGGAAGGGCAATCACGGCGTTGGTCGGTGCATTTTTGCGTGAGACCTCAAAGAACACCTCCTGCCCGCGGTAGCAGTCCACCTTCGGAAACAGACCGCGCTCGGAGCAGAACCGCGAAAGCTGCTCTGTGTAAAAAATCTCCTGCGTTTCGCTCTTTGTCAGCACGGCAATGTGGTACATAGCGTTCTTCCCTCCTCCCTTTTTCCTGCCGTCGTTGACTGTTTCTGCTTTCAGTATACGGAACGGTGCAGGCTTTTCAAGCCTTTTGGCACGAAAGCCCCAATTCCGGCACGAAATCGGGTTTTTCAGCCGTGCCGGAGTCGGAAAGTTGTGCTATAATCTAAATAGAAACTTTCCGGAAGGAGCCAGTCCGGCATGAGAATAGCAATTGTGGATGATCTTGAGACCGAGCGCGCGCAGCTGAAAACGCGCCTTGCGCGGCAGCTGCGCCTGTGCGGCGCCGAGGCGGAGCTATTGGAATTTGAAAGCGGCGAGAGCTTTCTCGCCGCAGAAAAAGAGCAGCGCTTTACCGCCGCGTTTCTGGATATTTACATGCACGGGATGAGCGGCATGGACGCTGCAAAGGAACTGCGCAAAACGGACGCAGACTGCCTTCTGGTTTTTACCACGACCTCAACCGACCACGCGCTGGAGGGCTTTCAGGTCCGTGCGCTCCACTATCTCGTGAAGCCCTTTTCGGAGGAGGAGCTTTCCGCCCTGCTTGCCGAGATGCTTGCAAGACTCCCCCGCCCCGAGCCGGTCCTGACGGTGAAGGTCAGCGGCAGTGATGTCCGTCTTTGCTACCGGGACATTATTTCTGCCGAGCATTTTGCACATCTGATCAACATCCGCACGACCGCCCTGAAAACGCTGGTCACACGCCAAAGCTTTAAGGTGTTCACCGAGCCGCTAAAAAAAGACCCCCGCTTTTTCGTATGCGGCAGAGGCATGATCGTCAATTTAGAGCATGCCGCGGATTTTCGGGACGGCGCTTTCTGCATGGCGGATGGCAGCAGCGTCTATGTCAGTCAGGAACTTTTAAAGCCTGCCCGGCAGGCGTTTATGGAATTTCTGCTGCAAAGGGAGCGTATGAGATGAAGGATATTCTGCGTCCGATTTTGGAGCTGCTCGTCGTACTCCCCGGCCTTCTGCTTGGATATTTCCCTGTAAAAACCTATCTGAAGCAGTCGCCCGGAAGGCTGGCCGTCTGGCTTTTTCCGCTGATGGCGTGCCTGTGCATCGGCAGCGGACTCGCCTGCTATCGGCTTCATGCTTCCACGGTCTTTGCCCTTGCGGGGGTCGCGCTGGCTGCGATCTGCCTGTATACCCGAACGCTTAGCATCTCCCTCTGGAAATCCGGCACGATTGCGCTGTCCGTCTGCGCGGTGTTCGCGTGCGTGAACAGCTTGTCCCGCGCCGTCAGCGCCGCAATCATCCGGAACCTACAGCTGCCGCCGGACGAACCGTGGCTCTGCCTTGGGGCCTGCGCGTTCTATAACGCCGTTTGCTGGGTCATCGTGCTGGCCGCGTATTACCCCGCGACACATGCGGTGCGTGCGATGGTCGAGGACGACAATTTTGCGCAGACATGGTATGTGTTCTGGGTCCTGCCGCTGGCGTTCATCCTTTTGAACCTTTTCATGATCCCGCGCTATCAGTCAACGCTCCAGACAGGCCGCGTACTGCAGGGCTATATTGTGCTGAGCAGCGCACTTCTGGTCTTTATGTTCTGCTTCAATGCAGTTTTCCTGCTGATGGCAACCAGCCTCAACCGCAATGCAAAGCTGCAGCAGGAAAACCAGTTCCTTTCGATGCAGCAGCAGCGGTATGAGAGCCTCAGGACCGCCATTGAGGAAGCGCGGCAAGCACGGCACGATATGCGCCACCAGTTACAGCAGATTTCCGCGCTGGCCGAGGCAGGTGATCTGGAGGAGCTGAAAGGCTACCTTGCAAAAACCGTCTCCCGCATCCCGAATCTTGATATGTGCTTCTGTGAAAACCGTGCGGCGGACAGTGTTGTCGGCTATTACTGCGCCATGGCAAAGCGCGATGATATCCCCTTCCGCGCCAAACTCGACCTGCCGGAAACACTGCCGATCGATGAGATCGATATGTGCATGGTGCTGTCCAACCTGCTGGAAAATGCGCTGGAGGCAAGCCTTCGCACCGCACCGGGCAGGCGGCAGATCGAAATAACCTCTTGTGTTCACGCCGACCGGATCCTTCTGATCGAGGTTGAAAATGCGTTTGACGGCGAGGTCAACGAAAAGAACGGCGTTTTCCGCTCCTCCAAGCGGAGGGAAAACGGGATCGGTATCCAGTCCGTCACCCATATTGCAGAGAAAAACGGCGGGACCAGTACCTTTACCTATCAGAATGGCACCTTCTCAGCCAAAGTCATGCTCTGCGGGTGTTAGTACCGCCCGGCCGTATAGACGAAACATAAGGCAATACCGCATAATTCTAAGTGCCGATACGGCGAGCGAGGTGCGGCAGCTG
>OJAC01000070.1_pt1 | contig 94135 bp, 100 predicted proteins | sample 1588701 | NCBI WGS metagenome assembly OJAC01 (sample SAMN03283256) | human gut metagenome | biome: human-associated habitat; material: feces | host: Homo sapiens | place: USA | collected 2013 | reverse complement strand
CGGGATCTGTTGCAGATCAGAGAAAAGTTGGTCTTGGACATGGTAACCTTGGAAAAATGCTTCTTGAAGAAGATACAGAGTGCTTCGCATTCCTGGCTGGACACGAGTCATTCGCAGCAGCTGAGGGTGCTATCGGTATCGCTGAGAAAGCAAACAAAGTTCGTAAAAAACCTCTGCGTGTTATCCTGAATGGTCTTGGAAAAGACGCTGCTCAGATCATCGCACGTATCAACGGATTTACATACGTTGAGACAGAACTTGACTATCACACAGGAGAACTGAAAGAAGTATTCCGTAAATCATACTCTGAAGGACTTCGTGCGAAAGTTAACTGCTACGGAGCTAACGACGTAGTAGAAGGTGTTAAGATCATGTGGAAAGAGAATGTAGACGTATCTATCACAGGTAACTCTACAAACCCTACAAGATTCCAGCACCCAGTAGCAGGAACATATAAGAAAGAGCGTATCGAAGCTGGAAAGAAATACTTCTCAGTTGCTTCAGGTGGTGGTACAGGACGTACACTTCACCCAGACAACATGGCAGCTGGACCGGCTTCTTACGGAATGACAGATACAATGGGACGTATGCACTCTGATGCACAGTTCGCTGGATCTTCATCTGTACCGGCTCACGTTGAGATGATGGGACTTATCGGAGCAGGAAACAACCCGATGGTTGGTATGACTGTTGCTGTAGCAGTTGCTGTAGAGGAAGCTGCAAAGGCTGGTAAATTCTAAGAATAGACAAAAATAGTCAAATATAACCAAAAAAAATTAGGAGGTAAACACAATTATTTGTGAATACCTCCTTTTTTATTCCATTGCCCACAAATCATACATGGTGCTTTGCCCACACTTTGCCCACACAAAAACTAACTTGTGGGCAAAATATAGATGGCTATATTATCATAACTTGATTATTTTTTATAAATATTCATCAATACATTTAGTCCCTCTTTTGACATAGTATCTGTCAGATGATCCGTATATACTTTCGTAGTATCAATCTTTACATGCCCAAGTCTGTCTTTGATATACAAGAAAGGTGCTTTTTGTTCCAACAACATTGTAGCATGAGTATGTCTTAAAGAATGAAAATCAAATTCTTTAAAATCTAATTGTTTGTGAATTACAGAAGAAACATGTTGCATTGTTCTAGGAGAAACATATTCACCAGACTCTCTTCTGTTTACAAAATCTACTTTAAATTCTGTCTCATCTAATCCAATTGGGTTTATTTCCATATCTATATCATGATTTTTTTCTAGTGGATTATAGATGCTGTAATAGTTATAATATCTTTTACCATAATATTCTTTTGCTTTAATTTGTTTCTCTTTTTCTTCAATTAAATCAGCCAATAACTCGTCATCTAAATCAATTGTTCTGTAACTGTCGTACTTAGGAGTTGAGAAATACCAATACCCACCGCCAGTTTCTTTCGTGCCATTTTGTTTTAATTTATCTTCTTTTGTTCTGTTCTTATTTGACATCCATTGCACTTGCCTATTTACAGTCAATGTTTTATTTTCAAAGTCTATATCTTCCCAAACAAGTCCAAATGTTTCGCCTAATCTTAAACCACAATGATATGCAATCATCAATGGAATATAAGCAGAAGATCCCTTTGGAAATCTATCAAATATCTTTTCCATCATTTCTTTTGGAATAAAAACATGACTATCAATTCTTGATTTTACTTCTGTTCTTTTTGGAATTTTTAATTTATAAGCAGGAGATGATTTTATTATTTTGTTCATCTCACCCCAATCAAATATAGAGTTAATTAGTCCTTTGACACTAGCAAGCGTATTCTTTGAAAATCCTTTGTTAGCCATGTCGGTTATTAATTCTTGCAATTGTAATCTTGTAACAGATTTAGCCATATATTTGCCAATTACAGGCTTTATATAGAGTCTTATTTTCTTTTCATATCCATCAATTGTTTGTGCTTGCAAATCGGTTTTTCCATACTCTTCAAGCCATTTATCACACAAATCTGATACTGACATTTCAGATGGAACAACAAATTCTCCACAGTTTTCATATTGTTCAAGTGCTTCACGTCCAGCTTTGAGAGCTTCCGCTTTTGTTTTAAACCCACTCTTTGATTTCTGTTGTCTTTTTCCATTAATCGAAGCAAGAGTTATTCTATATTCCCAACTTGCACCAGATGGTCTTTTTCTTGCACTAACATCTCCCATAAAAATTCCTCCATTTATTTAATTTGTATTATCCAAGTAATCTCAAGGTAGTATTATATAATAACATGTAAAACCATCGGGTTCAACTCTTATTGCAAAAATCGTAAAAAAATGGGGAATAGAAGAGTATTAAATCTCAACTATTCCCCATAATATTATTTATAGAAAATTAATTTCTTGCACCACCAGAACCAAAAGAATATGACTTGCCACCGATAATTAGTGTCTCATCACAAGCCATTGTTCCATCATCTTTCAGGTAGTACCAATGTCCGCCATCTTTAATCCAGTGATCTTTCATCATCGCACCTTCTGGAACGCAAGTCTTGTCCTTACTGTACCAGTACCATTTGTCATCACGCTTGAGCCAACCTTTGACCATAGCACATCCTGGAACACCACTAACCTCTCCACTTGATGCAAAGTAGTATTCGTTTTCTCCGTCTTCAAATCTTCCGATCTTTGCTGATCCTGTCTGATGATTGCCTTCCCATTCTGTTCGAAGATAGTACCAATAACCATCGATATTCTGCCAATCTGTCAACATTACACCCGAATCATCAAGATAATACCAATCGTTATCAACGTATACCCAACCAGTTCTCATTGCGCATGAATCGTCAAAGTAGTACCATTTCCAATTAATACTTCTCCAAGAATTTCTAATAGCATAGCCGTTTCCGTCAAAGTAGTACCATGTTCCACTAATTTTCATCCAATCGTTTTTCGGATAAGAACCATCTGCATTCTGATACCACCAGCCAGTGTCGTCTTTTACCCATTTCGCTTTTTTAGTTTGTGTAATGTTTTTATTAAGAATACCAGCAACGATTGCTTCTGCACACTTATCTACATTCCAAGCTGCTTTATCTGTTGCATTATCTACGAAGCAGCATTCAATCAAGATTGCAGGACTATTTGTGTTTCTAAGAACATAAAGGTCTTTCATGTACTTTGTTCCACGATTTCTGATTCCAAGTGCAGAAGAAATATTTGCACAAATTCTATCAGAGATAGCAGCGGTATTGCTGTTATAGTTCTCAACTTCTACACCAGTTCCGCCACCTGCATTCAAGTGAATAGAAACGTCAAGATCTACTTTATGTGCATTGCACTTTCTCACAATTGCACTAAGATTCTGTCCCTGAGTTCTTCCAGAGTCATCTGTGCAGTCGTAAACTGTATGTCCTTCTGCTCTTAAAAGTTCTATGACTTTGTTCTTAACTTTACGGTCTTCATTAACTTCATCAAGGAGTCCTGATGCACCTCTACAAACTAATGAGTGACCACCATGTACATTATAAGTTGCCATATAAATTCCTCCTATAAAATAAAAAAAGAGAGCAGAAATCAATCTACTCTCAGTTGATAAGTTCTATATTTAGTTATTTTGCTAATGCTTTTTCAACTTTCTTCCTCCAAAGTCTTGGTACATCTTCAAGCACCCAAGCATTTCCTGTCTTTTCGTTAATAACTTCGTTCTGAATTTTGTCAACATAGAAATTTACCATAATCTTATACCCCCTCTGGTGTTATTTCAGATACTACATCGCCAAGATCAGCGATTGCTGAATCCTGAATAGCCTGTCCTCTCTGAAGTTCTCTGATTGCAATATCATTCTCTGTCATTTCTGTCAGAGCAATTGTAACAACAACTTTTCCTTCTTCGTTTGTATACACATCTTCAAATGTTTTAGAAACTAACTTAAGATTTGTGTATTCACCATTAACCTGATCGTCAACCATAAAAGTAACTTTCTCAAGATTTCCATCTTTTAAGAAAGCATCTTCAATTGGCTTTAAAGCCTCGTAAGAATCAACAGTGATTGTCACTGCACCAATACCAGTTCCTTCAGCAATTTCGTAAGTTGTTTTGTCTTTTAAAATAATTTTGTTCATACAAAAACCTCCTCTAATTTTTAAAAGATTTATAAAGTTACTAGGTTTGCTAAACCACACTTTAGAATTTTAAACGGTATATTTTTTGTTGAAATTTGTATGGTTTTGTAACTTTAAATGTTATGACAATAGTATTTAATATTACTATTGATATGAAAAACAATTATATTTTTACAAAAATCATTGAATTTAACGTGTTTTAAAATTCTAAAGTGTGGTTTAGTGTACTTGCATCAGTAAAAATATCCATATTAATTCGCTTTGCATATATTATAAAAATGACTAAGAGTATAAAATAATATAAAGTATAAAATTGGAAGGTGGATAAAATATGGATGCTAAAGTACAAGTCATAAATAATGTTTTGTCGTCATTAAAAGATTTGGATCAAAACACTTTAGATAAGATAGAGAATATCTTATACATAAATTTTGAAAAATATAAGATTGAAGAAAAATATACTGAAGTAATAGTACACGATGATTCAAATCTCGGATTAATTAAAAAGTTTATTGCCACCAAAAAGCTTGAGGTAAATCAGTAAAAAACTTTGAAGAAATACCAGACAGAGCTTGAAAAGTTGCATTACTTCCTAGGTAAAAGTTTTTATAAAATAAATATATACGACCTTAGATATTTTCTCGCTCAATATAAAGAGCATAGAAAAATAAGTAATAGGACGTTAGATAATATGAGAAAAACTATTTCCCGTTTTTTCTCTTGGATGAGTGATGAAGGTCATATATCATATAACCCTGCAAAAGCATTAAAACGAATCAAATACACGAAGACAGTCAAAAAACCATTCTCGATTGTAGAGCGTGAAAAATTAAAAAATACATGTATAAATCGTCGTGATTTGGCGTTAGTTGAATTTTTATATGCGTCAGGTTTAAGAGTATCTGAGGCAATTTCTATAGATATCAGCAATATTGATTTTATTTCTCGTGAAGCAACAAACTTGACTGGTTATGGTTTCTTTATCACAATAAAATATGTAAAAATTCTTAATTATAATAAGATTAAACATATAATGTTCAAAGTGGAGTTTGTATTTCTCCACTTTGAACATCTATTTGATTTCATATAATAACAAATCAAAAATAAAATTATTCTATTATGTATGATCCACTAACAACTACTTTACCTTCGCTTTTTATATCATTTACCATTGCTGTCCATGTACGTGCATCTTGTGATACATAAAACAAAATGCTTTGAGTGCTGTAGTTTGCACCAACTTTTGTTATTGTCCAGTTGTCATCGTTCGATTTAAGACAACAATTTTGATATCCAGATGAAAATGTACAGTTATCTTTAGTTTTATAAGGAAGACAAGGAATTTCTAAATACGTAGTTGGCATATCTACTTCGCTTACTTCTAAATATATGGTAACATTAAATGTTACTAGTTTTCCAACTTTTATATAGTGTCCTTCGGTACCCGTACAACCATTACACGGTCTAAGCAAACCCATTGTTCCAGTTTCATAACTAAAAGTGGAGTTTAGTGTAGTAATACTATCCTGCAAGCTCTTACCCATTCTAGCATCAAGAACATATCCTGAAGTGGTAGTAGTTAGATTGTTCGCTACCGTAGATGTTGACCCAGTTTTCAGTCCATTGAGTTTTGTTGTATGCCCACTTACTGTTGTCGATAAACTAGATGCTGCTGATTTAATATTTGAAATTTCTGTTTCTACAGAATTACCGTTATCTAAAGAAACAAGACTCGCAAGAGTCCTTGGAAGTAGTTTAAGATATCCTGTACTAGTTTTCATATATAGATATCCCTTTTTGACAGTTGATAAAATTGACATGAAATTCTCCTTTCATTTATATATTTTTACATAGCAAAAAGGAGTCATTTCATGCATGACTCCTTTACATTGATAAAGTTATCTATTTTTTATTCTTCTTTGAACCAAAGATCTCCATTATTCTGACCACTTGGTTCTGTTGATTGACATACAACATGGCTGTGTGCAGATGGTGAAAAAGTAACAGGCTTTCCACTAATTTCTCCCCAAGAATAACTTGGTTTAGTGCTTGCTTTCGCCCATGCGTAAACATCTGAAGCTGGTAACTTGCTTGGTATGTCTGATGTTAGTGCAACAGTACCAGCTTTTTTAGGATGGTTTATGTCAAAAGAGCTTGATCCATTATTATATCTCCATAACGCATTATTATCAGATGTCAAATAAAACACACTACGAACACCGTTAGGACTACCAAGAATAAGACCTGCATAATTATTGCTACACTTATTAATTACAAGTCCCTCGTCATCTCCGCTGCCTTGTGTCCTTCCGCAAATGGTAATACCATTATTTATGGCTGCATGAGTATGTCCTGCTGTAGCAAATTGTGATTTGTTAACAGCTCTAAGTTCATTATTATTCCATGCAGCTAACCATGTATATTCATTATAATTCAGACCTGCTTTAGAATAAGCAAATGTTGTTGAAGCACCATTGCCAGAATCATTTACACTTGAGTGACTATGACTAGCTGGTGTAAATGTACTTGGTTTTCCACTTACATTACCCCATGCAACAGAGTTAGCTACATCCGCTGTACCCGCAGTAGTTGCTTTTCCTGTTATACTAATTCCCCATGTTCCAGAAGCTCCGCCACCAGTTTTAGTTGGAGCATATATATTATAATTGTAGGAATCAAGAATAGTTTTCCAATTATCGTATGTAGTCTTATTATCTTTTGAGTCTGCTCCACGAATATATAGGTGATTGTTAGATCCATTACCGAGCGACATTTGCGCTCCCCATCCGGCAGCTGTATCCCATCCGAAACTAAGTATATATCCGTCTGTTGGTGGTTTTCCAGTTGTCATTATTGAAGTAGCAAGAGTATAAGTGACTTTATTAACATATGCTGAATTTGTAAAGTCAATATTGCCAGATGTTTGCCTAGAATCTCCAAATATATTATTTACAGCATTCGAAGACCATGCAGCACCTCCTGCACTAGAACTTCCAGCATAATTATGAGTATGAGATGGCAAATCTGAAGCTACAAGTTTCCTGAATGAAGCAGCTCCATTTGATCCGTTAGGAGCAGCTAATATGGTGTTCGCAGTACGAGAAACTGTTGCATCGTATACATGAGCAGAAAAATTTGTCAGTCCTTCTATATTATGATTATGGCTAGATGGAGTATAAGTACTAGGTTTGTTTTTTACATTATTCCATTCTACAGATTGTGCAGAAGCAGCGGAGGTTGCGCTTTTAACTGAAGCATTTGCAATGTCAATAATTTGAGAAATTGTATGATTATGTGTTGTATTTGCTTTACCACTAAGTTTTGAATCTACTTCTGATTCAGTATAATATCTATCATCATGGGTATGAGAAGATGGTGTGAATGTGGAAGGTTTCCCTGTTATTTCACCCCATGTAAGATTTCCTTGTAATGAATTTGAATTTGTAGTAATCGTTGCATTCGAAGTAAAACCAGTTGGAATAGAAGCTCCATTTGTAAACGAAGTATATGTGGTAATTGCCCCACAAGCGATATCTATCAATGAACAATATACAATTTGAGCTGTTGTATTTGTTGCCCCATTAACATTTTCATACATTTCTACATAGCAATTTCCAGAACTATCACTTACTACACGTACTTGAATTCCTGTACTGTAAGTAGAACCAGAAATTTTTGATATAGTTGCCTTTTGCGAATGATGTACTTTAATAACGAAAGTGTCATTATACACAACTGAGTTTCTTGTTCCAGAAATATTTAAAATAAATGAACTCCCAATAACACTCCCTTTTTGTTCGACATAGCACAATCTACTCCATGTAGCACATTTTATTTGCGCACTCCATTCACGGATTTCTGCTTTATTATCATTAAGCAACTTTCCTTGTTTCGCACTCAAACTTTTATCTGTTGCTGTAGAAGTAAGATTATCTATAACATCACGCCATGTATTTGTATTGTTATCTGTAAGTTCAATTGTGGTTGCTCCAGACTGATTAGTTGTAAATGATCCTTTTACAGCTCCAGCCTGTTTTATTGTAATTGTTCCATTACCTACACTTGGAATAGTAGGCTTGTTGGAAAGGTCGTTGTAAGAACCACTTATAGCAACTTTAGCGAACTTCCCTTTTATATATTCTAGCAAAGCTTTTACAGGTCTACGGTGATAAGTGGTAGTAGTTGTTCCACCTCCAACGTATTGCGACACAAAATAATCATCATCTGTTGGTGTTGAACCGCCAATGGATAGTGTATTTATCATTGTAGATAAATCATGAGTATGGTTTGTATTTGATTTACCTGCCAAAGCTGAATTTACAACTTTATTTTGTACTGGATTTGTTGATGATGAACTCAACGAACTGTCTACGGTTGTTTTATTTGCACCTGATGCGATACCGTTTAATTTTATACGATCAGCAGAAGTCATAGCCTCATAATATGGCAAAGCACTCCAAGTATTTTTTCCATCACCAATTTTATATTTACCTGTTCCATCTGTAATGGCACGTTCACCTTTTAAAAGAACAGGATTTTTGGAAGTCCAATTTGCTTCCGTGTCAGACCTATCTTTTATTCTTACATTAATAGTATTGTCAGCCATTTTACCCTCCTTTTATAGTGAAAAGGAGACTATATAAAACAGCCTCCTTATATTATTTATTTGAAATATAAATATTTTTTATATTAAGCTCCACCGCCATCAAGAACGAAGTCGTTCGCACCCTGACAGATAAAATCAGTAGAAACATTACAAGCGGCAGGAACACCATTTGCAAAATAAATTGGATGTACAGTTGATCCAGCATTTGTACCTAATTTACTTGCTGTACTAGCAGAACCAGCACTTGTAGCATATTTAACAGACTTATTTGCATCGGCAGTATTATCAACATTTCCAAGTCCAACTTCGGCTTTTGTATAAGTTGGTTTGGTAGCTGCTTTCGCCCAAGCCTTAACATCGGATGCAGGAAGTGTTGTTGGATAAGCCGGAAGAGTAACAGTTGTTCCAGATTTATATTCGGTTGTTCCAATTTTAACAGACTGAATTGCACTATCTGCTTTTGTTCCTTGGGCAGCAGTTGCATAATTTTTAGCTAGTCCATTTGCATAAGTTTTAGCAGCGGACAAAGCATCGGCTTCAGATTGATCTGCATAAGCTTTTGTTGCGTAATTCGTAAGGTCAACGGCAGAGTCACCAATTTTTTCGAATTTCTTTGTATCTCCACTTATAACAAGCATGTACTCATCATAGCCATTATAGTCACCAGAGCCAACCGCTCCGGTTGCCTTTGCTACCATGTAAATAGTATGTTCATCTGCTTTTGCTACTTCTGGAAGTGCCGACACAATAGAACGTTTAAGATGTCCTGCATTTGCAACTGCACTTGAAATTTTAGAGTCAGTTTGGCTTTTGGTATATGCATCGCTTATTCCAAAGCCAGCAAGTGTTGTTGGGTTTGACCCGGCTGTAACATGTCCTTGTTCGTTTACTGTAACAGATTTATATGTTCCGGCACTAACACCTGAATTTGGGTGAGAATATTTTGTGTCAGTATCAGATGAAGTAATAATAACTGCTCCATTAGCGTCCGTTGTTACTTTTGTTGCACCTGCACCTTTTACAACGATTGACTGTTTAGATGAATCTAAATTGTTTGTAAGGTCTAATGTTGCATTTCCATTTGTTGCACTAGCAGGTGTTCCTAATTTATAAGTTGTGTCTTTATAAGATGTAATATAGCCTTTGTCGTTTGTTAGCTGACTTGTCTTTGTAGGAACGGTAATATCTACAGCTTTTGCGTTTGGTGTAAGTGCTGATCCATTCACTTTTACTGTTTCAATTACGTTTGCCTGTGCGTTGCTAGGTGCGTGAGCAGCCTTAGAGTGATTAAACGCAGCATCGTAATTTGATTTAAGTCCAGTTGTAAACGAGGCTGTAATTGCATCCAAAATAGCTTTATTACTGTGTATATGTTTTGCAGCATTTACCGCTGAATTGATTGCATTTGTAATTTCTGTTGGTGTGTTTGTGATATAAGGAAGATTAGCGAATGTATCTACACCATTACCAATCTTTACTTTTGGTTCTCCATTTTCCGGAAATTCAATTGCGTATTCACCTTTAAGAATAACTTTTTGTGAAGTTCCCCAATTAGCAGTTGTATCATTACAAATGACAATCCTTGTATTTAAAGTATTATTTGCCATTATTTTTCTCCGTTCTAAAATAGAGACTCTAAATAGTAGAGTCTCCACAATTTATAATTTTAATTTCATTATAGTCACTTCCGATACAATAATATTTAGAATTATCATCATCCCAACGGTATGTTTTATTTTCTTTAGAAGCAATATAAATAAAAGATTCGTTTCCAACGGTAGGAAACGAATAGATCGTGTCTTCTGTAATTATCGTAGATTTATTAAGTTCCACCCACTCTCCATTAAAAAAATAGAGAGTGTTTGGCAATAATAAATATATTTTATCGCCTAGTGGAGCAAGTGGAAGTTCAGAGCAAGTAACAATATCAGAAGACATTTTTATTCTTGTAGTCGCATCATCTTTGTAAAAACTCCCTGTATCTTTACAAAAAATTAATTGACCATTTGTAATAGGGATATCAAACAAACGAGATTGCGATACTTCTGTGAGTGATAAAACGCTCATGTTTCCTCCTTTTTACATATCCATTATATAAAGGAATAATTTAGGCAATTTCAGACCATGTGAGCGCAGCTTCTGTAGCTTTTACTCTTGTATCCATAGCTCCGTTGAGTCCATCAGCGTAAGCTTTTGCATCGTTAAGTGCTTTTGTTGCCTTTTCCTGTGCATCTGTAGCAGCAGCGTCAATAGCAGCCTGTTTTGCATCAGAGATTGCTGTGTTGATTGTGTTGACTTTTTCATCAATCTGAGCTTTTGTATAGTAACCCTCAAGAGATTTTGTTACTTCTGCAAATTTATCATTAATTGCTTTTGTTACCGCTTCTGTTGTGGCATAAGCAGAAAGGTCAATTGTAAAGCCAAGAAGTTCCCACTCTGTTCCAGTGTATACATACTCTTTGCCATCATCATTTGTATGCCATACATCACCTACTGCTGGGTTCTCAATTGATTTGACTTCTCCAAGATTTTCTTTTGCACCTTTGAATCTGAATACAGATGCAACCTTAGAATCAATTTCCTGCTGAAGTGCTTTCTTTGCAGCTTCCACCTTAGATGTAGCATCCTTAGATGCTGTGTCTGTAGCTGTTGAAATAGCTTCTGCTTTTGCTGCATCAATCTTAGCCTGGAGTTGTTCAGCTGTTTCCATTCCAGCCATTTTCTTAGAAACAAATGCTTTAAGCGCAGCCTGTGTTACGACTTTATCATCATTTTCTGTTCCATCTCCAATTGTTCCAACTGTTCCTACAGCAAGGTCAACATAATCTGTTCCTGTATAGATTTTTGCTGAGAAGTCATCAAGAACGTAGACAATTCCCTGAGAAGGTGCTTCTGGAAGTACAGAAACTTTTACAACTTTCTGACTGTAAACTTTGTCACCTTTGAAAATCTGACCATCTGCAAAATACAGTGTATCGTTATCTTTTGCAACGATTGCGTTATATTTAGCGAGTGTACCAAATTTAAAATTAATTACGTTATTCATAGTGTGTGTCTCCTTTTTAATTAGATTAAAATTCTGTCCATGTCATTCCGTTAGACATAGTTGTTACAATTGGTTCAACTGTGAAAGCTGATTCGCCCTGCTGAACCGTATAAGGGTAGTACTTACCGTCAGAAGCATTCTTAATAGAAATTGGCTGTCCTGCATATGTATCAGAATTCTGATTAATTCCTGTAGTAGCTTCTTCAACGCTATTGAAAGTTAAAACTCTTGGTCTGATAACCTGTTTTGATTTATCATCTTTGATATAAAACAACTCGGATGTGTCCTTTGTAAGAACTAAATCTCTTTCATCAATCTTGCCACTTTCAATAGCACTATCAATATTAGAAAGATTACCATAACCAAATTTCATAGCTTCTTTTGCCATTTGCGTGTTCCTCCTTTCTACTAAAATTCAACAACTTTAATATTCTCAGTAACTCCACCGCCAGGTATATTTGCCTGTGAAAGGTTAATTTTGTCTCCGATAGGAGTTCCTTTGCTAAGTAACTGAAGAATACTATCTTTAAGTGATATGTTGTCTGCTTTTGTATCATCAAAGTCGCCAAGCAACTTGATTAACTGTTGAATCATAGCATCTGCCTTAAGAAGACGCTGATCAATTCCAAGTAGAGCTTCATCCGGAATAAAGTCGCTCCATGCTTCAATAGGTGTAATAGTAATAGTTGTCTTGCCTGTTCTACGAACATGCTGTATAAGTTCACCGTCATCACTCATTTCTACTTTTGTAAATACAAGCTGAACTTCAATTTTCCCAGGCTCTTTTGTAAGTGCTGTATCGAAAGGAATTTTATACTCAAGATAATCTTTATATGTATCTCTAGAAAGAACCAAAGACTCTGTACGGTATGATTTACTAACTGGAAGTATATATTCCATTGTTGCTGTAAACTCAGCCATATTAGCTCCCTTATAATCTGGTTCTACTAGAAAATGAAAATTATCCACAAGCTTACTTCTACACATGATTCTTTCCTGCTTTGAAGCAATTAACTCATTATCACTTTTTAACAATATCGTATAAATAATAATCACCTACTTTCCATGTGTTATATACTCATACTCTTCATCTGTAATTACCTTTGATTCGAGTAATTTGTTTAATTTAAAAATTGCAATTTCACCATTTTTATAAAGTCGTTTTAAACTTTCTACAAACTGACTCATAGAACACCTCCATTAAGTAGGCTTAATGTATATGCATCTATAATTTCTTCCGGAGTTTTCATACACAATGGTTTTAATTGTTCATATTCATACTTATCAATTTCAATCAAACTAACAGTGTCAACTCCTTCTCTATCGATAGATGGATAATAATCAACATGCCAAATAGTATTCATATCAGACGACATAACTCCTTGTGCATGTTCTTCGTCACACAATAGGAATACATCATTTTTTTTTTGATATTCGACATAAATTAACTGATCTAGGAGGTCGATCATTCTTTTGTTTATCATTACTTTGTAATACATAAATTCCTCCATAATTAAAAGAGATGGAAGATTAAACAACCATCTCTTTAATAAATATTAAATAGAATACATCAGTCGAATTCCGTTCTGCTCATAAGGATAGTAGTATCCAGATACAGAACCATTTTCTTCAACACGGAAATAATATCCGTTATATTGATAGTTAGGTGAACGAGTCCAATAGGATATAGCATTTCCGTCACTTGTTCTACATATTCTACTTTCGTTTGTTGTTAGATACTGAATAGATGAACCTTCGTACACATAAGGTTCTGTATTCATTTGCGGTTCTACCTCATAAACAGATGGAATATGGAAGTAGTTGTCAGAAGATGAAACTTCTGTTGATTTATCTCCGACAGAAGAGTTAATCTTAACCTTTTTGACTAACTGTTTCCACTGAATATCCAAACCATCAAGAACTCTTGTATTTAAATACGCAGGAAGTGTACATTTTGCATATCCACCTGTATTCGTAGAAGATCCACTAAGTGTCTTTTTCTGATTCAATAAGTTCTTGGCAAGGAATGTCATAGAACTTCTCTTTGATGAATTATCAGACAAGTAATATCTCTTAAATCCACACATCTCAAATTCAAGAGATTCATGAGTCCATGACACAAGCTGTTTACATGCATCATCACCAATATCTGCATACCAAACTTTGCTCCAGAAAATAATTCCAGTTGCATAATTTTCGTATGCTCCATCGTCTGCTCTACTACATCCAAATACAATTGGGGCAGTAGTAGAAGTGCTTCTATTTTTAGTCAATTCTATATAAGTAGACTTGTCGCCAGAAAGATTAGAATTATACACATGAATTCCATTTTCTCCTTTGATATGTCTAATTACTATCATCTCACGATCACCAAAACTTGATGCGTTTGTTGATGATGTTCCCCATGTTAGTTTTGATCCACTGTTGTTCCATAGTTTAAATCCATTAACCCCATTTGTTTCAAAACACTGCATTAAAACTGAAGACTGCTGTGATGTTGAATTAAACACAAAGTCTGTTGCAAATACAAAATCTCTGTCTTTATCAAATAGAGTAATTCCTGTATCAACATAATTCGATCCATTGAATATTGTCTTTTCTGTGATAAGAACCTTTTGTTCAACATCGCTGTAGTTATAATCATGACCAAACTGTAACTTGATAGAATCTTTCATATTCACATACTTAGACTCAAGACCGAGTTTAGTCATTGCATAAATTTCTACTGGACGAAGAGTTGATAATTCTTTATCTTTAAAATAATCCAATGTGTATTCACAAGAATCATAAATTGCATTGATATCCTTATTCCCAGTAATAAGACCACTCTGATCCCATTCTTTAAACAAGTAATATTTGTATGCACTTTCCTCTGCAACATATGACGGAATTTCACCTTTATACTCTACATAAGTTCCATAATCACCGGTATATGTTTCTAATACATTTCCATGAGACATGTAACGTACAGTATATTTTCTTAAGTTTTCTGTATAAGTTGCTGTATAAGTTTGGTTGGCAAATACACTTACAAACTCAGCATCCCATCCTTTAAATGTAAAGTTTGTACTAACCGTACTTTCTTTTTTAGGAGTTGCAATAGGATTTTCTTTACGTGTTACAGGATCGACTGGTTTTTCACCTTTGTCAACATACTGAACGTCAAGAGTTTCGCCATTGTCGTTCACAAATGTAACTGTGTACTGCGCAACTAATGTATTATATGTAATTTCAAGATCAGACCAAGCTTCTCTATATTTTGCAAGAATCTTTTCTTTCATAACAGGGACATGTACTCTTCCTGTCAAAACAGATTGGTCTACATTGTAACCATTCTTGTCAATACCACCCATTTTATAGAGTTTTTCAAGTAAATCGACAGATTCAAGTTCCCAATTGATTCCTATAATTCTTGCACGATTAACTTTTGGTGATTTTCTTAAAATATCTGCACAATCAATTGTATTACAATTTTCAACAATCATTGTTGTAATCTGGTCGTATCCTGCAATTGATAAATTATCAAGATATTTAAGATTACGCATATTGATAGAAGTAAGTGTATTTGGGAGGAGTGCAGTTTTAATCTTTCCACCATTTGCAAATAGAACACCAGTTAAACCAGATCCTGTTGCATACAATTCTTTCAAGTTTCCGCATTTAGAAAGGTCTAAACTGCTCGAAAGATTTGGTGTATTTCGAACATCTAATTTCTCTAATAATTTATTGTTTCCAATTACAAGATTATTTAAGAATGTATTTGAGTATCCGTCTGTAGTATTACCAATAATAAGCTCTTTTAATCTTTCAGCTTTTGAAAAGTCATTATCATGGATATAACATGCAGATATATCACCCATAGATTGAATTCTTGATGCTCCATAAACAAGAACAGCAGTATCATCCATTTGTGTATATGGGCATTTAATGTCATATTGTTTTCCTGCTTTTGCACGAACTTGAGTAGGAGAAGAGTTACCGAACATCACAGATAGATACATGTCTGAATACGGTGTAAGGTGTAATGTGTAATTTGGCTTTACAACAGTTTCAACAGGAGTATTACATCTGAACATAATCTGGTTTGACGTAGCTGTTGTTCCGATAAATTTTGTAGCCATATACATTTCTTGGTCACGTTCAAACTGTCTACGCTGATATTTCTTTTTACCGTTCATCATTTGTTCTAAGAAACGAGTATTTCCATCTCTATATGTACGCTCATATTTGCGTTCGTAATCAAGCCTCCATAATTCTTCGCACCATTCATTTTGTTTTTCATCAAACTGATTGATTAAAGATGTTGCGCTCCAACAGTTCTTTGATTCGCAAGTATTATACATAGAACGAAGTTGTGATTGCATTAAATCACGAATACGGCAGAAGAATACTGAGTCAGCTGCATTGAATATGTATCCAGAAGATTTGTCACCATCTGTACGATAGTCTGTATCTTCTTTTCCATATGTCATTGTAAGTTCACCGCTGTTATTACAATTCTGTTACTTTTATGACCTATATATATTAATATAGGCGGAAATGGTTCTTCTTTAGCTGGTCTGATTACCAGCGACCATTTCTCTCACGTTTCTTTTATGTAGGATTATTGCGTGAGTTCAGACTGTTGCATACCTTGCCACATTAAGCGGCAAAGCCCTTTTCGTTCAGTCGTTGTTCCTCTATATATTTATCTTTATATCTGAATTTATATTTAGGATGTTTCCAAACACCATTACATGTATCTCTAACAGTTCTTCTATCCACATGCATGTCTCTTGCGGCTTGCGCAACAGATACAAATTCTTTTACAACATTATTATCATCATCTAATAAAACTATTGGTTTATAAATTTTAATTGGTGGCATCCATTTATATGTCTTATTTGGATCGTAATCTTCTTTAAATACCCATAAATATCCATATGAATGAGAATTTACACCCATACATGTAAGTTGAATGTTTGGTGCGTTATAAATTCCACTTCTTCTAATATCTGCAAGAGAATCCCAAATTTTTACCAATTTACCATCTAATGTTAATTGACATACTGGTTTACTTAAAGGATTGTCTTTTCCTTTTGGTTGGTATTCACCACAACCACGTTCTCCACCTAATGTAAGATTATATCCATTATTATAGCTATCATAAAAATCAATATAATAAATTTCTTTTTCATCAAGCTCTTCTGCTGACATCGCAGTATCTAATATTTCTGTTACTTCAAACGCATCAAAGCCATATTTTTCAATAGAATGGAACAAATGTGCATTGTATGTATTTCCTTTATTCTTCTTATATAAATGAAATTTATATACCCGTTCAATACCTTCACCTTTATGATAATAACGACTTTTAAATCCACGTTTTGTTTTTGTCTGCCCGATATATGATTGATTTGTAATTGTATTAGTTATTTTATAGATTATTCCATAGACTTCTTTGCCATTTATATTCACTATTTTATCATCTCCAATTTTTTGCAATAAAAATACCCATGTATCAACATGAGTAATAAATTAAATAAATATATAGTTGGAAGGCGTTGTCCGTCCTACCGGAGTTTCGCCGTATATAAGAAAAGGTTTTTTATACTTGGCACTAACATTTTATGCCAAGTGCCGAATCGTTATCATAATCCCAGAAGTCGAAACGGTATCCTTTATTAATCTTAGCAGCTTCATCATCAATAGTATAATATTGTGCTTTATCTCCCAATGTACCAGCTTCTTCTGTGGTAATGTAATATTTAGCCCAATGCGGAAATACGTTTTTCGCACGATTGTCCAACATCGTATATCTTAATGTAAAAAGATAGAAATACAATGCAGAATCTACAATAAACCAATCTTTAAGTTTATCTACAAAATCTTTATCAGATGATGTGATTACAAATTCATAGAAATCTCTCCAAATTTGTTTGTTTTTCTTTCTTATTTCTGTCTTTGCTTCGTCTGTTGATACAGGATCTCCATCTTTAGAATCTCCACAACAGTCATATCTGAATTCATATGTTCCATCCCAATCGTTATACAAAGCATCGTATGCTTCATTTCCAGATTTCCATTCTTCTTTTGAGATAGGATACTTCATTGTACCATCTGGATTTGTAACTCCAGTTTGAAATGTAGAGTTTGCAAGAGTATTATCACTAATTTCAACGCAGAACTCATTCATATCGTCTGGATCGTAGGCTCTTGTTAAATCTGTTTTCTTGGAGTCACCTATATTACCAAGTGCATAGTAGTGCCATTCTGTATCTTGGAACTCTCTATGTGTACTAACATCAGGATCACTTTCTTTAATAAATACAACACAGTTTACAAATTCCATGTCGTTCTTTATTCTAGAATCTCTTTTCTGAGCAGGTGACTTGTATGGAAGATATGTGTTATATCTAGCCTGTAAATAAGCATTATTAACCATTTCGGAGGAAGCTATATTTACTTTGATGTTAAACCATCCGTTTGGAATAGAATCTCTTGTTAAAGAAACTCTACCAGTTCCATCTTCGGTCTTAGTTCCATCTCCGAGTGTCAATATTGTTTTATAATCTGGGTCTAGTGGAATCTTACTTGTTACCTGATTTTTTCCATCAAAGCAACAAATAATATCTATATTTCTACCGGACGCACCATACTCGTTTGAGGTTGTTCCCTGCCCTGAATGGTATGCATTTTCAAATGTCCAGTTGTCTAATGTTGGATCACCGTTCTTATACAAACATTTAACAGTAGTATTTTTTACAAAATCCTTTTTATTATTTGTAAAGTGCGGTGCTTCAATCATGATAATTCTCATATTTGGACACGCTTCTGAAAGATGTTCTGGTGTAAGCATTTGGTTTTCATCATAAATTTGATTTCTCTTAAAACGGTCAATCATTTCTGTGGCGGTTCTTGCGTCAGCAATGAAGTTTGAAAGAATTGCTTTTGTTGTGAGAGAAGTATTATATGCTTTCATTCTATAAATAGCAACATCGCAATCATTACAACCAATCGTAATAGGTACAGGATTCTCCTGGGTAAATGAATAATCGGATGTATAACTCATTGGTCTACAAGGAGTACCGTCTTCATAAGACATTACAATTGGAATATCCGAATCTTTACTAATGTTAAATTCCCATTCAATGATATCTTCTTCACTATATGGAACATAAAGTGATTTTGCACTAGATTTGATATATGCTTCATGAACATTCATTTGAAGACCAATGTTACCTTCTTGACATGTTAAGAAAGTAGCGTCTGCTTTAGCTACGTTAGATGTTTTAAATACGAATTTAAATTCTTTTCCGTTACGTCTTGCATCATCTGCAAATAAATTGTATGAGATAGTAGCAGTAGTTCCGGCTTTTACTCCAAAATACTGATCACCATTTTCATCAATCTGATATCCACCATTTTCCCAATCAAAGTTTTCTGAGACAATCATTTTAATATCTTCATTTGTGTCACAAACCCATAATCTATTTGCATCATTATTTGATTTTCCGACCGGGTTAAAGTCAAACTGAAGACCTGCTGTAACAGGTTCTACATCAATATCCAATTTTTCAACTGTAACATTAACTGTTTTAACAGTATCTCTACATTTAATTGTCAATACATGAGAACCAACATCTGTAGGTTTATACTGCCATGTCTGTGTATTTGAATCTAATTGAAGCGTAGAAACTTCATTACCATCAACAGAGAGTGTGACAGTAGGAGTTTCTGTCTTAGGATCATACACTGTATATATGATATTTTCTGTATCATACTGCTTAACTGTAAGATCTTTTGATACACATCCGATTACAGGAACATCTGATTCGGAATCGTACCAAATTACATCCTTATAAATATGATTTGATTCAACTGTACTTCCGTTAACCTCTGCTGTGATATATACTTCTACAAGATGCGCTCCATGTCCCTGTGGTTGAATATTATAAGCCATCGGGATACCAGAAGATGTTGTTGTAATTTTATATAATTCTGTTCCGTCTAGTTTAAAATGAATGTCTTTTGAAATCGCACCATAAGGAGTATAATCAAGAGATACTGGTTCATTAATTGGATACGTTAATTTATCATTAAATGAAGAATCTAAGCGGATATCAATTTTCTGAACTGTCCAAGATTTTGTAACAAGACTTCCTGCGTCATCTGTTATGGAGAGTAATAATTTCTGAGAACCTAATGAGATATAATCTGTAGCATCAAATGTATTTTCTCCATTTACAGCAATTCCTGTTGCAATTGTCTGTTTTCCGATTTTCCATGTGTATGTGCCTTCGGATACAATATCTCCAGAAGAATCCTGACCAGAGAAATTATATTTGATAATTGCTTTGTCTGTTGTTGTTACAACAAGAGGGGATTTTGTTACATACTCAATTTTAAGAGTGCTTGTCGTAGAACCTCCGCCTCCTCCACCAGAAATTTTAAATGTAGCTTTCTGAGTACGTTGTTCTTCTTCAGTTCCTTCTTTTTCGATTTCCCAAAGAGTGTAAATATTATCCTCACTATAAGTTGCATCATAAGTTTTTCCAGGATCTGTACTTAATTTCCCAATGGTATCTTCTAAGCTCGCAACCTTAGTACCAACAGCAGCAATACTAGATTTGTTTGAATTGGCTGTTTGTTCAACTACACCAACTTTTGTCGATAAATTCGATATATCAGACGCATCAGCCTTTGTTGCAAACAATTCATTTGTAGCGTCTTTGTCATAATATTTTGTCTTTAATGTTTCTGGTAAATCATCAATATTTTTATGAATTGCTTGCAAATCAGAATTAACTGTACTTTTGAAAGAATCAAGAGATTTTTGAATAGGAGTAGTAGCAGTGGAAATTTTCCCGTCTACAACTTTTCCATAAGATACAACCCATTCTGCTGACGGGTCAGTGTTTAGAACAATATCTTTAATCTTTTTATCTCCATTGTAAAACGACATTGTTCTTGTATCAGAATTGTACTCAACATTAAATTTAGCCAAACCATCTATGTTGTTAATTTTATTATAGACATCTGTTAGGTCGATATTTTTTAATAATCTATCAACTTCTTCTTTTGTATAATAAGATAGAAGATAAGATGCTATTCTAGTATCAAGAGTTGTAGAAAGTTCTTTTTTTGCACTGTTGATCACATCTTGCGATTTGTCAGCAGACGCTTTCGCTTCCTTTGCTGCTTCCTTTGCTTCATTAGAAGCAGTTTGTGCCTTACCAACTTCTTCCGTTACCTGTTTAAGAAATGTCGTCATCCATCCTGTGTCAGGAGTTGGTTCAACTGTTCCATTTCCAGATAAGGATTCTTCAACGTTAAATTTTGCATTTCTTGTGATTAATTTATAGCTATCACCTTTTTCATTAGTTCCGATTGACTGGATTTCAAATAAAACTTCACCTTTTGTTGCGCATACAGATGCAGGAATAATAACACCAAAATACAAATAAGAATCGTCATATTGAACATTTACTGGTGTCACATACACGTCTCCACCTAAAGGAGTGACACAGTGCATCAACAATGTCATGTTTAATTGGTCAATATTATCATATCTACGAAACATTTTAAATGGAATATATTGAGAGTTTTCTTCCTGTGTAAGATTAATTTGAGAAGAGTCTAATGTAATATTCTTGTTTTCATCAATGATACTAAAATTAGGATCATAATATTCCGTATATTTTACATATTTATCACTGTATGGTAATGACAAATCTGGCTGATCAGAAACAATGTTTTCTGCACTATATGCTTCTGTATCATATGCTTCATATACAGGTTTTGCGCTTATAACGGCAGATTTTGTTTCAGCTTGCACTTTTTTTAAAGATTCTCCAAATGATAATGCCAAAATATCACCTCCATTTTATTCTTCTAAGAGCCATATACCACCGTTACTTTGATTTTCTGGCTCATATTTACTTGCTATAACTTGATTTTCAAACATATTTACAATTTTTGTACTACTGTATGTTGTAATAGAACTTGTTATTTCATCGTTAATTGCAGACTTTAACTCTGTATTGAGTGTTGCCATAATATCGTCTACTTCTTTTTTTGCTGCGTTACATTTTTTAATTGCGTTTGCAGTATCATCTTGTCTTTTGTCCTCGGCAGACTCTCTGTTTTGTTCTGCGGCAGCCCTTGAGTTTTCAGCATCGACACGACTTTGTTCTGCATTTGCTCGTACTAACTCAGAAGCTTTTCTTCGGTCTTCTTCAGTCTGTCTCTCTGTTTCGTTATTTTTCCTTCTATCTTCTGCACTAACTCTATCTTCTTCTTGTTTTGAAATTATTTTATTTAATTTTTTAATTTCAACTATTTGTTCACGAGTTGTTTTGATAAGCTCATCTAATATTAAAAACTCATCTTTTGATACGAAGTTTGTGTCATCGACTAAATTTTTCTGAACTTCTAATTTAAACGGAAAGGTTGTAATAATAGCAGCATTATTAATAATCTGTACTTCTCCAATGCATGTACCATATTCACCGAGAGTTTGTGATGTTGGCTGAAAAATCACCTCACCATTAATTAATGTTCCGTAATTATAAATAGCCTTTCCAGATGGCTTTTCGAGATATATTCTAATATCTGTTGTCTCTAACGGAATTTCATAATCGTCAAATATAAAATGAAATTCTCTATATGTATCGTATTGAACTGCTTCACCAATTGCTAAAATATTATGTTGCAATCTAATACGAATTGACTGTTGTAAAGTTGCCAAGTATCTCACTCCTTTCCGTTAATGTATTATTTATCTGTATTTAATGTTTCTTTATTGTCAGAGCAATCAACTGTAATATCATTATCCTGTGAATGGTACTGCATTAATGATTGTCTGTATTCAATTTCAGAAGATGCAGAAACTTCACTCATAATATCTTTCATAATCGCTTCGACCAAGAAAGCTGGGAGTTGAAAATTGTTAATTGCATTAACAAGCATTTCTCTGCATTCTCTATATCTAACCGCCATTGGTTTTTCTAATTCTTTTTTATCCATTCTTATAATCCTTTCTTTTATACTGTCCCTACAAATCCCTTTGGAATTTTTGCAAACAATTCCTTATCAACATATATCTCCATGTAATTATTATTTATCTTCATAGATATTTTTGATGTGGAATCAGAAGTAACCACATTTGCCTTTTTGTCCCATATATCCTTTGTTGTAAATTTATTGGCTGTACATTCTCCATCATTGGTAACAACAAATTCCGCATTTAATCCATCTTTATTCGTAGCACCTGCAAACAAGAAAGGTGTTACACTAGAACCAATTCCAGAATATTTTGTATCTGACTTCTTTAAAACCAATGGATTGTATAAATAAGAACCGCTTGCTGACAGTACACCTGTATTTGTTATTTTCATTCCTGATGTCGCACTCTCAGATGGCTCTGATCCAATAGTGCTTCCAGTTTTAAGTAATGTTTCAGTTCCAGATATATGGTCAATGTCAATCTTTACAGACTTATCTAATGTCAATGAAGATGCATTTACTTTTCCAATAAAATTCAATGTGTTGTCAGCATCAAAATAAAATACTGGATTATCTTTTGCCTTTAACGTGAAAATAGACGTATCTTTGTTTGATATAAGAATTGTATTGTTTCCATTTGTTTCATTTAGTCCAGTACCAGAAATAACAAGCTTTGTTGCCGTTACACTACCAGTATAAGAAAGGTCTCCATCATCTGTTACTGAGAAAACTGGCACACCATTCTTTTGAATTGATAACAACGACTTCATATTAGGATCGACAGTAAAAGTATTTGTTCCATTTGTAATATTCAAACCATTCTTATCATCGAATGTCATAGTACCTTTTTTATTATAGATACCAATTTCATCACTTAACATTACCCCACCAACTAACTGTCTTGCGATAAGTCCATGCCCAATTTCCATCTGTTTTGTTTTTGGATTGTAATATTCAAACTCTCCAAAAGCTGCACTGGCTGTTTCCCAATTGTTAGTTGTATATGCAATGATATTACTTATTAATTTAATCTGAACAGGAGAGTACTGGCTAAGTTCTTCTTCCCATTTTCTAAGCAAGATACCATGTTGATCAATTAAAACATCGGAATTTGCACCAGAAGTAATTTTTGTTGTGGTTGCATTAATTCCTTCTTCCAACCATCCCTCAATTGTTTCTGTTGTTTTAGTTGATTTTTCTGCCTGTTGTTTAACAGAATTATAAGATGTAGCCATTGACTTACTTTGTTCTATCACTGATGCAACATCATTAATAATTCCCCATTTTTTAGTAGCGTCTGAAAAATCAACTGAAATAGAATCGAAGTTATCAAAATCTAATTGATAACTTATAAGCCTTAGTTTGTAGACAACATCATCTATTTCAACCCTCATCCAGTTCCCGGTCTTGAAATAATCGGTTATTTTTTCAAATCCTTTCATAGCAAAAAGATTCTTTAATGTTGTTGAAATAGTATTATTTAGCTCTGCTGATTTTTTAATATCTTTTGTCGCAGCTTCTATAAATTTATTTGCATTGTCAAATAATTCTTTATTTGATAAACCGTCAGATATATAATTGTCATTCGACCAAACATCTTCTCTGATATGAAGATTTAATTCAGCCCATGAGTCACCAATATAATCTCTAAATGATAGTTCCTTATTAATAGACTCTCTGTTATCTACAATATAATTTCTTAATCCATACTGAATAATATCTCCATTCTCGTCTTGGATGCCTTCAATAACTGCTACCTCTGATTCTCTAAGTAACAATTCCTTGTTAATCAATACCTTCTTTTGATACATTGGAAGATATAATTTTTTGTATAAATTACCCTCTGTATATTTCCATGAATCTTCTTCGCTTGCACCTTGTTCAATCATTACATTAAGACAGGCTTCACACGAATCGTTTAATATTTGTAAATTTGTATAACTATACTGACGCAAAGACTGTATAAACTTTTCATCATCTTGCTTAAACAAAGTAATAATTCCTTTGTTTTCATCTTTGTTTTTTGTAAGTACCTTGTCGATCTGTTGCTTGATGAAGTTTTCATAATCTCCATTAAACATAATTGTTAGTTTATCTGTATCAGCGGTTTCTTCTTCGTCATAATAACTTTGAACGGTTAACGTTCCAGTCCATGTAAGTCCATCAAGAGCAGAGTTCTTTACTTTAACCCTGTATTTAGCTGTGTCAATAAACACCTTACAATAATTAATAATTGCGCTATTTGCAGTTGCCAAAGAAATGTATTCTAATTTTTCTATTGAGATAGGAGAGAGTGTTTTAGAAGTAAGAAGTGCTGCTTGTTTGCTTGCAGACGTTTCTGATATTTGTACGCTTGGTGTAAGACTGTTATATAAGAATCCATAAAAATCAATGCAGTCGTAGTAGATTTTTATCAATTGTGAATAACCTTTGATTGGTACTGAAACTTCTTCCAGTGTCTTATCATATATTTTATATTTCGCAATTAACGAATTATATTTATTAATTATGTCATGCGGAATGTCTGCCGTGTATTCATCTCTATAGTATGTGTTTAGCTTATCATATTCATTCAATTTATCTCTAAGATTATCTGACATATCTTCCTTCATATCATCAGAGAACCAATAAATATACTGACTTCCAGAGGGACTGGCATTAATAACAGATGCTGTCATTAAGTCATCACCAGCTTCTAAATAAAAACAATTTTTAACAGAATCCGTGTCCGAATCAAGATTTAATTCTTCTGTAAGATTTTCTCTGTTAATAAAAATAGTAGTATCTTCTCCATAACCATTTGTAACATCTATACTTCCGCATTTTGGACATTGATCAAAAAATTCACCTCTGTATCCACATCTTTTGCAACTTGATTCTAAATCATATACAGATATAGTTCGCATAAGAGCATAATCATCTGTCAATGAACCAAATATTTCAAATGCGTTTTCTTCAAGAATAATACTTTCGTCTTCATCTGGATCTATATATAAAACCGGATTAATACATTCTTGTTCTCCATAAACCACAGATGATGGAGAGCCAGGTTCTCCAAACACAAATAAACAATTCAATTCTTCCGCTATTTTCATAAATGCATCATAAATTGAAATGTTGTCAAAAGAAAATGATCTTTGCAATTTTCTTAAAGATTCATCTACGTGAACAATAGTATAATGACTTGCTTTATCTTTTATTATCCTATCTAAAAGAGATGCATTGCTATTATCTTTATTGTAAAGTTGTGTTGGCTCATAATTATCTCTTTTGATATCTTTTTCTGTATTGCACTCAAAGTTGTGCATTAATAACTGACCAAGTTCACACTCCTGCAATGCGGTACACGAAACTTCTTTTGTATTGTCATCGGATTCATTGATTGTAACCTTCATTACAAAGTATTTATTCCATTCAACAATATACAATAATCTAAAATTTTTTACTTCATTCCAATAAACATACTTTTTATTGTTTTTGTATTTATGAACAGAAAATGATACTTCACAAGCAGAATTCATATTATCTCTTGTTTTTATCTCTGTGTCATTGTCTATCATTCCAACTCTATCACCATTTTGAGCAACGATGATCATGGTTGGTTTTTCAGGCATTCCTGCTTTGTTAAATTTAATCTGTATTGGCATATTAAACCACCACCTTCACATAAGGGGAATATGTTATTTCAATCTCAACAGGAATGGATGATCTAATCACGTTCTTTCTGTTGTCATATGAATTTGAAACTCTTAAGAATTGATAATTGAAATCATTTTGAATCTTGTGATATGGGATAGAAGAGTAGAAAACTAAATCTTTTGTAAATGTTATCTCTTCGTTAAAAGAGCAGTTTTCTATAATTGTTACTCTATCTTCATTTGAGTTTGTTAATCTTAAATCACCTTGCCCAAGTACTGTTATTTTCATATCTGGATAAATATGTCCCTCTTCGTCAGACATATCAAAAAACGTAAACACTTCACCATCGTTTAATCTAAATTTGTATTTAATTGGTTCATGCAATGAGAATGGCGCATCTGAAACAAAATTAAGTTCAAGTACATAAGTCTGTCCATTAACTTGAAGTTCTGAAACATTAAAGCTACCATTCATATAGTAATCAGCCCAATTCTCTTGAATTAGTTTGAATTTATGATAACCAGGTCTACATAGCCATCTTTTGATTTCTCTTATTTCATAAGGTGTAAACACCGACATTCCAGACTTACAATCATATTTACATATCTGAAATGATATCTCTACTCTGTCTTCATAATAAGAACTAACTAAAGAAAATTTATTTCCATAAAACTGAGAGACTGTATTAAATGTTCTTTTGGCGATATTGTCTATTGTTTCGAATCCAGACGAAACATCTGTGTAACAGACCATGCATCCCCAATTTTTTAAATACTGTCCATCATATTCAAAATCTGTTGCCAGCATTCGCACACCTCCTATATTATTTGTTTTCTATCTTGTCCTGGATTTCTTTGAAAGAGTGCAGTTGTCCAATAAGAGTCGAATATTTTTCTCTTAAAATACCAATATCTTCAATCTCTTTTTCCCATTTTTCTTTCAAAGAATCCAATTCATCATATCTATCTTGCAATGTTCTGCTATCTGTAATTTGTTCATTTAATCTATCGATTTCTGCTTGAAGTCGCATATTTTCTTTTTCTAAGATTTTAATTTTCTTTTCATTATCCATATTTTTTCTCCATTACTATTTTTATAGAACAGTCCAAAAGGACTATTAAAATAGAGAGCATAGATTTGACTCTACACTCTCCAACATATTAGAATCTTTGTTTGTATTTTCCGATAGTGCTATTTCCAGCAATAGGTTCAAGAACCATTGTTTGTACCATCTTTTCAAACTTAGAATCTTTTTGTAATTGTCTGACGAAATCATTATAATCAGATACTTTATCAATTGGGATATTGATAGTAACTGTATTCGTCTGATTCGCAGTAAACTCATTAAACATGTTCGGAACTTCCGGTGGATTCTGAATCATGCTTTCAATGAATCTTTGTGGATCGTTTGCAAAACTCCATAAGTTTTCATGAGCATCGTTATTAAACACAGATGAATTCTTACTTAGCGGAGTTAAAATAGAGCCATCATCAAGTACAATTGTTTCAGGTTTCTTATGCTCTCCGACAATAGCCATTTCATCTTTTGGAACAGACTTAATACCTTTCTCATATCCACTAATCTGACTTAAATCAACCCATCCAAGAGGATGTGCTGCATTTTTATCTTTAGCAATATGATATTTCTTTTTTGCCCAAGATGCGTTGTTGATTTTAGTAATGTATACTGTCTGTCCATGCATCTGTGTTCCAGTAGGACTTATACCATCTGAACTATAATAATATGCACCACTGTTAAATATAACCGCATCTCCAACATTCGGAACACCATCGCCACTTGATGTTGTTGCAGGTTTTGGAGTTGGTGTAGGTGTTGCAGGTTTTGGAGTAGAAGTAGAAGATGATGGTTTTGTACTAGAAGAACCAGCACTTGCTTTTTTATTAGAAGCATCTACAGCTTGTTTAATAAGATTCGTCAAATCATTTATTGCATTCTGAACTCCTGTAATAGAAGACAAGAAATTAGTACCATAATTGGTAATAACTTGATTTGCCGAATTCCAAATTGTATTCATGCTTTCAGTCATTGTGTAGCCAACGCTATCAGCTTTTGCTTCTAATGTATCTCTAATTGCGCCAGCTTCAGAATTTACATTTGCAATCACATCAGATACAAGAACATCAATATTATCCAGTCGCATATTAAGGACTTCTTCATACTGTTCATATAAATCATCCAATAATTTCTTCTGGTCTGCAATTGAACGCTCATATTGAGTTTCTGCCAAATCTTGTTTCGCATCATTCAAATCATTCTGCAACTGTTGTCTCTTTGACGCACCCTCTTCAGAAGTATCTCCTTGATATGCAGCTAACTGTTTCTCAATGGAAGATATCTCTTTCTGCTTTTCAGCTAATTGTTTCTGATAATCATACATATCCTTGTTAGTATCAAGCAAGTCAGTGTACTTATCAATCAGCTTTTGAAGTGCATCGAGCTGAGAATTAATACCATCTTCAACTAAATCTTTAATTGCATCTTTTTCCTGCTTTGCAGATGTAATAGATTCTTGCTGAAGTTTATGCAATTCATTTCTGCGGTCAAGAAGTGTCTGATTGAATGGATCAGATTTTAACTGTTCGTCAATCTTTTCCATTTCTTTTCTATACTCATCAGCCTGTGCCATGAGAGTATTGTGTTTTACGCCATGAAGACCAAATGTAGCTTTTCCATATTCTGTAATCTGACCACCATTCTTGTCGTCATACATCTTCTCACTGGACATAAGTTCTTTAAGGAAATCTGCTTCGTCATTGATTTTAGAGATTCTGTCTTGAAGTTTATCAAATAAATCCCATTGAATCTGACGAATACTATTTCCCCATTCGATAGTACTCTTATTGCAATCCTGAATAGACTCATCAATAGAATCTATTTCGTCTTGCATGTTATACCATGACTCGGAATACTTATCTATTTTTCCGCTGCTAAGTGCGCTATTTAAAGAATTAACCAGTGCTTCACGCTCTGCGTACAGCTTATTGATTTTTTCGTTTTCATTAGAGATTAAGCTGTCATAATACTTTGTGCTAACAATATATCCAGATGTCTCTGTAATATCAATCGCACCCTCAAGCATTGATTGTGTATGTTCAAACTGTTTTAAGATTGCATCATATTCATCTTTGACATTATTGAAACGTTGTTCAATTAGTTTAGACTCTTGTTCTTTGAGATCAATAATCGCATCTCTACAATCAAGAGCTTTTTCATACCAATTCTTATAATCACTGATCTTTTCTTTCAGATCAGAATCCGTGATTGTTTCAATGTCAATTTTACCATTCTGGATTTTATCAATCCAATCCGAAGAAAGACCTTCTCCGGCTGATTCAGCTTCTTTAATATATCTGTCATATGCCTGTTGCTGCAATGAGATTTTTTCGGTTACTTTTGAAAGCTCAGAAGATAATGCTTCATTACGCTTTGACCATGTGCGATATGTACTTGAAGCAGTTGTATCTAATTCGTCAATCTTACGTTTGATACGGTCTAACTTTGTTTCAATCCAATCAAGGGTTTCTTTTGTTTCCTCTTTGTCGTTTGATGAATTGGAGGAAGAGTTAGATTTTGAAGATGAAGTTGAGGAATTCTTGGATGATGATTTGGAAGATGATTTGGAAGAGGAACTTGAGGATTTCTTTTTGGAGGAAGAAGATGATGAAGCTCCGCCTCTAAATCCGCCACCACCAGAACCTCCGGCAAAAGCACTTCCTTCTAAGAATGCAGGAAGTCCAGGTAATGAAGGATTTCCTTTTCCACGGGATTTTGTAAATCCTTGACTGAATAATTCTTTTGTCTGTTTTGAGTTGAATACAACTGATCCTGCTGGTATATTAGCAAATTCTGCACCATTAGAGCCTGTTGTAAACCAGCGATTTCCAGAAACTACAAGTTCCTCGCCAACCTCACCCGTAAGAGCAACTTCATCTTTTTTAGTTTTCCAACTATCTTTTAAATTAGAAGAATTACCTAAAGTTCCGCTTGCGTGAGCAGTACCAAGAAGTTTGTCTCCACCAGTGAAAAATCTAATAACTTTTTGTACAATTGTTGGTGCGTGTAATATTCCAGAATTATTCGGTGTTCTATTAACTGCCTGTCCTACGGAAGAAGGAGACTGTGATACTTGTGAATTGTTTGGAGTTCTATCAATTGTTTGATTAGCGTTTGGAACTTCTGTTGGATAATTGCCAATTGTATAGCTGACAGTTCCATCTGTGTTTTGTACTGCACTTAATTGATAATATACGCCATCAACATTTGCAATGTACCCAATTGAACCATCTTGATATTTAACTGCTGCTACAGCTTGATCAACGCCATCTACATTTGCTGTAAATACAATCGAATGTCCAACTTCAAGTGCATTTATATCATCTTTTACCTTTGAAAAATCGGCATCAACAGAAAACGTTGTTTTTGTTTGGTCATTTAACAAAGATTTTAACGTATCTTGAACCTTTTGTTCTTCTGGTGTAAGTTCGACTTTAACCTTTGGGTTTTCAGATTCCAACTCATTTACTTTATCTTCAACATCTTTAACATCTGCTTTATAAACAAGCTTTCCGTCTTGGTTTTTCTCTAATTCTACTTTACCCTCATCTTCAAATTCAGCATAGTAGTGGATTACACCTTTTTCGTCCTTTGTCCCAGTTACCAGTGTGGAGTCATGAGAGTTTCCTTTACTATCAGTAACAGAAGCATTAAACGTTGCAGATTGACCATTCTGTAAAGAATTAATAGCATTTTCAATCTGAGAAGTATCAGCGTTTACTTTCATGATGATTTCATTTTCATCACTATATGCGATACCTCTAAGTTCATTTTCTGCTTTTGTTTTATCAATATTTAACTGAGCTGTGATTTGAGGATTAAAACTCTCAATCCATTGCATAATAGATTCTTCACTACTTGTATCAATTCCAAGTTTGGCTTGAATTTCAGGATCAAGATTCTGTAACTGCTTTACAATTTTGTCGTATGCATCTTGCGTTGAAGATGTGTCAATTTGAACTCCGACACTTTGAAGATTCTTCTGTCTATCAAGTTCTATTTTTAACTGTTGGAACTCATGTAGTTTTTCAATGGCAGAAGATAATGATTTATCCATTCCAGACAAATCCATACTATCAAATTTTTCATCTGCAAGTTTTCTCTTTTGAGCATATAATGCATTTAAAATATTTAAAGCATTCTGCACTTCAGAAGAATCAATATTTAATACTCCGTCATTATTTTTACGAATATATGAAAGAGCATCACTCAATGACGATAATTGTTTATCGATATTTTCCGTACTTGTACTATCTAGATCAATACTTAATATTGCATTTTTGGTTACAAATTTACCGTCTTCTAAAGCCTTTGAAGCTTTTTCTTTTATTTTGTCAATGTTTTTGTAATCTACTTGTTCGTACTCGATTGGAACAGTTATCTTTTGACCTTCAAGTGCTTTTATGGTTTCATCTGCATTTACAATATTAAGATTTGCATCCAATTCTATTCCGTTAGAATCTGCAAGTTCTTTTATCTTATCACCAAGAAGCTTTCTTATAGCAGCACCGTTTCCGCCATAGTCACTATCTTGTATGGATTTTCTTTGTTCATTTAACGAACTAATCTGAGTTTTTGCTGATTCAATTTGTTTTGCATATTGCTCTACGGCATGTTCCTGAAGCTGTTTTGTAGCTTGAGTTGTTTGTTCTATATCAGATTTTAACTGAGCAACTTTCTCTTCTTGCTGTGAAATAGCAGTAGGATCTGCTCCGGTTGCTTTTAATCGTTCAAGTTCTGCCTGCGCATCCACAAGCTGAGTAGACAGGTCTGTAATCCTTTCAGTTCCTTCTTCGACAGAACCAACAAAATTATTATGGAACCCATAATCTTCCAAACGCCCAAACATATCCATAAACCATTCAAAGCCCATACCCATGCTTGTGGCTGATTCTTCCAGGTCTTTAATATCATAAGACCATTTCTTAGTTCCATCGCTAAGTGTTTCAAACGTTGCAAGACCTTTTGACTTCAAATCATTTAAGAAATTCTGGACACCAGTTGCATCTTCTGTCATATATCTGCTGATTTTCGGATAGTTCTCAGCAAAATTTACATCATCGTCTGCACCAGTAGGAGAGAAGTATGCCGCACGAGTCTTAAAGTCATCTGTACCTATAAGACCCTTATCATACATCTCTTTTGCGTCTTTGGCATACTGAATGGATTTTACATAATCATCACCAGCATTTGCTGTCTCATCTGCTTTTGCAATGGCATCAAATTTCGGATTTGCTTTGATATCAATTGCTGTTTCTGCCAAAGCTTTAGCTTCTTTGATTTTTGTCACAAATTCTTCAAACGTTCCAGAGAATTTATCATTTGCTGTAATGTCAAGACCTTGTTTAATCTCATCAATTGACAAAGTATTTAGAAGATCGGTATTGAATCCGCTAACTTGTTTCTTAAGCTTATTAAGATTTTCTTTTGCATCGTCAACAACAGTATCTAATCCTAATGCTTTTTTGAAATTACTTCTTTCTGTCTTATCCAAGAATACAGCCTTTAATGTCTTATCAATTAAATTCTGATATTCTTGTATATTTAAATTCTTAGGATCAAGAGACAATAAGTCAGCTAATTTCTGCTGAGATTCAGGCGCAAGATTCTCCATAGGCGTTAGAAATTCATTATATAAAAATTTCTGTACATCACCACCATAATCTTCAGAAATAGTATTTATATCGAGATTAGGTAAATTCGTAATAAAAGCATCTTGTAACTTTGAATTCAATCCAGTAAACACTTCTGAGGTCTGCATATACTGACCAATAGAATCAGTCATTGATTTTAATTGATCCTTAATAAGAAGTTCGTTTGCATGAATCTGTTTCTCAAGCTTCGTATTGTCAATAGCAAGACTATTCGCTGCATCTTGACCATACTTTTGGAAAACTTTATTTATTTCATTTGATACACCTTCAGATAATTTAGGAGCAGAAATTCTTACAGTACCGTCTTCTGAAACTTGACTATTCTCATCAACAGTAATACCATTTTTCATAAGAATTGTATTTATTTCATTCTGTACTTTACCTACATTCTTTCCAAAAGCAGCCGCATCAAATTTTATTTCACCGGAAGAAATAGTATCTAAACTTGGAAGAACATCTTTTTGTGCCTTTTTATTCTTTTCTACCTTTGTTTTCCACTCACCAATTTCACCCTGGTATTTATCAATCTGTGTAACAACACCTTTATAGTTGTCGTCAAGTTGTTCGCCAATCTTGACATTAGCAGACAATATCTGAGCGTCATAAAGTTCCTTTATTTTTGCCGTTGCAATCTCAGCATTAGAACCAAGATTAAGCATTGCATTTCCTTGCGCATCATATCCAGACACAAGAGTAGGGAATTGTTCTGCAAGTTGATTTGATAAATCTAAATATGACTGATAATCACTATCGGACAATCCAATGTTCTTATTTGTGCTTCTGTCAATACCATTCTTGAATTCGGTATATTTCTTACCAATTGAGTCAATTGCGTCACCAGTACTTGTGATGTCTTTTTCACTGTCTGCAAACTGTTTACCTAAATCATTAACAGCAGTTTTCTTAGATGAGAACTCATCAAACGTATTAGAAATAGTTTCTTTCGCTTTCTCGCCTTTTTCAATCATCTTGTCTTGGTAATGGATAAGATAATCAATACCTTTTGCAGCAAGTGTAATTGCAGCCATAACAGCCATAGACGCACCAAAGTTTAATAATGATGAGCCAACTGCTCCTGCTATATTTTTAAGACCAGATGTGAGTTTGGATGTTGCTGTAGAAAACTTTGATGTAGACTCTGCTGACGAATTAAGGTAAGATTGATAATTCTCTAAACTTTTAACACTATATGAACCATCTGCTAAAAATTCCTTCATAGAAGCACTTGCTTCTTTATGCTTCTTTATATATCCATCCCAATTAACATTTGATAGCTGTTTTTCTGCCGAAATTCTTCCATTCAATTTTTTCAAAAAGTTAGAATCATCATCTGATATTTGTACATTACGGGTCGTATTTGAAGAACTTAAAATAGAAGAAAATCCATTTTCTTTATCATAGTTTACAACCGTTATTTTAATTGATATAATTATATTACTTGCAATAATATATTATTTGAAAATGGAGGAGAGTTTATGAATATCAAATACTGTCCAGAATGTGCGAAATGTAAAAGATCAATAGAAGATCCTGAAGATTTTTATGCTGGATATCAAGTCTATTTTTTTCAAGATAAAATTGGGAAAACATGTCAAATTTGTAACAAGGATACGTTAATAGAAACAAACATAACTGAAGATGAGCTTCATGAAATAGGAGAAGCGTCAAACTACGATCCTCAATTCCTCAAAGCCATGCAGGAACTCAAAGAAAAAGACATCATAGAATATGAACTTAAAATGTCACAGTTCCGGTCACAAGTCGAACAGAAAAACAAAGCAAGAGAAGAAGCAAATCGCCCACGATGTCCGAAGTGCGGATCAACATCAATTGCCACTACAACTCGTGGATATTCGTTATTCTCTGGATTTCTCGGTTCAGGAAAACCAATAAATGTATGTCAAAGATGTGGACACAAATGGAAACCTGGAAAATAATGGAGATGATAAAATGTTCTTTATATTTGTCGGTATAATTATTTTTATTATATGTATGTTAGAACAAATTTCCATAGGCAATTATTCAAAAGTAATTGTAATAATACTTTGTGTATTATTACTGATGTGTGTTGGTTCATGTTCTGCATCATCCGTAGAATCGCATATAACCAACGACTTAGTAACAGAAAATATTTTATTTAATGATAACTAAACAATGGAAGAAAATCAAAATAAACAAGACGTTACTTCTTGTCCAAACTGCGGAAAAGCTATTTCAATACAAACAGAAGTTTGTCCGTATTGCGACACAGAAATAAATAAAACACCTAAAAACGAAAATATAATATCAAAATTTATAAACAAGACAAAAGAAAATAAAATGCCTATTGCATTATTTGCTATATTTTTATTAATTATTTTGATATTCGGAATTTACACTTTTAATTTATATGGTGAATATACTTCGTTGCAGTCGGACAATCAGACATTAAATACAAAAATAGTCGATTTAAAAGATTCAAATACTAGACTTCAATCAAAGCTTACCAAAGCAAACGAAGACTACGATACACTTAAATCTGATTATGATGAACTACAAAATAAGTATAATACTGTCAATGCAGAATTACAAAATTATAAAGATCAACAAGCAACAATTAATGACTTAAATGCAAAAGTTACAGAATTACAGTCACAATATGATTCATTGCAGGCTGAACGTGATTCTCTTCAACAACAATTGGATGCTAAGAAAGCAGCTCAAGAACAGGCTGCTCGACAACAAGAGCAACAAGAGCTTGAAAATCAATCATACGAAACTGTATATTGGACTCCGAATGGAGAGTGTTATCATTCAACTCCTAATTGTCCGACTTTAAAAAGATCATCAAGCATTTCAAGTGGATCAATCAGTTCTGCTGGCGGTAGAAGACCTTGTAAAGTATGTCATTAAAATAGAAGAGTAGGATTAACAAAAGACACCAATTAAGGTGTCTTTTTAATTTAATTGGAATATATAGATAACGGTGCAACAATACTACTTACTTTTGATTCTAACACAACATTACTTTCTATTACTGCATCTTCAGTTGTCACATCTAATAAGTGTGGTTGACTCATCGTTTTAATCACTTCTATAACATCAAGTATTGGAAATTTTGATCTTGAAACTAATTCTTTACAAACCAAACGATCCAAAGGAGAGCATAAATTGATTTCCTTTGGCATATTCCCATTTGCGTTGATAAATTGTTTTACAATATTCCAACCTTCATAGAAAATCTCCATAAAAGATTCGTCATATGGAACTGGACATACAATTAAATTTTTTGTTTCGTGTTGATAAATTTTATCGGATTTCCCTTGAGCAGAAGGAACTATCCCCAGTCTTAAACCTCTTGCACCTTCCAGTTGTTTTGGATTTATTTTAACAGTTGTACCAACCCATTTGTCTACATCTGTATTTCCAACAAATAAATCTGCTTTCCATAAACCATTTATGCTACTAGGAAGTTTTTCTCTCTCTTTTGGTTTTCTGAACGATGAAACAACTCCGTTTATATGTCTTTTTAATTTTATTGGCTTCCCTTTTTTACCTGTTAACAATATAGAATCATCAGTCAGATGTTCTTTTACACTGTCAATAAACTGTATTGTATTCGCTTCTTTTTCCACTCCAAACAAAATAGAAGATGGATCGTTCCCTTTTATGTTGCAGAATTTTGAAAGTGCAGAATCTATTCTGTTTAAAACATTTGGATCTTTTGATATGATTGCATCATGTACTGCATATTCAAAACAAATTCCACAATCTCCATCACCAGGACTATATAATCTTGTAAATAATTCAAGTGTTATTTTGTCGTACCCACCGATCTGGTTTATTATATCTTGTTTTATAGTATGCACCAAACCAGTTAAAATAGGATGAATAACAGAGAATAATGCTTCGTATTCAGAATTAACTGCATTTGTTTGAATGCATTTTATTTTTTTAATCATTTTTATTCTCTCCATTTATTTTCTCCTTTTATTATACGACTCAATATGACAAAGTACAATTCAAAACATATGTTCTGATATATGTTAACGAGTACATAAATACCAATATTTTATATTTGACTCAATTCCATTTTCTTCCTATAATAATACACATCATCTTACTCGGAGGTTACAGTATATTGAATTATTTTTCAGAAAACCTTTTATATTATAGGAAGAAACGTGGAATGACACAAAATGATATTGCAAGAAAAGTATTTGTCAAGCATCAGACAATCTCAAATTATGAAAAGAACACAAGAACCTGTGATTTAAACACACTTGTTTTACTTTCCAATGCTCTTGATATTACATTAGATGAGCTAATTAAAAACCCACATCCATAATGTTTAGTTGTATGTAGGAATACCAACAAATACAAGACCTTTTACATTATGAGCATCTATACTTTTACCTGCTTCTTCATAACTTGTAAATTTTGTTTCTGATACAACCTTGTGATCAAATTTACCTTCTACATTTTTCGTTACCTGAATTCCAATAACATCTACACCTATATTTTTCATCACGTATTTCCTCCACTCTCAGAATTTGAATATATCTTCAACAGACACACCAAGAGCATGGGCAAGCTTGATAGCAGTATAAACATGTGGGTTTTCAAGAGGATTATTCTCTATCAAACTTATTGTAGAATGTGACACATTGCTTTTCATAGCAAGCTGTGTTTGTGACCAATCTTTTTCCCATCTTAATTCCTGCAATCTGTTATACATATATTCACACACCCTTTTATTTTTAGTATGTGTAAATTGAAGCTTCTTCTTTACAAGAAAATAATACCAATAATTTTTGCATAGAAGTAGAACAGTTTTTTATGGAAATTGCGTAAGTTTTTCTATATTCAGTTGTTTACTATATATAGTATATACATTTTTAGATGTGTATGAACTAATGTTCTGTATTGTCAATAATCGACAATAGTTGTAAAATAATTGTTAGGAACGAGAAGTCGGTTGTTGCGCACACTACCAACTTCTGTGCGTCGCTCCTATGTTACCGTCAACCTCACCTATTGCTTGTTATTTAAGCAGAAAGATAAGGTGATTGCAATCAGACAAATCTACATCCGTCTGACCAGTTCTGGTCATTATAATTTCCCTGATTGTCGTTCAGAGCAACGCTCAAGAAGGAAGGTGAAAAATGAACAGACTGCAAAAATTTTGTTTTTGTGTGATACTTGTATTATGTGTGACGACACTAACAAGCGTTACACTTCTGTCAAGACGTAATCTTTCTCATGCTCGCATTGATTTTGACTTTAAAGAGATTTTTACAATCTCAACAGAGTTTGATTATAACATGACAGCGGAAGATTAACTCTTCCCAAAACGAGAAGGATGAAGTACGAGTTCTTCTCAAGTTTCTTCAGCCACGAGTTAGATATACCACTTTCTGACTTGTGGCTTCTTATATTATATTCTCCAATAGGAGATAATATTTGTTTTATGTTTTTTATACTCATTAAGTTTTTGCAAGTCATCAATGAGTTTGTGTGATTTGTGTCAATAGGGTAGTAGTAGACTGCTTGCATATCCCCTACGACTTCCACAGGCTTTCCCCGTGGTCACGGACTGTATGTTTGAACCAATAGTACAATTACGCCTGTACTACGTCATGCCTTGTCAGCCTCTCGCACGATACTATGAAACCACACTTTCATTTTTATTGTAACGTGTCGGGACTACCGTTTTCGTATAAATACTTATTCCATCATGAACATAAGGAATTTCACCTTACGCTTTTATTGCATCAATTAAGTACCATTTCTGGCTTACGGCTTCCCCCGATATTCGGCATTTAGTTTCGACCATTACTGTCACGATTCCCTGATATGATTTATATGCCAATCATTGACCAGATCTCTCTACGTTAATCATATGGCGTTATTATATGACCTTATAGAAATAGGCATTTTAAACTATGATAATATGAAACAAATAGTTTGTTTACCTGAACCGTTTTTCTGCATAAAGAAAGTGGCAATGCCACCAATGACGGTTTGTAATCCGCCAAGTTTATCTATGATTGCAGTTATTACGTTTAAAGCTGCATTTCCACCATCAACAAATGCTTTAAATATATTTGAATTTAAAGTTATTGTTGAAAATTCCTGGAATGAAGCCTTTAAACGATCTATAGAGAACTGTATTCCTTTCTGGTAATTAGTAAGTTCTCGTTCTGCTGATCCGTCTGAATTTTCAGCTGTTGCATAAGCACTTTTTATTACATCGGTGTTATCAAGCGCAGCCGCCAACGCATTCGACTGCGTTTTGCCTGCTAGTATTTCGAGCAAGGAGGCACGAGAAATATCATTCATATCCGCCCATCTTTCACCGATTCCAACTACAATATCATAGATATCTTTATAAGTATTTTTATCTTGCATGATGTCAAAGCCACCAGTTAACGCTTTGACTTTTGCTTGAAGCTTGGATGTTGAAGTTACAAGATTATCTGTATCTTCACCCATCTCTTTTAGCTCCGTGTCTGACATTCTGTTACTTTCACCATTTGGCTACTGACCACAACAAATATTGTCATGGCGATACGTCATTTCTGGCGTATTCTCACATTTCATATTTCATAGGGGATTATAGTGTGAGATCGGACTGTATATCACCGTTCTTTAAAGAGCGGAACAACTTGGACAAATACGCTTTTTATCACATATAAGCCACCGCAGTCTCTGAGGATTTTTGTATTATTAAACAAAATGTATTACGCTGCTTTAGAGTGTTTCCAAATATACCCAGCTACAGATTTTCTTTCTCCGTTCATTACACGAAGAATTTCAAAATTTGTACATTTGTAATTTTTACTTGCATCAACAATTGTATCATAATGTTTTATAAAATTATTATTTTTGTCATATTGATCTACGGGAATAAAAAATTTTGAGAATCTAGAATTTTTAATAGAATAATTTTTATTATAATAAGAGTTTTTCTCAATCCAGAAATAACCACCGCTAAAATGAGAATCTGAGTTAATTGCACCAGATATATTTTTACAACCTGTAACTATTTTTGCTTCAGCTATTGTATCAAATTCATTGATGAAATTTAAATTGTAATCTAATTGAACTACTGATGTTCGATCAGCTGGAATATAATTTTCAGGACATGTAATTCGCCCATATTGAATTGCGTCATATATTTGATGAGTTTTACATCCTACTTGTTTTGCAACATCAGGAACTTTTAAACCGTCATTCAATAATTTTTGAATTTTTACATCATCTATTTTATTTGCGTAACCGAAATCGATATAAGTTGGAATATCTATATATTTCGGGAAAAATAATTGAATCATTTCCAATATGGTATAATCTCTTTGATCAACTGCGTAAAATTTATATCCTCGATTTACCCAGTATTCTTTTTTAATCATATCTTTCACTTTTTGATCTTCAAAATCATGAAACCAGCTTTGTACTTCTATTGCTATTTTTAATCTATGATTTACAATATCTGTTGGTAATGAACAATTAGTATTTGGATTAATACAAGATCTTTCTTCTGCTTCGGTATCTGGATGTTCATGAATCCACACTTGTTTTAAAACTAATGCATGTGTTGATTCTAATTGAGTTGGTTCGCAAAATGGACACATTGCACCAGTTTTATTTGTACCTAATTTTTTTAAATATCTTTTTCTACAAACGTTTATCCATTTATTCTTGAAAATTCTTCCACATTTTTTATGTCTGAATTCGAGAGGTTCTCTGGCTCCTCTGTAAGAATCACTTATACACTCGTATTCATCATTCGTATATTTTTTAAGATATACATTTATATTATAAATTGTGAATAAATTCGATATTGCAAATGTTTCCATTTTTTTATTCCGCATTACAGAATCATATGTTACCTTATATTTATAACCATCTTTGTCCGTACAAATTAAATTAGAAGTAGTTACTCCTGTAAATTCTTTTTCGTTTATTTGCAAAAAATATCCTTTTTCTTCTAAATTGGATTTTACACTGTGATAATCTAAATTCTTATGATACCCAGTGCAATCATCACATTGATTCTTTACTAAGCTTTTTACATTGCCAAATGTTGACAAGAATAAATTTCCACATTCGCACTCAAAACAAAGATTTGAATATGCATTATTATATTCCCCAAACACATATTTACATTTACATTCTGGATGTTTAAATAGATATAATTTAATATTATCTATTGTATATGGATTACTAGGATGAAAAACCACAGGTTTACTTTTTCTGTTTTCTATTTTGTTAAATTGTACATATACTATATAGCCATCTTTGTCATAACATTTTAATTGTGAAAATTGATTTTTATATTCTCCATCAATATATGTATATCCGTATTCTTTAAGTTTATAAATAAATTCAATATCAGTATATTTTTTCATATGTTTCTCACTTTCAATTAAAAATTTGTAATAAAAAAGAGTGATTATTTTCTAGACCACTCAGATGTCAATTTGTTTAATTTATTATTTTTTATATACACCCAAAACATTTTATTTGTTTTTGGATGTAATCCAACTAATTCATATCTAACTCCATTAGATGTTAAAAAATCTCTTAATGGAATAGAATAGCAAGGAAATAATTTTGAATTTTCCATTTTTAAATTTCCTTTCTTATGTTTTAATAATACAAATCTTTCCTAAGTCTCTGATGTCCCCACATCCTTTGACTTATATAGTTGTTATGCTATGTTTTTTATCACGCACATAGACTATAGCTTGCGCTATAGATGGGCACAAATTTACCCCTTAGACGTGCAGACACCGTTTTCCACATATTACCGACCCTAGACGGATCTTGTAATGTAGTGTTGGTTCCTGTAATTAGAGCTATTGATTTTGATAATGATGTGTGAGAAGCATTAAAAGAAGCAGCAGAACGCTGTAATGCTTCACCAATTCCGTCACTTCCGATTGCAAAATTATTTGAAACCTCATTGAATTTGTCAATTATCGATTCTGCTTGAGATGCCTGGAGATTAAATCCCTGCAATGTCGATACAAGACTCTGAGATGCAGTCTCTTGAGTCATATTATCTCCAACTTTTTGATACAGGGTTGTTACATCTGATAATAGTTTAGAATCTTCAAGATTATATCCGAGCCTCGACCAGTCCGCAGTACTACTAATTACATCACTAATCGTTGCACCATACTTCTTAGCACTATTAGCAGCTTCGTCCCAATAACTTGACAACTGAGATCCAGATGCATCCGACACTTTTGCAAGCTCAATCTGTGCAGCATTTATATCTTTGACAGCAGTAATTACCTGTCTTGGAATCTCAAAAATACCATTTTGGATCATTGAATAAATTCCAGAAAACTGAAAAATCTGACCGAAAGATTTTTTAAACTTATCTGCAAAAGATAATCCAAGTAATCCTTCTTTACCAATCTCAGACATGAAGTTCGAATACTGCTTTTTGACACCTGAAAACTCATCTACATTTGTGACTTTCGCAGCTTTTAGCTGAAGTTCTTGTAATTTCTGAATCCATTCATCTGTAAGTTTCGTATTCGTTTCAATTGTTTTACCAATCCTATTTATAAAAGTAGAAACATCCAGTTGGTTTACGGCTTTTGCAACCTTTTTAGGAGCGTCAGCCATATCAAGCATTTTAGCCTTTGTTTCAGAAATCTTATTATCCATTTTGGAAAATACTTGAGTAAGACTTGCAAGTTGGTTACTGCTCAACTTATCTTTTGAAGACTGAAACATTTTATTGTATTCTGTTTCCAAAGATGTTATCTGTTTTTTGAGTTCAGCAATTTTATTTCCATCTTTGCTAATATCAAGACCTGCTAACGAGATTTTCTTCCTACTAAGCTCATTGGCAAGATCCTTCAATAACTTGTAATTGGAAATATCTTTTTCTACAGATTTACTTCTGCCAATTTCAATGTTAATTTTCTTACCTTTTGTACCAGATAATGTTTTAAGTGTATCAACAGCAGCATTTAATTCATCTATTCCGCTTACATTCAAATTGATGCTTACATCTTTTGACTTTAAACTGTTAATATATCTTAATGACTTACTGTCTAATCCCTCTAAACCTTCAGCTTTAAATTTTAATGGAACTTCTTTGTTTTTTAGCTCATTGATTTGTCCTTCCAACTTTGTAGCATCAAGTTCGGCTTGGACTTTTAACCTAAAATCACTCATTTACGTTAATCACATCCTTTCTTTTACATAAAAAAAGAAGACGTGATCAACGCCTTCTTATGTTTAATATTATTTGAAATGTTTGGCAAATTTATCATAAGCCATTTTTTTAATCTCATCTTCTGAGTCTTGCCAAAGTCCTGATTTACCAAGTACGCCAGCAGTATGATCTTCAGCAGCTTGCCAAACTTCCCTTGCAGAAAACGTACCTGTTGCATATCCATGACCTGCTTCTTCCATATATATTTCTGTAGAAACAGTATTCCCAGACCTTTGTACACCATCAGATGTTGGAGTATCACCATACTTCCCAGTTCTTACATAGCTCATTGGACTTCCTTGAGAGTAAAATGATTCAGCATTCCTCGATGCTATCATTTCGCCTTCGACACTAATTTCATCCATAACCTGCACCATTTCCTGATTTACAGCAGATAATAATGATTGAATATCTGTGAAACTTTTTGTTCCCATATAACTACCTCTTTATTTATCTGCAAGTACATTTCTCGCACCAAAATCAGCTACTTTCTTTTCTAGAGTTTTATTTTTCTTTCTTTCATCTCTTAACAAATCACAGAGATTTCCAATCTGAGACTTTAAACCATCAACAACTTCTGATTCATCAACTTTAAAATCCACAGCATTCTTTATAACATCTGAAACAACATCTGCGGTAATTTCTTTATCTGATAACTGGTCAATAATATTCTTTGCTTTCTCGATTATATCCGGTGTAAGTTCTGAAAGTTTTAAATTAGAAAAATTACTCATGGCAGAGTCTAGGTCATTAATAAAATTAGAAATAGAAGAAATAAATTCTGATTTTTCATCTGTACAATGAATTCTTTTCTGCTTTTCAAACTCAAGTTTTTCATTTACATTTTCAATTACAAATTTCATAATATCAATGTATTTACCATTTTCTTCATTGTGTTTTTTTGCAATTTTATCATTCGCAACATCATAACAAAATTTATAAACAAGTTTTATCAATTCTTCATCGTTTTCTACGCATTCATATACATATTCATCACCGTCAAACTTAACACCATTAATAAAGAATAGTGCGATTGCTTCAATTTTCCCAATCCCTGCATAATATGGAGTATATTCACCATCTGTAAAATAGTAATCCATAATATAATTAATAACATTGATCTGATCGCTGATTGTAATGTTTTCTTTGATTCTCATATTTTCTTTTTTCATAAGAATGTCTCCTTTAAATTTCCATACAAAAAGAGCCTATGTATAATACATAGACTCTAAGTATAATTCACAATATTTTTATTATTTTATTTTAGTTTCTGTATCTTCAACTGTTTCACCTTTTATAAAAGCTTCAATCTCATCAATAGATTTTCCAGAAGATTTAATTGCTTTCAGTAACTCATTCATTTTGCTTTCTTCATCAATTTTTGCTTTATATTCTTCGTAGGCAACTTTTTCTTTTTGTAATTGTTTTATCGTCTTTTTCTGCTCAGAAATAAAAGCTTTTTCAGTTTCAATTTTATGCTTTGCATCATCAATTTTCTTCTGTGCATCATTAATTAATTTTTCAAAATCTTTTTCTTCAACGATTTTCTTTCTTCCTCTTGGCATAACAATTACCTCCAAATATTTATTTTATACTTGGATAATAACACCAAATAGAAGAGAAGTAAAGCAGTTTGTTTTACAAATGTGTGTCAGTTATAAATTTTTTAACATTGTATTTATAATTTACCTTTTTACATGCGGATTCGACATAAATCGCATTATAATTTATCAAATCTTTTTTATTGAACGACTTCTTATTTACTTCAGAAATCATTTTATTAAAATCACAAATTTCTATAAAATATGTATCATTTGATGCATTTCTAAAATTAATTAGAAATCCTGCAACAAGATTATGCTTACTTGCTTTTGTTAATTCTTTTATTTGGTTATCACGAATCATTGATAGAGATACGGAAGTTGATTTTGTCGATTTTAATTCTAAACAGTACAACGTTCTTGAATCATCATTAAACATAATAAAGTCACACATATTATGACTTGCAAATCTTGTATTTGATCCACCACCAAAACTGGCTGCATTATCTTTCAATCTGTAAATCCATAAATTATTTAGTTCTTCAACAGAACTTTTCCAATTCTGTTCAAATCTTTTTCCCTCATTAACAGCTATAATAAATCACTCCTAAAAAATATTTAAGAGTAGGAGAGTAGCAGTTCAGTCTTTTACTACTCTCCACAAATACTCTTACCATACGACTGAACCATGTATGGTAAAAATACTTGACATTGATTGTACCGTAAGTTATAATTTTAGTTTGCATATGTTTCCACGCATATGAAACTTTTTCGGCACATAAGAGAAAGGAGCCATATCATGCAGAACTTTTACTACGCAAGTATGATTATCTTGGGGATTGGAAACTTTCTCTTGGATGTCATCATTTTATTAAAAAAATAGGATTGAATAGTTCAATCTAAAAAAATCAATATAAATTGTACAAATGATAAGAATTTAAACACGGAAAAACTAGTCACTTTTCTCCGATAAAATACAATCTTATGAATAGGTGTAGAAGTACAATTGATTTTATATGATTTATGTTGATTTTCTTTTTTATAAATGCTATAATTCAGACGTAGTAAAAATATTACATCCATATGGCTCAATTGTGTAAACTGACTATTTACACGAGAGAGAGTTAAGAGATAAGTACCCAATATACTTGGGTACTTATTTCTTTATAATGTACTCGCCACCGACATCATATCTTTGATAAAAAGTTTTGGTACACATCTACATGTGGTAAAGGCGAGTACATTCTATAGGGCAGCATGAAACTGCCCTTTCATTTATTTAATTTTTATCAGTATTGTACAAAGTTGTAACAGGTATAATTGGTAAATTATTCATTACGTATTCGTATTTCTTCTCTCTGTTATGGTTTCCATTAAGACCTCGATATGCTTCGTAGACAGAATTAAACTCATCTACTTCATCAGAAGGAATACCATTTAGTCGAATATACTTTTCATATTTTTGATCTATTTTATCGCCCAATAATTCTTTTGTTCCAACCATTAAAGACTCAATCTGTGTAGATCTTGTAGAATCTGATTTAGCCAAAAAATCTATAGATTCTTTTAGATCTTTCTGAATTCCAATAGATTGTTCTCTGTATGGTGTATAAAATTTTACAAGCTTATCTTCAAATAAATTATCCGTATTGTTCGAAGCCTCATTAAACTTGTTGTTCAGTTCCGTAACTTTATCAACAGTTTCTTGCAATAAAATTTTTTGCTCTCTTTTTTCACGCTGAAATTTTGTTTCAATTCCAAGAACCTTACAAAATAGATTCTTACAAATAGGTATAAAATAATTAAGTCCAATAATAATTAAACATAACTGTGTTATTAACTTCACATAATCAATTTCCATAATTGGTCTGATTGCATCCATTCATAAGCACCGTTCCTTTCTGACTACTTATGAACTTTCGCCAATAATTCATCTACCTCTTCAACAAGAAGTTCACCAGATTTAATTGCATCAACAATTTTCTGACCAGCCTGACTAGCAGAACTTACATTTCTATTCTTCCATGTATTATATAGTGTTGCACCAATCAAAAATACAGTTGATACAATTTCTGATACATCTGCATCAGCAATCGGAAGTGTATTGTATCCAAACATTTGCAATACTGCATTTACTAATGCAACAATTAAAATTAAAACACCTGCTACTGCTTCAGATGTTATACCTTTTAAATTTAATTTCTTCATGATTTACTCCATTTCTAATAGGAGAGTAGCAGACCTTCCTGACTATTGCGTTCTTTTGGGTAATACTTACTCACAGGTATATCACCTACTTTTACACTCATCATCTTGAGTAACCTATTTCATGTAAATTTTCTTAATGTATCTACGCACTTTTTAAATTCATCACAAACATAATTCAATTCATTTATTGTCTCCGATCCAGAAAATGTCATACGAATACAACTATTCAAATCTTCATTATTTAAACGTATTTCTTTTAAGGTGTTTGACGGTTCTTTATTTCCAGAATTGCAAGCTGAACCAACAGAAACTTGAATACCTTTTGTATCAAGCATTGTCATTAACTGTTCTCCATCAATTCCTTTTACACATATGAAAAGATTGTGTTTAAGTCTGTCTTTTTCAGAACCAATAATATAAACATCTTTGACATTACCTTTGATATAATTCCAAATATAATTTCTACTATTAAATGAATTGTTTTCATACTTATAATTTTCAACAGCTTTTCCAATTGCCGCTATTCCTAATATGTTTTCTGTTCCACCAAACAATCCTTGTTCTTGAGAACCGTAAACAAGTGGAGATAATTCTATATTTTTCTTTTTGTATAAAACACCACAACCTTTTAATGCGTGAATTTTATGACCGGAAAAACCAACCATATCAACATCTAACTCTTTAACATCTACCGGAATAGAAGATATGCTTCCTGTACAATCCAAATAAACAATTCCATTAAAACTATGTACCAGACCAATGATGTCTTTGACGTTCTGGATTGTTCCTATTTCGGAGTTAGCGTAGTCAATAACAACAAATGGTTTTGGATCACAATGTTCTAACATATCCTCCAATATAAACAAATTAATTTTTCCATCTTCATCAACATAAATTTTCTGTGTAAAACAAATATTTTCTACACATTTCAATATTGATTTATGTGCGATAGCAGAGTATAACACAGTACAATTATTGGATTTGTCATATCCTTTAATTGCCAATGTATTACTTGCAGAACCACCGCTTGTGAAAACTATTTCATCCGGATCAGAATTAATAAATTTTGCTACATTATCTCGTGCTTTCTCTATAATTCTTTTAGATTCTTTTCCAGCTTCATATGTAGAAGATGGATTATAAAACGAATCAAGTAAAGACGTAATATATTTTTTTACAGAAGGTGATAGAGGAGTAGTTGCAGCATTATCTAAATAAACTTTCATGCATAACACCTCTAATCATAATATTCGTTATTAATGTAGAAATTTTTTAATGATTCAAATAGTTCAGGTGTTTTTGCGTATTTCCACACCGTCATTCCAGAATCGTCTGTTTTGATGAATGTATATCTAATACCATTCGACTTTAGCCATTTAAATTCTTCAACAAAAGTCGTAGAGTATTCTTTATCATATTTCATTAAATTCCTTTATTTCCTTTCTGATAATGAAAATCGTAAAAAATAGGGACATATAATTTCATGATATATGAATTTATACATCCCTTTCTTCACACTCATATATCAATCACTCAGTTTTTCATTCGTTGTATCTGTTTTCTTTTTAAAAGAACGACTTACAACTTCTTTCTTTTCTTCTTTTGTGATTTCATCAACAAGTTTTACGATATTACTCTTAAAAGTGTGTTTTAAATCACAAGAAGCAAGAATTTTCTTTGCTTTTGTTTTGTCAATTGCTTTCTGCTCGTAATCACTTACAGTTTGGAATACATCCTTGCAATTTTCATTGTCAAATAAGTTTTTCCATGCAGGGAGATTAACGCCATTTCTACAAGAACCACAGTACTCATAGGCATTTCCACAGCACAGACATACTCTGTTATTTGCCATCTTATTTCTCCCTTCAAATTAATGAAGAGTGGATTTCTCCACTCTTTTACATATTGTCTACTTCATCCGCATCGTATGTTTTGTAAAGTACCTTGTCTGTTCCACAGTAGTCGATTTCAAGGTCTCCCTTGAAGTCCATTGTTGCAGAGTCAGATCCGATAGGGAATGACACTTCTGGAGATACCTGGAATGATGGGAACTCTACATAATCAGCTTTAAGCTCATTTTTCTTACATGGGTTGTAATATGTAGCTTTCATGATTCCACGTACAGAAGATGGGAATGCATCAGCTCTGTTTGTAATAACAGCACCTGTAGATGCTTCACGAATGTATTTAACGAAATACATCTCTGTATCTGTATCTGTTGGAAGTGTGAGAGTATGAGTCTCTTTTGCTACACTAAACTCAGTCTTGCTTGCAGCTGTTCCAAGCGTATATGTCTTTCCGATAGATCCATCTCCGAAATACTGTGCAACCTTAACTGATCCTTCAACGAAATCTGCTCCAAGATCAACTGTTTTTGTTCCAGCAGGTACACGGAACATTTTTGGCATCTGAACCTTATTTTCAGATGATGCAAAAATAGCTTTGCTTCCTGAAGAAGCTTCAACAATATTCATGTTGCAGAATGCATTTGTTGCGTTAAATGTACCACTCTTACCTTTCCAGATTTTCTTGATAAGGTTTCCATTCTTATCCTTTACTTCAGTTGACTCTGCTGTAATTTCTACTGTAGCCTCTGAAAGCTGTGTAAGAACATACAGAGGGAGTTCTGTTGAAAGGTCTTCTGCATAAAAGTACAGAATTTCTTTATAAATTTTGTCGCCTAATTTGAATGACATAGGTTATTCCTCCTTTATTTTTTATTTTTAGGTAATAAAAAATCATGCAGTGATTCGAACATCACGCATGAAATTAAATTGATTTTTATCTATTTTGCTTGTATCAATAAATCCAGAATACATACCACCATATAGTGCATGTGTTGTTTCATAAATCTGAAGACGCTGAACACTATCCATGAATTCAACTATACAAACTTTTCTTAATTCATCTTTTTTATATGGGAATCCAGGATGATTTAGACAGAAAGAAATCATTGATAACAGATTAGAATCAGATTTTTTCTTTTTCTTTTGGTTTAATTGTTTTTGCCTGTCATTGTTAATCAAATCTTGTTTTAAAACATTGTTTGAAGTAAACTCTTCCTCTGGCGGAAAAGAATTAAACATGAATTGAATATACCTACACATTTTTTCTCGTGTATTATCATCTATTTCAATACCATGAATCCTATCATACAATACGATTTCTTCTCCGACTTCTGTGTGTTTCGAATACAAATCAAAACACGAAAAATCAATGTCTCCAAAAATTAATTTTGAATATTTAGGATTTATTGTTTTTATCAACATAGCAAATAGTTCTTGGTTTGTTATTTTATTCCAATCTATGCCCATATCATACAACTGCACCCTATACGAAGTAGTGTTACATGTAAAAGGAGCAATTGTTGAGTATAGATTAGCATCGCCATAATCCACAAAATCTTGAATACATGGCTGATGAATTGTTATTTGATCATTGACTACATAATCTTCTCCAAAATATAATTGAAGAGGGTTAAAGTCAATTTTTATCTTTTCTTCTTCCTCTAGACTTTCTAATTGCTTATCATATACATCTTGAATAAATGCTGTATCCATTTGATCACCTCCTATTTGAATAAGAAGTAATTCCATTTTTAGTTACAGACATTTCATTAGGAAGCATGATCTCAAACTGAAGGGTTCTCACTAAATATGTATTATCCATGATAGATTCTTTATTGAATGTCGGCTTTGTCTTTGATATTTCAAAACCAGACCAGGCAAATCTTTCTCTAAGAATTGCAGCAATCAAATCATGACGAGGAATTCCAGTGTATTTGTCTATAATGTCTCCTGAATTGACAAATACTGTAAATGTAATGTCTAAATATTTTTCGACATTATTTCCACGCACTAATTCATTAAACATTGTCTGGTAACATATATAATTTTTCTTGTGCGTAGATGTTTGTGGAAAGAATAAAAAAGGACGAATAAGAGATGTTTCACCGAAATATCTGTCCCATTCACCCTCAGTATTAAGAGTTCCGTCTTCATTAAATAACTCACTTTCTAACTCTTCATCATGCAAAGCATATAGAAGTTCTGGAGTACTTAATAGGATCTCTTTTACTTTATTCTTATATCTAATATTGTCATCATCAGGAGATTTAGAATAAGTAATTAATTTATTAATTAATTCTTTCTTGGTTGAAAAATCATAAATATTTTCTTCCATGTAAAACCTCCTAGATGCTAAGTTCAAAATCAAATGATGCAGATAAATTTCTTATATCAGACGTTATATTACATACAACATGCAATGTTTGTCCGAGAAAAGTTCTATCATTTGGAAATTTGATTTTAATATTATTAAATTCTTTTTGCTCCAACCAAGTGGCAACATCAGTAATATCTTCATCTCCAATAAAACATTTCCATTCAAATGTTGCATCAGAATATGTATTTGTAACATCAATATTAGAATCATCTGTTATGTTCACTTTGAGCAGTTTATAACTACCACCAACTTTAAGAATGTAATTAGAAGCCGTGATAGAAGCCTTGTATTCAGACTGTGTTGTAATTGGATTTCTTTCGTCTATTGGCTCAAAAGTAGAATCATAATAATCTGCATACATACCAATAACATGACCTTCTTCATCTTTTTCGATGTAATCTTTATGTTCATCCCAGAAGTTCTGATATAATGTTAATTTCTGTATTCCCATTGGTTTAGTATTTTCAATCTTTGTAACCTTCCAAACTGTTGGATGCTCTGTTGGTGCGCTAACGACTAACCGCATTGTTCTATTCAAATCATCGTTGTACCAAAATTTTTCAGTATACTTGTTTAATGGCATCCAGATTTTCGTCTGGTTGTCCGGGTGTGCAAAATATGTCCATTTGTTACTTTATTAACTCGCTAAATTTAATAAAGATAGAAATTGATTTCTATTTTCTTTTACTTTCATAAAAGTGCAGATCATATCATTCACCATGCCAAATTGGTTTAGGTGTTCCCCACTTCGGAACGCTTGTCCCTATTCCATTTCAGGAATGATCGTTGAACGTTCTCCTGTTCGGAGCTTCGCTGCTGATTGTCCATTTTTGCAAAATAAAAACACCTCAGTCCGTAGACAGGTGTTGCAAATAAGTTATCTATTTATTTTTCAAACATTCACATTTGTATTTATTTCATTACTATGTTGTAGTATAAATAGCTTTAGGATTTTCCAGCAATTCGAGGAAATACATCACTATCGTTTCCAATAATGACGGACTATATTTTGTATAATCTCTGTACTCACCAATTGTATCAATTGTTAATTTGTCAGTGCGTTACTCTGACAAAAATAGAATAACTCTATTTCTTATACTTTCGCATAAGTTCAGGTCATATCAAATCCATATCTTTTCAGACTTAGGATGTCTCTGTTAACTCACTTGAGTACATGACCGTCGAACCTTCTTCTATTCGAAGCTTGGCTGCGTATTACCTAATCCAATCATTTTTTAACATTCGCACTTGATTTTATTTCATATCTGCGCTGTAGTATGACTGGCTCTAAAGGACTCCACGCAATTAAAAGACTTTCGACATATTGTTTCCAATATGAAGCGCATACATTTTACGAATTTTGGTTTCTGAGTACTGTCCACATTTTTCTTTTTACTCTTTTCTTTCCATCTGTCTCAACCCACGTCAAGTGATAATCACATGGAAGGATAAGATACTTCATAAACTGATTAGCATACTCTTTATCCACAACCATCCACTTTCTATAAACCCCTCTATCATCAGGAATATCTACGTAACTAGAAATCGGAAATTCTGTCATAAATACATTCCTATAATCTTTTTCAAAATAATAAAGCTCATCGCCATCAGTAAATTCTAATGGTTCACTAGGTCTGAATTGTAAATAATAACCTACCTGATCCTTATCAATTGATCGATATTCTTTGATAATAAATTTTGCATCTATAGGTGTTTTGGTTGTATTTTCATGAGTAATGTGATAATTCTTTTCCGGTTGATCATCATGAAAATAATCATAAATATAACAATGTTTTGCTTGAATATCATTTTCAAACGTTTGTTCCATAAGAAAATCTGAATTTTCTTTTGAAATTTCACCAACTGTTTTTGCGTTATTGATTTTTAAGTTTGAAATACGTCTAGCTGTTGATAGGCTTGGCATTATTGTCTACCTCCTCCAACATAGCTTTAATATATCCGTGAGAATCTAAAATTGCCCTTCTGAAAATACTGTAATTATACCTTGGGCTGTCTACGATATCATAAGCTGCTTGAAGTGTTGCCATAAGAAACACCATTTCTTCTGGATATCCAAGCAACGTATTTAATCCACCAAATTTAAATAAGATATTTTCAAAGTATCTTTTAAACTCTTCATCAGAATTAAAAATTTTAGTTGTAACTAGATTATCTTTATATAAAAGTAATCTATGAATATTTTTGTGCATGAGCATCGCTGCATTTTTTATTTGTTCATCAGAAAATTCTCCATATAAATAATCCATACTAGACACCTTTATTAATATAAGAGTTATAAAGATAACCATGGTCTCTAATCGTCTTACTTAATTCTTTCTTTACATTATCCAGTCTTGCTTGAAGAAGTTTGTAAGGATTATTTAACATTTTCTCCTCTTTACCACCAAGCATCATAAGAGTATAATTCAACGAATCAACTCTTGGACTCAACCACTCAATAGTGATTCCAAGAACAAATAATCTGCACACATATTCAATATCAGAACTTTCATCTATTGAATTCTCAAGTTCAAAAGATACTTCTTGAACTTCATCATCCAATGTAATAGAAGAGAAGAGTCTTCTTATTCTTATATCTCCAAGAACATTGTGTAGTCGTTCTGTGTAAATTTCTACAAAGTCATTAGAATCTAACGCCAGTTCTTTTGGATCGTCAATTCTACTTAATGCTCTTGAAAAAATAGTTTCATAAGGAAGTATCATGATAACCTCCTTTATTTAACAAACAATTCGCTTAAAAGATTAAAATCAGAATCAAAGATTTCGCTAAGTTTTCTTACTTTTGAAATACTATCAAGATTACCATTTGCAATTTCAGTCGCAACCATCTGCTCAAGAACACTTCTTGTTGTGTCTGGAAGTTCTCTGATTTCCAATTCCATCTGATGAACTGGCATTCTGAGAATATCCAACAAGTCATTTCTTGTATACATCTTCTCGTATACTCGTTTTACAGTTGGGAAATCTTCAAGTAAATCTTCATCAAGAATAACAAATCTTGGTAAGAATACATGATCCGAACCTTTTCTAATTAAAGAAACAAGGTCACGATAATTGATTTCACAATCATATCCATAATCTTTAAATTCATAAAGGTTTCCAGACTGAGATGTAATATTTAGACCACCATAACATACCGATCTACATAAAATATAATCTGAATCTGTAAATACCTTTTTCTCTTTTGCGATTTCTTTTTTAATTGGGGTTTTTTCAACAACCTTTTCAGTTGTCTCAGTTTTTGTTGCTACTTTTTTTGTTGTAGTAGCTGTTTCCTTTTTTGCTCGTGCTGTAGGCATTGCTTTCCTCCGTTCAAAAATAGAAGAGTAGTGGTTAAACTACTCCTCTAATATATTTTTTATTATTTATTTTAGTCTGTAATAGTCCACTGACCAAATACTTTACCGATTCTTGTAGCAACACCAAGCTCTCTCTGTACTTCATATTTCATGATATCAGCGATATTTGCGTTAGCTGTTCCACGGTCTGTAATTTCTTCGATATAAGTCTCGCCAACATCAACCATGTCAACAAGTTTCTCATCTCCGGATGCGAATACGTAAAGAACATCGTCTTTGTACATATCCTTTGTTAAGTCATTCTTTGCAAATCTCTGTGGGATTTCAACAAGAGTGTAACGTCCGTAGTTTCCAAGACGACCCATTTTAGCCTTGTCTTCCTTCTGAGAAGATGCAATCCAATTAACATCAATAAGTCCTTCAAGTTCCTGAAGACCAACCATTGTTCCCATAACAATAACTTCTGCGTTGTCATTTGCTACAGATACATTCTGAAGAACTTTGTTGAATTTCTTTCTGTTTGCAGTGTTGAGTGCGCCAGTCTGAACAAACTGTGTCTGTGCAGGAAGTTTCTTGTGTGCTTCAAGAATCTCTGCAAAGATAAGTTCCTGTGCCATAACAACAAATGCTTTTGTGATAGCATCTACAAGTTTTGTCCAATCTTCCTGTCCAACAAGGTATCTGTCAATATCAGCACCTACAGCAGCACCATAAACATCTGTTTCGACAGAGTATGTTGTATTTTCTGGCAATCTCTGAAGCATTGTATCGTGGTGTCTCTTACCCATTCTTGCTACAGAAAGAATAACCTCGTCATGCTTATTAACAAAAAGATTTGTATCCCCATCGTTAAGATTTTTATAATTAACAAGTACATTGAACCACTCGTTCTCTTTAAGACCTGTAGAAACTGTCCAATCTGTTACTTCCTCAATTACATCGAAGAACTGACGACCATAATCTCTATAAGCACGTTCTCTTTCTCTACGGGAAGAATCTTTTGTAAGACCAAAGATTCTAAGAGACACTTCACGAAGTTTGTCCTCTGCCTCTCTCTTTGAAATTCCATCGTCAAGTTCATTTTTATATAAATCGAACATTAAGTTCTTTACTTCCTCATAAGAAGTTTTCATTTCGTCAAATACATTAAGTACATGTGCGCTAAAATTCATCTTTCTCATTGGTTATTTCCCTCCTTTCTTAGTCTACTGATACTTTGTGCTTCTGGCTTCCAGCCTCAATAGTTACTTTCTTACCAACAACAGGTGTTCCATCAAATGCGTCTTCACTAAGCTCGTAAACATCTGTTACTGTAAGTACAAGTCCTCTAACTGTCTTTGTTCTCTCAGCAGAAGCTGCATTGAAGAAGTTAGATGCTTTTGTAAATTCGCTGTTGTAACTCTCAGCGATTACTGGTACTTCATAAATAAGAATTGCTGGTGCATTAACATCAACTTTCTTAACCTCTACATACCAGTTTCCGTTAGCAGCCTGCTCAAGGATTTCTCCTTCAAATCCTACTGGAGCGTCAGCAACTTCGTACTGATCAAAGCTTACATAAGCTCCTTTTCCGCAAACTGTACCGTTGTCTGTATCTTTCTTAATTACCATGTTTAAAACTCTTCCAACTTTGTCTGAAAGGACTTTAGTTGGAAACGCAACGTGGTGTTTTTCTACGTTGTATCTAATAGCCATAGTGTTTATACCTCCTAATTTTTGCATAATAAAAAGACCGTCTTATTGACGATCTTTACCTTTAAAATTATTTAATTTTTTATTTTTCTTCTTTAGCAAACAATTTTCCATATCTGCTAGGTTTTGCAGCCTTTTTATTTACGCTTACAAACTGTTTCTTTGTTGTAGTTTCTTTTTTTTCTGGTTTAGAAAGTGCGAAATTACCATGCTCAGAAACATAATCTGAATGAAGAACTTTAATTTCTGTCTCAAGATCAGCAAGAGAGTAGTTGTCCATTTCAGAAACAAGCTTCTCATAATCTTTATTTACGAATTTTCCTTCTTCATCTTTCTGTGCAAGAATTTCATATTTCTCAGAATCAAGAATTTCTTTCTTTTTCTCACGAAGTTCATTTAATTCAACTTCTTCTTTGAATGCTTTTAATTCAGCATAGTTTGAACGCATTTCTTCAATTGAAATCTTCTCGGACTCAGTAAGGAGCATTGCAAACATTTCTGTTCTTTCTCCAGTAAGTGCAATATTATCATCTTCTCTTGTGTATGACTGTTTGTAATATTTGTCGCTATCCCAATCCTGCATAATAAAATATTCATCATATACTTGAGATACGTAACACCATTCAGAATCATTTCTGTAAATAGAACATAATGCATTTAATGCGTATCTGATGTCTTCAAAAGAAATATCAAACAATTTATTAAACAGTTCATCTTTTGAAAAACTTTCCGTTTCAGATTCTTCTGTAGTAGTATCTTCAGTTTCCTCTTCGACAGCCTGTTCTGGTTCTTCCTGACCGTCTTCTACTGGTTCAGTAGTCTTAGGATCTTCTTCGGAGGATTCCTCAACTGTTTCCTCAGATTCTTCTTCTGGTGTAGTTACTTCCTCTTCAGACTCTTCTGTTTCAGTTACCTCCTCATTTTCAGTAACTTCCTCTTCAAAGTTTTCTTTCTTCAATTCAGTTCCTCCTTTCGTAATTTTTTCTTTTTCTATATTGAAACGTGCATCTAACTCATCAATACTAGACTGCATCGCATTCAATTTTTCATCAACATATTTTAATAAGCTATTATTTTTAACGCTAAAATCTTCAAGAGACAAGAAGCTACCTTCCATGCCCTCTCCAATAGGTGTTCCATCTTTTTCACTACCCAAACAAGCACATCCGTTAAATCTAAAATGATCTAACTGAAGATAATGCTTTTCAGCATTGTAGCTGCAATCGTAGATTAGCAATTCGCAGCTTACCTTTGTTCCACCTTTTGCTTTTATAATATCTGCTGTACGTGTGTATTCAATTGGAATTGCTGCTTTTGCAACAACATATGTCTTATCTTTTTCTTTATCGTATTCAAAATATGGGTCGTCTGCCGTAAAAGTTCCAACTTGACTTTCATCATAAACTTCATATTTATTGCCATCCTCATCTTCCTCAATATGAAAGTCATGACTATGAAAGTCCCATGTTCCATCGTCAAGTTGATGAATTGATGCAAGTAACGGAGCATATTTTAATGTTGGCATTGCTTCGAGCATTGATTCCTCTGAAATATAACTATTATTTCTATTCAAAAGAGTGTGACATACACGAACTTTTGCATAAAGCTTTCCATCATCAGATTCTTCGATTTCACTTTCTGAGAAATCTTGAATTGACTGAACAACAATCGGTTCGTCTGATTCTTTTGACGAAAATTTATATATTTTTTTTGATTCACAAAAATTGATTAAATCTTCAACTGTAAAAAATTTTTTCTTCATATATTTCTTTACTTTAACCTCCCTTCTTTGAAAATTAGGTATAAAAATACCACTCAGTAGAATAGAAGAGTGGCTAAAAAGTAAGTATATTACTATACTGTATTTTTGATTTATCTATATTTGAAAACTGAAGTTTATCAGTATTCAAAAATATATACATTCCATTTGATTCATTAACTACTTGAAATCCAAGTTTCTTTAAATTTTCAGAGGTAGTGGAATCTGTTGTTTTTAAAAACTTTTCTTTCATATAACCACCTCATTACTTATTGCTTCTCGACTTGTCCCCTGCATCACTTATTTCTGAATCAGAAACTTCAGGTCTACCACCATCACTACTTTTATTTGATACTGTATTAGCAGAAGTTAATGGTTTGAATTTACCTGTAAGATTTAAAATATCATTTTCTAAGAAATTCATAGCCAATGTATCTAATTCCCCAACACCATTCAAGCTATTAATTGCTATAATATTAGGAAATCCATATTGCAAATCTTTCTGCATAGATTCTTTGAATGCATCTCTTGTATGAATAGACACATCAAAGAACTTAACTTTTGCATGATTTTTTACTTGATAAGAAAGCATTCTATTTACCCACCCTTGTATTTGCCCAAGTAAAGCAGAAATTGCAAAAGCACTATCAACTTTATTTGCAGAACGAACACCCTCTGAGTTAGTAAGAGTAGCAGAATTTAACGTCTGTGCACCACCTGATGTGTTGAACAATTCTTTTGTAGCTTTTTGTACTTTTGTTGTGTCTGAAGCTTGGTCATCAGAAAATGATATTGTATCAAGTGGGAGTGGGGTTATAATAGATCCGATATAAGGTGGAAGACTATCTACCAGTTTGTTATAATAATCTACAGCAAAATCTATATTTACAGCCCATTGGTCAGGTTCGTTCGCACTAGAAATTGTTGGAATGGTAGCAGTAATCAACTTGTAAATTTGCTGATCATCTGCAACAGCTTGTACATCAGCAAGATTCAAAAGACCTATCAAATCAATAAATAAACCACTGAATATTGGTACGATTGTTTCCCAGGTTTCAACTCTTGACTTTGTACATATAGCATATTCATCTGGCATTGGTTGCCATTTTTCCTGATTATTTCCACCGTATTCTTTATACATTGATAACAGTGGATCACCAAGAAATTCAAGTACATCCTCGAACTTTTTATATTTGCTCATATCTACATAAAATGCATAATCGCCAGTAAAATATTTGCCAGATATTCTACAATATTCTGGTGGAATTTTTAAAATAAACATTCCAGTTTCATCCAACCAACAACATCCGTAAAAGACATCTTCTATAAAATTGTTGATTAAAACCTGCAAAAAGTTGCCTTGTAAAGACATTCTATCTAGCCATACCAATGTATCATAGTAATCTTTTAATATACTTTCCTTATCATTATCACCAGTTGGATCATATGACGGAACTACGTATCTTGCATTTAAATCAAACATTGTAGCGTTATACATAATTAATCTAAAATATGGCTGGCAACGGTAGAATAGATAACGTGATAGTCCACGCAGTTCATCTTCGTAACTATCAATATTCTGTAGATATTTAATGACGTTTTCTTTACTATACGAGCTTATAGAAATTTGACGTGTCGTTTTCGTTATATCACGAACTTTTTTAAAGGAATCTTGTGTTTCTGCAAATCGTTTTTGTTCTGCTTCTAATTCTTGTATATATGTTTTCCTATCAGCAGCAGTCTTATAGGCTTTGTTTTTCGGAGATGTTTCAGTCATCCCTTTTTTTGATTGTGTCATTTTTGATGAAAACACCTCCTTTTCTATTTAGTTATATTTTTTTGGATTTTTATTTAGATTGCTTTAGAGAACGATGATTGTCGTTTTGGTTGATTTATTGAGAGTTTGGATAGAAGAGATTGAGTGGATTCTTGAGGGCGTTTTTGTCTAACTTTATCTTTACTTCTTAATTCAAATAGACTATGCGCCATTAATGCAAGACAATAGCTGCGATCGTCATGTAAAATATTTTCAAATCCAGGAGCAAGATCATATCTTATGTTTCCATTAGAAGATTTATATTTATACATATGTGTAACTTCTTCTTTCATAGCATCTAACTGTTTAAGTCCAAGTTCTTCCTCGACAGATAGATTGTAAATATGTTCTTTAACTTCCCCGTTTTCTTCGGATAACATCGTAAGATTTCCATGATAATCGTATTCCGCAGTAAAACTGATCAAATCTTGATCAATCATTTCGCATAGTTGGGAATACATAATTGCCTTATATTTCGCAGGTTCACGCATTCTAATTATATCAACCGCATCAGGATATCTTTTCACATAAGGAATCGCATAATCATATGTTGCATCAATTAACCCACGATGTAGAAATTCCTTTTCTCCTTTATGATTCTTTTCATAGAAATTATCAAATAATAAATCACACATTTGCGTTGCACCACCACCAGATCCAGCATCTATATAGATACCGTGAATGTTTTTATAGTCCGGAACTCCATATCCGTTATACCTGATAATAATATCTTGAAGCATTTCCACTTGTTCTGGTGTAGTTAGTGGTTTTTTTGTTTCTTTGTCTATTAGATTTATTCCATTTACAACATCAAGCAACCAACCACGTTTTTCATCTCTATATAATTTTCCTATTAATACAAAACTATTATCTCTTTTTTTGGCAGGATCGAAGCATATTACCATATATGAATTGTCATCATTTACTAACATTGGAGGTCTTACAACGCTATTGCGTAAAATTTGTGATTTTTTAACTGCAATATCATCACCTAAATCAGAATCAAACTTATTTTTATATTCTCGTGTAGCTTTGGTTGGATTCATTTTCATTTCAGAATCAATTTTCGCTTGTGTAAGAAGTGGGACTGGATAAACCTTTCCATTATATGTTGCATGTAGAATTACTTCGCAATCTATATCTGCACAAAAATAGTTCTTGTCTCCAGCCATTGAATGCATAGCTGCTTCTTTATAACGTTTATAAAAAACATCATCCATTGAACCTGCTGAACTTGCGCAAATTACTTGATTTGGAAAGTTTGGTGGTAACAATGTAACATCTACATCTCCACCAAGGGCAAAATCACTATTCTGCGTAACGAATGGGAGAGTAGCTGCGAACATATCTTCAGATACATAAGATGCCTCATCATAAAAATTTAATCTACTTCTTCGACCACGAGAGCCATCAAAATTTGAATTAACCGTAGCCAAACTTGATCCGGAATATAATTTGAAAGAATAAGAAGCTGGGTCGTGTCTGAATCCTTCAGAATTTGCACTTTTAACAAGTTCATTAAGAAATACATCTGTTAAACCAGTAAAAGAAGCTATTTCTTTTTTAGCTATTGATTCAATTTTTTTCATCATTCCTATACTTTGTGAACCAGTTGAACTTAAAATATATCCTTCAAATTTTGGAAGTAGCATTGTTTTTGCCATAAGAAAAGGACTACCAAGGGTAGTTTTACCGCCGTTTCGACTCATACACCAAACAACATTTGGAGTTATCCATGACATCATAAATACATATTTTTGGTAATCAAGAAATTCTACACCAAAAAATCTTTCACAGAATTTAACAGGATTTCGTCTGCCCCATTGAATTATTTCTGCAAATTTTTTCAAACCTTCTAATTTTAGTTCGGACATATCGTAATATGTAGGTTTTTTAAAAAAGGTAAAATTCTTAGGAGTAAATTCACTAATTGAATCTCCCATTAAGATAATGTTTTTATTTTCATTCATCTTCTTCGATTACCTGTCCTTTTTCATCGATCAGACCTTTTTCTGAAAGAAAATCCTTCAAATCTTTGTTTTCTTTTTTTAATAACCTACTAAATTCAACAGCATTGTCTCGTTCCTTTTGTAAATTAAACAATAACTGTTTTTGATGAATTACTTCTTTTTCCCAATCATTCTCATCTGGATTCAACTGTCGCAATTGATTCTGATGATTCCTTGTCATAATATCTTCAATTGCTAAATTTGTTTCATAATCAAATGTATTTACTTCCGACCCATCAAGATTCATTTCTTGAAGTTCTTTGATAATTCCTGTAAGAGTTCCTGCACCTTTACTTTTTCTGTTATTATTATTTTCTGAAATACCGTTATCTTTTGCTAGAGCAAGTGCAGAATTTATCATTTTTTGTTTTGTATCTGCTAATGATTTAATTGTTGGTATAACACTTGGATTAGTTCCAAGTTGTTTTTTATATTGTGAAATTGCATCGTTTATTGTTTTTACATCCTTAAAACTCTGAACTATTTCAATTACAGCTTCAAGTTTTAAACCATCATCTTTAACTGATTCATCGAAATATCCAACAAGCTTAGAATATAATAATGGCTTTTCGCTCTCTGGTTCATTTTCAAATGGGTCATAGCCTAAAAATCTTAAAACAGTACGTTTGTTCATTTTGTACATTTCAATGACATCTTCAGACAATTCGTCAATTTTATTATTTTTTTCATCTACTTCATCAGAATATAATATTTGTTCTTTGAATGTATCTGAGTCCATATATCCGAAACCATTATAATTAATCATACTTACATTTTTTATGTATGCAGTCCACGCATTATTTTTAGCCTTCCCGGTAACTTCATTCTCCGACTCTTGAATGCTTGAATTCCATAATGATTCTATAAATGGTTTGTTTAAATAAAACAATGCTTTTTGAACAGATTCCTTTGTTGGTTCATGTTCTTTCCCATTTATATCTACACGTAACGCAATCTTCCTTGCACAATCCCTACATATTCTACTAAAGCTTTCGCCACCAAAAAGCGGATCAGTATCTTTATAAAAGCATTTTTCTATATTTTTATGTTTTCTACACATCGGGCATTGAGATGTTTGATTAAAAGTATCTAATTTTTCTTGTAACTCAACAACCTTTTCTCTTGCTTGCGCAGCCGTTAATTTTACTGGCTGTGTTTCCTTTTTAGTAGCCAATTAACAGCCACCTCCTTTAAAATTCCATTCAAACATTTTTATTATTTTTCTAATAGATAGAGTAGAATAGTGGTAAAGTCATAAACAGCACATATAAACTGTTAATTACCAATTTTATTTCTACTCAAATACGCTGCAAATAGGATTCGAACCTATATAGCGATTTCTCGACATGCTGGTTTTCAAGACCAGTGCTGTACCAATTGAGCCATTGCAGCAATACAAAAAGAGCCAGTATTTCTACCGACTCTTAATAATGATTCTCATTTATGGTAGAGAAGCACCACTTTATTGTTCTACTTTATTTATGGATCGTAGTAAATCCAGACCGCACAGCAGTTATTCAAATTCAGACTTGGTACAAGTACCATTCCTGATAAAAACCTATGATGATTTTTGTTCTTTTTAGATTGGTTAGATAAATGCTTCATCTGATTCATCATCACAGTCATTTTTGATAATATAATGATTCTTGGTTGTACTTACATCATTATGTCCTAATAATTTTTGTGCAACTTCTGCTGATTTATGCTCATAAACTACAAGATTAGTTGCTCTAGACTCCCTAAACAAATGGGGATGAACTCTACGCCCAACAATTTCTGTAAACAAACCACTACACCAACCATTAAAAACACCTTCTCCGACTTGTCTTGTTTCTCCATTTTTTTGTTTTACAACAAACATATAAGGACAATCATCTTCTCCACGTACTTCCAACCATTTTTTCATCCATTGCATTGCATCTTCTCCGAACTTCATTTTTCTTGGTTTCCCGACTATTGATTTTCCTTTGCAACGGATAGTATGTGTTAAATATTGTCTTGAAATAGCTTCATGTTCACGCCCATCATCATCTATGACTTTAATTTTTTTCTCTTTTGCAGGATAGTCAACAACTTCTTTAAGGAGTTGTCTGGCTTCAGATCTACGACACCCTGTACTATAAGAAAAAACTAGATACGATAATTTTTGCCATTCTTCTCGTTTTTCAAGTTCTTTACATAAATTTATATATTCATCGGGTGTAAGTGGTACTTTCTCATGTACGTATCCAGTTTGAACAACCTTTAATCCAGAGGTGAAATTTCTAAAAGTCGGATATTCCTCTTCGTACATTAACATTACATAATTACAAAAAGTACTTACTGCTGATTTTTTAAATTTTATACCTGAATCAGACAAACCTCTATTTGTGAGCCAATTTAAATATTTTTGAAATTCTTTCTTTTTTATTTCTGTAAAATCTTTGTTTTTCAAATGGTCTTTTACCCATACAAAGAAAATGCGAAGTCCAGATTTATATGCTGGTCTTGTTTGAACTGAAAGGTCTGATTGATTGTCAAGATAATCTTGAACCATTTCTCTGTTAAACTCATTTACTTCAAGCCATTCCTCTTCACTAATTTCATCTGATCTATCTGCGATTTTACCATCCATAATCTCACTTCCCTTCAATTTCGTTATCAGATTATCCATCTGACATATACTTATTTATTCTCCACACAACAAAGCAGAGAATATAAAGCAGACCGTTTAGGACTCGAACCTAAATAAACAGTTTTGGAGACTGTCATGTTAGCCAATTGCATCAACGATCTATACGCAGCACATTGCACTCGAAGCAAATACGAATTAACGTACACATTACTTAGCAGGTAAGTTCCAGACCTTCTGAATTTATGCTGCAAAATGGATAGCGTAGGAATCGAACCTACAATTTGACCAAACCTACCCATACAAAAAGAGCCTGTAAGCACATTCACCTACAAGCCCTTCCCTCGTAATTATTTATTTATACACCAAAAATATCTAAAAGTCTTTTCAACGTATATCCATCAATAGTATCTGTAGAATAATAACTATAACTAGAACAACCGTGGTCATCACTCTGAGTTACTGTAAAACCATGCATACCGTCATCTTCATGATCAATAGAAATGTTCATATCATCTTTATCATCCATATGACAGCTTTCACAACCTCCATCGCATTCAAGTTCATCCTCATCATCTTCGATATGGACTTCATACATTACCGTATTTTTATCATAAGCAGATGTAGCCTTGTGACTTACATCATCCATAAAGTAAGCAATTGTAGCACCTGAACCTGGATATTTTCCACCCACTTTTGCTCGTTCGCAGTAAATTTCATCATTAATAATAGCAATAATAAATTCACCATCATAGCCATCAAATGCAGGATCAACAAGCTCTACCTGTGCAATATCATAACCATAAAAAACTAATTCTTTAATAATATCTCTAGCTTCATCATAATTAGCTACAATCTCTGCATAGGTATAAGAGCCAGCAATATCCTCTACAGTTTCATTATAAATTTCACAAAACTCTTCTACACAACATACATCAATTTTTTTCAAACAAAAGCACACCCTTTCAAATTACAGCATTTTATATGTTTTGCTAATCTTAAACACAATCTCATCATGTGCTTCTGTATGCCATTCCTTACCGTTAATTGCAGAAACTCCGCTTTTAGCAGGTACATGCTTTACAGAAAATTTTCCCATCTTTCCAAGTGGAATAACTTCTTCTGGATTAGCAGCAAGTGTATCATGCACATAAGTCTCCAATGCCTGAAGTACTTCTGCAATCTCTTTCATTGTATAATTATTTTCTGCTGTCTTTGTTCCAATTCCTTTAATAAAATCATTTTTTACCATTTTCAACTAAAAATTCCTTTCTCTTAATTATTTCCATACTAAAAAAGAGGGTAACAGCTACAACGAATCCATTCCCTCTGATACGATTTTTCTTTGTCGGAAATCGTGAACCTATCCGTGGCTTCGTCAGCCAAATATTAATAATATGTATTCCGTCCTAGAACACATTCCTTTGTTTATATAATAACTACTCACCTTCAAAATCGATTGTGCGAGAGTTTGATATTAATAACTGAGTGAGAGATGAGTAGTTATTTACTTGATTAATTTTATGTGATACCATATGAATTGTAGGAATCTCCTACATTCAGGTCATCAGTTTTTCCAAAGATTTATAATCTATAGGAAAGGCAGGTGATTACATATGGCAAGTTTTTACTCTGTAAAGACACCTGTGTACGTCCATGCGTACTGGCGTTTCCGTCTTGGTAGATGGGAACATGTCCGAGCGCATTGGAGAGCATACCCACGTTAAACACATGCTCCTTGCAACGCCCAGATGGATCAGCTCTCGTTGAATTCAATTCTAGGTAACTGATGACCATTATCACTTAAATAATATCAAGAGGAATATTATATGTTGCTTCTCTTCCATAAACATCATTAAAAATCATAAGTGTTTGTCCTGGGCGAGAATATAATCTTCCATTGTTTGAATATTCATCTGCTCCGCACAACGAACGGACAAGAATACTTTCAATATCGAATTTTTCAAATTCTTCTAGGTGATGTTTATCACCAGAAATCGTGTAATCTATAGTTTCACCAAATTTTCTGCTGAATAATGTATTAATTGTTACACCAATGTTCTTAAAATCTCTCTCAAGATCACCATGTACGCAACAAATATTTTTCCCAAGTACATTTAATTTTGTAAATTCTTTGTATTCAGAATACGCTACTTCAATTTTTTTATTGTTCTGCAATCTCTGTTCAATCCACCAAGGAACGATACGCTCCATATTGTCAGAATGAATAGATTCACTTTTGTTCTGAATTGTTCTCATATGATTGCCATAACACGAATACAAAGTAATGTGATTCACAACCTTAGATAAATCATCAAGTGCTTCTGCCATAATTTCAGAAACATGCATCAACTGTTCACATGTTTTTTCTTCAGATTCTACTCTACATGTAGAATGAATAGATCCATGCGCAGAGTCGCCAAGCATTACAACATTTAACACATCAATATTATTCAGTCTTATGAATTCTTTTGACATTTCAATAAAAGCTTTTACTCTGTTTTTGCAGATTTTAGTATTAAATTTATTCCAAATGTTGTCTGTAATCATCCCATAATGCCAATCAGACCAAAACATAATAGCTTCTTTATGGACATTTGGTGGAAACCATTTTTCATTAAAAATTAGAGGTCTTTCTTCATTTAATCTATTTGCAGATTCAACTAATTTATCCATTAGGTGTTCAGTTCTTGCATTAAAAGTAAGTTCTCTATAATATAATCTTCTTTGGTCTGATAAAAGCTTTCTTTCTTTGAAAATTTCTTCTTTTTCTAAACGAAGAGTATTCAAATAATCGTCTTCATTTTTTGTTTGACTTTCTTTCCATTTGTAATATTCTGATACAAAAACCGATCCAATTAAAGGTGGTTGTGTTCCTTTTCTAATTGTATCTGGATTGAATTTTAATCCATATCTATCACAAATTTCTGACCAATCATCATCAGAGATTTTCTGAACTTTGTTTGAGCAGTCCTTTAAAAGTTGCTCATATTTTTCTTGAGTTAGGTTGTATTTTGCTAATTCATTTTCAAAATCAAACAATAAGTCACCAACTCTCTTTATTCTTCAGACTCAGGAACTTTCAATTCCTCATCAGCTTTAAGTACAACTGAGAAATCAATTACCTGATTCTTAAATGCTGCTAACAAGTCACATACTTTTACTTCCTGTTCAACATCATTCTCGTCTGTATATGTAATAGTAAGACAATCTTCAGAAAGAACTCCACTCTTTACCGTAAGTTTGTCAGTTGTTGTTCTCATAAAATTTAATTTAGATTTTGCCATTTCCTTTTTCTCCTTCTATATCAACTAATTTTCCGTACAAAAATAGGAGAGTAGTAGTTACTCTCCTTAAATAATTTCGTCTAAATCACAATCTTCTCCGACAATATAATCACAAATAGAATATTCTTTTGCTTCGTGTGGGAGCATATACCATTCTACTCTGTATTTATCATCATAGAATTTATCATCGATAGATGTGCGACTAAGCACAAACTGTTTAGTATGCTGTTCAAGCTGACCTGTTTCATACTCAATTCTATCTCTAAGTTTTGATGCGCTTTCAAATCCGATTCCATTTGATCCGTCGTGCATGAGAAAGGTTGAGTGCAACATGCTAAACCGCTTATTTCCTGCTAAGAAAATTAAGAATGCCATTGATGCACACATTCCCTGATTTACTGTATAAATAGGTGTTTTACTACACTGCATAGCTGAAATCAAAGCGTATCCAGAATAAACAGAACCGCCAGGACTATTTATATAAAGAATAATCGGCTTTCTATCTTTTACTTCAACGCCTTTGTCTTCTCTGTTGTAATTCATAATATGAAATACAATTGTATCAATCACAGCATCATCAATTTCACTATTGATGTAAAGTCTTCTTTCTTTAAGTTCATCAATTTCATACACTTCACTATAATGCATGTTAATTGTGCTTTTTACGTCTTTTAAATTCATGGGCATTACCCCGTACTTTCATAATATTTTTCTCTTATGAGAAATTAGATTGTAAATTTTAAACTAGAATTTGCAATTACAACACGAGTGGATTTGCATTTATTTTCTAGTTCTTTTTCCAAAGCTCTTTTTAAAGTTTCTTTTGCTTTTTTAGAACCATGATGTAAAATGATTTTCTGACAATTTATGTCTGTATAATTCTCTACAAGCTGATAAAATGGTGCATGTCCACTCATAGATTTAAGTGAGTATGAAGAACATCTACAAGGATATTCTTTTTGATCAATCGTAACACTTCGTCTTTTATTATCTTTTAGGAGAGAAGCAAGAGAGCCTTCTGTTGAAAATCCAACAAAAAGTACTGTTGCATTTGGATCGACAATACATTTTTTCAAATGATGTCTTATTCTCCCAACCTGACACATTCCGCTTGTAGATAAGATTAAACATGGTTCTTTACTTGCAACCAATGTTTTACTGTCCTCAGATTCTTTCACAAAAGTAAACATATCACTCTTAAGCATCTCATCAAATTCTTCCTTGTCATTATCCGTTAAACATTCTGAATAGTCTTTAAAAATTTTGATTGAAAGCGGAGAATCAATATAAACCTTTGGTTTCCAATCTGAATCTTTATACATTTCGTACACCATAAGTGCTAATTGTTGAATTCTTGATTGAGCAAAACTTGGTATAATAACACGCCCATTCATATCATGAATTTGCGTGTCAATAATTGACTTAAATTTTTCCAAATCATTTTTCCGTTCTTTTTTACCAGTCTTTAATTCAGGCTTATCCCCATATGTAGATTCGCCAATTAGATAATCACATTTTTCTACTTGCAGATATTCTCCAACAAACCTATTTTTTATATTCTTATTTCCAATATCTCCAGTTACCAAAATAGTTTTTGTAATATTTCCAACTGTAAGATATAAAAGAATTTGACAACTACCCAACAAATGACCACTTGGTATTAACTTGAAAGATAATTCATCATCTACAAATATTTTTTTATTTACAGAATGCTCATGAACATAATTCATCATATTATGAACATCATCAATACTATAAAGTGGACTATAATTTTTATTATGCTGGTTATTTATTAAAAGAACATCTCGTTCATTTATTTCCGCACAATCTTCAGCCATATCCTTCAATACTTGGGAAGATCCTTCAGATATCACAATATCTGCTTTACATCCTTCTTTATATAATTTTGGACATAAAAGGCAATGATCTGCGTGATTATGAGTCAAGAAAATATAATCAATCTCTTTTGGTTTGAATTCTTTATATTTTCTATTATTTACAAGAAAATCTTCAAATCGATCATTTGTTTGATGAAGACCTGCATCGACAAGAATTTTATGATTTGGTGTAGAAATAAAAATAAGGCTTCCTGTAACATCCTCCGATGATGGAGAATCTACAAATGAAACCTTGATTGATTCTTTCTTTTTCTTAGCGATGGCTTGTTACCACCTTTCTTTTAGATTTCGTATTTACTTTACGATTTTATTTTTTCTGTATTTATTTAGTTTTTCAATATTCCACTCAGATTCACAAAGATAGTATGTACGTTTTCTACCTTTTGCAATAGTATGGCTAATTCCATTACTTCCTTCACGAACTCCATGAGCAACTAAATAATCTTTTTCTGCTTTAGTAATTAATACTATGGTAATTACACCCTTTCGTTTATAAATTTCTCCTTATGATAGGAGATGAATAACTGACTCGGTGGGGATCGAACCCACAACATACAGATTAACAGTCTGCCGTTCTACCATTGGACTACGAGTCATCAATAAATAAATGTACCAGTATTATTAGTAATACCGATACATTTTTTCACACATTTCCATATATGAATTCCACCATGCTTTCGCATACTTTTTAATGAATTTAATCATTAGTATTTGCTCCTTTCTAAAAAAGATAGGACGGTAGCACAGATGATATACTCACGCCACCGTCCACGAGGAGAAGAAGATTATGAAAAATATTTGTGTTATTTTATTCAGGGCAGATAATAATACGTCTGCCCCTAGTATACAGTTTAAACTTGCAAGCCCTTATTTATTACACGCATTGGCAATAGCGTGGGAGTTTACTAACGCAACTCTGCGAGTTCTTCCCTCCATATTACACCCATTGTTGTAAGTCTCAAAACCCTTGGTTTTACAGTGCTTTTGGTACTTTTGAACAATTAGTTGCCGAAAAATTTATGCACATTTTTCGTTTGTAAAGCTTAACATAAACTTTTCTTTGTTTGTTTTGTACAATAAATTAAGTATTTTTCTTGTGTATTTTTCTGGTGAATACTTTCTTCTTTTAGAAGCACCTTCCTCGTTACTTAACCCAAGAGCTATTTCAATTAGTCTGTTTATTGTAATAATATTACCAATTTTTATTTTTTTCATTAATTCAGTAACCTCATTTGATTTTTCACAAATTTGTTTACTGCATTCATCATCATCTTTCCCTGCATATTTTAATTTTGTATTTTTTACAAAAGAATCATATTCTTGAACTAATTGCATAATTTTTGTCATTTGTTTATCATTTGCTTTTCCTTTCATTTTAATAAAAAAATATTCGGTTGATAATGTATCAGATGTTGAAGCATTCTGAATTTTATTAAGCCATTCTTCAAGCCAATTCATAGGACATACCAAACTTTTGTTAATACGATTTTTTAATTTACTTTTTGATTCTTCAATTTCATCCTGTGGTAATTCCTTACCATCTTTCGTATACTTAATTTCTCTTGTATATTTCATAAATTCTGGAAAATCACATTTTATTTTTTTCTTTCCAACTGTTTTTTTAATACTCATACATTTAAGCTTGCTAATTCTATCTATTTCTTTATTCCCATCAATTTCGTATTCTCTTTTACAACCATCGATAATAACCTGTGCTAATACTGACAATATGATAAAATTGTCATAAAGTTCTTTAAGTCTATTTTTATCAGGATTATCTTTCTGTAATTCAGTCCAATAATACGTCATTGCTAACTGTGCGAGATTACTAGAGTATCCAATACCCATACGTGATTTTGAAAATTTATTATCCATTGTTGCGTAATCTTTTTTAGTATTTGTATATGTGATTCCAGATTCTTGTAATGCGTTTACGATTGTATAAAAATTCTCATAACATCTTTTTGCGCAACAAACCATAGTTTGTTGATTTGTAACAAGCATAAAATCCGAATCCTCATCCATTCCGTTAGCTCTGTCTTGTATGTCTGTATGAATGCAATTTACCGCTATGATATTATCACTGAATGGAAAATATTCATCCATTTCTTTTGAATAAACATTATGTAAATAACAAATATTATTTGGGGAATTATGAGGGTTTCTGAAAGCAGCTAGATATTCGTTGTGTAAGAATCGTTTTGTATAACACTGAATACTTCCAATTTCTTGTGAGAGTGTTGGATCTTTTTCAAAATTTTCACCAACAGAATAGAGTAGTAATGCGTAAGGATTTCCACAAACCGTTAGATTGTCACCATTGATCATTATTTTTCCTTTTCGCATTTTAAAAACATATTGTTTTATTATTTCTTTTTTTTCATATCTAAAGAATTTACTATTTCCAAAGTCATGATTTTGATTATATAAATCTGCTAACATTTCATAATGATTTACTTCGTTTGCATTTTTTCTAAGAAATTTTTCAAACTCATTATTGTCTTTTTTAAGTAACTCAATATAATCAATACTTATTTGAGCAATATCTTTCACATCTTCCTTTGTACAAGGCAATGTATTTATCATTTGATAACTTAATTGTTGATATTTTCCAAGCTTACTAGGATGATCTGTTTTAACTATCCCCCATATATCGCCATCTGCATGAATTCTTTCACACCAATATTCATAAGCTTCTGCTATATCATTTCCCATAAGTTCCTGAAATTTTTTCCACTTAATTGCATTATCAGTTGTTATCATTTTGATGTCCTTTAGATAATGCCATTTCCCAAACATATCCTGAACTTGATAAGTTTCATAATCATAACCATTTTCTTCGCACCAATTTTTGAAAAATTTTTGAAGATATCCTTTAAACGCACAAGCTTTAAACAAATGATTTCTTAATAATGCCATTCCGTTTATATAAGATGGAAGATTAAGATAAGTCTGATCAGCTTCAATTAAAGCCATTCCGTCCCAAATAGTATTTTTTACTTTACGTTTTTCTTCTTCAACAATACATTTCTTTTGTACTTTGTTGTTTTTATCAAGATATTCTTCAGCCTTAACAACTTTTGTCATTGTTTCAAAGAATGAATCTTGATCTTTTAGTATTAAAATATTTTCAACTGGTATGTGAATTGTTCCTACGATAGTAGAAGTAGTAAGAGGTGCATATGCTGACATTTCAACAATTTTTGCATTATTGTGATTCATTTTGTTTCCAAGTCCAATAGTTAACCAATCATAAGCAATGTCATATAATTTACTATTTATAAACATAACCTGACCAAGTTTTGCTTTTGCACTTGTACGAAAAAGCATTTCGTAATGAATAGTTTCTTCTTTTATTGTTCCATCTCTACGTTTTCGCTTATATGTAACATCAACACCGTTTTCATAGAAATGTTCTCTAATTTCATCACGACTTTTTTCACAATATAAATCTTTATTCTTTTCAACCTTTTCTAATACATTTGTGAATTTTTCAATATCCTCATCAGATGTTGAATTTTTAAGAAACGTTTGTATTCGTTTTTTCTCATCATCGTAAGACCTACTTCCAAATTCATAATCCAAACATATAATATCTCTTGTACTTTCGTTTTTTGTACCTTTTTTATAAACATTTAATCCATTTTTTTGAAGAAAAAAACTGAATAAACTATTATTTAGCATAGCTTCTTTGTAAGTAAAATAATCTCTTGTGCCTAAATTTACATCATATAACATCCCAGCATTTATATTCTTGATTTTAATTCCAAATTCACTCATTTGTACACATCCTTGTCATTTTAAAGTTTGAATGTTTGTTCCCAAAATTCTTCTTCAGAATCGTAACCACCATAATCTATGCTTTCTGCATAAAGCGAATTCTCTATAGAAACTGCATCATAATAGCATTCTTCAATTTCACAACAGTTACTACAATCATAATTATTAATGCATTTTTCTTCACAAATATTGTATTTTAAATCATTCATTTCATTTAAGATTTTATTTAATTCCATTTCTTATTCCTCCACAATTCTGTATAATCCTTCGCCATTCCAAACAATTAACCCATAACAATGAAGTTCTAATTCATCAAAAATTTCTCCAATGTCATTCATATACTTAATAGGATCTTTTGACTTAAAACAATAAATATCATCATCCTGTTTAATTGCACCTAATAACATATTCTCTTTGGTGATCGCAAACACAGCACATTTATTACATTCATTATTTTCATACACCATTGTTTTACAGAAACTTAATGCCTCATCATCATTTTTCAAACAGATACTACATTTCTCACCACAACCACATTCACATTCTGGTGCTTGCATGAAATTCCATTCAGGATCAAGACCACAATCTTTGAGTGTGATAGAAGAGTAGATATTTTCATCTTTTCCAAACAATCCATTTATTTCATTGTTGTTTCTCCAACGTTTCATAATAATTTTCTCCTTATAATATTTTTTCGTATGCGTATCCATCATCTGTCGTATAATAGATGTTCTTGATTCCAAAATCTTTAATTGCAGCCATGCACGATTGACATGGACGAGAGATTCCGTGTGGCTTATCATTTAAGATTCTGTAAATATAAAGTTTTACTTTTTGGAAATTAATATCCAGATGACGGATACTATTAATGCAGTTGATTTCTGCGTGAAGTTTTGGAATAAAATATTCATTCCGGTTGTTGTTTCTATATTTGTTGTAATAATACTGTATTGGATGTGTTTTTCTCTGAATTACAACCAATTCCAACTATCTTTCCTTGATACACAGCAATACATCCAACATGTTCTCTATGGTAGTCTGACTGCAAAGCAATCTGCCTTGTTCTAGCAAACAATCTTTCGTCTGATTTAGAAATCATTTACACTGACGCTCTCTAGCTCTTTTTGTATCTTTTCTTTCTTCGTACAAATCTGCCATAATTTTACCTGCTATAGTTTCTAACGATACAGAGTAATATGTACAAAAATCAGATTCGTATAGTTTACCACCATAATGTCTATGGAATTCATCTCTTGATGGAATACGAAGTGTGTTATGGTTCTTTGATTTTGTTTCTGTTTCTACTGCTGTCATTTGTTTTTCTCCTTTTATTTAAGTAGTTCATCTCGAATCATCCTTTCTGTTGATGTGAGATTAGTTGATAGGTTTCTTATAATTTATTATTCTCCATTCTACTTTGCAGATTTATCAGGTTTAATTGTCTCTTTTATTGCATATACAAATGGACTTATTTTCATTTCTGTTGCATTGTTTGAAAGAATAGAAGAGATGTATAATTCCTTTTCTGCTCTTGTAATACCAACATAAAATAACTTTTTCTCATCATTTAAATCTTTACTTTTATTATGAGGAAGAAGTCCATCACTACATCCAATAATAAATACAACCGGATATTCCAATCCTTTTGATTTATGAATAGTAAGAAGCTGTACTTTATTTTCATTATCTACCTGCAAGTCTTTTGTAATATCATCTAAGTACATAATGAACTTATTTAGATCAGTATATTTCTTTGCAATATTTTCAAAGGCATTCATATTTTCAATCTGTTCAACATAGCTTCCATCATCAGCTTGCTTGCCTTTTGTGACAAATTCGTCAATATTTAATCTGACTCTTAAATAAGAAATCATGTCTCCAATAGAAGAAAATCTTTTATTCTGAAGATAATTAATCACTTCATAAATTTCCTGAACCTCCCACGATTAAAGTCGCAGGGTTCTCGGTCAATAACTCTATTGAGTTAAGTATCACCGAGCTATCCCCGTAGTTCCTACGGTTCTCATATATTACTTAAATACTTATTATTCTTAATCCTTCATTCAGAATATTGATAGCAGCATTAATATCTCTATCTAGTTCTGAATTACAATTTGGACAAATCCATTCACGAATATCTTCTAATTTCTTACCATCTTGATATCCACAACAATGACAAATCTGTGATGATGGATAATATCTATCTACTATAGATAATTGCTTTCCATACCATTGAGATTTATATGTCAACATTCTACGAAATTCCGACCACGACACATCACCAACTCGTTTGTTACGAATCGTAGAGTCTGTTTCTTTCATAGATTTCACATCTAAGTTTTCAACGCTGATCACATCATAAGTTTTTACAATGTTAGTCGTGAGCTTCTGTAAAAAATCTTTTCTTTGATTAGAAATATGTTTTTGAAGATTTGTAACTTTGATTCTTGCTTTATTCCAACGATTACTACCAATTGTTTTTCTTGATAATTCACGTTGCAATTTCACAAGTTTCTGTTCTGACTTTTCATAGAATTGAGGGTTTTCAATTTTTGTTCCGTCAGACATAATTGCAAAATCAACTAAACCTAAATCTATTCCGACATTCTGATTTGTTTTTGGTAATTGTTCATGTTTTACATCAGTGCAACATAAAGAACAATAATAATGTCCATTTGGCTCTTGTGATATTGTGGCGTTTAATATTCTTCCTTGAGGCACTTGCTTATCTCTTGTTTTAACAAGTCCCAATTTTGGAAGTTTAATACGTTTATTTATAAACATGATATTTCCACCAGCAGAAGTCTTCGTATAACTTGTTCTATAAGATTTATACCTATTCTTTTTTGATTTAAACTTTGGATATCCTGTATGCTCTTTGAAAAATTTCTGATAAGCCATATCAAGATCTTTTAATGTTTTCTGTAGAGAATCTTTGTCTGGCTCTCTTAACCATTCAAGTTCTTTCTTTAGTTTTGTTAAATCTTTAGAACACATATTAAACGTAAACATTGTTTTACTATTTTCATACGCTTCTTTTCGTTTATTAAGGTAATAGTTATAAACGAATCTTGTACATCCAAAAGTTTTTTGTATAAGTTCTTGTTGTTTTTTGTTTGGATAAATTCTATATTTATAAGCTTTTTCTGACACAATATCACTTCCTTTCTAATTACTTATTCTCTGTTTTAGATTAGAAAATTGTGATTGTTTAAGTAATGTATAAGAATTCTAGGAATCCTTAATCGTTTTAGAGGTTGTCGTTCACATAGGCTCGCTAATTCCTACGCATCCTTGTCTGCCTTATTGTTTAGCAGTAGGTATCTTGTACTTTCATACAAGCACAGACTATATCTTATCCATATCATATTTCTATGACTTAGGCGCAAACACTTCGGTACGCTTGTACCTACTCACCTCACGAGTGATAGTCGTTGAGGGCAGAACTATTCGTTCATTCCCTGCTGATTTCCAATTTTTATTCTGCACTTAGGATTTAACCTTATGCTATCTAACTAATTTTTTCTGCTTTCGCAACGTTCACACTTAGGTATATTTCATCCTTATGTTGTAGTTTAGTTAGCTTTATGGCGACAAGTTGTCAACCTTGCCTTGTTCCAGCATATTCGTTTGCTTTGTTGGATGTGGACTATTTCACATCACTACATACAGGTTTCCCTATATGCTGACTATTTTGTAAACGCTCACTTCCTCATGACTAAAGTCACAAGTGTGCGTTCGCAATTTAATCAATTCCATTTTTGAATCTCCAATTTCTTCGATCAATTGACATCATAGAACTGTAAAATGAAACATTCCGTCTTTTACTATTATTCTCTACTTCTTGTAGAAATTTTCTGTCTAACCATCTATTCGGTTTATTATATAAATACCTAAAAGACTCATTATCATTTTCATAAAGAGCAAGTTTTAGATATGAGATTAACAACTTTATTTCTGGAAGATCAGTAAACAAACTTCCGTTTACAATACTGAACGGTATTAATTTTTCGTGGAAAGTTGACTGTATTTTTGTTAACTGTGCATTTGTCCTTGCGAGAATCGCAATATCTTTATATTTATATTCTTTAACAAGTACATTAATCTTATCTGCGATTTTATCTGCTTCTTCCCATTCATCTTTATAGATAGCAAACTTTGGCTTTTTAAATGCTTTATTATTAGCAATACTTTCCCTGTAATTCTTGTGCTTAGAATCAGGAATGATATTTGCAAACACATTTGCAGTTTTAATGATATCTTCGCTGCAACGATAGTTTTTATTCAAGTGTGCAATCTTTGCATTTGAATAATCTTTTTCAAAATCAAGAATATATTTGCTATTACCACCACGGAATGAATAGATAGCCTGTAATGGATCTCCAACTATCATTGTGTTTTTGCTATTCAATTTCTTTAATAAAAGGGATTGTGATTTTGAAATGTCCTGGAACTCATCAGATAAAACATATTTGAAACAATTGCTGTAATAGTTATAAGTATTTTCATCTTCATTTAATGCTTCATTTGCAAGATTGAGAAAATCATCAAACTCTATATATCTATTCTCTTCCTTGAATTTCTCATAACTGACAAATATTTCTTTCATATTATTCTTGCTAAATGGATCATCATCTGAATAGATAAGTTCATCTGTTGTACTCAGCATTGCATTTTTCTGTTTTCCAATAAATCTTAAGATATCATTGTATGGAACATCATCTTTACTACATAGATTCATTCTGTCATAACAAATTGTCTGCATAATCTTTTCTTTTTCCCATTGCAATGTCCATACTTTAAAATATCCTACTCCATATCTTGTACCAATAATCTTAAGAGCGAGAGAGTGGAATGTTTCAATGTTTACTCCATTTACATTCAGTTCTTTTAGTTTGTCTTGAATATTTTCTTTTGCCTTTTTACTAAATGTAACAGCAAGTATGTCCTGTGGTGCAATAGAATGGTTCTTTACCATATTTTCAATTCGCTTTGTTAATACTGTTGTTTTTCCAGAACCAGCAGATGCTATAACACCAATGTTTCCGTCAATTGTATTTATGATTTCTAACTGTGCTTCACTATAATTCATTTATTTATTGTCCTTTCTTCTTTGCATTTACTTTAAGGTTATAATTATCTTCAATAGGTTTTTCTCTGATTCTACTTCCAAGGTATTCAGTTTTATTATCAACTGTAATTTCGCATAAGTTCTCAAATGAGAGAAGATAATCGCTTTTATTGAGAAGGTATTTTGTTTTATTTTTGTCGAATCTAATACCTGCGTTTTCAACAATCATATCTGAAAATTCTTTGTTAAAATTATCAACAAGTTTCTCTCTATTATATTCTCCAAAGTGTTCTAGTAATGATTTGCATTTGTCGAGATGAACATAATACGCTTCGTATGTACTGTAGAAGTATTTGATTTTCTTTTTATATAATTCTCTTTTTAAAACTTCTTGAAAACATTTTGCTTTTGAGCTGTAATATCTTTCACCTGCGTTTTCTATATTTGCTTCTTTGTCTGCAATAGAAACACATTGAGCATAGTAATCCATGTCTTCTTTTGTTGCTTGTCTTTGTATAAGTGAAACATTAACCTCTACATTTCCATCTTGATCAATAATTGACTTACCATCTGTTTCTTCTATGTTTATACGATCAACTTGTCTCCAAATGATTAAGCCAGCAGATTTGAGATAATTTAGGGCATTTTCTATGTACCAATTAATCATGTGGTCAGCTTTGTCGTAGAATTCATTAATCTCATTCATACTGATTTGAAATTCCTTGCTGCTATCTTCCCGGTTATACTTTAAAAGATTATAATTTTTATTTACCATATTAATCTCTCTAGCCCATTTGCCAACTGTAATATCTATACTGTTGTTTTGATCATGACCATTAATTAGGTCTGAAAGAATGAGTGGTACTATATATTTATAGAGAGATTTATTCATCTTATTAAAATTGGATGGAAGAGGATACTCATATACTTCCGTGATTTCGTAGATACGTCTTCCATTAACTTTATCTCTTTCTTCTATGGAACAATACTTATTCACTTTCTTGAAAAGGTTATTTTTACAATTACTTACAAATCTTCCTTTTTCTTTATAAGATTTTTTTTGAGCATCACTGCCAAATAAATTTACAAGTTCTTCTTCTGTAATTTTTCCTATTTTAATATTTTTAGTATCCATATATACGTCTCCCTTCTTTTAGTTATGGATATATCAATGAGTTTCTAATTATTTATTCTCCATTACATTTAAAACAACTGAATACTGCATAAAATCTAGTGAATTTAAGAGTGTACCACGGTTTCTCACAATATAATATATATATAGTGATAGTTTGCGGTACACTCTAAAAAGTATTGAAAAATAAGGAGATTTTAACTATTTTTGAAAAATCCTCCGTTTTCTCACAATATAATATATATATAGTGATAGTTTGGAGGATTTTTTATTCGTCATTAAAAACTACTATAAAATAAGTAAATATACTCATTTTTGGAATGTTGCTTGTCAACATGACAAAAATTAGATATGAGCAACTTGTTGCGAATATCTATAACGCCGTAGGCAATTACATCACTCTTTAGTATTCTTTTAATTTTCCTCCACAGTTAGGACAGTAGTTAATATATTCTGCTTTACAATCCTCTGGCTTAAGAATTAATAAATATGCCTTATCCCATTTACTATTATTTACATGACTACATCTGATCAGTGTATTTCCTGAACGTGTTGTATGTTTCATGCACATAATTTTCATCTCCTTTGTATTTTTATTCTTTGTTTGTGTCCTTATTGAATATTGCTTTTCTTTTTGTTTTCTTGATTTGTTCTTCAGTCATAAGATTGTTCTGAATTAATGTTGTAGTATCTATAAGTAATTCTAATGCATCTCTTAACTGTGGTGTATATTCTATTACATCCATGATATAATAGTCATTTCTATTGATTCTATTTTTATTGTAATAATCTTTATAAATTTGATTAAAGTCAATATTATACATATCTTCCAATTCTTTATAGATTGCAGTAGCTAATGGTTGTATATCAATCTGTGATTGAAGAGTATTACTTCTATAGAAGTCGCATGGTGCATTTTCAAAAGTTTCTGTTGTGATTAATTTTTGCTTCATATTTTATCTCCTTTAATTTTTATTGATATGATTGATGATTGAATTCATATACTTATTCTCTCATTACGAAAATTATTTTTTACATTTTTATATAAGTGGTACTTTGATATGAGAGAAGTGATTTTGCAAGATTTTAATTACCCCATCCCTGGCAGGTATATATCATATATTTCTGATAGGGCGATTTGATGGATATTTGATATGAATATGGAGTAGATTTCTATTTTTATGTGCTTTGTGTAAAGTTGGTAGGTTATGAGATTAGGAACGAAAAATGATGTGTTTTTATTTGATTAAACCATCAGTTTGAAATTGTGACTTGTTTTTGTGCATAAAAATAGACAGGTGTTTTACCTGCCATTACTTATGTGGGAAAGTTCCCACTCCCTTATACAATGTTACAACTTATCTTGTCTCTTCGTTCCAAGCTAAGATTATAACATTGTTCACTACACAAACAAGTTGTGTAGTTCAGTATGTGTATTTTCTTATAATTTCTATTTTGATATAACCTTACATTTTTAAACAGGCGATTTGATGACTTATTGATGAACAAAATGAGCTAGAATCAATTTTTATACCTTGAATGGTAAATCGTGCCTTTTTTACATTTGAATAGAATTTGATCTGATTTTATTTAAATAAGTATAGTAATTGAATGAAGTGTGTGTTTTTCTATGCTTTTAATTGTTGCTTTCGTATTGATACAATAAAATAAAAATGATAAAATAAATTAAAATATATTGATAAGGTGTGTTTTGTATGATAGTAATTAATATAAATATTGGAAATATTTTACAATTTTTAAAAAGTATTTCTACATTAATTCTTACAGTTACAGGAATAATAACATGTGTTGTTTCAGTTATTACATTACATAGAAATAGGATAGTGAAAGAAGAGTCTTCGGTTGCACAAATTGAAATATTTCCAATAAAAATATTGGGAGATCCAGTACCAAAATTAAGAATACAAAATTTTGGAAAATCTTCTGGCGAAATTATTTCTGTATCATTGGACTGTCAATTGCCTGTTGAAAAGATGATAATAAATCCATTTGAATATTACGTTGGTATGGTTTTAGCTTCAAATCAGTCATTTACAACAGTATTTGTAATAAATGATCTTGATTTAGATAAAGTTCCTATAAAAGAGTTTAATGTATATATGGAAATAAAATCTCTTGGAAAGATACAATCTAGAAAATGTCATATAAATTATAATTTTTTAGATGGGTATATTGAAACCAAAGCGACACCAGAAGATTGTATTAGTGCATTAAATAATATCAATCAAAGTATTCAAGGGCTTCAGTAAATATTTGCTGTAAGCTCTTTTTTATTAGTTCTTTATCTGCATTGTACGCATCCAATGTAATATTTACGGTTATGCCAGGTCTGATAACTCTATTGTTACCATTTGATATTTTTGTGATTTGAAATGATAGATTTTTAATTGTTGTTGGTTTTTCTGTTGTCATAATAATGTCTCCTTATGTAATTAATTTTATACACAAGTATTATTCTCTGTTGATGGTTTGAAAAGTTTTGATTTGGAAAAGAGTTGAATGGTAATTTTTTGACGTAAAAATAGTACATCGTAAAAATGCCTTTATATAAGGAAGAAAGTTAGGATGAGAGAGTGAATTTGTGAAAAATTTTAGTTGAATTTTGTGTGAAAGAGGGCGGAAAAGTGTTGTGGAATAAGGGCTTTGGCGATATAGGGTTCGATAAGGGGTGAATTTTTTGTGAGGTGCGATTTTCATTGAAAAATAAGGGGAATTGAGGATTTGAGGATTTTGGTGAAAATTTGGAATTTTGTGGGTGAATTTTTAGAAGTGGGAGTGATTTTTTGAGTTGGTGTGTGGAAAGACCACATAGTTAGTTCTGACTAATTCGAGTTAGCCTTTATGATTTTAACTACCCCCAGTATACGAGAAATCCCTTAAAAATGCGTACTTTTGTTATTTTTACGCATTTTTGAGACAATGAAATTTGAATTTTATCTTCTATATAAAGCAAAAAAATGGGACTTCTTTTTCTCGACATTATGTCTATTTTTAGAAAATGTATTTATATATAGGCGTTTTTGTTTGTTTTATCGTTTTTTAGACACTTTTATATTAATATGTCTATTATCATACAAAAACTACATACCTAGTTCATTACTATACAAAAAATATATATCTGTCTATTTCTCGACACACTGTCTATATATTTCGGATCTGATTCCATGCCCACCAAGTTAGCTACAACTAACCATCATCATTCCAATTTTTCCTTTTTTTTGCATTATATAGAAGAAACACGTTTTTTGAAAAAAATTAAAAAAAGTGCTTGATGTTTTTCAAGTTATGCAATATAATAGCAAGTGTCAAGAGGACAACGGTTCTCAAGTGCTTGACAAGTTGATAATGTTTTTGCTTTTATACTATTTCTATTTTCATTATGATTAACGGTGGTCGGACACATAAGAAAATAATAGTTGACAAACATCAAACGTTATGATATACTTGAAACAAGTCAAGAGGACAACCACTTGACAGATAATTAAATAGTAACTCCTCTCAATAGCAGACGGTTAGCACGTTAAAAAGTTTGTACGTGATTAAAACTTTTCCGTCAATCTAATGAGAGGAGAGTGGATAGGATGTATAAATATTATTATACTCCCTACGGTTGCATGGGATATGTTCCGTGGTTAAACAAGTACCAGTTGTTTAGCAATGATGCGGATTACATAGAGTTTATCTCATAACATGCAACAAGTGCGACTTATGCTAGTCTAGCACACCACAAGTCTATTCTAGCATAAGTCGTGCAAAAATTCCACAACAAAATAAACAGTTCCCATGTTAAATAGGTACAGTGCGTTTCCTAGAAACGTTCCTAAAGACTATGTAAAGTGGGAGTTGCTAGAGATTTCCTATATCTTTATCTAGGTTTTGCTCTATACAAATTTAATATTGCAGACAATAGACACAAAGTCTCGAAAAAATAGTGTAGTTCTTCCGACTTATTATCCGAAGGACGGCTGTCGATATGACAGTATAGGCTAGTGACCTATATAGAATGACGATTCGGGGTTCTCTTAGAGGTATATTCTAGGAAGTGCTTCAGTGATAGAAGAACATACCTGTCAAACTTAACAACTCAGCTAATTTAAAAAAGCTGTCCGATAGGAAAATACATAAAGACATGAGCATTGCATGGAGTGGCAGAAAACAGGGTAACACCTATTTTTCTTGATGTTGGGTAAAACCAACTCACATGACCGCTATGTTTACGCTCATGTAATCAGAGTTATACATAGTTAGAAGGGTAGAACAACTAGATTTCAACGCTACCAGTCTACCCTTTTATAGTGTGTACAACACGCTACAACCATTAAATTATCAAGAAAATCACGCTCAATGCGTGTCGGTGGAGATAGTATCAAGAGCCGTAGGAGTAATTATGATGAACCTTAATATTAACTTTTTAAACAAAAACGCTACACTTGAGCAGACAGAAGACTTCATGACAGCAATCACACACGAAGAGTCTGAAATGAGAATTCAGCTTCTTAAAGAGGATATTGCACGGATTAAAACCCGTATTTCTAATCTTGAGAAGAATGAGGATAAAACCCCAGAGCAGAAAGAAGTAGAAACAGAGGCTCTTTCTGTACAGTTGAAAGAAACTGAATTAACACTTGAGGAAGCAGAAAAAGACTCTGCGGAGACATTGGAAACATACAACAGCGTTATCTCTGTAATGACAGAGGAGAATCATGACCATTTCAAGAACAATGCGGATGTTGTACGGACTGTCTTGAGAGTCCTTGCGACCTGGAATAATTCTAAACTTGTAAAATATGCAATTATTCCAGCATTTAAGAGTCCGGCACTTTATAAAGCTCTTGAGTCTATCCATGTGAACTCTAAAGCCGGAGAGGATGGACAGATTGTAATGTCTAAAGAAGTCAAAGAAGCATATAAATCAGCTTCAAAAGAATTGGAGACTATTATAAAAACAACATTCTCTCTGCCATTCGAAACAATTTACACGGATAAGACTCGTGTAAAACTCACGGCAGAGGATAAAAAACTGTTACACGACAGTTATGTAAAAGGATTCAGAAACAAATTTAGAATGGATGAGAAAACAGGCGAGGTGAATTTTGAAACTCGCCAAATCAATACGCTTATAAAAGCGAAAAAGAATAAAAAGACTGGTAAAATGGAGTATGATTACTCTGCACTTGCGACAGTTATTTGCAACATTGTTATAAAACATTATTTCAAATAAACGAAAAATAGGTAGTACGAAAGGCAGAACTTTCGCTCTGCCTTTTTCTAGTGCTTATTTTTTTGCTTTAAGAAGGGAGAAAAAACATGAAAATCATGATAATTGAAAAGAATGGAAAATATAAAAACCACCATATTCCAGTAGGTTCAATCCTTCTTCAAACAGAAAACGGAATCGTTTATGTGTGCGAAAATTTCCATGAACAGAAAGACAATCTTTTCCGTGTATGGATCTGGAATAGAAAACAGTGGTGTCACGTATGGGCAAATAATGATTATACATATAATATGTATAAGTTTTATCTTTCAGAATTACAGAAGAGAAAACGAGAAATCAAAAAGCAAAAATCTTCTTCGTATTATGCGAATCTCATGAAACATGACCGCAGACATAAAGGCAGTGGAAGTGGTCAAAGATTAGGATTCACCGGAACTGTAACAGATTATGAATGTACAAAAAATCCGCTACATGATTTTAGAAGAAGTATGTATGTGTAGAATTAATATTTGCAAAAAGTCAAATGATATACTATAATAAAACGGAAAGGAGATTGTGACAATGATAGTATATTATAAATTAGACAAATTGCTTGAAAGTAGAGGAATTACAAAACGTAAATTATGTGCAGAAACTGGACTTAGTACAAATATTGTATCAAAGATTGCAAAAAACGAAGGTTTCAAAACGGAAACCATAAATCGACTTTGCGAATACTTAGAAGTTCAGCCAAATGAAATTATGGAATGGATACCAGATGCGGAATATAACGCAAACACAAAAAAAAGGGAAGAACTAGAAGCTCAAATCGCAAAACTTCAAGAACAACTGAAAAACTTATAAAAGTTTAGCACCTCAAACCAGGGTGCTATTTTTATACGCATTTTTGCAAAGAGAATGGAGAATGAACCATGAAAAATTTTACAAAATTTCAAATGATTTGTCTCATAGTTATGTTTGCCACAATAGCAGCAACATTCGACAAATCAATATGTCGGCTTTACAACGCAAACCAGTTTTCCCATCTCTATCCGCTTACCACCACAGTAACAAAGATTAAAAACGACACAGTAACCGTTGAAGATTCAAACGGGAATATCTGGTCGTTCGATGGTGCAGAAGATTGGGAAGTTGGAGATGGTTGTGCATTAATCATGCATGACAATTCAACAAGAGAAATTGTAGACGATGTAATAATCTCTACACGGTATCAACAAAATGATTGGTCATTGCCATATATGTATTCTAATTTAGAAATAACCGATTGGAATACAGACGGAAGAGAAATTGCTTTCATGCTATCTGATGGCACTGAGTTATACGCCACGAAAAGCGAGAATATATATAACAAATAATTAGCAGCCAAAAATAAGGCTGTTATTTTTATACCCAAAAATAGGAGGGGAAAGGCAAATGACTGCAAGAGAAATCAAATTCAGAAAAAAGGTAAAAAGGGAATTATTAAAGATTCTTATGTTACCAGTGGTATTAATAGTTGGTTACATCCTCATTGTAATTATGTTTAATTACTTTGGGGTAATGTTATAAGAGAAAGGAGAAAGGCAAAACAATGATGAGTTATGATTTAAGAAAATTATTGGAAAAAGGAAAATACAAATCTGCTATTCCTGTAACAAAGGCAGACAAGTACACACCTGGTCAATGGTATTGGTGCGGATATTGGCATCAAGCATACAAGGTTCTTGAGTCTCATTATAAGACTATACAAGGCAAATCGCACTTACAGAGTGTAACTGTTCAGTGGGATGATGGAAGAATTGGAACACATTGCACAGGACTTGACTATAAGAGAGATTATAAATTAAGAGTTTAAAAAGGAGGTGAATAATCATGATGAAGCATGAATTTGAAGAGAAACTCGGAAACCAGGTAACAGAAAAGGAATATAAAGACATTGAATTTGTCTATACTTTTCATCCGTCAATTTCAAATACAGAAGGCAAAACGCAAATTGCTCAACTGTATAAGATAGGTGGAATCCGTTTGATCAGAGACATGATTCCAACAGCACGGAAAGCACAGGAACTCGACAATAAAATCATGGCTGCAAACGCAAACTTGATGAGGCTGAAACGCCAGTCTGAAATGCTGGCAAACGGAGAAGAAGAAAGCGAGGAATAAAAAATGAAAGAAAGAACATTCATTATCAGCAACAAAAAGGCAGAATTATTCAAATATTTCTGTCTCGGAAATGACATTGACACTATAAGCTCTTCTCATGACGAGAAGAACAGATATTTTTCTTGTCTTATGACGGACAGAGAATTTGCAGAAGCGAAATCATTCTGTGATAAATACTGTAAACCTGAAAAGGCAGAAGAGAAATGTAATAGGGAGGTGATCTACATTATTATAGAAGAAACACGGATTATTCATGTATAATTCTGTTGACAATATGGCAAAAATACCATATAATATAATTACAGAAAATACATTGGAGGAATTTATGACAAACTTTAAAGCAGAATTTTATGAAAAGAACGGAAAGAAGCCAGCGAAAGATTTCATACTTTCATTAGAACCAAAAATGAAAGCGAAAATGTTTCACTTGGTTGATATGTTAGAAAATTATGGCAATGAATTAAGAGAGCCATACAGTAAACATTTAGGTGACGGTATATTTGAGCTTCGTTGTAAATTAGGAACAGATATTACAAGAGTGTTATATTTTTTCTATTATGAAGGGAGAATAATATTAACGAATGGTTTTACTAAAAAGACTCAAAAAACTCCACAAAGAGAAATCAAAATTGCCAAAGAAAGTCGAATAGATTTTATAGAAAGGAATGGTAAATAAAATGAGTGAATTTAGAGATTTATTAAACGAACAGCTTAAAGATCCTGAATTTAAAAAAGAATGGGATGACATTCAGCCAGAGATGGATGTCATTCGAGCAATGATTGATAATAGAATTGCTCAAAATTTAACGCAAAAAGAACTTGCTGAAAGAACAGGAATCAACCAAGCAGATATTAGCAAGCTTGAAAACGGAACAAGAAACCCGTCATTAAAAATGCTCAAAAGATTGGCTGCTGGAATGGGAATGGCTCTGAAAATAGAATTTGTTCCTATGACTGCACGGAAATAGCCTATATTGACTGCTTTATATAGGCTTAACCGAAACATAAATTAAATCCAGTATTATTTTATAACACCTTACACATCCGTAGGGTGTTATTTTTATGCGGAAAATTCCGCAATGCAAATTAAAAAAGAAAAAAATAAAAAGAAAAGAGGAAGATACATTATGTGCAAAATGTTTAAAGAAGTAACAGGAAAAGAAAATAAAGGTGATGTAAGTAAGCTGGAAGGATTACTCAAACAGGGAATTGATTCAAAGGCAAATGTAGTTATTATTAGTGTTCCAGTGGAATTGTTAGATATTGATGAATCATATCAGATTCCAGAAAGAACAGCGAGAAGTTTGTCATATCTTGTAGGACATTGGGATGACAATAAATTACTTCCATTAGCAGGTGTCCCACATTGGGAAGAAGGCAAAATTTATATCTTTGATGGATATGGAAGATGGATTGGTTCTCAGATGATTAAAGAACCAAAGGAAGATTTACAGGTGATGGTAATTCTCAATGCACCAAAAGATCCAGTAAAACGTAGGTTGTACGAAGCGAAAATGTATGCATTTCAAAATAAAGACGTAGCTAAAATGACAGCCGTTCAGAAGCATGGAGCAATGTTACTTATGCATGACAAAGGAACGGAAGTGCTTGAGAAAATGAAAAAAGAATACGGTTTTGAATACACGGCACAGAAGGGAAATAGATCCGCCTCTGTTCTCGGAAGCTATACAGAAGCATTATCTATTTGCAAACAAGGAGAAGATATTGCGAATTATATTTTTAATATTTGCAAAAAATCTGGTTTTGACAGAAAGACAAATGGATATAGCACATATGTAATGAGAGCATTGAGGGATATCTACAAATTATATCCTGAAAATAGAACAGAAATTTCTAAAGTTCTTATTAAATATCTTAGAAAAGTTGAACCAGTTTTCTTGAAATCAGAAGCAGTTGTTGAATATCCATTTTTAGATATGAAAGTTGCTTGCAGCTTGTTCATAGAAGATATTGTTGTTCGTGAATTAAACGCAAAACATAAGAGAAAAGTTGAAAACAATAAAGTTACATTTATTGTTGACTCAAATGATTTGAAAGAAGAAGCAAAAGCATAAATACATAATAGTTAGATACCATATAGCCAAGAGAGAATAAAACAATATAGCTCTCTTGGCTATATTAATGTAACTATTAACCAAAACACAAAAGAAAGGAAAGGCAAATGTTAGACTTAAACTTTTTCAAAAAACTTGCATCGTACAGCAATAACCATTGGAGATGCAAAATGACAGAAGAAGAACTCCATGATTCCTCAATGGAGATGTTTCAAGAGTTCACACGGTCGAAAAGGAGAGGAAAACTTTCCGAAGACATGACCGTGTTAATCCAGAATCTCAAAGAAGATTCTGAGAACGGTGGAACGGAAAGTAAAGAACTATTAGACATAATCCTCAAGGAATTTGAGGTGGTCTGATGGATAAGAAAGAATGGAAAGGAGAAACGTGCATGAGTAACAGGCTTCGACCAGTTTCTACGAATGATTTTCGTAAGAAGCTGAAGAAGAATGGTTTTCAGTTTTCCCGGTCTAATACCGGACATGAGATCTGGGAACGCAAACAGAGCCTTTCGATTCCAGTACATGATAAAGAAATTTGTGGTGGAATCGCAAAGAGACTTAGCAAAGAATATAATTTGAAAGATTAGGAGGAAAATAACAACGATGTATAAATTAGGTTGCTATGAAACAGATGGCAGTTTAGAGTGTCTTCGTATTGCAGATAATAAAGAGAGTGCAAAATTTGCGTACAAATATCTGAAAGACGAATACAAGTGTACAATCTGGGTTCAGAAGATAGAGTTTGTTGATCCAGAAGAAGAACTTTTTGATGGAGAGGAGGGAAATTAAATGTTAAACAAATCATTGTTAGAACTTCTTAAAGAAGAAGACAGATTGGTTTACAATGCAAAATTTAATAAAGAAACTTATGAGATGTTAAAAAATGAAGAAAAGAACGAAAGATTAGCATCTGAATACAAAGATAGCATGAAAAAGGCAGAGCAGGATCTTTTAGATTGCAGAAAAGGAATCGCACGGTATCTGAAATTTCTTGAAGCATTGATAGAAGATTAAGCTAAGATTTCTTATAGAATAAAGATGGTAAAATGACAGAACTTGGAATAAATTCAAAGACAGTTGGAGAATAATTCTTTAGCTGTCTTTTTTGATGAAAGGAGGAAACGATTATGAATGAATATTTAGAACAGGCAAAGAACTTTTTAAATAAGGCGAATGCAGAGTGTGAAATTGTATATGGTGGGATTTCACGGAATGAGAATTGGAAAGAGAAAGAAAAAAGAAATTGGTATGATGTAACAATCACAACACCAAGAGGCAAAATGACATTCACATTTTGGGACAGCATTCACAATACAGAAATTTCCACAATGACATTTGAGGAATACGCAAAAAAGAAACTCAAATATAACAGGGTTGAAGATATGTCGTATGGTGAAAAGGTAAAAGCCAAGAATGATTTAGCAAGATTAAAGGCAAAGGCTGTACCAGATGAATATGATGTGCTTGCTTGTTTAGAGAAATACGATGTAGGAACTTTTGAAGATTTTTGTTCAGAGTTTGGATATGACGAAGATAGTAGAACAGCAGAGCGAATTTACATTGCAGTTATCAAGGAATATAAAGACTTGACAAGAATTTTTACAGAAAAACAGATGGAAGAATTAAGCGAAATTCAGTAGGAGGTATGATTATGAGTTATTTATTCTTATTTAGAGAAAAAAATTCTGATGACAGAGATTGTTGTGCATATATTGATTCAAAGAATCCACGATTTGAATGCAATCATTATTTTGGAAGTGTCAACTTAAATGGAGCTTGTTATATAAGACATGAATTTCCTACTTATGAAGATATTGAAACGGTATTAACTAAGGCAGAATACAACGAATTGGTTCAGTTCAACAAGGCAATTAATGATTTAGGATATGGAATTACTAAGGGAGATGAACGTTACAATAAAGGAATTATTCTTGCAAAGGCAGTACAGCATATTTATGATAAGCTTAAATCTGAAGAAGCAAAAGAATTCCAGCAGAAAATCATTGAAAGCGAAATCGAATATATGAAGGACGAATATTCATTGGATGATCTAGATATTGAGAAGATATTTGATGAATATTGTTTGGATTACAGAGACAGGGGAATTATTGGCAGTGTGTTTAAAAACAGTTCGGACTTAGGATACGAGGAAGCATGGAGTCTTGGATACATTGGAAATGGAGATTCTATTGTAGGTAAATATTTCGATTATGAAAAGTTTGGAGAGGATTTAGTCAATGAGGATGAAAATTATCTCGAACTTGATGACGGACGAGTTGTACGTCTAAATTATTAGAAGGGAGCGAAGAATATGACAATTACATATGATTTAGATTTAAACAGTTTCAATGCATGGAGTGGTGCAGTAGACACACTTGACAGGATACAAAGAGAAGGTAAATGCGAAGAATTAGAAAACATTCTGGAAGATTTATACCCTGATGGAATGACGGAAACGCAGCTCAATGATTTATTATGGTTCGATTCTGAACAGGTGTATGAATGGCTTGGAATTAGAAGCGAACAACAGATTAGAAAGGAAATCAAGGAGGCAGAAGATGAACTTGCTGATATTCAAAGCGATTTGGAAGATGAACTTGACGATGAAGATCTGACGACAGAAGAGAGGGCAGAAATTATTGACAGTTATCAGCCAGACATTGATGAAATCAAAGAGAGAATTGCAGATTTGAATGAAGAATTAGAGAATATTTAATCAAAGGAAATTGTAATTTAGAAGGGAAAATATGTCATGTGGATATTTGAAGCAACATATGAAAATATGGATCTCAATAATTCTATTAAATCTGTAAAGCGAAAAATAGAATTTGATGGTGATAATTTTTTCAATGCTGGAGATGAATGCTACCGTTATGCATTAGAACAAGCATTGAAAATGAAACAGAAAAATGAATGTTTGGGTTGTTTGGAATTTATAGCATGTTAGAAGGGAAGGCAAAAATAATGAAGAAAAATAAACCACGGTGGAAAAATCTTGATATGTGGGAACGGTTAGCAAGAAGATGCAAGCAGAACGGAGCTTCTGAAGATACTGTCGAACATATCAGAGAGCATGGAAAACAGAGAGAAATCGAAAAAAATAGCAAATGAAATATTAGATTCATAAAGAGAAAAGAGAGGTAAAAACTATGAGAATTAACGAAGTAAGAAAAACAGAAACAATTGAGAAACTGGTGAAAGTTGAATATATTGCAGAGGATGGAACTGTATTTAATAACGAAGAAGAATGCAAGAAATATGAGGAATCTGCATTGTTTGCAATTAGTAGACACCTAAAGAGACTTGATAATGACAACTTTAAAAAAGGAGGTTCTTCTGAATATGATATCTATGATGAATGTTCTGAAGAATATCTGGTAGAAATTTTTAACGCAGAAACAGAAAAGGACATTGAGAATATCAGGAGGTATGTATACCTTAAAGCACTTTCAAAATCTTCACATGTAAACAAATCAGATGTTGATTTATCTAATATTACGCCAGGACATGAAGTAATTATTCATTGGAATTATGATGAAGATTGTTGTTGGACTATCGGAGATGGAAGTATTGATGCTTTTTGTAATTATATTAGGAGCAATATTGAAAAGTTAATTACACCAAAAAGAAAACGAGGAAATGGAAACTAAATAAAATAGAGAATAATAAGGCAGATGCAGAAATGTATCTGCCTTATTTATTAGAAAGGAGAACGTAAAATGAGAATTAAAGGAAACGAAGTCTTGTGGTTATCCGAAAAGAAAAACGTAGCTGTGGCATATTCACAGTTTGATCTTGGCGAAAAATACAAAGTCTACAGCAAGGTAAGATACGGTGAAAACTCCATATGGGAATATAAAATTAGTTTCGGAACGCAAGGTGAAGCAATAAAATATGCAGAACAAATTTTAGACGTGGAGGTAGAACAATGATATATAACGAACAGAACTGGAAAGAATTGCTTGATGCATTACATTTTCAAGAATGCGATAATAGTTCATTCGGTGGTAAATGTATTTTCAATGACAAAGGGATACCAGAATGGACATATGACAGCAACGATGAAGAATACAAACGGAATTTATTTATGTTTCTTACGGGTGCATTATACATGAAACATCATCTTGGTATTTTTTAGGAGGATTGAAAAATGGGACTTGTATATTTGAAAAATGAAGAGAAGCGGATTTATGAAGCATATGGAATGATTGTGTATGGAATACAAGATAGATACACATGGAGTATTTACCCAGATAGACCGGATGAAAATGTATATACATCATTACGGATTGAAAGAGATGAAAAGAACATTTTAGACGTTCATCTTGGAAATTTGTGTATTTTTGAAGAGAATTTTAATAGAACGATTGATAACTTTTTATGGTGGATTGATAAAGATAATCCAAATTCATACGATATTAAACATGCTATGCTTAAAAGCCTGACGAAAACGGATTCATTATTCAATCATCTGATTGGAAATCGTAAGCGAAAAGAACAGGCAGAGGCTAATGAGAAGGCAAGAGTCGAAGCAATCAAGAAAGAAGAACAGAGACAGATTGACTTGATCAAGCAGTATTGCAAAAAGGAAAATCTTTTATTCAAACAGTATTATGAGAAAGCTTATCTGATTAAGTTGTATAACGAAAATGTAAAACAGATGATCGAAAATGCAGATAACAAGCAGTTTGAGGGATTGAGAGATTTTATGAATGAACATCCTGATAATAAAGATGCTGTGATTATTATGAATGGAAATATTGAAGATATAGTAAGGCAGATAGAGTAGGAGGTTGATTGATATGAGAGATAACATTAAAGAGATTAGTAAGGCAGAATTTGTTAGAAGAATTACAAGTGGTAAGTCATTATTCATTGGGATTAGTCCTGCTATGGATGATGGAGAAATTGGTGCTGTAAGACAGAGAAGGCTTGAAAATTATAAATCACATGCAAGAACATGTGTGGCAAAATCAAATAATCATTTAGTATTTGA